>Ga0209417_1000189_pt1 | contig 162943 bp, 133 predicted proteins | sample RifGroF2_FD_184002 | JGI IMG/M metagenome (GOLD analysis project Ga0209417, IMG submission 184002) | Groundwater microbial communities from Rifle, Colorado, USA - Groundwater F2 (SPAdes) (version 2) | ecosystem: Environmental > Aquatic > Deep subsurface > Groundwater | place: Rifle, Colorado... | reverse complement strand
GAAAAATCTGTATTATGATGCTTATGGCAATTTTAAAAATAATGCAGATGAGATTGGCCTATGATGATATTGAAGGAGAAGGTCAACCCATAGAAGAAGTATTTACCGAGGAAGAAGTAGACTGTTTGAAAAAGATAAATGAAAAATTGCGTGGCAAAACCACAAAGCAACAAAATCAATACAATCCAAATCGGACAAAATGGGCGACTTGGATTATAGGCCGATTAGGTGGATGGAAGGCCTACTCTTCACAAGGACCACCTGGTCTGATTGTATTGAGGAGAGGCCTTGAACGATTTAGTTACATTTTAGAAGGCTATTTGCTAATAAAAGATATGGGTACACGGTAGGTTACAAACGAGCGCCAACGGGAGCTTCGGGAGATCTTATTACTCGGATTGCTTCGCCGCGGCGAATCCGAGCGAGCGGGGGATTTTCAATGTAAAAAATGAATGTTTTCAATATTTTTTTCCACTGAAATGTTCCACATCACGGCGCACATGCCCGGGGAGATGTTGAACATTTGGCTTGTTGCACTCGGATTGCAAATCCGAGTGAGCGAGAAAATACTATATCCCGATTTTTAAAACCTCTTTTATTTCTTCCAAGGAAAGCACCAACTCCTTTGTTTCCTGCAATGATAATCGCTGGGTGTTTTCGGAGGTATATCCTTCTTTAGTAAATTCGCTTGCACTGCCTTCTGTAAAGTATTTATCGTAATCAATTGTGCTGAGATTCTTTACTCTGTAATAAAGGTCATAGCTTTCAGATTTCATCAGTTCTTCCTGGGTTACCAGTGTTTCGTGCATTTTTTCTCCTTCGCGAATGCCTATTACTTTTGTCCCTGCTTTGTGATTAAATATTTCAACCATTGCATCAGCGAGATCTTTAACTGTAGAGGCAGGAGATTTGCGTACCAGAATATCACCGTTTTCTCCGTGGGCAAGCGCAAAAAGAACCAATTCTATAGCTACCGGTAATGGCAGCAGATATCTTGTCATGTCGGGATGGGTCATAGTTAATGGCTGGTCTTTTTTAATTAAGTCAATAAAATACGGAATAACAGAGCCGCGTGAATACATTACGTTTCCATACCTTACACCGCAGAATACTGTTTTGGATTTCGATGAACGCGCTTTTGCAAGCATCAATTTTTCCATCATAGCTTTTGAAATGCCCATGGCGTTGATGGGATAAACGGCTTTGTCGGTACTAAGTACCACCACTTTTTTTACATTGTTTTCTTCTGCTGCATCCAGCACATTTTCGGCCCCAATAATATTTGTTCTGACGGCCTCGTAGGGAAAAAATTCACAGCTGGGAACCTGCTTCAATGCTGCTGCATGAAAAACATAATCAACACCCTTCATGGCTGAAAAGACTGAATTTCTGTCTCTGACATCGCCAATAATAAATTTCAGGTTCAGATTTTTATACAGGTTACGCATGTCGAACTGCTTCTTTTCGTCGCGGCTGAAAATGATAATTTCTTTCGGATGGAATTCCTCTAAAAGGCGTTTCACAACCTGATGACCAAAAGAACCGGTACCTCCGGTTACTAGGATGGTACTGTTTTCAAAAATTTTGTTCATTGTAATAATTTATTTTTAAATTTATATTAATCGTGAATGAATCTGCCAATTTAAATGTTCCACGTTGTGACGCAAGCTAAATGTTCCACGTTGCGGCGCACAGGCTTTGGGAGATTGTTGAACATTTTCCACATCGCAGCGCACAGGCTAAATGTTCCACATCGTAACGCACTTTTAACCGCAGAGGACGTTGAGGTTTTAAAAGATAAAAGATAAAAAGATAAAAGATAAAAAGATAAAAGATAAAAAGATAAAAGGTAAAAGGTAAAAAGATAAAAGATAAAAAGATAAAAGGTAAAAGGTAAAAAGATAAAAGGTAAAAAGATAAAAGAGTGGTTATTCTGCAGTTATTTCATCAAAAACTTTTTTCATGCGGTTTTCAAAATGCTTTAAGGTGTAATTTTTTTCAAATTTTTCTTGGGCTGCTTTTCCCATTCTTAATATTAAATCGGGATTATTGATTAATTGTTCGATTTTTTCGGCTAAATCTTTTACGTTTCCCTTTTCAACGAGCAACCCTGTTTTGTTATCATCAATGATTTCAGGGATTGACCCTTCATCACTCGCGATTACAGGTATTGAAAATTGCATTGCTTCAAGAATAACAAGTCCGAATGCATCATTTAAAGTGGGGAACACAAGTAAATCTGCATTACAAATATGCTGATTTTTCTCTTCACCGTATAAAGCACCATTATAAATAACATAATTATCAAGCTCTTTGTTACTGATAATACTTTTAATTTTTTTTTCGTTATCTATACCTCCATATCCAACAATATCCAATTTAATATTATGCCCTTTTTTAACTAAATAATCAAATGCTTCTAATAGAACATAAATACCCTTGGATTCAATTGTATGAGATAAAAAAAGTAGAGACACGTATGTATTATTTCTTTTTATATACTTACCGGTATCAACTATTTCTATTCCATTTGACACAACAAATAATTTTGTTTTTTTTAGTTTTAATGGTAAAATATCTTTGGTAATAAGAATATCCGATAAATGAATTATAATGCTATTACTAAATGTAAATTTATATAATAGAAGCAGAATTTTATTTTTTTTAAATCTATCTATTCCTTTCCCATGAATGTGATATATTGGTTTAATCCTAAAAATTTTAATTATTACTACAAAAATCAAATCACGAAAAAATATTTTACCTGTAGGGAAAATGGTAAAGTAAACGAAATCAGGTTTTACTTTTAAAGTTGTTTTAATGAATTTAAACCATAAACAGATAAGGGTATAAAATTTTGAAAAGCTTGTTTTATTTAAATCATTAAAATTTTTTGAAAATTTCAGTTCTAATAATACAGAATGGATATTTTTTTGAATCAGTTTACTTTCGAAAACTATTTTATTCATAACAGAAACTCCATGTACGGGGGGAGGGAGTTGAATCAAAAAGAGAATTTTTTTCATTGATTTTTTTTTGACAATAATATTTCACATGCTTCCCTATACTGGTTAACCGCTCTTTGTACGGCATATTTTTTTAATGCTTTTTCTTTGTTGTTCTTTCCCATTAAACTTCTCAAACCGGCATTTTCAATTAAACTGACAACATTTTTGAGCAAGGCATTAACATCTCCGGGTTCACAAAGAAAACCATTCTCACCATCTTTTATAATCTCAGGAATTGCTCCAACATTTGTTGATACAACAGGCAAGCCTTGAGCCATTGCTTCTAAAAGAACAACGGGAAATACTTCTGAATAGCTAGGTAAAACAAGAATGTCTGCCTCTGCAAAAATCTGATATTTTTTTTCGCCAAAAATTTCGCCCTGATAAAAAACATTTTTTTTATTTAAAATATGATAATTTACATCAGCCCCTTTTGCACCACAGATCAGAAAATGGACATTATTATATTTTTTATTTATTGAACCAATAATTTTCTCAAAATCATAGTACCCTTTTAACTTTTCTAAGCGACCGACAAACAATATTTTAATATATTTTGTATTAACTATTTTTTCTTTAAAAGATCCGATATTGATAAAATTATTTAAAACCGACAATTTTTTGAATGTTTTCTTATTAAGATGAATGCAGAAATCATCAAGAATTTTATCTGTCAGAACAAATACTTTATTGGAAAAATGGAAAAAGATATTAAAGAAAATTTTTTCCCACCAGATGCTATTATTTCTTTCGTATTTATGAGGATTGAAAGGGAAAGAAACATATTCACCATGATAATGACAGATTGTTTTTTTAAAAAATAATTTTGCAATGCAGGATAAAATTAACTCACGGAACGCGCTTATATCGCCGCTGCAATGAAATATAACAATAGAAGGCTTAAACTTGTATAATTGACAGATAAATACGGTAATACTTCTTAGGGCATTAATAAAAAGTGAAAAAAAATTTGCTGAATGAAAAGATATATTCGTACAACGAACAGAAAAGCTACTATTAAAATCAGAGCTTTGTAATAGCAAAATAGTTTCTGCAATACCACCAAAAGGGGGAGGCAGAGGTCCTATAATTAAAATTTTTCTGATAAAATGAAATTTATATGATTAATGCTTTTTATGTGCTTTGGTTTTCGGGCAACACCTCTTTTGCTTTTATTCTTAAAATATTATTTATTGTAATAATAAGTGAAATAAATATTAAATAACCAATAAATACACGAGGGCTTTCCAAACCTACATGAAATGCTACGTTCATAAAGCCAAGTACAAGAGCTAAAAGAAAAACATTAACCAATTCTTTCATCTGTTTATTTTTCTGGTTGCGCAGTAAAATTATTGTTCTACGGGTTTCCCACAGAACATACACGTTAAATAAAACAAAAAGAACCCCGCCGATAATCCCAACGCGGTAAAACATATTAATTATGGAACTATGCTGGCCTGTAACATAAATAACATCAATTTCTACTTCATTTTCATCATATCCCGATAAGTAAAAAGCACCTATACTGCTAAAATAGGGGGTGCCAAAACCGACTCCCATATAATTTGTTTTTTCTAATGTTTCGAAATTATCTTGCCAGAATAACAATCTTCCACCAACATTTTCATCGTAATCTTGCAAGTTTTTAATATTTGAATAAGCTAAATTCCCGAGAAAAAAAATAACACCAATAAATAAAAATTTATATTTTATTGCGCTTTTGAATAAAAACTTTTCTTTATCTAATATAAAAATAAGAGTTATAAAAAGGCTCAAAATATTTGTTGTGTTTTCTCCATAATACATTATAAAAAAAGCCGAAAAGTATATAATTGCAAGTATTTTATTTTTATTATAAATATAATAGATGCAAAAAGGAATCAATGTGCTGCCTATGCGACTTTCAGAAAATCCTAAATATTGTGAAACAATTATAAGAGGAGTTAAATAAAATACTAAATCTAAATCTTTGATAAATTTATCAAAGTTTTTACTGATAGAAAAAAATAAAGAAATACCAATTAAAGAATAAAATATGAAATAGGAATGTCTGGGTATATAGCTGTCAATAAGTTTAAATCCGTCACTGTCATCTATATTGTGTATTTGAATGTAATTAAGATAAGAAATGATAACATAAAAAAGACATAAAATTAAAAAATATTTTAAAAGTTTTATTGATATCAGGCTTGCTTTAAAAAAATGGGTTGCCTTAAAAAGAATCTTATAATTTTTCAGAATGTAAATAAGTGAACTTAAGAAAAAAAAATCAAGGTAATAGAAAGATCCAATCTGAACTTTTAAAACATCTACAAACAAGGCCGGTATCAGATAGCCGATTAATATAAGTCTGAAAAAAAACATATTTTTTTAAGCTAAATAAGTGTAAAAAGTAGGAATAATAAATTACTAAACTTTCGCATGAAAAAGAACTATTTATTTTTGTAATTTGAAACGATTGTTATCATTAATCCATGCAAAAGATACTTCGACAGCATAGCAAAAATGGGTACATAAATATAATTAAATTTGTATTCGCTCAGTATATATTACGGTACTCTGCACCTACAAATATTATCGCAGCTCTGCTGCTACAAATATCTTGCGGCTCTGCCGCTGCAAATATTATGCGGCTCTGTCGCTGCATACCAAATTTAGCAGCAGAGCTGCGATAACATTTGTAGCAGCGATAGCTGCGTTGTTTACAAAGGTGCAGCGCACCGGAATATTATATTGTTTTGATTTCAGTCCTATTTTTTTATGAAAACAGAAAAAACAAAAAATATTTTATTATTCTCTTGAAAAATGGCTGCTGACCTTATTTTTCAGCGAATTAAATTATGCGAATTTGAGTAACCGAAATTATTTCAAATTTTCGCTTTTATTCTATCAAAATAATGACCTTGAAGTGCTCTGAAAATAATTCTTTTTGATAAATAATAATATTTTAAAAAAAAGACATATTTTAAAGATACGATTTTTGATATTTTTAAATTTTTATAGGAATTTTCAAATTCAAAAGAAAGTTCTTTTTGTTTTTGTTTTTCTGCAATTGGGTTTTTCTCTGATGTCAAAGTAGCACCATGCTGCCTGTAATTTGCCAAAGGTTTTTTTATTTGAGCTATTTTTGTGTTGATTGTTATTCTTGAGAAAAACTCACCATCAACATTATATTTAAAATTTTCATTTATGTATCCATACTTTTCAAATAAACTACTTTTCCAAAAGAAAGAATTAGATGTAAGTATATTTCCAAACCCTTTAAATACACCGCTTGCATAATCGAATTTTAAATGCTTGTGTTCAAATTGTACCTGACCATCCTGATTCATCAGGTTATAATTTCCATAAACAATATCTGTATCAAGTTTAGAATTAAAAATATCCATTACCATTTTTACAGCACCCTCACATAAAGTATCGTCAGAATTAAGCCAGCCAATAACGTCACCGGTAGCTTGTTTAAAAGCAAAATTGAGTGTTTTAGCCAAGCCATAGTTCGTTCTTGGGAAAAATCTTATTTTATCTTGATGTTTTTCTGCATATTTTGAAATAATTTCAACAGAATTATCTTTTGAACCATCATCTACAATTATATATTCTATAGATTCATAATTTTGCTCCACAACGCTTTTTATTGTTTGCTCAATAAAATGTGCATAATTGTAATTTGGTGTTATGATAGAAATTTTTAACAAGAGAGAATCGAATTTTTATAAACAATGTTTAAACGAGATAAGAATTTTTATAGTAATCAATCACTTCTTTAATGCCCGTTTCAAAATCAATATTTGCAACAAAACCTGTAGCAAGGTTTAATAATTGAGGATTAATACAGGATGACGGTAACTGATTGTTTGTATAAGGAACATCTCCTATTCCCAAAGGAAGCTTTTCGTCTATTAAATCCCTAATAATATTAATATAATATTTTAAAGGAAAATTATCCCCTCTGCCAATAGGGAAAATATTTTTTGAGTAAGTACATTTACCTATCAAATAAAGCGCATTTACCAAATCATTTATATGGATAAAATCCCATTTTTGTTCAAGTTTTGACAGAGAAGGCTTTTCTCCATTTAATAATTTTTTAATTGTATAGTGAATTACGCTATTGTCTTCTCTCCCTTTGCCATATACGCTTGTAACAATTCCATAAATAAAATCTAAACCTAAATCATTTGCTAATTGAGCAGATAAATAACGAGAAGCTACTTTTGCGCTTCCATAGGCATTTTGTGGTGTTGGAATCGCATTTTCATCAATAGGAATAGAATTGTAAATAAACTCCATCGTTGAACCTAAAAATATTACCCGTTTAACCCCAATAATTTTTGCTGCTTTAACAAGTTCTATACAATAGGAAATATTTAAAATTTGTTTTGAAAAATCGTTTCTCATTTCAGGATTTACCCCATCCCATGCCAAATGATAAATTACATCAATATCTCTGTCTGTAATTAATTCCGGCAATACAGATATGTTTACTAATTCATTTCTTATAAATATTTTCTTTTTTGATTTTGAATCAGTTTCATCAATTTCCCTAAATTCTTTATCAACAGCGTACACTGTAATATCTTTATCAATTAAAAATTCCGATAAATTTTTACCGATAAAACCATTTGCTCCAGTTATTATTACTTTTTTCATCGGTTATTCTTTTATTTTATAAAAGTGAATTTTAATAACCCCTTTTAGTAAGCCAATATAAAATGTTGGAGCAAACCAAACATTAAGAAATGCTTTTTTCAGGCTTATTATGTCTGAATTTTTAATTTTTTGGTTACTAATATATTTTAAATAAAAATAAGGATAGAAAAACCGCCCAATTGTTTTGGCAATCTCTAGTCTGCATTTAAAAACTTGAAATCTTTTTAAACCTCCTTTTTTATACTCATTAATGATTTCATTCCAAATTTTAAAATAAATAACAGGTAAAGAACCGTTCCACCAATTAGACCCAACCCATGGTCTGGCACCCGCCCCTACTATAATCACAGGGGTTGATATATAATATGCAGGTTTACCAATCATTGATCTTGCATAAACAGCACAATGCGGATACGTATTTTCGATATTTGAAAATTGCGAATTTTTATCCATTCCCTGAACATCAACAGACAACCAAAGTTGCCTTCTGAAAACACCCGTCATCATTGATCCCAGCATAACATTATTATAAGAAGGATCAACCAATTCATCCCAGATTTTATATCCATCAGTATGCTTTGATTTTGCATTGATTGTTCTGCTGGAAACATTTTCAATTTCAGACTTAATGTTTTTACAAATAAATTCTGAATTTTCATTGTTTTTACTATATTGTAACAAATCAATATGAGAAAAGGCTACACTTATAAAATCAATTTTATTACAATTTTCAAGAACATGTAGTATTTTTTTAACACCATCTTTCGCAACAAAATCATCCGAACCGATTATCCAGCAGAATTCACCATTGGAAAGCTCTACAACTTTATGGAAATTATATGCCATTCCTTTATTCTCGGAACTTCTTGAAAAGATAAAATTTACATTTTCATGTTGATTTTTTAACTTTTCATAGCATGTAAAAATATTATCTTCAGATGCGTTATCACTAATAACAATTTCAACTTTGTCTTCTATGCCTTTTATGGCTTGAATAATTGATTCAAGACAACACTTAAATAAACGAATATTATTATATACAGGGATACAGACGGATAACTTTATGCTTTGCATTTGATGTGGAAAAATATTATTTTATATTTTTAGAAAGTATTATGTCAGACCCGGTAGTCTGAAAAATCTTTATTTGATCTACACAAAGATCGTAAGTGTCAAAAGAGAAGTATTTTTTATACCAGTCAACTGTTAATTCAATTGTTTTGTGTATATCTAATCGCGGAGACCAACCAAGTAAAAATTTTGCTTTTGAAATATCAAGTGCAAGTATTTTTGCTTCATGCAATTCTAGTGAATCAGAAACGTCTTTTAACATTCCTTTGCCATAAGACTTAACTATTAATTCAGCAATATTCCAAACAGAAACAATTGATTTTAATTCCGGACCAAAATTCCATGCCTGGCAATATTTTAATGGATCAAAAAGCATTTTTTCTCCGAGCAGCAGATAACCGCTTAATGCTTCTAAAACATGCTCCCATGGTCTTATTGCGTCAGGGCTTCTGATTTCGATTGGCAGGTTCATCTCAATAGCACGAATGCAATCCGGAATGATTCGGTCTTTTGCCCAATCTCCTCCCCCAACAACATTTCCAGCTCTAACGCTGGCAATTGATTTACGATGTTTCGTATAATCAACGGGATTCATGAAAGATAAACGCCATGAGTTTATTGCTAATTCAGCAGCGCCTTTTGAAGAAGAATATGGGTCATACCCCCCCATAGCATCGTTTTCTTTATAGCCCCACAATTGTTCTTTATTATCATAACACTTATCCGTTGTTATGATAATACCTATTTTTGTGGAAGGGTTATTTCTAATTTCTTCTAAAATATTAATCGTCCCTATAACATTTGTTTCATAAGTTTCAACGGGATTTTCATAAGATATCCTTACCAAAGGTTGCGCTGCTAAATGAAAAACAATATCAGGGGAATATTTTTTAAAAACCTCATTTAATTTTTTTCTATCCCTGATATCACCTCTTACGTCAATAATTTTACTACTGAGGTTAGATAACACGAAGTTATCTTTATCGGAAAAGGGGTCTAGCGCATATCCTACTACTTTAGCGCCAAGCTCTTTTAGCCAAATTGACAACCACGAACCTTTAAAGCCTGTATGACCTGTTACCAGTACTGTTTTCCCTCTGTAGGCGTCATTAAAATTATTTATTATTTCCATACTTTCCAAAATGCATTATTATTGTTCCATAATTTTTCAAGATAAACCAAATCTCTCTCGTGATCCATACAAGCCCAAAATCCATCATGTTTATAAACCGCTATTTCTTCCTGCTTCGCTAAATTTTCTAATACACCTGCTTCCAGGTCACATGATTCATCTTGTGAAAGATATGTTAATAGTTCTTTATTGAAGACCATATAACCACCATTAATCATTCCCTGAGATGTTTGGGATTTTTCTTGAAAAGAAGATATAATGTCTCCATCTGCAATAAGCTCCCCAAATCTGGCAGGAGGATGAACACCTGAAATCGTTACAATTTTCCCTTTCTTTTTATGAAAATCTATTAAACTTCTAATGTCAATATTTGCAACACCATCGCCATAAGTTAATAAATTTATATCATCTGTCAGATATTTTTCAATTCTTTTGAGCCGACCACCTTTCAATGTATTTAGTCCTGTATCTACTAAAGTAATTTTCCAGTCATTATCCAAAAGTTCGTTATGAAACACTATACTGTTGTTTTGAAGATTAATTGTAAAGTCCCTGTTTTTTGATTCATAATGAAGAAAATAATCTTTAATTACATCTCCCATATAACCCAGACAAATTATAAAATCTTTTATTCCGTAATGAGCGTATATTTTCATAATATGCCACATTATAGGCTTTCCTCCGACAGGAATCATTGGTTTTGGAATTGAATTTGTAAGACTTCCTAATCTACTTCCAAATCCACCGGCTAAAATTATCAGTTTCATATTATTTAATAATTTTAATTATTGATGTTTCGTTGTTTCAAACTAGTGATTTCAGTATTGATTTTAATTCTTCAGGTTTTTTTATAAAATCAAACCCCCAGTAATAATTACATAATTCATATTGTTCTTTAGAAATAGTTTCAGTATATTCTGAAAAAAGGGTATTGAAAACATCCTTTTCATTTTTTATTATATCATAAAAATTTTCGTTTTTACCAACAAATCTATTAGTGATAGCATTGTTGTATGCGCCGACTTTATCTTCACTATATTTTTGTTTTTGGATTTTTAAAATATGTGGCTTGTTGAGGAAGATAGAATATCCTAAATGAGTACCCAAGCTATTAGAAATAGTAATATCTGAAAGCAAGATAATAGATTTTAATCGGCTTAAAAATCTGGGGTCGTTTCTATGACCTGCAGACACAATTTTGAATCCGGCATTTTGGTAAGGTAAATGCTTTTTCATTAAATAATCTTTCCAGTATATACAAACAGAGACCGTATTAAAATTTGGTGCTATTTTTTTTATTTCGTTTAAAAAAATCTCGATGTCATATTCAGCGGTAACTAAATCTACAGAATGGCTTGGAAAAACCAATAAATTTTTACCTAAAGCTTTTTTTTCATTATGAAAATCCTCATTTAAAAATGGCTTAACATAATGTATGTAAGGACCTAAGCAAATAATATTTTGCTTTGTTTTTTCTGATAACACTTCATACCTGTATTGACTAAAGGTAATAATATTATTTGTCGGATTTTTAGCAGCCTCATAATCCATAACTTCTTTCCCAAAGTAAACGCCATGTTCAATAGCTGCTTTTGGAATAATATTACATAGTGAATACTCCCTAAAAATATCAGATATACCATAAAAATTATTATTAGAAAAATATTCTTTATTCCATAAAAAAAAATCAGGAACAATGTTATTTAAATCATTGTGGTCTTTATTCTTTGTTTTTGTGCAGTATGTTTTATATTTTAATGCAGAGATGATATTTAAACTTCTACAGGTACGTTTAAGTTGGAGACGCTTTATCTCGCTTTTAATAATTTTTTTACCTATGTCGGTTATTAATTTTGATAACATAAATTTGCATTAACAAAACACTTTTTATTTATAGGAAAAAGATTAAAGATTGGACTAAGGTTTAATTTTCAAAAATTGTTTCTTCCCAAAATACAGAAAAATTAAAGCTATGAGCAAAAATATTTTAACAGGAATAAGAATAAAATTATTTGAAGTAACAATGGATATATAACTAAATAAAAGCACAAACCCTGTTAATACCAATAAATTCGGCAATAATTTTTTTAAAGAAATAATCCAATCTGTTTTTAGAATAACACGCGCATTCAAATAATGCAAAACAAATAAACAGGCATAAGAAATGAGGGTAGTCCATGCAGCTATTTTATACCCAAACAAAGGAATGAGCCAATAATTTAACCCGATATTAATACCCCCGGCGATAATTGTAAAAAGAGCAATAAGCTGTGTTTTCTTTTTATAAAATGCAAAAGTTACATAGAGGGAGTATAAAAAGAAAAAAACATACGACATTATTACAATTGGAATAATATCCAGAGCGCTATGAAATTGTTCATCGGCAAGAATTATCATTAATTCCCGGGCAAATAAAATCAGGGCAAATGCAGACAGATATATAATCCGTGCAAATTTTGAGGCTAAAGCGTTTAGATCGTCATATTTGAATTCTTTTAATTTTTCATAGAAGATAGGAGTCCAGGCGTAAAGCATGCCAAAGCATATCATATTCTGTATCCCCCCGATATTATAAGCAAGCGAGTATAAGCCTGTTTCATTAGAGCCGACTAATTGATTAATTATTATAAGGTCAAAAGAACTTAGAATATATTGAGATAACAGATGAAAGACAATAGGAATGCATAAAATTAAAGCATACTTTATATATTCTTTTTTAAGGCAAATTGTAGCTTTTTTTCCAATTTGGTAAATACTGTAACCCCCAAATAAAACCGTTATAAATAACGTTGCATAAGCCATACCGTAATATTTTTCTTTTTGCATAATAAGAATCAATGTTACAGTAGAGATAACCAATAATATTTTCTTGATTATATTTAAAAATGCGACTTTTTTACTTTGTTTTGTTGCCTGCAGAAGCCCCTCATAAAGGGTAATAAAAATCTGAAAAGAAACGATTCCAATTCCTATATAGATCATTCCTATAGGAATCTGAAAAAATTTCAATAAAATATCTTTGCCAATAAAAAGAATAAAGCTTAAGGGAACAATCCATAGCAATAATAAAAAAATTGCCGAGCCTAAAAATTTATCAAAATCATCTTTCCCCTCGTAGTAATAACGAATAACCGAACTATTAATTCCCATAGAATAGATTATTCCAAAAATGGCAAGAAATGAACCAAGAATAGCAAAAATTCCATAATCTTCGGGGACAAGTAAGCGAGTATAAATAGGAATCGTAATTATTCCAAGCCCTTTTGAAAATATTTCTGCAGAAACATAATTTTTTGAATGCGACAGAAAATTATAAAAGTCTTTACCTATCAGTAATTGTGTTTTTTCTTGTAAGGCGCTGAATATTCCCAAAATTAATATTTGTAATGATTATAAAATAATATGTTATATCCTTTTGCTACTACCATTTTTAATAGTAATGCAATGATAAATAATCATAAAAAGATTATTTTTTTTTCCTTAAAATTAATTCATTCCTATTTAGAATTTTTCTCGCATTTAAAATCATTGGAGGACCAATAAATTTGCCATTGTATAAAGCCACACCTTTGCTTTCATTAAATGCATTTTGAGCTAGTTGCAACATTTCTTTTGCATCGCTCACTTCTTTTTCGCTTGGCGAAAAATATTTTTCGGAATAAAAAAGTAGGAATTAAGCATTATTATTTTTTTCTGATAAAAAATGTATTGATGGAACATCAATGAATCCAGGAGGGTTAAGGTTTTTAATATTCAATTCAACATTATAAGATTTCAGGTTTTCTTTAGTAATGCTAAAACCACAAGCTAAAAAAGCTTTTAATGAAGGGGGGTTTGTTTTAAACATACATGCTTCGAAAATATTTATACCATAACATTTATTTGCAAGCAGGCAACCTGCCCAAACAAGTGTTTTTCCATAACCTATACCACGGATTGCTTTAGAGAGGACTAAAATGCCAATAGTACTATTATTTGTATATCCATCAACAACTATAACCTGATCTTTACCAAGCAAATTTTGAATGCCCGCAGTTCCAATTAACTCATTTTCTAAAAATAAACCGCAAATTGAATCATGCTTAGAACTTAATATACTACTGATATACTCTTTTTGACTATTAATATCTATTAACTCCGGCACATTTTCAATAAAGGTTCTTTCTTCATTTAAAGATTGGACATATAAAGGGGAAACATCTTCAGGTAAAAGAGTACGAAAAGTATATTGCTTATCGTTTATAAAAAAATTAAGCCTGTGATTAAATTTCATAAAAAATAATTTTTAAATAATTTTTAAATGCATCTGCACAATTACTATAATAAAGGTAACTTGCAGATGCATTTAACATTAAAAAAGAAATAATATCTATTCAATATCTTGTACTATCCCCAGTTCTGCATTCAACCTCCTAATAACTTTTTTAATATCTGTATTTTTATTGACTGGTTCTTGTTCCCAAATAGGACTATCTATCTTCCATTTCCCATCAGCATCCTTTATCCACATTTTACCCCGATATTTTTCTATGATTTCATTAAATTCATTAACAGAAATTCCGAGAAAATCACAATATTCAGAAATAAACCTATCCGTGCAGCGACCATCAAATTCTTTAACCAAAGCAATTCCTTCTTCCCGGGTAATTTTACCTTCACGAATGTCTATACTGGCTCTGTCTGTAGCGGAACCATATCCAAATTTTACATGTTTAATCCAACCGTTTATTTGATTAATATTAGCATCTAAAGCTGAATACCGATGATATCTGCCTAGGTCATACAGACTTTCATCTCTAAAACTCAATCCATTTTTTATCCCTAATTTCGCATTCATAAATGAGTTAAAATCTTTCAAATAGTATCCTAAGTAAATTGCATGCACACCAGACGCTTTAATTTCATCTAACGATGGATATTGATAAGGAAGCAAATCGCTTAAAGTAACGCCTTCACCAACCCAATCCGATGCCTTGCCCCCTTGTACCGTGTTACTGTTTGCAAAACCAATTGCACTCCCGCCAAGATCTTCTTTGGTTGTAAATTTTTCTGGTTCTCCCATTTCTAATGCGGAATTTTCCCCATGAATAACAAGCGGGATATTAAAATTGATGGCAACTCTGATGGGAATGGCAGCTATAGTGTATTCAGAAGGCTTTTGTGGGTTTCCGTATTCTTTTAATGCTCTTAATACTATCTTTTTATAAACAACAGGATTCCCATAATATTTTATCAAATCAAAACCGTGGTTCTGAATGTTCTCAATATTTTTCCTGCCGGTTTCGGTAATAATATCAGGAGGATTGTTGACCAGAAGACAATTTAGTCCCAGTACATCTCTGGCAAATAATGCCTGCCTTAAACTATCTTTTCCTCCACTAACTCCAATAACAGCATCGTATTTACCATTACTTTTTGATTTCGCCCAAGATGCAATTTCTTTTATCTCATCCATTCTTTTATCCCAATCAACATACTTTTTTTCTTTCTGATAGTAACCGCATACTTTACAGATACCTTCTTCATTAAATGTAGTCCCAGGGTTAGACTCTGGTGTTAAACAATTTTTACAGTACTTCATATAAATTAATTTTAGTAAATAATTAAGTGATAATTTTTATTATTTCATTAAAAAATTCTAAACAAAAAAATCCCAATTTAATGGTTCCCCTTTTATAATATCTTTTTGTACTATTTTTCCTAATATTTCATAATAATATTTTGGGGCGATTCCATTTCCGGGTCTTAAGCTTTTAATATTTTTTTCTGTTAACATCTCTCCTGCCTTTATGTTTTCTACAGCAAACAAAGATCGGCGACGATACTTATCTTTTTCAGAGACATCCAATGTTGCTTTACCGAGTGCAATTTCAGAAAGTCTAATGTATTGTACCATTTCCCTGAATTCATCAGGCTCCATTGAAAAGGTGGAATCCGGACCACCAAGTTTGCGGCTTAAAATAAAATGTTTTTCTACTATTGTAGCGCCTACAGATACAGCCACAATCGGGACTATGCACCCCATAGTATGGTCAGAAACACCCACGTTTACACCAAAGCGTTTTTTTATTTTAGGAATTGTGAGCAGGTTTGCCTGACTTACTGTTGCCGGATATTCTGAAGTACATTTCAATAAAGAAATTTGATTGTTTCCAACACCATAACATGTTTCAAGTGCTAATTGAATATCGTTTTCAGAGGCAACACCAGTTGACATAATCATGGGTTTACCTTTTGAAGCTATATATTTAATCAAAGGAATATCATTTATTTCTAATGAAGCAATTTTGTAAATAGGATTATTGAATGACTCTAAAAAATCAACAGCTTCAAAATCAAATGGTGATGAGAAAAAAATTAAGCCTAGACTTTCGGCAATTTTTTTTAATTTTGGTTGCCACTCATAAGGCATAGAGCCCTGAGAAAGGATATCGAATGGTCTTTGCCCTTTCCAGATTCCTTCTTTTTTGGGTCCGAAAATTTCATTGTCAACATTTAATGTTAAAGATTCCGGTTTGTAGGTTTGAACCTTTACGGCATCAGCACCGGCATCAGCCATTGCCTCAATAGTTTTTACAGCAATATCAAAACTATTATTATGATTTGCAGAAAGTTCTGCAATGATGAATGTTTTGTTTTTATTGACTGACATTTGCGTGCATTAATAATTCTATATTTTCAACAAATCTGTTAATTCCGTTTCCATCAATAAGACCTTTACTTTTGATAAACAAATCATTTCTTTTTTGAAAATCTTCAATAAGAATTTCAAGCGTGTGTTTAAACGATTGACAGTCTAACATGGATAACAATCCCATATTTACTGTACAATTATATTTTTCAGCAAATCTTTTTGAAGCCTCTGCATGAAGTAGCGTGTGTCCGTATGAGATAGTTGGGATGTTTAAATATACCAGTTCATATAAGGTTACACCAAATGCACAAACAGCAATATCTGCATCTTTAATAAAATCAACAGAAAAGGGAAGAAAATGCAGGTGGGAATTCTCTGGATAATTTTTTATTTCATTAATGTAACAGCAGGCTTGCCCATAGAGTAAATAAAACTGAAAGTTCTGATCAAAATTTGATTCTCTACACCAGTCATAAAAAGTCAGCAAGCTATTCGAGGGATCGCTTCCCCCTGCAATAAATACTATTTTTTTAGGTGGCTCAGCCACTATTTTTTTCTTTTCTGTTTCCAGAATATTTTTATTTAGCAGTACATAATCAAGCCCATGTAAAAAATTTGTTTTGTGTTTTGTCCAATTTTTGTCAATAATGAAATCTTCGGGCAGGTGGGCGGCAGGGTATATTGCCAGATCAGCTAAATACCTTCCTTCTGAATAGGAGTGTACCATCACAACTTTATTATTTTTTTTTAAATTTTCAATAAAGCTGAAAGAGTATTTATTCATATTATCAAAAACAATAATAGAAAGTTCCTGATTTTGGAAAAACAGATTGAGAAAAGTTTCTTCATTATCCTTATCTGGGACAACAATGGTTTTAAAATTCAGTTGATGAATTTTCTCAATAGCTTTTGAAAAACTATTTACAATAAAGAGAAAATTGCTTGTCAAATGCTTTGATCTGATACCATCTGCAACAGCTAATGAACGTACCAAATGACCATAACCAATGGTTGGGCTCGCATCAACACGAAAAAAAACGTTCATTCAACTTTACCAATAATTCGTGCAGGATTTCCAACTACTTTTGTATAATCTGGAACATCTTTAATCACATTTGAATGCTGACCAACAATTGACCATTCTCCAATAGTAACCCGGTCAAGTGTAGTGGAGTTTACACCAAGGAAGGCACCTTGTTTTAAATGAACATGTGCCCCAATGATTGAGTTGGAAGTCACGTATGCATAATCATCAACAATACAATTATGACCAACCGTGGCATGCCCAAAAACCTGAATAAAATTTCCTACTTTGGCATTGGGACCAACAATAGAAAAAGCCTGAATACTTACTCCATGACCAATTGTCGCTGCATTTGAAATAACTGCAGTAGGGTGAATCAATGTTGCAAATCTTTCTAAAGGTATTTTTAAATTATGAAGTTTATTCAGAGATTTAAAATTTAACTTAATTGAAATTAATGCATAAAAAAAGAATACATCTTCAGCTTGAAGATATTTTTGAACCACATCGTGCTCTACCTTTCCAAGAATAGGATATCCATTGATAGACCCTTCTTCAAAATCATTTAGAAATCCTATGATTTCCCATTTATTCTCAACTTTATTAATTTCTTCTGCTATTTGTGCGATAACAGTACCATTGCCATAACCGCCAATAATTATCAGTTTCATTTTTGTTTTGATTTAATTAATTTTACTCTCTCTATAATGTGATTTGCTTTTACAACAAGTGGAGGACCAATAAAAGATCCATTTATAATAGCAACACCTTTTCCTAATTTTTGAGCTTCTTCATCTAATTTTAATATTTCATAAGCTTCAGCTATTTCTTTTTCTGAAGGGGCAAAGAATTTATTTGGTATTGCATTTTGTTTAGGATGCAATGTCCACATTCCTGCATATCCCAGTTTTCTTCCCAATGCACAATGTTTTTCAAGACCTTCTAAATCATGAATTATTATATAAGCAGCATCTATTGGAATTAAATTATGAGTTCTTGCTACCATAGCAACCCAAGCTCTTGGTGTAAAAAGTTCCTGCGGTTCTTCAAAATCTCTAATCCCTTGTAAATCGCTTACAAAATCTTCGGAGCCAAAGCCTATTGCAACATTTCTTGAAGATGCTGTTGCTATTTCATCCGCTTTAATAATTGAAGATGCTGTTTCTAAAATGGGTATTATTTTAAATGTTCCAACTGGGAAACCTTTTTCCAATTCAATTGTCTCTAATAATTTATCAAAAAAAATGATATCTTTAGCATTATATGTTTTTGAATATAAAAATCCTGTTACACCTAGAATTGTTGTTTGAAGCACATCTTTTAACAAAAAGCCGCTATCTCTTTCATTTATTCTTATAAAAACTTCATAGTTTTTGAATAAACCAGCACTAACATTTTTTACAATCGTATCACGGGCAATTTGTTTATTTGAAATAGGAAGCACAGAATCTTCTAAATCAAGAAGAATTACATCTGCATCAGATTTTGATGCACTTTGTTGCAGTTTGTCATTATGACCAGGCACAAACATTAAACTGCGCATTAAATATTTTTTCTTTTCCATTTTAAAAGCCCTTTTTTTTAATTAGAATTTTTCTGCGAAATTTTATGATATCTATATTATTTTGATTTGAACCAATAGTTTCAACATAAACAATTCCTCTGTCATTTTTTGATTTTGATTCTTTTTTATCCAGAATAACAGTTCTGCTATAAAGAGTATCATTTATGAAAGAAGGGGCAAGATGTTCAATGTTTTCGTAACCCAAGTTTGCTATAGCCAGACCACTTATATCCATAACTGACATATGTACTATCAAACAGAATACTAGGGTTCCAGGAACAAGTACTTGACCATGTTGTTGATTTTTACAATAGTCAATATTAATATGAACCGGATGATGGTTCATTGTTAACAAACTGAAAAGATTATTGTCGCTTTCAAAAATTGTTTTTGACTGACAATGGTTTATTATTTGACCGACTTCAAACTCTTCGAAGTATCGACCCATTCTATTTCCCTCCATTTTTATTCCTCCAGTTAATTATGTTTATAATTCTGTTAATATGTGGTTTTTCATATACTTTTCCATCAATTTTTACAACAGATACTTTGTCATTAATAAGGTTGTGAATTTTTGAATAAACTAGGTTCGCTTCTAAAACCTCCTCATGTGTATAGTACTGAATTTTATTTAAAAGTTGGAAATGTTTTGGGTGAATAATAAATTTAGCATCAAACCCCATAGAGAAACCATTAATTACTTCATCACAAAAATCAGAATCATTGACGAGATCAAGCGAAACAATGTCTATAGCTTCTAAATCGAACGCTTTTGCAGTATTTAAAACTGTTTGCCGGGCAAAATATAAATTTTCCAATGTATGTTTCATTCCCATGATATTGCAATAATCATGGCTTCCGAAACCAATAGATTTAACGTTTAGAAAATTGCAGTGTAAAGCGTCATTTAAACAAAGCAAAAAAGCAGGATTCTCTACTAACAAAATAAAATTGTATTTATCGTGTTTGTAATTTTTAATACTTTCAAAAAATGATTTTATTAACTTTAGCTGTACTATTGAGGATAATTTTGGTATTACATAATTATTAAAACCTATTTTAATCAAATTTTCGAGTAATTCGGCATTTATTTCTTCGGGTTTAATAAAAAAATGTGGACGAACATAATAATTATTCTTTATAACAATTTTCCTTAAATTATTTAAAGATTCGATTAATTCATTAGGAGATACTGATTCTTCCAAATCGTAAATGATAAAATCCGATTTTAAATCTATAGATTTATTAATATATTTTTGATTGTTTGCAGGTACAAAAAAATATGATTTCATTAATATTATACTTTTAAATAAATCATAATATAACTATTTTATTAATTAGAATAAGTATTACAAACAAGAACAATAAAAATAAAAAAACCAGTGTCACCTATTCAGTTATGTCAAAAGGATGCCTGTAATTTACAGACACCCTTTTCTTATTCTTAATATTGATGAAAAGTTTTTTAAAAATTTAATTTTCTAAAAATGGCACTTTGAGCAGTATTTTATTTTTTATAATTACCCCATGCAAATTTCTATATGGGAAAAATAATGAACTTAAGTGAGGCGCTGAAAACCTGAATGGCAAACTGGTCCCTTAAGAAGGGACTCTGCATTATTTTGATTAATTGCTAATGAAATAATACCAAATGATTCATCTACTGCTATTTTATATTTGTCAATATGTTCATCTTTATGTGCAAAGGAAGCATAAACAGCATTAGAAGCTAAAAAGCCCCTATCTAACATCAACTGGGTAAAAAGTGTTTTTAAAACTAATGGATTATTATATGCAAAACCAAAATGAGGAACGGGTTCCATGCCACCATAATTTAATTTGATATTATGTTTTGCAGACAATTCTTGCCATATTGCTTTAATTTTCAAGCCTTTTTCAATAAGATGTAAATAAACATTATTATTAATCATTTTCTTTATTGTTGCAAGGGCCGCTGCCGGACCAATTCTATCTGTCCAATATGTACTGCTAATAAAAGAATTTTGTGAGGCTTCCATAATATTTTTTTTCCCTATAATTGCAGCCATTGGATAACCATTACTCATTCCTTTTGCAAAAATAGAAATATCAGGTTCGATTCCATGTTTTAGATGGGCACCACCTACGGCAATTCTAAATCCTGCACTAACTTCGTCGATTACTAATGGAATATTATATTTGGTACATAATTCACGCAAAGTATTAGAAAATTCTTTTTCAGGATCTTTGTTTCTAACTGACTCTATTATAACTGCCCCTATTTTACCTTTATATTTTTCAATTAATTCTTTAAACTTTTCTGTATCGTTGTAATAAAATGGGATAGAAGTTCCTCGTAAAGCTTGCGGCACTCCATTAGGCTCTAAGCCAGACAAGTGGGCTTTGTCAAGATTTGTTTCATCTTCAATATTAGAAGCCAGATACCAGTCGCTCCAGCCATGATATCCACCAAATAAAACTATATCTCTTTTGGAATAAGCACGAGCAATACGAATAGCAATAGCACAAGCTTCACCACCTGTTCTGCAAAATCTTACCATATCAGCCCAGGGGTGTAATTTACATAATAATTCAGCCAATTCTACCTCTTCAGGAACATTCAAAGTACACATATTCCCCCTTTTTAATGCATCAATAACTGCATTATCAATATCGTCATCTGCATAACCAATAGTACATGAACCTATTCCCATGTAGCTCATATCTATATATTTGTTTCCATCCAGGTCCCATACTTCACAGCCTTTAGCTTTAGAATAGTATGCTGGCCATAAGTCAGGTAAAAACATTTCAGGTCTCTTTGACAATAGTTGTGTACCTCCAGGAATAATTTTTTTTGCTTTTAAATATAAATCTGTTGATTTTGACATAAAATAAAATTTAAGTTCGTTATTTAGAGATATATAAATGAATTATTTTTTATTTACTACATTATGGATATAATAATATTTTTGTTCTGCTATTTTCCAATCATTCTCTGTATCTATATCGTGCGTTTCTAACTCTGATAAAATAACAGCACCTGTATTGTCACAAGATATCCTTCTTTTGCTTTTCACGCTCTCTGGTTTCATCCAATAAAACATACCTGCATCATAATATGAAGGAACAAAATCTTGTGTTCTAATTCCATATTGGTCATCAAAGAACATTTCTACCTTATTGTTTTCAGGATTTATTTTTAATGCTTGTTGTATTGGTACCGGGTAGTGCACAAAAGGAACCACGGAGTCAAATTTTTCATCAATAAGCTTCTTATAGCCTTCTTTCAGTTTTTCAACTGTAACAAATGGTGCAGTTGCTAATATACAGCAGAAATAATCAAAGCTTAACCCTTTAGCTTGATAAGAATCCATTACATCTATTATTACTTCGGCTAAAGTAGCATGGTCACCAGCTGCAGCAGCAGATCTGTAGAAAGGGACCTTTGCACCAAGCTCAATTGCAATTTGAGCAATCTTTTGATCATCAGTAGAAACCATTACTTCCTCAAATAATCCGGAATTATAAGCGGCTTCAATAGAATATTGAATTATTGGTTTTTCATTGAAAAGCCTAATGTTTTTATTCGGAATTCTTTTACTTCCTCCTCTTGCTGGAATTACAGCTAAATTTTTCATGATTAACTTATATAAAATTATAAAATTATCTTTTGTAGAAGATGAATCCAAGTCGCCTGTACGACTTTTTAATTGGACAAATTTAGTGTTAAAAATTCATTTGAAAAATATTTATTTACAAAATCATCTGAAACGTTGGATAAATTATTTGAATTTAATAATAATTATTTCCAAAAATGAGGGAAAAGAATATTTACGTCCTGTTCTTCAAGTTCCTGAAGAAACCCGATGTAGGGCTTTAATCTTTCTTTTTCTTGACTAACATTAATATTGTCTTGTAAATCTTCTACATTGTCAACACCAATTATTATTTTAGTAATATTATCATTGTGACTAACAAAATTTAAGCAGATAGAAGCAATGCTGATACCTGATGTTTGACTGAGTTGCTGAATTTTTTCAATTTTAGGTTTTACCCTATCAAAATGTGAGCTTAAACCCGATGTATTAAGAAAAAACAAACCTTGAAGAAAAACAGACCTGACATGAATTTCAACATTAAGTTCTTTTAATATAGGAAAGTATTTTTCAAATCTTCTGTCGAAAACAGAATAAGCGATTTGAACAATATCAAATTGGATTTTTTTTTCAATTAAATAAAGCAACTCTTCAGGATAATACAGGGAAAATCCTACTTTTTTACAATAACCCTCATCTTTAAATCTTAAAATGTTGTCATATATTGAATGGGATTCTTCATAATAATTGAAGTTATGTACTAAAACACCATAAACATTTTCTTTTTTCAATCTCCCTAATGACTCTTTAAGGTGCAGATATGAATTTTCAACTTTGTTAATTTTAGTAACAATAATAAAATCTTTTTGCAGATTATTTCCCAAATAGTTACCAATAACACTTTCACTATTTCCATACCCCATTGCCGTGTCAATAAAATCAATATTATTTTTCCAGGCAAAATCTAAAATATTACTTACTGCATCAAAATTTAATTGTTTATGTTGGTTTTTAAAACCGTATTTTACTCCAAAATTAGCGGAACCAATCATTAATTTATTCATACAACCCTACAATAAGCTATTTGAAATACCCCCATCAATTTGAATCGTTGTTCCTGTAAGCGAGGAAGCCTTTTCAGAGGCTAAGAAACAAACTAAATCTCCTAATTCTTCGGGCTTTTGATATCTTTTCTGCGGAAAATTATTTACCGCCAGTTGTTCTGCTTCATCAAAAGAAATACCCATGTTATTGGCTTTTTGTTGCAACAATTCTATCGCTCTGTCTGTTTTAAATGCACCCGGGCAAATATTATTAATCGTAATACCTTTACCAATCAAATCTTTGCTGATGCTTTTTGCAAGACTAACAGTGGCTGCGCGAAAAACATTTGATAGAAGTAAAGATGGTGATGGTTCTTTTACAGATAAAGAAGTAATATTTATTATACGACCCCAGTTGTTTTTTTCCATAAAAGGCAAACAAGCTTTTATCATTCTGATGTTATATTTAAAAACAGAATTATAAGCATTATCAAAGTCCTGCAAAGTTAAGTCAATAAACTTACCTGGTTTAGGACCACCAGAATTATTTATTAAAATATCTATACGACCAAACATTTTTATAGACTGTTCGATTATTTGTTCATTATCAGTTTCAGCACTCATGTCAACATTTAATGCAAGTACCCTAACACCAAAAGCTTCTATTTCGGTTTTAGTTTTTTGCAATGACTCTGTATCATTTGCACATAAAACGATATTTACTCCTTCTTTAGCTAAAGAAATCGCACAAGCTTTGCCAAGTCCTTTACTGCTGCCACCTATAATTGCAACTTTTTCTTTTAATTTAAAATCCATTATTCAAGATTATTTAAATATATATTTTCATCTTTTTTTATTATTTCAATAGATTTCATACCTAACAATTTTTCATATTCATTAGGTGGCAAGCCCTTACCGGGACGTTTAAAAGCAAGCAAATCCATAGTAATAACTGTACCGGCAGGAATATCACATGTCGCAACAATACTCCGCCTCATAACTGTTTTATCCATATTTTCGCCAGGTGCAAGAACTTTTTCTTTTGAAACCAATCCCATACTAACACTTCTTGTTAAATCAATAGTAGCCTTCATTTTTTCTGGATTTTGACAAACAAACCAGTCTGGGCCAGTACAATTATCAGCTAGAAAAAGATGTTTAGAAATAAAGTTTGCACCAGCAGCACGGGCAACTGATGGCATATAGGAATTTGGAGAATGATCAATAAACCCAACAGGAATATTATATTTATTTTTCATAGTTGATAAAAACCCCAAATTTGAATGCTCCGGCATTACACCATGTTCCCCGCTGGCCATTGTATGTTGACCATGCATTAAAACATAATTACTGGCTTTTTTTGACATACAACGCTCCACAATCCAATCGATCTCTGACTCACTTGCTAAAGGCAAAGAAATAAAAAAAGGTAAGCCACTTTCAATTACGCCATCTATAATCTCAGGATTATTAATATCAGATGCGTTAATAACAAAAGCATCACATCCATTTTCTTTAAGAAACGGGATTAGGCTTTTTGACAAAACGGCTGCAATAAAATTAATTTTATTTTTTTTAGTGTATTGAATTAGTTCTGCAATTTGGTTATTTGTGAATTTTATTTTTGAATAGTGCTTAATAGCCGGGTGTGTTGCAATATAAAATTCATCAGGTATAGCTAGTTGAAATTCTATACCATCAGCGCCAATTTCAGATGCCGTATCAATAAATTTAATGGCGGTTTCAAAATCCCCCATACTTGCCTGACCCTCTTCTATCCAAAAGTATAAATCGTTTTCTGTTATTATTTTTTCTCCAATTTTCATGTTGTTAAAATTTACTGGGTAACTCCTGTATTATTTATAAAATTCTATTATTTTTTCTATCACAAATTTTTGATCTTCATTAGTCAAAGTTGGATACATCGGTAAGCTTAAACAATGTGCGTAATAATTTTCAGCTTTTCGTAAACATCTGCGATATCGATTCTTTTTTTATTAAGGTCTTCATCGTGGGTAGATACCATTACCTCTTCGAATAATTCGCTTTTCAGTGCAGCTTCTATAGAATATGCAATAATAGGCTTACCGAGAAAATCTTTTATATTTTTGCGCGGTATTCGTTTGCTGCCGCCGCGTGCAGGGATGATACACAAATTTTTCATTTCAACACCTCCCAATAACCCCCTTTATCGGGACCAATGCGTTTAATGATTTTTTTATCTTTTAATTTTTTAAAGTTTTCTTGTGCTTTTCTTAAAGAAATACCAATAATTGCTGCAGTTTCTTTTGCAGATATGAAATGATTTGATTTAATACAATCAATTATTTTTTGTTGGTTTAAGCTTAATTCTTCTACGACCTTTTCTACGACCTTTTCTGCGACCTTTTCTACGACCTTTTCTAGTTTTGAAAAAACAGTAACCTTAAAACCATGTTGAAAGTTCTCAAATTGTGGAGGCAATAATTGATATGCAATAAAAATTTCTCTTATTCTGCGAATTCCGGAGCCATATTGCTCTATGATGCCAGTATCTTTGAAAATAGAGGCTACTTTTTTATTTCTTGCCTGTGATATATAATCTCCAGAAATTAATTGTTCAATAGAAATATCATCTGGCAAACGACCAGGATTAAAAAACTCAATTTTATCATTATAAATTTTTATTATCGACTCTCCTGCATCCTGATAATTACGGTGAACAATCATATTAATCACAATTTCTCTGAGGGCTTGCAGAGGATATTGCCAACGCTCTTCTCTTTGTGGGTTACCCGTGATAATGTATTCTTTGTTGATGTGCTTTTTAATAAAAGACAACACCTCATCTATTTGACCAAATAAATCACAACGGATTGTTTTATTATCTTTAATGCTAATACTATCCGAAAAACGACCTGCATGAATTGTCGCTTGAAAAACATCATCTTTAGAAAATAATAAAAAACAAGCATTGCTTATTTTTTCAACTTTAATCAATTCAAATTTATGCAAAACAGTGAGGGGATCATCTACAATATTGTTTTCTCTGATTTTATTTAATTTATCTGTAAATGCGTTAATTTTTTCCAACGATAAATTATTTATATCGTAACTGTTGGTAAAATAATTATCCCAACTTGAATTAAATGTTTTTAAATGCAGGTCAGATATTTCCTGAATACTTAACTGATGATTAGAATTTCCTTTTCGTTTATAATATTTTCCTTTTACAGATACTGGTTTTATAGGATATTCTTTAACGGAAAGTGAAACTATAACTTTATTATCGATTTCAAAAATTTCAGCATCGGGTAAAATAGATGGATATGTTTTTGTTTTAATTTCATTTGTCCAATTTTGCAATGTTTCCTCATTAATAACAACACCTGAAATTTCTTTTTTATCAGAAACACCAAGAATAACAACTCCTCCTTTTGTATTAGTAAAAGCTGATAAAGAGACAATTGTTTCTTGGTTAAAACTGCTTTTAAATTCAAGAGTTTCAGATTCCCCTTTTGAAATCAATATTTTCAGATCTTCTAAAGTCACGTTATAAGTATTCTAAGTTTTTCAAATACTATTAATAAAATTGACAAGGTTATCTAACAAAAAAATTCAAAAACTTTTTCTATCACAAATTTTTGATCTTCTTCTGTAAGTGTAGGGAAAATGGGTATACTTAAACAATTATTATAGTAGCTCTCTGCAATTGGAAAATCGCCTTCTTTCCACCCAAATTGTCTGTAATAAGGCATCAGGTGTACAGGGATATAATGTATCTGCGGAAAAATATTATAATTTCTTAAGTGATCATATAATCCATTGCGGTTTTCAACCTCAACCACGTATAAATGATAAGCATGACCTTCTACTAATCCGACTTGCTTTTTAATAAATGATTTACCAGCAAAAGCCTTTTCATAAACAGATGCAATATTTATTCTTTTTTTTATTCCTTCTTTAGCTCTTTTCAACTGACTTATTGCTAATGCTGCCTGAAAATCTGTTAATCTATAGTTATATCCTAACTCTTGCATTTCATAATACCATGCGCCATGATTAAACTGTTTTAGATTTGGATTTTGTTGAATACCGTGTGTACGGAGGTTTCGTAGTCTGTGATAAAGATTTTCATCATTTGTAGTAATCATTCCTCCTTCCCCTGCTGCAATATGTTTGACGGGATGAAATGAAAATATAGCTAATTCTGCATATTGACCATTACCACAGTTATGTTTAGCATCCATAGAGTCAATGAAAAAACCGCCAGGGGCATGGCAAGAATCTTCAATTATCCAGCAACCATATTCATCGGCAAGTTTTCTAAATGCTTCTAAATTTACAGCTCTACCTGCAAAATCAACAGGGATAATACCTTTGTAAGTACCCTTAGGAACAGATTTTAATTTTTTTTCTACTTCTTTTATGTCAAGCAAATATGTGTTTGGATCAATATCTGCAAATACAACGTCACCGCCAGCGTAACGAACACAATTTGCCGTAGCAGCAAAAGTAATAGGCGTTGTAATTACTTTATCACCTGATTTAATATCTAATGCCAATGCGCATAAATGAAGAGCAGCTGTGCCATTTGATACAGCAACAGCATATTTACATCCGATATAAGATGAGAAAGCAGATTCAAATTCAGCAATTATCGGACCTTGTGTTAAAAAATCGGATTTTAAAATATCAACAACAGCTTGAATATCTTCCTCCGTTATATTTTGTCTTCCGTATGGTATTTTTTTCATCTTTTTTATTTTGACAATTATTAATGTTTCAAAGAATCACAAAATTAAAATTTTAACGAGATTAATAATGATTTTTGATGTAATTTTTATTCAATAGTTATATGAATTGTTGCGCTGCCGACACGGATATTAGTTGCTGACTGAGCGAGTCGCCGCGGCGAATGATGGTCGTTGTTTCTCGCAGACTTGTGCTGCTAAAGGCGGTAGCCGCAAAGATGTTGGTTGATGTTCAGTTGTTAGTTCAGAGTTCCGAGTTCTAAGTTAACGCTGACTGAGCGGAGTCGAAGGCAGCGAGAGTTGATGTTTGGTTGTATATTATTTGAAAATTATTCAATTTGAAGATTTGAAAATTAGTTGATGTTCGTTCCGAGTTTCGAGTTCTGGGTTCTGAGTTTCGGGTTTCGGGTTCTGAGTTTCGAGTTCTGAGTTCTGAGTTCTGGGTTCTGGGTTCAGTGTTTAACCGGTGACTGAGCTTGAGGTTGCTGAGCTAAGCCGAAGCATCGAAGGCACCGGGAGTTGATGTATTAATTTAATTTTATTTGTTATTAAGCTTTGCCATAATTTCTTTGGCATCAAGTTCTATTTTCGAGAAAGCAAACCACTTTTTGCCAAGATCCTTGAGAGAAGCCCCGATATGATAAATTATTTTTTCGTCAATAATTAAAAACCTATCGTGTGATTTAGAAAATATTTTTATCTCTAAAGTTGGATATTGTGCATTAAATCGTAACAAATCTAAATGCAATTGTTTTGAAATATTTGTTGTATATATTGTTGCCGTTACGTTTTTGCTCCGTTTAGAAAGCAAGGTTAATACACTTTCGTCGATGTAATTATCGATTAGTATTATTGATTTTTTTGCTGATTTTACAATTTTTGAAACGAAAGCATAAGCATCAAAAATTTGTCCATCGAAGAAAATTCCTTCATGAGGAGGCAAACTTGTTTTAATATGAATATCAAACTCTTCAACTTTCTTTTTCAAAAGGAAAACATCATCTTCTAAATTCTCAATCCTCTGATGTATTACGTACCCTTTTAAAAGATATTCTTTTAACACTTTATTTGCCCATATTCTAAATTGAACCCCACGTTGCGATTTAACCCTATAACCTATAGAAAGAATCATGTCTAAATTAAAATGCTCAACCTTATATGTTTTACCATCGGAAGCAGTTATCGCAAAATTTGCGACAACTGAAATTGATTGCAACTCTTCCCTAAGAGCATTAGTTATATGCTTCCCTATAGTTTTAACATCTCTGTCGAACAATTCTGCAATTTGCAGGCGATTGAGCCATACTGTTTCATCTTCAATTCGTACTTCGATTTGAAAATCTGGCTGACCAACAGGCTGGTATAATATAATTTCGCCCTGATTCATACTTAACTCCTATTTCACTAATTTCATATTCTCACACTACTTGCAATATTTACCAATCTGTCTTCTAACCATTGAGCATTTTCCAGATTGGTATGCAAACAATTTTTATACATGGGTAATTTATTCATAAGCGTCCATGCAGGCCGTGTCATTACTCCATTTTCGTTTGTGTATTTTAAAAAATCATCACGCTCTGTTTTGTCTTTAAGAAAAATACAATTAAGCCAGAGGTTTGTGCGATAATTTGGCATTTTATTTTTCTAATTTTGCCATAATTTCTTTGACATCAAGTTCTATTTTCGAGAACGCGAACCACTTTTTGCCAAGATCCTTGAGAGAAGCCCCGATATGATAAATTATTTTTTCGTCAATAATTAAAAACCTATCGTGTGATTTAGAAAATGTTTTTATTTCTAAAGTTGAATATTGTGCATTAAATCGTAACAAATCTAAATGCAATTGTTTTGAAATATTTGTTGTATATATTGTTGCCGTTACGTTTTTGCTCCGTTTAGAGAGCAAGGTTAATACACTTTCGTCGATGTAATTATCGATTAGTATTATTGATTTTTTTGCTGATTTTATAATTTTTGAAACGAAAGCATAAGCATCAAAAATTTGTCCATCGAAGAAAATACCTTCATGAGGAGGCAATGCCGTTTTAATAATTAAACCAATTTTTTGTTCGTGTTCAAAAAGTGTTTTATCATGTTGATGTAATTTCTTTTCAATATGCTCAAATTGCTGGCGAATAGCATATCCTTTTAGCAGGTAACTTTTTAAAATACCATTAGCCCAAATACGGAATTGCGTTGCATTTTTCGAATTAACCCTATATCCTACAGATAAAATGGCATCAAGATTATAATACTGTGTTTGATATTTTTGAACTCCTGTTATACCCATGTGTTCCAAAATGGAACATGTGCTATTTTCAATTAATTCGCCTGATTTATAGATATTAATCAGATGCTTGGTAATAGCTGGTCTTTTGGTGCCAAACAATTCTGCTATTTGTGCTTGGGTAAGCCAAACCGTTTCTTCTTCAAAGCGTACCTCTAATGCAGTTTTGTTGTCCGATGCCTGATACAAAATTATTTCACCATGATTACTGTCTGATTCTTCTTTCATTATAAATTTAAACTATTTATTGTTTTTTTAGCTTCTTTATCATTTCTGATGCATTGATTTCAATTTTTGAAAATTCAAACCATGGTTCGACAAGCTCACCACAGGCTTTCTTTCCAAGGTCTTTTAGTGATGCCCCAATATGATAAACAGTTTTTTTGTCAATAATTAAAAATCTATCGTGCGATTTAGAAAATGTTTTTATCTCTATAGTTGGATATTGTGCATTAAATCGTAACAAATCTAAATGCAATTGTTTTGAAACAGATGCTGTGTATTGTTGCTGTTACATTTTTGTTCCGTTTAGAGAGCAAGGTTAATACTAATTCTTCAATATAATTATCAATAAGAATAATTGAATTTTTTGCTGATTTAATAAGCTTTGAAACAAAGTTATATGAATCGAATATTTGTCCGTCATAGAAAATGCCTTCATTAGGTGTTGAGTTCGTTTTTATAAGTAAATCAAATTTTTGGTCATGCTCAACCAGTTTTTTTTCAATTTTTTCAACACGATGATGTACTGCGTATCCTTTTAATAAGTAATTTTTCAAAACATTGTTTGCCCAAATACGGAATTGAGTTCCACGTATAGATTTCACACGATAACCTACCGAAATAATTACATCAAGGTTGTAAAATGCAATATTATATTTTTTCCCATCAGAGGCAGCTGTCAAGGAATACTTGACAACTAAGTTTTTGTTTAATACCCCTTCTTTAAAAATATTATTTATATGTAGGCTAATATTTTGCTTAGACGAGTCAAATAATTCAACCATCTGATTCTGTGTAAGCCATACTGTTTCATCTTCAATTCTTACTTCGATTTGAAAATTTTGGGTACCAATAGGCTGGTATAATATAATTTCGCCCTGATTCATAATTAACTCCTATTTCACTAATTTAAATTCTCACACTGCTTGGAATATTTACCAAGCAATCTTCTAACCATTGAGCATTATCCAAATTTGTATGCAAACAATTTTTATACATGGGTAATTTATTCATAAGCGTCCATGCGGGGCGTGTCTGTGCTGATGTGCCAATGAGTCAATTTGAAAACCTGCCTGGCTTGCTGCTGTGGCAGACAGGTTTGAAAATGAGTTTAATGAGTTTAAAGTTTCACATTTCGACAAGCTCAATGTAAAGGTTTAAAGTTTAAAGTTCTGGATTCTGGGTTTCGGGTTCCGAGTTCCGAGTTCGGAGTTCCGCAGGTTGAGCGAAGTCGAAACCTGAGTTCTGAGTTAACGCTGACTGAGCGGAGTCGAAGGCAGCGAGAGTTGATGTTTGGTTGATGTTCGGTTGTATATTATTTGAAAATTATTCAATTTGAAGATTTGAAAATTTAAAAATTAGTTGATCGCCGCGGCGATTGAAGATTAATTGTTGTTTGATTAATTTTTGTTGTTAGTTCTGAGTTCCGAGTTAACGCTGACTGAGCGGCGACGAAGGCAGCGGGAGTTGATGTTCATTCGGTTAATGTTGTTTTTTTTGTAAGTCTACAAATTTCATCATCATGATTTTAATTATTTTTTTCGAGTGCTTCTTTAAGTTTTTTTCCTTTGGGGGTTAAACGGTAACGCTGTTGAGGATGATTCGGATTATTCTGATATTTCATTTCAATATAACCTGATTCAACAGACGGAGTAAGATAATTTTCAACAAAATTATCGCGATGCTTTAAGTCTAATGCACCTTGAATTTCAGATCTTTTTAATTCACTTGACAAAACCAGAACAACTCTTTTTACAAAATCTGATGCAGCTAAATTTAAATCTTCGTCAGCTTGCACGGTAGCTTGCACGGTAGCTTGCACGGTAGCTTGCACGGTAGCTTGCACGGTGCGCCAGATTACTGTTTTAAAAACTTCTTCCTGAATAAATTCCGGTTCTTTCAAACCCCAATCATAACATTGCCGAATAATATCGCCTGTTCCGGTACCCATCCTTTCTATATAACCTGCTAAATACATAGATTCAGCGAGTAAAGGATTAGCAGGCATGGAGCTATGAGGCACTTTAAGCTTTGCTATGGTAAGACCATAGGGTAAACTACCGGGATTCCATATTTCAAGCCGATCTTTAAATAGTGCCTGCAAGAAAACAGCAATTGCTGCGTTACGCTCGTCTTTCACGTCAGTCATTTACGCAAGTAAACTCCTGACATTCAATCCTCGCAAGCCTTGCACTTGCTGTTTTCTTATCAGTCACTGATTTTTTATGCAAAAAAACATGAGTTTTCTTGCTGACACTAAATAACATAACCTGAACACTTCCATTACTTGTATAATCTCTGTGCGCAATAGCATTTACAATGGCTTCGGTTACGGCAGCTTGCGGTAGTTCATACCTTACAGGAACTTGTGTACCGGCATCTCTTGTTCCCACAGTAACATCTATTCTTGAAAGCACAAAATCAACAGCCTGATTTACCAATTGAAAAACATCTCCTTTATAAACCTGATAAGAGGGTATGGGTTTAACAATTTCTAAACCATGAAAGTGTGCACACTTAATTTCTGAAGTAATAAAAAATCGCTGTGGTTGTTTTCCAAACAATAAAATTGCGGCATTACACAAGCGATTGTTATCTAATAAATTCAGATGTGTAAGTATGGTTTCCGGCAAAGACTCAAGAGGTAAAGGGAAACCTCTTTTTGCTTTTGCAATTCGGACAAATTCAACAATTTTATCAAAATTTATATCATCAAGGTTTGCTTTATTATTAAAAGCTGCATCAAAGGGAAGCGTTCTGATAAACTCTTTTTCTTCTAAATATCTGACAAGAGAAGCATAAACGGAAGCTTTTAACTCAGCAAAAGTTGAGAATGTTTTTCTTACAACCAATTGTTCTGCTTTTTTAATCAATGCTATTTCCTTACTATGCCTTATTTCTGCGTTTTGATTACAAACAAAAATCAGTCGGGTTTTAGAATGAAGACATGCATGATTAAACTCTCTTTCTGTTGGGGAAACGCCTTCGGTGTCTTGAAAACCATATTCTTTACCGAAAAGCCCGATATAGATATCACATCGCTCTACTTCTTTAAGAAAAACAGAAGTTGCCGAATGATTTGTTGCAGGTAATTGCTCAAAAATAAAAGGCACGAAAAACATTCCTAAAAGACTATCCGATTTAAGATAATCAATTAAAAGTTTGCGTTCTTCTGCAAATTCTGATTGTACACTGCTAATAAAAACGCCTATTTGGGGAATCATTATCTAATTTTCATTTTATACCAATTGGAATCTAACTGTCGGTTGTTAGTTCTGAGTTTCGAGTTCTGAGTTCTGAGTTCTGAGTTTGTTAACGCTGACTGAGGCACTCGAAGGCAGCGGGAGTTGATGTATGGTTGATGTTTTATTTGAAAACTTGAAGATTTGAAGATTAGTTGATGTTCGATTGATGTTCGGTTGATGTTTTATTTGAAAATTTGAAAATTTGAAGATTAGTTGATGTTCGTTTCGAGTTTCGAGTTTCGAGTTCCGAGTTTCGAGTTCAGTGTTCAGTGTTCAGTGTTTAAGCGGTGACTGAGCGGAGTCGAAGGCAGCGAGAGTTGATGTTCGATAGATGTTCGGTTGTATATTATTTGAAAATTAATCGATTTGAAAATTTGAAAATGATTCGATTTGAAAATTTGAAGATTATCTAAATGCGGCGATCATTTTGAACATTATTGTTTGATTATTTGCCAATTGCCGCCTTTTGCAGGGCCAATGCGCTTAAGGAATCCTGCAGATTTTAATTTTGCAATATTTTCTTCTGTTTTTCTGACAGAAATACCTATTTGCTGTGCTAATTGTCTATCTGAAATTTTATTATTTGCTGATATCAATTTTATTATTGACTTCTGATTCTTTGATAGATTTTCACCGACCTTATCGGTGACATTATCACCGACCTTTTCACCGACCTTTTCGGTAACCTTTTCGGTAACCTTTTCGGTGACCTTTTCGGTGCCCTTTTCAGTAGTTTTATCAAAAAAATAATTACCCGTTGTTACTTTTTCTTTAAATAAAACAAACCTAAACCCATTAAAAACTTCTTCAATATGAGGCTGAACAATACCGTATTCTGCACAAATATCAAAAATGCGTTTTATTCCTGAGCCGTATTTTTCAATTACACCCGCTTCTTTAAATGCTTTAGCAATTAATTTATTCCTTATTTGCGAACTGTAATTATTGCTTAATAAATGATAAATTATTTTCTTGTCTATAAATTTATTCACTCAACCATTTCCAGGCCGGCACCAATTGAATTTTATATTCGTTTTTTTCTATTACGTCTTCTTTATCCCAGGTAATCAGTATTAATTTATCACAAGCTAATTCTGATGAAGCTTCTATTAGAGCATCTAGCTCTCTTTTCAATGTTTTTGGTTTTGAAATATCGTAGCAAACCTGAATTAATTGCTCCACGATATGTCCCTTTCTGCATACAAAATCTATTTCTTTGTCGTTGCGAGTTTTGTAATAAAAAAGGTCTAATTCTAATTTGTATTGTCTTCGTAATAATTCAATGAATACTACATTTTCAAGCAATCTTCCATAATTAGGTGAAAGTTCAAAAGAACGAGCTTTTATAAATCCATTGTCAATGATATATGATTTTTTAGGCGATTTTTGCTGAGTCTTGACTTTTGTTGAATATTTGGTTAAATTTAAAAATAAATAAGGCTCTGATAAGTACCCCATAAATTTTTGAACGGTGGGAACACTATGAAAGTTTAAATCCGTTTTAAGTTGATTAAAAGAATATTGATTGGTATAATTCGTCAATAAATAATTTGACAAATCGTAAAGTTGCTGCGATTGCCTTATTTGAAAACGCTTCATTATATCTTTTAGAAGTACAGAATCAAACAAGGTAGATAAATAATTTTTAAGAATGGAAGGATTTAAAACAGTTTCAGGGAAACCGCCATTTTGTACATAGGTATTTAGATAGCCCTGTATTACTCCGACTTTTTGTGGTGTTTTAGCAACCGGGGATACTTTATGAAAATGTAAAACTTCTGCAAAACTAAAAGGAAAAACAGTTATTTGTATATATCGCCCTGTGAGGGATGTAGCCATTTCCCGTGAAAGAAGCCTTGCATTAGAGCCCGTTACAATAAGATTTTTATTTCTACGATACAGTTTATTTACCCACAATTCCCAATTAGGTAAGTTCTGGATTTCATCCAGAAAAAGATAACGATAATCTGGATATACCTCATTTAAAGTTTGAATCACTTTATTTTCATCAAAGTGCTTTAACAATAAATCATCGTCAAAATTAAGATACGCAAAATTTTCTTCTTTCAATAACTGAAACGACAAAACAGATTTCCCGGATCGGCGTGGTCCGGTAATCAATTTAATAAGCCCTGTTGCCAGGTATTCCTTTTTAACTGCAGCATCGATTCGCTCAACATAAGCTTGCTTTAACAAACTATTGCGCTCTTCCTGTTGTTGATATAGAATATTTTTAATCATTTAATATGTTATACTGAACAAATTTGCTGTTTTTTATTCATTAAACTAGCAAATATGGAATAAATTCTTTATGATTTTATTATTGTTTAATCTAAAAAAATTCTCAAGGTTTACTAACTGCCAAACTTTTTTGAGCCTTACACTTGAACTGTTAAGTATTCCTTGTCAGTTGCCACTTTAATATGCTCGCCTTCCTTATAATATTGTTATATCATAGAACTGACGCATAAGGTTAGTTTTTCCTACCTGTCTCATTCCGCAGATTACAATCGCATTTTTGTGCTTTATATTTTACAAATATGCGCAAATTTGTAAAAAAATAATTACATGTTTACTGTGATGTGTTTAACCAATTCATACTGTATTTTGCCCGCAAACATTTTTTAACCCCGTATTGATCTTCAAGAAAGCGTCTGCATTTTTTTTGTGAATTCTCCGTTGCCAGAAATTTTACCGGAATATACTGCCTGATAAATGTAATGGGCATCTTTGCCTGTGAGATAGGGTTTGTTGAAGGGGATCATTTTGGTGTTAGATTATTTGATCGCCGCGGCGATTGAAGATTAGTTAATTTGACATTTCGACTACGCTCAATGTAAAAGATTTAAAAATTAATTGGTGTTCGTTCCGAGTTCTGAGTTCTGAGTTAACGCTGACTGAGGTTCTCGAAGGCAGCGGGAGTTGATGTTTGGTTGATGTTTTATTTGATGATTCGGCATTTCGGCATTTCGACAAGCTCAATGACCGAGGCTCAATGACCGAAGCTCAGCATAAAAGACCTTGCCTGCCAATCAAAGTTGGTAAACTGGCAGGCTGGTTTGAAGATTAGTTGATGTTCGGTTGTTGTTATGATTGGCTGAGAGTTCGGCTATGATGAATGTTTTATGGGTCATAATAATTTTATCTGGTTCACTACTTTAAAAAAATTTTATTTACTGTTCTTTCAGAACTTTTAATCCTTTTGTTGTTAATAAATATTTTTGATTTCTATGTTTAGGATTATCCGGAAACTTCATAGCCAGACAACCTGCTTGTAAAGCTGGTAATAAATATCCTTTTCTGAAATTATCACGACCTGTTAAGCTTAACATTTGCATCATTTCTTTTACTGTCAGCTGTTGACTGGCAATAATTTGTAAGAGTTTTAATACCGTCTCATCAATTACTTGACCTGTTACTTGACCTGTTACTTGACCTGTTACTTGACCTGTTACTTGACCTGTTACTTTATCCTTTATCTCAACACTATCATAATCAAGAAAATTTAATGAATTACTAAACTTTGAGTGACAATGAAACTCAACAAGAAAATAGGTTCTTTCATCATCAGTATCGAATAATGCTAAGGGTGATCCGTTTTTATTTAAAACACTTTGAATCGTTGGGATTCCGGTACTTCTACCTTCGGTTAAATTAAGCTCTTTAAGAAACTCACCTAACCTACGATTACGATAGCGTCGAGCTCTAAAAATTTTACCAGCTTTTATATCTTGGTATTTAATTGATCGGTGTGGTCCTCCATAGTTAATAATTTCAATTTTATTTGGTTCAATAGTAATTTCAACAGGCTCTTGTATTTGATAATCGCGATGAAAAAGCGCATTCACAACAGCTTCTTCAAATGCCTCAAAAGGGTAGTTGAAAATTCGATTAGCTTCAGCCATGTTTTCAACTTTAATAATTTTCTCTTTAATAATATTTGTTCGCAAATAACTGAGAACTTGTTTAATAATTAAATGAACAGGTCCTTTAATAGGTGGAATTTCAATCAACTTTCCCGGATTTTCTAATTTACCTTCAGGAAAAATAACAATATCAACTTGTGTATATGGGAAAAAACGAAAAGATTGTTCGCAGAACATCATAATTCCAACATTTTTAATATTGTATTTTTCAGAGCTGCCAACTAATAAATCCATTTGTTTTAAAACGTCTTCGATAGCATGCGTCTCCAAATCATTAGCTAATCTACTATTGATAGCAGTTAGATAGTCATGGATTAGTACTTTAGATATATCTGCATAAGTTGCTTGTGAATTTGCTCTGTCATCAAAAGGAGTTTGATTGCTGAGCGAAATTAATTCTTGTTCGATATCTCCTTTCGGTACTATTGTAGAGGAATTATATCGAATATAGTAGCGGTATGTTTTAATTTTGTGCGTTATATATTCAGGCACTTTGTATGGGCGTGAAGCGCCAGCCATAACCCACATTACGACAATGTTTTGATCATCTGCTTTTTCAATGGAAACAGATGGAAAAAAAGAAGGCTCAATAAGCTTATTAAAACCTACCATCTGCTTTTGAATATGATCTAATTCCATGTCATTCAACCCCTTAACTGGTCGTTTTGCAATGCCTTTTTCTTCTTCAACGCCTATAATGATATAGCCACCACCTGTATTATCAAAATCGTTGGCAAAAGCGCATACCGTTCGGTAAATTGCATCAGGATTCCAACCAGACTTAAATTCAATTCGGTTGTTTTCCACTTTATTAGCCGCAAGTAATTGCTCAATATTAATGGGTAAAGGCATTGAAAAAACATTTAGTTAAATTATTTCCAAAATGAACCCAACGAAATCTCTTTTTCATGTTTTGTTTTAGGTTTTCGGATTTCTTAATCCCTCATTTAAAAATTTTCTTTTAAAAATCATTGTTATGGTTAGCAGATAATTCTGCAATAATAAATACTTTATTTTTATTAATTAGTGTTTGTCCATAATGTCCGACCTGCCTGCCGCAGGCAAGTAGCTGCGTTACTCTCGAATTGAAAACAGTCATTTACAAAAGTAAACTCCTTGGTTTTCATGACTTCGAAAGCCTTGTATTTGACGTTTTCTTATCTGACACTAGCACTGTCAAGCAAAAAAGAGTAGTTTTCTTGCTGACACTATATATCATTGTGTCGTCGCCAAATCCTTTTACCATATCTGTTAAAGAAATATAATCTTCTTTTTCTACTTTAAATACAGAAATTGAAACACCCTTAACTTTTATTTGAATAGATTTGTTCATGATTTTATTTAATAATCAAGCTCTTTAACTTTGAAAATGTTTAAATGAAATAGATTGTTTATTTGTCATTGCTACATAAATATAGATTTCTTTGTGTTTCTTGGTAACTTAGAGTCTCCGCGGCGGAAGCGCAAAGAAACTAAGGTGTTTGTTGTGGGTTCCGGGTTCTGAGTTAACGCTGACTGAGCGGCGACGAAGGCAGCGAGAGTTGATGTTCATTCGGTTAATGTTGTTTTTTTTGTAAGTCTACAAATTTCATCATGGTGATTTTGTTTAAACTTATTTATCGCATTAATCAAATTACTAACTTTACTATTTTTTCAAGCTCCCAAAAAGGAATCACTTCATTCTTGTTTGTTTTTATTGAGGGCTTATCCATAGTAATAATATATCCAATAGTAATTCCAAGTTGCTTCATTGCTTTTTCTATCCCACTTCTTTCTCTATCTATATTACCTGCATTCAATTCAAAACATACTTGAAATGCCATCAATGTTCTATTTTGCTTTACAATAAAATCACATTCTGCATTATCAGAGTAATAATATATCTGATTAAATCCTAGTTTTATCAACTCATTAAACACTAAATTTTCAAAAATTTTTCCACTATTTGCGGAAAATTTTTCAGAGGCAATATGTATAAGCCCATTATCAATACAATATGCTTTTTTATTCGATTTTATCTGCTCCTTAAATTTAAAGGAAAACTGATTAATTTCATAAATTAAAAACGCATCTGAAAGGCTTGCGAAATAGTCTTTTATTGTTCCATCGTTGCTTCCAATAGCTTTTGCAATGCTATTGTATGAGTAAGGTGTAGCAAGATTCGAAATTAAATAAATCGTAAATTCTTTAAAGGTTCTTATATCTCTGATATTTTTTGATGCGATACAATCTTTTAAAAGAATTGTTTCAAAGTAACTATTTAAAATATCTTCTTTTACCTGTTGTTTTTTCTGCTTAAATATCTCCGGAAAAGAACCATATTGTAAAATATTTTCTGAAAGAACCATTACCTTGCTTTTATTCTGCAAGAGGCTTATTTGATTATTTATTTTTTCAAAACTTTTTATTTCATCAAAAGACAATGGATAAACATAATGCGCGATATATCTTCCTGAAAGCATCTTGGTGTAGTCTCCTTCAAGTAAAGAAGAATTTGAACCCGTAACAAAAATTTTTTTAAACACACCAGAGTCATAAATACTTTTTACAAATTTCTCCCATGCATCTACATTTTGTATTTCATCTAAAAATAAATACTGTATTTTTCCTGAAGTAATTTTTTCAGCTCCCTCTATTATTCTATAAATTAAAGATGCATTTTTCCAAGTCTCATAATAATTTGGATCATCAAAATTTATATAAAGAACTGTTTTCCCTGATTTATTTTTTAATAATTCATTAATAAATAATTTAAACATTGTTGATTTACCACTGCGTCTGATACCTAAAAGAATTTGTACTTCTTTGGTGTTTTTATGCAACAATAAACGTTGCAACAATTGCCTATTGATAAGCCCTGCATACTTTTTCCCTGTCCAATGTTTATTTTGATTTATTAAAGTTGTTTCCATATTTACAATTTATAGATTGTAAATATACTTATTTTTACAAACTATAGCTTGAATAATTATTTATTGCTACTTCACATTATACTTCAACACTTTCATTTTCTGAAATCTCTATTTCTGAACGATAATGCTCTCTACAATCAAAAGACCATAATCATGTCAGTTCAGTTTTGTAAATTTAATTTTATTTCAGTTATATTTTTCAAAAAACATTTTTGGCATTTAACAAATTTAAGCTGGATTATCAATTGACCAATAGCCTCCTGTTTTTTTGCTGCCAACAAATTTTATTAAACCAGCATCTTTAAGTTTTTTCAACCACTTTTCAAGGGTTTAAAAAGGAGTGTTGGTAGCATCAGCTATTTCAATTGTTTTTTTGCCGGGATTTTTTGAAATATATGAATTAATATTTACTAAGTTCTCATTTAATCCCCCGTTTAAAGACAATACATCAGAGCCTTTCATTTCAAAGATTATTTTCACGACACCATGTTCTTCATAAAAATTTGGTTCCGGGATATGTGCTTTTTTACATTCACTAAAAATTTTAAGTGTTCCTCTACCCCAACTTTCTATTAACCCTGCTTTGTAAAAAATATCTGCCAACAGTTTATTTCGGGATTTCGATAAATGTTCTCGTTTTAAATCTTCGATTGTAATTTCAGGGGGCAATTTACCTTCGTTTGAAATACTTAATCTGTTGCTATAAATTTTAATTTGAATTGCAGAAGTAGTATTGTAGTCGCGATGTATGATAGCATTAAAAACAGCTTCGCGCAAAGCATCATAAGGATATTCTAATAACTCTCGACGATGAACCCTTTCATAAGTAGTGCTTGCAAGAAAAGTCCACTTTCTGCGTTACTCTCGCCTGAAAAGTGCTCATTTACATCAGTAAACTCCGCTTTTTCAGGCTTCGAAAGCCTTGAAATTGAACTTTTCTTATCAATCACTAGAGTTTTCTTGCTGACACTAAGTAATTGGGCTTAAAAGATATTTAGTTTTTAATATTGCCAATGTGTTTTCAGCTTGTTGAAACATTTTAATTATTTAACAACCAATTCCATGCAGGAATAATTTCAATCTGAAAGCCATCCTCTTTAAATAAATCATACTGATTGTAAGATATTATTGTTGAAGTTTTTAATTTCAGCTCTTTCATGGCTTCAATCAATGCGCGTTTTTCTCTTGCTACTGTTTTTGCATCATCGAGCGAATAACAAACTTGCATAATAAATATTTTTTTCTCCTTTACTAAAAAATCCACCTCATAATTCTGTGCTGTTTTGTAAAAAAATACTTCCGCATTTCTTCTACGCAATTCGAGATAAATTAAATTCTCCAGATAATGTCCCAAATTGGTAGAAAAACTAAATGAGATACTTTTTCTGAGTCCGTTATCTATACAATAAACTTTTTTGTTGTATATGATTTGTTTTTTTAGGGAAAAATCATATTTATAGCATTCAAAAATAAGATACGATTGCTGTAGATAATCAATATAATCTTTTATTGTGTTTACATTCTTTATTTGTAAAATATCCTTTAATGAATTATAGCTTATTTCTTTTGTGAAATTTGTGAACAAATAATGTGCAAGGGTTTTGAAGGTTTTACTGTTTCTGATACCGAATCTTGCAATTAAATCTTTGAAAATTATATCTTCATATATGTTTTGCAGATAATGAATATCATTGCAGGTAATATAATCAGGAAATCCACCTCCTGCAAGATATTTGTCGAATGCTTTTAGTATTATTGCTTTATTATCAGAAGTTCGTTTTTTATCATTAATTTTCGAAAATGTCAGAAATTCCCGAAATGAAAAAGGATACAATTCTATTTTAAGATAACGCCCTGTAAGATGCGTTGCCAATTCAGAACTTAGAAGCTTTGCATTGCTTCCGGTTATAAAAATTTTATTCCCTTCATCATGAATTCTGCGAATAAAGCGCTCCCATCCTGCCACATTTTGTATTTCATCTAATAAAAATATGTTTGAATCAGACTCTTTTTTAAACAAATGCATTAATCTTTGAAAATCGGACAAATCAAAATTAAACAAGCGCTCATCATCAAAATTTATGTAATTAAAATTTTTAAATCTTGCTGCTATTTGCCTTAATAGTGTTGACTTCCCTGAACGACGTATTCCTGTGATTACAACAATTTGCTTGCTTGAAATAATTCTTTCAAAATCAATTTCACGATCAATTCCTCTATCTTTTTTTATTAAATAGTTTCTTTGATCAAGTATTACTTCTTCTATAAGCTGTTCAGATAACATTTATAAAAATAATATGGTATAATGATACAAAAATACAAAATTTACACATTATAATGATACAAAATTTGAAATATTTAAGGTGCCGATAATTTGCTTTACACAGCTTCGCCAGCTCAGTCCCATCTTTTTTTTAGGAATGGCTGAGGAAATTTGAGTAAAAATAGTATTTTTTTTCATTGTGTTGGGGTTTCGAGTTCTGAGTTCTGGGTTCCGCAGGTTGAGCGAAGTCGAAACCTGGGTTCAGTGTTCAGTGTTTAAGCGGTGACTGAGCGAAGCCGAAGACACCGGGTTTGGTGTATTAATTAAATTTCATTTGTTGTTAAGCTTCGCAATTATTTCCTCAGCATTTAATTCTATTTTTGAAAAGGCGAACCACTTTTTCCCAAGGTCTTTTAACGATGCACCAATGTGGTACACTACCTGCTTATCTATTATCAAAAATCTATCATGAGATTTTGAAAATTCAATTAACTCAACGGGTTCGTATTGATTGTTGAATTTTTCTATATCGAGGAGTAGTTGTTTTGTAAGTTTCTTTGTATAAATAACTGCTTTTACTCCTGATTTCCGTTTTGATAATAATGTTAATACTGATTCGTCAATGTAATTATCAATAAGAATGATTGATTTCTTTGCAGACCTTATAAGCTTTGAGACAAAACTGTATGCATCGAATATCTGACCGTCATAGAAAATGCCTTCATGAGGCGGTAAGCTTGTTTTAATCAACAAATCAAATTCGTTGGTTTTTTGCTCTAAAGAATATACTTTGTTTTCGAGGCGCTCTACTCTATGACTTATAGCATAACCCTTTAATAGATATTCCTTTAAAACCTTATTTGCCCAAATTCTAAATTGAGTACCACGTTGTGATTTAACTCTGTACCCAACTGATATTATTACATCTAAATTATAAAAATTAGTCTTATAATTTTTTCCATCTTGTGCAGTTAGTAAGGATTCCTTACATACTGAACCTTGTTCTAATTCTTTTTCTTTAAAAACATTAGCTATATGGAGGGTAATGTTGTTTCGCGTGGTTTGAAATAATTCTGCCATTTGTGCCTGAGTAAGCCACACAGTATCATCCTCTATTTTTACATTAAGTTGAAAACTGGTGTTCTCAATTGCATAAAATATAACTATTTCCCCGTTACTCATATATTATTTGCTTACTAATTAGTGTTTGTCCATAATGTCCGATAGCTGCTTGCTTGCAGGCAAGTAGCTGCGTTACCCTCGAATTGAAAACAGTCATTTACAAAAGTAAACTCCTTGGTTTTCAATTCTTCGAAAGCCCTGCCTACCGGCAAGGCAGGCTTGCTCTCGAACATTCTGAACTAAACACTGACTTTATAGACAGACACTAATTAATACCAGTTAATTCGTTCCATAATAGTGGCAATAAAAAATATAGATTTATCTGCTGTTTTAATCAATTTTAAAACAAAACTGTATGCAGCGAATATTTGACCGTCGTAAAAAATACCTTCATGAGGCGGTAAGGTTGTTTTAATAATCATTTCAAATTTTTGATCATGTTCAAAAAGTGTTTTATCATGTTGATGTAATTTCTTTTCAATATGCTCAAATTGTTGGCGAATAGCGTAGCCTTTTAGTAAGTAACTTTTAAAATGCTATTAGCCCAAATACGGAATTGCGTACCACGTTGCGATTTCACGCGATACCCGACCGATATTATAACATCAAGGCTATAAAATTTTACTGGTTTATCTGAAATTGGAGTGTGCAAAAAATGCACATTGCTTTTTTCGACCAACTCCTTCTCCTTAAAAATATTATTAATGTGTTTTGTTATAACAGTACGTTCTCTGCCAAACAAATCAACCATTTGTGCCTGAGTAAGCCATACAGTTTCGTCTTCAATGCGCACTTCGAGTTGTTAAGAGGTGTTATCGGGTTGATATAAAATCATTTCTCCTTGGCTCATCGGTTAAATTTTAATTATTTTTTTATAATACTGCTTAGGTTATAGATTCGATTCCGATAAAACGGAACAAGTCGTGCTGTTTATCCTATAATTCAATTCCGCTAAATCGGGACAAGTCGTGCTGTTTACTTAATTTTAAAATGTTTAATGAAATAGATTATATTCAATAACGACTGCCCTTCCTTCGTCAGGATAAACTCCGCGTTGAACATTAACAACTAACATTTTTCATTTCATAAAATTATTTCTTTTTCTTTTGGCTTGATACAAAAGAAACAAAAGATCAAGCCCAAACAATGCTAAAGGGCAGGCTCAACACATCGCAATGTAAAAAATTTGAAGATGTGTTGATTTGAAAATGAGTTCTGGGTTCTGGGTTCCAAGCCGCAGGTTGAGCGGAGTCGAAACCTGAGTTCCGTGTTCTGGGTTTAAGCGGTGACTGAGCGAAGCCGCTGCAACGACGAAGGCACCGGGTGTTGATTGGGTTACAAAAAAATTATAATCCGATATCAATCGCCTTGTCAATTAGGAATGATTTAATTTCCTCATCGTGTACGGTGTGTGTCATAAATTCTACAGGCTCTGTATAATCAATGTCATCGAAATATGCTAATTGTGCCCGAAAAAGCTTTTCAGAAAATAATTGAGAATAAATTTCTTTTGCCCTAAAACATATTTGAGTAACAGAAAAATTATGTTTTAGAAGAAAATATAAATCCACATAATCTTTCCATTTAGATCTTCGCCCCAGTGCATACGCTTTCATTGCTGCTAAATCAATTAGGTCAGGCATTCTTAAAATATTTTCGAATTTATGTTTTGCTTCAATAGTGAAAGGATACTCATAAAAAGTAAACTTTACATCTAAAATTGAAAGATTCATTTGTTCTGTAACCCTTCTGGTTACTTGAACCGGATAGTTAAAAGCAGAAACTTTTTCTATAATATTTTTATGTCTTATTTCTGAAGGTTTAAATAAATCAAATTCTATAGATCTTCTATGACCTAAAAGCAATGCTATTGCAGTTCCTCCAACAAGATAATACTCCCTGATAAATTGTTTAACTAATGGAAGAAGTTTTATCTGATTTTCAGACAATATTTCTTTGTGCGTATTTTTGAAATATTAAATTGAAATAATTATATATTTCAGGAAAATAATTAAGTTTTTTTCTTCCCTGAAGATCAAAAAAGATCTTCGTAACACTTTGAATTCCCATTAGTGAAATCAATTTTTTTACAGCATCTAAATCGCCATAGTTTAAAATTGTTTCGACTAAAAATTCAGGACTAATTTCTTCTTTTTTATCTTTGGGGGTGTACCAGAATAAATGGCTGTTTTCGCGAATGAATGCTTTTATTTCCGGAGAGTTCATGTAATAATGTGTTAATGTGCTGATCCCGCCAAGTCGGGACAGGTTGTGCTAATGTGTTCTGAATTATTTGGTAAAGCTTTTAACTGAACAACGCAACTGCTTGTTTTTTTTGTAAACAAGAAAGAAGGTGTCGCAATGCGCTACTCCGGGCAAGGCTTCGCCAGCTCAGTCCCATCTTTTTGTTAAAGGATGCCCAAGCTGCAAACCTACAAAAATAACAAAAATTATTTGTTACAATAAGGCTTTCTTGACGAATGTCATAGGTATTTAATGTTAGTGGAAGATTCGCAAAAATAGTTGTTGTAAATTGACTGTAGGTCAGCCATTAGAAGAAGTTAACAGTGATGGGGAAATTGTGACAAGAAATGATTCGTTCATATTATCTAATCGAATTAAAACTTTTTTAGAACTATTGTGCCTGATTAGTTCTCCCTTTAATCCTATCAGAGGGCCGCTTGCAATTTCAACCTTGTCGCCGGGTTCAAAGCGTTCGGTTGTTATTTCAATTTCTATATTCTGTTCTATTAAATTTCGCAGAATGGTTATTTGCTCTTCGCGGATATAAGCGGGTTTTCCCTCAAAAGATACAAAGCGGAGTGTTCCATTTGTATTTAAAACAGGGAAGTACTCTTTACGCGTTATTTTAACAAAAACATAAGAACGGATTACAGGCTCTTCCACCCACTTTTTGCGATCGCTCCATTGCTTTAATCTTTTTTGTAAAGGAGCATAGGTTTCTATATGCTGCTCAAGCAAGGCGGTATAAACTTTTTTTTCCCAGCGTGGCATCACGTGAACAGCATACCAGAGCGGGGTTTTGTTTGTTATCATTTTGTTTTTTTATTATGATGCGTTGCTTGCAACGCATTTACAAGACAAAGATATATCGCTTCAGTGTCTTCCGGATGAAACCATTGTATTTGTGTATCGCGGCGAAACCATGTCAGTTGGCGGCGGGCATAACGGCGTGTATTTTGTTTTATCATTTTAATGGCTGCATCTTTTGTTGTTTTGCCATCAAAATAATCAAAAAATTCGCGGTAGCCTACTGTCTTTAAAGCGTAATTATTTCTATGCTTTTCAACGTTTTTAGCTTCGCTCTCCAAGCCATCTACAATCATTTTATCAACTCTTGAATTTATGCGCTCATATAATTCCTTTCTGTCTCTGTTTAGTCCGATTTTAATGATTTCAAAAGGGCGTTTTTTTTGTTGTTGCGTGCGAAAAGAAGAAAAAGATTTTCCTGTTTGAATATATACTTCCATGGCTCGTAGTATGCGTTGCGTATTTTTCAAATCTGCTGTTGCATAAAAATCCGGATCCACTTTTTTCAATTCCGCGCGTAAGCTTTCCAACCCTTCGTTTTTAATCCTTTTTGATAAATCTTCACGTAGTTCCATATCAATATCCGGAATATCATCAATGCCTTTACAAACTGCGTCAATATACATACCTGAACCTCCCACCATAAAAACAACATCGTGTTTTTTATACAATTTTTCAAGTTCTGCAACTGCATCGAATTCGAACATGCTTGCATTGTAGTAATCTGTTACTGAAATAAACTGAATAAAATGATGTTTTACTGCCTGCAATTGTTTTTTTTCAGGGACAGCAGTGCCAATACAAAGTTCTTTGTAAAACTGGCGGGAGTCGGAAGAAATTATTTCTGTAGAATATTTTTGAGCAAGGGAAATGCTCAGATCGGTTTTTCCCACACCCGTGGGACCAAGAAGAATTATCAGGTATTTTTTCATGAAAAAAGCAATCGCTTAATTGTCCTCAAAACCTTCTTCAAGGCTTTCTTCTACATCAAAATCGCTTTCATCAAAAATATTCTGACGGCTTTGTTTTTTTTGCAGCATAACCTGTGAGGGGAAATCACCATTGCCATTAGAAATAACCGGATATTTCTGGCGCGAATCTTCGTCTTCATCTTTGACTTTCCATAACTCAATAAACAGCGATCTATCTGCCATTACATCATAGGTATAGATTAATTTTTGGCTTTTTTTACCAAAAAATTTATCGAGTTTAATTTTGTCCATCAAAAGCGCATCTCCTGAAATATCTATCAAAGAGATTTCCTGCGCAGGCTCCCAGTTTTCATCGGTCAGATAAAAAGTTGCGAGTTGCGAGCTGTCCCAGTCAGCATCATACTGAATGGCATTATGTAATTGATAAAAAGTTTGTGTGGATTTAATTTCTACATCACGAAAAAAATCTTCTACTTCGTTTGATATAACGCGAAATACGAAAATCATAGTTGTAATTTTTAGTTATACATTTAATAAAAAATGCAAGGTATCTACTCCATCAGCGTAGTCCCATAATTCAGGTGTTTGAGCCCTTCCGAATGGAACAGAACCGGGAAAAAATCCCTGCCTTGAAACGATACATTGAATTTTCTCATTATCAAAATTAATATTTTCTTTTAAATTTTCCAAATCATTATATTTTTCATAATGCAAAACAGATATAGGTGTAGCCGACAAAGGGTTTTCAGTAACAATTAAAAATCCGTTATCAAAAAATGAAATTTTATTTAAAAGTAAAATTGTGCGCTGATACAAGTAGTTGTTTGCATATTTATTGTGTTGCGCTATGTGCGCGTACTTTTCCAGAGGGGGGAAAACCCTTGTAATATCATAGTTTTGCGGTATGAAAATTTTAGAAACATTGCGGCAACCGAGACCAAAATACATAAAAATATCATCGCCTAAAAGTTGCAGTTCCTGTTCTGTTTCTGTGCCATTGAGAATAGCTATAGAATTTCTGTTTTTACGAATGATGTGTGGATATTTTCCGAAATAATAGTCAAAGTAACGTGAAGTATTATCACTTCCTGTGGCTATAATCGCATCAATGTTTTTCATCAGATTATCTGTCCACGAAATATAGTTTTCAAAACGGGGCTCAATTTTTACAAGAATATCTGAAATTGCCTGCAACAGAACTTCATCTTTTGTTGATAGTTTTCCTAAAAAATGATGACCTGAAATCAAAACACAAAGCATATCGTGAAATCCCACCATTGGGACGTTTCCTGCCATCACAATTCCGATTTTTTTTGAAATATTTTTATCGGGAATTGAATAATTTGAAATCCATTTTTTAAGCTTTTTTTCATCAAGCATTTCGGCGAGCGAAGAAAATGCGAACAATAAATTTTCTTTTGTGAACCATGGGTTCAGCATCTCTGCTTTTTGAAAAAGAGGCAGCAGTTCGATAGAAAATATATCATCAGTATATTTTTTTTCGGATGACAAAACTGCCTGTTTAAGAGATTTTCCCAAACATTCAAATGCATTGATTCGTTCTTGAATATTCATAAAAAAAAGAGGACTTATCGTCCCCCCATAAAATTTAGAAATAATGGGCATAATCTTTTTATTAGTCTACAGTCTGCATTCTGCATTCTGTCTGACTGCCGACTGCCGACTTTTTCGACTGCCGACTGCCGACTCTTTCAACTCTTACTTCAGTTTCTACAATTTTTGTCACATTTTTATTAATTCATAAAAGGAATTGCGGAAAAAATTAACGATCCGATTATAGCAAAATAAATAATTAAAAATATAATATACAAGCTGGATACACAAAGCCCGATAATACCGCAAATTCTTCCTGCGTTCGCATTTTTAAATGAAGCTTCTGTATACATTCCGGGATTTTCTTTATATAATTTCAAAGCCTTGTTTCCCATAATCAGAGAGATTATCCCCAGTGCTATTCCAAAAATTCCATAACACCAGCACATGCAGATAGAAATTATTCCCATAGCAAGAATCCCTCCGGCGTTGGGTAATGGAACTTGATTCCCTGAATTTGTATTGAATACAGGGGTTACAGGTGCTTGATTGATGGGGTCGTTCGTATTTTCCATGATTTTTAATTTATGTTATTAGTTATAATTTTATATACATAATTTGCAATAATTATTGCTGTTGTAAAAATAAAAATAATTTTTAGAATTAGCGCACCATGTCTGAATTTTAATTTAAGGTGCAGTGCTAAAAAACATACCATAATAATAATAGGAAACAATGCCGGATATTGCTTGAACGATTCAATAATATTGCCTTGCAAAAGTTCGATGAAAGCCCTCTGGAAGCCACAACCCGGACATTGAATTCCAAACAGCTTGTGAAAATAACAAGTGCCAAGATGTTGTTCGAGCCAGTTGATTAAAGAATCCCACATAAAAAAAAATTAAGCAAAGATAAAAAAGAAATGTTGTGTTGATGATTTGATTTTTAGAAAAAGAAACACATGAAATTACTTGCGATTTTATTACATTTCCTTACATTTGAAATCAGAAAAAAGATATGAAAACGCAATTTTTTTTATTGCTTCGTGAGAATTTACGAATTTCTGTACGTTCGATTCGTTCGAATCTCTTACGTACGGTACTTACTATTTTAATTATTGCCATAGGTATAACCGCACTGGTTGGTATTCTTACAGCTATAGATTCTATAAAAAGTTCTCTCAATGCTCAATTTACAAATATGGGAGCCAATACTTTTTCCATAACAAACCGACAAATGCGTATTCACATTGGGAAAAGAAAACGTCCTCCCCGTTTAAAAGAAATAACATTTCGTGATGCAGAGCGTTTCAGCAGGGAGTTTAATTTTCCGGCAAGAGTTTCTGTATTTACAATGGCTTCTTATGTGGCTACTGTAAAATATGAGAATCTAAAAACGAACCCAAACATACAGGTATTGGGAGTTGATGATAGTTATATTTTTGTGTCGGGTTATGATATTAAATCGGGACGCAATTTCACGACCAATGAAATATTGATGAATTCGAATGTCGTTCTGATAGGTTCTGAGCTTGAAAAAAATCTATTTAAACAAAAAGAAAATCCAATTGATAAAATGATTACTGTCGGAAGTGGTCGTTACCGTGTTATCGGAGTGTTAAAAGAAAAAGGATCAAGCTTTGGTATGAGTGGCGATAAGCGCTGTTTGCTGCCCATGAATAATGTTCGTCAATATTTTTCCCGACCCGATATGTCGTATACCATCAGTGTTATGCCATTGAAGAGTACCGATCTTGAGCTCGCTGTAAGTGAAGCAGAAGCTTTATTCCGGAAAATCCGTAAATTAAATTTGCAGGAAGAAAGTAATTTTGAAATATCGAAGAGCGATAATCTTGTTAATATGCTTTTTGATAATATCAAATATGTAACAGTTGCAGCAACAATTATTGGAGTTATCACACTTTTCGGGGCAGCTATCGGATTGATGAATATTATGCTTGTTCAGGTTTCTGAACGCACCAGAGAAATAGGGACACGAAAGGCTATGGGCGCAAAATCCAAAATAATAAAACAGCAATTTCTTTTTGAAGCAATATTGATAGGTCAGATAGGTGGCATTTTAGGAATAATACTTGGTATTCTTGCCGGCAATGCTGTTTCAAGTTTTACAGATGGCGCATTTATTATCCCCTGGGTTTGGATTATCGGTGGCGTTGTGTTATGCTTTTTCGTGAGTGTGGCTTCAGGACTTATTCCTGCAATAAAAGCATCGAAACTCGACCCTATTGAAGCTTTGAGATATGAATAAAAAAAAGCCGGCATTTCGACTTCGCTCAATGACCGGTTTTTTTTATTTATAAATTAAAACATATTTTTCAGGATTATCAAGAGCATCAATTTCTATGTCACAATCTAGCTGTTCCCAGTAAAGTTGAGATGGAGACAAAAGCTTGCAATCATATATTTCCTCAACAGTAGCCTTTTTGAAAACATCATATTTAGAAAATGGGATAAAATACTCCTTTTCGTTTACTAAAACAAAAATACCCAAATTCGTAATACCAGTAATAATAGTACTATACGTTAAAGTGATTTTTCCAGTGGCTTGAGATTTCATTGATGTGTTTTTCAATTAACGCTTGTATTTTTTTTAAATCCTGAGATGATACATTGTAAAAATCAGCTAAACTTATTATTGGTTCTATCCAGAACTTTGCTGTTCCATCTGTTGTTGCAATATGAACATGCATTCTTTTTTCTTCTCTGCTATTGAAGAAAAAACGAAATTTCCCGATAATAAAAATTTTGGCAAAATAATACTCTATTTAATTGTATCCATATACGAAATCAGATCAAGAATTTTGCATGAATAACCCCATTCATTATCATACCAGGAAACAACTTTAATAAAGTTATCATTTAAAGCAATACCTGCTTTTGCATCAAAAATTGAAGTGCGTGAGTCGCCGATAAAATCTGATGAAACAACTTCGTCTTCTGTGTATCCAAGAATTCCTTTCAATTCATTTTCTGAAGCTTTTTTCATAGCAGCTTTTATGGCATCGTAGCTTGCAGGTTTTTCAAGGCGGCAGGTTAGGTCAACCACAGAAACATTTACTGTAGGAACTCTGAAAGCCATACCTGTTAATTTTCCTTTTAATTCAGGAATAACTTTTGTTACTGCTTTTGCTGCACCTGTTGATGAAGGAATAATGTTGCAAGCTGCTGCGCGACCGCCTCTCCAGTCTTTCATAGATGGTCCGTCCACCGTTTTTTGTGTTGCAGTTGTTGCATGAACCGTTGTCATAAGTCCTTCGATAATTCCAAAATTATCGTTCAGAACTTTTGTAATAGGCGCAAGGCAGTTTGTGGTACATGAAGCATTGGAAACTATATCCAGATCTTTAGTTATGCTTTTATGGTTAACGCCCATTACAAACATTGGAGTATCGTCTTTTGAAGGTGCTGACAAAACCACTTTTTTTGCTCCTGCTTTCAGGTGTGCGCTGGCTTTTTCCTTGTCAAGAAATAAACCTGTTGACTCAACAACATATTCTGCGCCTACTTCATTCCATTTAAGATTTGCAGGATCTTTTTCTGCTGTAACTCTGATTGCATTTCCATTTACAACTAATTTTCCGTCTACAACTTCCACTTTTCCGTCAAAACGTCCATGAACAGAGTCATAGCGGAGCATGTAAGACATATAGTTCACATCAATCAGGTCATTAATTCCAACAACCTGAATGTTTTCATTTTTGCAAGCTGCACGAAAGACTAATCTTCCGATTCTTCCAAAGCCATTGATACCGATTTTAATTTTTGTCATATTTCTTAAATTTAAAAATTGTTACTTGTGTTATTTATGGATTAAGGATTAAGGAGTAGGAGTAGGAATCTTAATCATTAATTTTCCAAAAGTAAAAAATAAATAGCAAAACTGGTTTTCTTTTTACATATTTCTTAACAGAAAATAAATAAAAAAGGGGGTTCTGTTTAAGATCCCCCTTTTCAGTTTTGTGAGATTTATTTTTTAATAAACAATAAGCTTTGATGAGCTTTTTCCTGAATTGGAAATAGCATTAATTATATAATTTCCTGCTTTAATTCCTTCAAGTGAAACAGGATAATTGTGTGTGCCTACTCCCTGCTGTTTGATGTTAAGGTTCTTAACAAGTTTCCCCTGAATGTCGAAAATCTGAATCAGGACATCTGATTTTTGATTTAGTTCAACACGAACAGTTGTGTTGTCATTAGCGGGATTCGGATAAACCTGTAATTGTGGGAGTATATTGTTTACCTGTGTTTCATTTATTGCAAGAGGTCCGGCATATATTTCTGTTCTCCAGATACCACGACCGTGTGTAGCAGCATAGATATGTCCATGGTTCTGTACACCGCTGATCCAATCGTTTGGAAGAAGTTGCTGGCGTAACTGAAATACGGGTACGCAGCCCATATAATCGTTCATATCTATCCATACAGGGCTTGCGGCAGTGATATCATCTGTTGCATACATTCCGTATTCAGTACCAATGATAACTTTTTTGTAATCATTCCATACTATTAATGAACCATAAACAGGGAACACAAAATTATCTTTTGCAGTAAAGTTATCTGTGAACGTAGCAGATGTAGCTGTAGTACCGTTTGTTGAATACCAAACTTTTCCGGTTAAGGAGTTTCCATAACCGCCAAGTGTTGCGATAACATTGTCCGGATTGCTTGGGTCAACGGCAATTGAGGTTACAATGGCACTAGTTCCGAGGTCGCCGATTTTTGTTGTTGTAAGCGTGCAAGTTGAGGTTAAAGTGTCTGCATTCATTTGCTCATATGAACGGGAATGAAGAATGTTTGAAATTCTGTATATACCGTTTGAAGTAGCAAAATACAAGTGATTTCCGTCTTTTGAGAAAGCCATGGTTGATACCATTCCAAGATTTGCAATATTTGTTGCCTGATACCACAATGACTGGCTCAAGGAGAAATCGAGAGCCGTGCGGGTTAACCATACAGCGTCTTTCATTCCAATAGCAAGTACAGACTGATATACATCCTTTACTTTAATACTGCTGTCTTTTGCAAGCGCATTTGTTAACGTAAACGGAAGGGGTCTTTCTTCCATTTTGCTATGAGCAATGATGATTTCGCCAGTATTGTAGTTTCTATCAGCTTTAAATGTTACAGAATCTGTGCTGTAAATATCGTTCGTACTTTCCCATAATTCAATAGGCGTTATAAAAGAAGCAACATCATCAAAATCATCATCGGCAATATTATCGGTGCTATTAGCCCAATATTTACCAAGCATCCGATTGTTGAAAAAATAATTTCCGCTGAGATCATTTCCAACCAAATCTGTTCTGCAAAGAGAGCCCCAATAGGTAGTTCCGAAATTAACACCGCGTTTCAGAACAGAAAATGCACAATAACCTCCATCGCCACCTTTTACCTGAATTGCAGTTTGAGATGTGTTTAAGCCAGTAACAGGGATTAATTGTGTTCCGTTATCCTGTGTTCCGCCCATTACGCGTCCTTCGTGTGAGTATGCAACCGTATAGAATTGCGTAACATTATATTTTTTATTTAATGTAACAAAGGTTTGTCCGCCATCCGATGTTTTTGAAATACCGCCGTCGCTACCCACATAGAAAATATTCGGATTTGTAGGATGGAAAGTAATTGCATGATGATCTGCATGAACATAAAGAGGATACAATTCTCCTCCAATCCATGTTGAAATAGCGTTCCAGCCTGAAGTTGGCGAATAAGTATACATACTATATTGCCCGCCTGTAACAATTTTTTCTTTATTGTTAGGGTATACAGCAATAACATTATCATAAGTACCTTGTGTGCCAAGAGGAGCAAAATTATTACTGCCACCGGGACCAATAATAGTCCAGTTTGCACCCCTGTCAACACTTTTATAAATATTTAAGAGTTTGCCATCGGATTTTGCAGCCTGGCAATACATATAATTAGGGTCAGATGGGGCAATTGCCAGTTCCATCCTTGCAACATTGGAAGGAGCAAATTTTAATTCAAAGGAACCTGTTCCTCCGTTAGCAGAATAATATATTTTATGATTTAATGATATTAATACGCAGCCGTCGCTACCAACCTTAACATCCGTACAAACAGCGTTAATATCTGAACCGGAGTTAACAGGATTATACCAGTTAATGCCTGCATCATCAGAAACCCGTAAACCCGTTACTGTAGCAGCATAAATTCTGTTTGAATTGGCCGGGTCAGCAGCCATTTTGTTCACTCCTTTAAATGTATTTTGAATAGAAGCATCTGTTGCAGACCAAGTAGAGCTTAAGCGAGAAAATGTTGCACCCTTATCCGTAGATTTCCAGATGCCTTGTCCCCAAAAGCCTCCTGTAATACCACCGTGAGGATTATAAAAATATTCTCCGGTACCAAAATAAATATCTCCGTTTGCAGCCTGACAGAAACTAGACACGCAGAGATTTGCAATAATGTCACTGGAATTTATGCCTGTGCTGGAATTATCACCTGCATAGGAAACTTTTTGCCATGATAATCCATGGGTGGTAGATCTCCAGATTCCACCGGAAACACTACCTGCAAGAATAATATTGGGTTCGGTTTTGTCAATGAGAATAGTTCTGGTTCTTCCGCCAACATTATCCGGACCCATTTCTATCCAGTTAACATCGGACTTTGTTCCATTTGCCCTGATCTTAGCTACTTGCTTTTTTGCAAGATTTAATTCTTCAAGGCTGATTGTACCAGTAGCAGGATTAATTTTTCTTGCCATAATCCAGTAATATGCTCCAAAAAAGCCACCAACGTCTTTCCCCTCATAAAAATGCTGGGTTCTGGCTTGGTATTTTTGCGCAATTTCTCCTTTTTGAGATAAAAAAGCAAGCGACCCTGATACGGCCAATGCTACGAATCCTAAAAATAAGTACTTGATTTTCATGATATTATAATCTTATTATGTTTTACTGATGTGTTATAATTAAAGTTTACTAATATAGGGTAAATATTGAAAAAATAAAATAATTATAAATTTTTTACAAATAAATGTTTTTCAGCATGATATGATGAACGAACCAAGGGAGCGCTTTCAACTACAGCAAAACCTTTAGATAAGCCTGTTTCTTTGTACATAGCGAAAAGATCGGGATGTACATATCGCATTACCGGAATATTGTTTTTTGTTGGCTGAAGATATTGGCCAATAGTCATTATTCTACAACCGGCATCTAAAAGGTCGTCCACTGTTTGAAAAATCTCCTCATCGCTTTCTCCAATACCCACCATAATCCCTGATTTTGTTAATAGTCCGGTCATACTAAAATATTTCAAAACAGATAAGCTTCTTTCATAAGTTGCTACACTTCTTACAGTAGGAGTTAGTCTTTTTACAGTTTCTAAATTGTGTGAAACTATTTCAGGGTGCGCTTCTACAATGATATCCAAAGATTTTTTTTTATACATAAAATCGGGAACCAATGCTTCGATGGTAATATCAGGATTTATTTTTCTGATAGCCTTAATTGTTTCAGCCCATATTAAAGCACCTCCATCGCTTAAATCATCACGGTCTACTGAAGTAAGAACGCAATGTTTTAAGCCCATTTCAAGAACCGATTGCGCGATGTCTGCAGGTTCTGAAAGATTAGGTTTTTCGGGTCTCCCGGAAGGAACAGAACAAAATTTGCAGGAGCGCGTACAAATATTTCCGAGAATCATAAAAGTGGCAGTTCCTGCGCCCCAGCATTCGCCAAGATTTGGGCAATTTCCGCTCTGACAGATGGTATGGAGTTTTTTTCCGTGAACAATATTTTTCACCCCGACAAACGAAGTCCCTTTTGGAAGTTTAATTTTCAACCATTCGGGTTTTCTTAAAATTTGTGTGTGTTCTGCATCCATCTTTTGGGTTATGTTTTTTATTAGATGTTCAATTGTGCCACGATAGATGTTCGGTAGTGCAACAATAGATGTTCAATAGGTGTTCAATTGTTGATTCAGTAGATGTTCAATAGTGCTACAATAGATGTTCAATAGGTGTTCAATTGTTGATTCAGTAGATGTTCAATAGTGCTACAATAGATATTCAATAGATGTACAATTGTTTATTCGATAGTGCTACAATTGTATTTCTACCGAATTCCTATTGTATTTCTATTGAATTCCTATTGTATTCCTATTGTATTTCTATCTATTTCTATTGTATTCCTAATTTAATAATACTCCTCAATCTCTTTCTCTTCTTTTTTAATGACGTCTTTTTCTTTGTCATCCCCTATTTTTTTTCTTTTATTTTTTGATTTGAATTTTTTCTTGAATCCGGATCCTCTTTTCTTTCCATCGAGAATTACTCCAAAACGGTATGCAATAAAAATATTAATAAGGATTTGAGGATTATTCTCTATAGCCATAATAGGGACTCTTTTCGGGTATGCTTCAACTGTAAAACCGGCTTCAATAGCACGAATGAGGGTATCACTTTTACTGTATTCGAAAGACAAACCGACACGACCATATACTCCCGGCAACACAGAAACCTCATTAAACCCCATTTTAAAAGGAGCCTTGCCTAAAACGTCGGAACTACTGTGGACAGACTGGTTAAATTTGTGAATTCCCACATAAATAGTAATAATATTTGGAGAGAAACTTTTAAAGCTGTCCACCATTTCGTAGTAGATAGGTTTAAGTAGCATCAACGAGCCTCCGGCAGAAAAAAAATATTTAATGGAAATACTCCCCTTATCAGCTTTACTGTATATTTCTTTTTGTTTCCCCACACCTGCTTTCAGGCATAGAACCTCATTGAGTTTTCCAAAAATAAAGCGTTTTTGACTATCGTATTGGGGATTGTAAATTTTTATTTCTTTAGGGTGCTTTACTAATGAAAGTTCTGTTTCGAAAGTCTTTTTCAGGAAAGCATCTTTTCTTTTAGCATAACGGTAATTAAATCCAAATCCATTTGAATTCAGATTCATTCCCCACGTACTTTCATTGCGGATAAATATTTTTTCAGCCTCCCCGATTTCGCCTTGCGCAAAAACAGATGAGACATATATTAAAAATAATGTAAATAAGAAAAGCCTTTTCATCGTTTGAATTAGAAAATCAACTCAAAAGGCAAATTTAGAATAAAAATAGCAGATGAGAAAAAAATGACAGAAAAAACCCTGAAATTATATTGAAAAATTACACCCTGCCTGAATGACCATAAGCAGGACATTTTTCTTTTGTTTTGCAGGAAGAATAAGTAAGCGCTAACGCCAGAGCTAAAATAACAAGAACAATAATTTTTTTCATTTCACCAATCTTATATGATTTCGTGCAAAAATAAATAATATCTGCTTAAAAAATTGTTAATTGTGATAAATATTATATACCCATATTGGTTTTCAACAATGCCACCCGAAAAACAATAAGCTGTTAATTAGCCACTTGAATTACTGAACAGATGAATAAATGTTAATAAAAAAGGGAAAACAGAGTATCTGTTTTCCCTTTTTTTATGATTTAACGATTTTTATTGAAGAACAATCGTCTGTGTTTTAATAGTATTATTACTGCTAACTTTTACAAGATACATTCCTTTTGGCCAAGTAGTCAAGTCAAGTGTTTTAACAAATTCTGTTTCGTTAGCAAATACCGAATTATTAATAATTTCTTTACCTGTTGCATCGTAGATGCTCAGTACGAAATTATCTGCGCCATCAACAGAAATAGTAATCATTCCTTTTGTTGGATTTGGATACATTGATATCTTCATCATATCAGCATTTACAGATGAAATTCCGCCACAAACGTCCACCGTAATCTGAACTTCATCAGAAACTTCACATGCGCCGTTAGAAACAGTTACGGAATAATTATAAACCCCTGGAGTCATTCCTGAAGAATTAACAGTTAACGTTTGTGATGTTGAGTTGTCAGACCACAGGTAAGTTGCGCCTGCATTTCCAGCATCAAGAGTAACAGTTTCTCCGAAGTTCGAGCAGAGAGTACTATCTGCGCCAATGTCAACAACAGGAATAGGTAAAACAGTCATATCAACATCCAAATTCACTGTTGAAGTACATGAATTATTATCCGTTACCGAAACCAGTGTAATTGTTGATGTTTGAGCCGGAGTTAAATAATTTGATATCGGACTTACAGGTAAGACATGTGTTTCAGGAGTTGTACCGTCTGTTACAACAATAGTCCATGGAGCAGTGCCTGTAAATGTAGCTGTAATTTCTACACTGTCGCCAAGACAAATTGTACTTGGAGAAGTAGCTTCAAATGTTGCTGTTGGTAATGCATATTCAGAAACCACTGCGGTATCTATTGCAGAGCAATTATTTGCGTCTGTAACAGTAACAGAATAGTTTCCTGCAGTTGTAACAGTTATTGATTGTGTAGTTACAGTTGTACTCCATAAGAATGAAGCGCCTGCATTTTCTGCATCAAGATCAAGAGAACTACCAGCACAGAATCCAACATTGCCACCAAGGTCAACAACAGGTAACAGATTGATAACAACATCAACCGTATCTGTTCCAGTACAGTTATTAGCGTCTGTTACAACAACTGAATAAGTTCCTGAAGCAATAGGGTCAATTGTCTGTGTAGTTCCAGTTGTATTCCACAAGAATGATGCGCCAACATTTCCTGCATCAAGGGTTACAGTTGTTCCTTCGCAAACCGTAACATCTGAACCTAAATTAACAACAGGAACGGGGTTAATAACAACATCTATTGTGTCAGCATTAACACAAGCATTAGCATCTGTAACCGTTACTGAGTATATTCCAGAAGTTGCAGCAACAATTGTTTGTGTAATTTCTAATGTATTCCAAGTATAACTTGCGCCTGCATTCTGAGCATCTAAATCAACCGTAGTTCCGACACAAGTATTGATGTCTGCGCCAAGATTAATAACAGGCAATGGATTGATAGCAACCACTACCGTATCAGCTCCTGTACAATTATATGAATTCATTACAACAACAGAATAAGTACCTGAAACAACAGGTTCAATAGTTTGTGAAGTAGCTGTTGTATTCCAATCAAACGTAGCGCCTGCATTTCCTGCATCAAGAGTTACAGTTGTTTCAGCGCAAACCGTAACATCTGAACCTAAATTAACAACAGGTACAGGGTTAATTGTTACAGTAATAGTATCTGCATTAACACATGCATTGACATCTGTAACAGTTACAGAGTATGTGTCAGAAGTTGCAGCAACAATCGTTTGTGTTAATTCAGTTGTACTCCATACATAAGTTGCACCTGCATTCTGAGCATCTAAAACTACATCCGTATCATCGCAAGCAATAATGTTTGCTCCAAGACTTACAACAGGTAACGGATTCACAACCACATTAACAATATTACTTGTACCTGAACAACCACCAGCATCTGTACCAACTAAATAAACAGAGAAGGATTGATCAACAGCTTCGGTTACCGAAGTCATGGTAAAAGGTATTGTATTAGCAAGCGTGTTGTTAACATAGATTTCATAAGATCCAGATGTTAATCCACCGGCAGTGAAAGTAAGGTCTGTGCCTTCGCAAAGAATGTTGTCTACATCATCGGTAGCAAGCGTAATAGTTGGAGCTCCCGGATCGCTTATAGATTCTGTAAGAACAATCTGGCAAGCACCAAGAGAAACAGAAACATTGTAAATGCCTGCGCCAAGATTGTTAGCTGTAGCTGTTGTCTGAGCAGGAGTTGTATTCCATGCATAAGTATAAGTAACGTCATCCGTTACAGAAATAGAAGCATCTGTAGCACCGCAAACACTCGGGTCTGTTGAACTTAAAACAACAGCAATCGGATTTGGATTAATTACAACATTAATTGTATCTGCATCGGTACAGCCATTAGCGTCTGTAACGGTTACAGAATATGTTCCATTAGCAGTAGCAACAAGTGTTTGCGCTGTTGAGTTGTCGTTCCATAAATAACTTGCAAAGCTGCCTGCATCAAGAGTAACAGTTACATCATCGCAAACTGTAATGTCAGCACCTAAATCAACAACAGGAAGCGTATTCACAACAACTTCAATTGAAGCAGTGTTTTCGCAACCATTGTTATCAACTCCTATTACATTATATGTTGCAGTTGCAGTTGGGATGAAAGCAACACCGTCTGTTACTCCGTTATCCCAGGTATATGTTGTTCCTCCATTTGCTGTAAGCGTTACAGATGTACCAGGACAAACAGAAGCAGAAGGAGCAGCAGCAGTAGTAATTGTCGGAAGTGTGTTAACAATTACAGAAACAAGAGTTCTTGAAGAACTTGTACAAGCATTATAACCTGCTTCAGCGTAGAAATTATACGTTCCCGGAGTAGTCGTGTTTGCTAAAACAGATGTACCAACAGCTTCAAGAGTGCTTTCCGTACCAAGAACATTTCCACCTGTTGCAGCGTCGTACCATGTAATGTCCTGAGCAGGTAAATACTCAATAGTTATAGTTGCAGCATTCGTACCTGTCGGGAAAGTAGATTCTGCACCCGTATTATCATCAGATGAATCCCAGTATAAAAGGTTAACATCGCCTCCTGCAATATTAACTGCAGAATTTGGAATAACACGTGTATAATTAAATGTACCAGATGAGCTAAGAGCACCCGTTCCAGCAGCCTCAGCGTTAGCGATGGAACCGGAAAGTCCTAATCTGACTTCAGATTGCCATGAGCCACCTAAAGCCGTAATACCGTTACAATTTAAAGTAACGTTTGTTACAACAGAGCCTACAGGTAAGCCTGCAAAATTAGCAGTAGCAACAATGTTGCCGGGAGCTTCATTGGTTTCTACAGGTTGATCTGTAATATCAAATGAAATTGTCATCGTTTGTGGCAAAGCAATCTCATCGGGCGTAACACTCAATAATGCGCTATTTTCATTTTGACAAACAGTTACATCGCCGTCTGATGTTGGTGCAGTAACTACCCATGCAGGTTCTCCAATTGTAATTGATATTGGAGCAGAAAGATTGTTGTCTGCATCTTTAATAACAACGGAATGTGTTCCGGCAGTGAGGTTTGTTGGAATTGCACCAAAAGCACCACCATCTACAGCATAAGTAAACGGAGCAACACCGCAGGTAACAGTACCCAGCGTGAATGAACCGTCAGAGCCACCATTACAAGTTGCATCTATTGGTTCTAAAGTTGCAGAAACAGGGTCTACTGTAATTGTTACAGTACCTGTTCTTGTACAGCTTTCAGAAGAAGTTGCAGTTATCGTGTAAGTTCTATCATCTGTTGGTTTTGAGTACACAGTTGTTTCGCTTGTTCCTGTATAAGCAACAGTTGCATTTTCATCTGTAAATAAATCTGTAACAGGTGTCCATGCAATGGTTGTTGGATAATCGTAATCAAATGTAATATTCGGACGGGTATATGTAGTAGTTGCAGAACCCGGAGCAGAACAAACATTAGCATTATTGTCAGCTGAATAATAAGAACAAAGATAAGTAGAAGTTGTTGTTGAATTAACATTTGCTGAATTAGTGGTAGTTCCTCCTCCGTTATTATTGTTAAAGCAAGTTTCAACAAGCAGGTTTGAGACACCGTCCCAAGCAAAAGGTGTAGTTAAAACATGTGTTACAACAAAAGGAGCAGTTCCTGTTAATACAAAATTAGATGGCGTTAAAACTTCAGTAACTCCTGTTTCAATTGTAGTGGTCAGGACACTGCTTGAGGTATTTTTCATACCGATTGTAAATCCATTATATGTATAAGGACTGGTAAATGCGCTAACAGATAAAGCTATAGTTTTAAATGGCATACCGGCAGTCAAGCCCATTGCAGATAATTCTGCGACAGTATATAAATACTGCGCTTTGATTCCTCCCCAGTAGCCTTTATATGGTGTGGAAACAGTATTAGAGACAGTTCCTGTACCGATTGTGCCTGTACCACCAATAGTGCCACCAGTAATCGTTAATTCCTGAATACCTCCTGCGCAAACACTCGGAGCAGCAGGTGTAACAGTAATTTCAGATGGTTGCGGATGAACATTAACAGTAACAGTTGCGATAGAAACACAACCGTCATTAGCTCCACCAGAAAGATCTTCTGCAGTTACAGTAAATACTGTAGTTGCAGCAGGTGTTGCAGTAACAGAAGCTCCGCTTGTTGGAGTTGTAACAGGTGTCCATGTAAATGTATAATCTGTATTTGTGCTTGAAGCAGCAAGAGTAACAGTTTCTCCTCCACAAATAGTTTCAGGAGTAACAGTTGCAGTAACAACCGGAGCCGGAGTTACAGTAGCAATAACAGCTTCGCGTGTTCCCTCGCAAGAAGGTACATAATTAATATAAAACTGAGGTCTGGAACTCATAGTTGAGGTAGCAGTAGTTGCTCCGCATAAAACAGAAGGTATTTGATTATCTGCCCTAAAATATGCTTGTGAAACATAAGAAGTTGTGTTGAATTTAACCGTAGCAGATGTACCACCGGAATTATCGTTGCTCCAGCAATATTCGATTACAAGATTAGAGGTTCCATCCCAATTGAAAGGTGCAGATAAATTAATCTTACAAATACCTGTTGTCAGAGTATAAGCAGATGCTGAAAATACATTGGTAAGACCTGTAATAAAAGTACTTGTCATTGCTGTAGCAGAAGTAGTCCCAACATTTACGTTGAAGTCATTATAAGTAGTTCCAGCTGTAACTACATTCAATGCAATTGAATTAATATTTCCAGGAGTCAAGCCAGCAGCAGTAAGCTCAGAGGCTAATATAACATACTGACTCTTTTTTCCTCCGTATAAGTGATAGAAAGGACTTTCATAACCAGTACTTGTTGATGTTCCAGTACCAATAATTGCTCCAGTCTGAAGTACAACGGGCTCAGCATAATAAGTTGTAGTTGATGAAATCGAAGGGGTAGCAAACGTAGCTCCTGTGTCAAGAGCTGTTCCTCCAGTTGAAACATCATACCATAAAATATCAGAGCCGGTATTTGCAGTAGCATTTAAAGTTACAGTACCCTCACCACAACGGGTTGCAGGTGTTGTGCTCGTAATTTCAGGGTTAATCACAGTTGCCGTTACAATCCATGCTTGTGTTGTAACTCCATCTTCTGCAGTTACGGTATAAGTAACAGGGGTTGTAAAATTTTGAGATACGCCTGAAACTGGAGCAATTGTTGCACCTTCTGATAATGTAATTGAAGGAACAAGATTTAACAAAGTTGCATTACAGGTTACACTGATAGTTACAGTATGATCTGTAGCATTAACAACACCTGTAGCAACAGGACTTATTCCTTCAAAATTAAATGTTAGAATATCGGTTTCTGTATTTTCAGAAACATTTACAGTTACAATCCAGTCTTGTGTTGCGTCGCTGCCAGCAGTTACAGTGTAAGTAACAGGACTTGTGAAATCAGCAGCAACTCCTGATTCAGGGCTTACAGTAGCTTGAGAAGATACTGTAATTGAGGGAATCAATGTGGTAACATCTGTGCCAAAAGGTACAGTTAATGTTACTGTATGAGCTGTTCCATTTACGATTCCAGCAACTGTAGGAGTCAATCCGTTAAAATCAAATGTTAAGATTTCTGCAGCTGTATTTGGAGCAAAAGTAACAGTTACTGTCCAGTCCTGATCAACACTGCTACCGGAAGTTACTGTATATGTAACAGGATTTGTGAAGTCAGTAGCATTTCCTGAAACAGGGCTTACAGTTGCTTGAGGAGAAACAGTAATTGTAGAAACTAATGCTGTTACATCTGTGCCAAAAGGAACAATTAATGATACAGTATAAGCATTTGCATCAACAGTACCAATAACAGCAGGAGTTAATCCGTTGAAATTAAATGTAAGTATGTCATTTGCTGTATTCGGAGCTATAACTACTGTTACAATCCAGTCTAATGTTGTTCCATTACCTGCAGTTACAGTATAAGTAACAGGGCTTGTGAAATTCTGGGCAACATCCGTCAGAGGACTGATAGTAGCCTGAGCAGAAACAGTAATTGTCGGTATCAATGCAGTTACATTTGTTCCGTAAGGTACTGTGAGTGTAACGGTTTGAGCAACAGAATTCACAGTTCCAACAACAGCAGGAGTTAATCCGTTTAAGTCAAATGTAAGAATATTGGCTTCTGTATTCTGAGCAACATTAACAGTTACAGTCCATAGTTCAGAAGTATTGCCATCTTGAGCAGTAACTTCATATTGAACAGGATTTGTAAAATCATTTGTAGTTACACCGCTTTCCTGATCTGTTGTGCCTACAGCTGCAGTTGCGCCTGTTGATACAGTATATGTTGCAATCAGATTTGTAACATCTGTGCCGAAAGGAACAGTAATTGTTACAGTGCTGTTTGCTTCATTGATAACCGTATTTCCAACTTGTGAAGGAATCGTGTAAGTTAAAATATCTGTGCCATTAGAAGCTTCAACATTTACTGTTACAGTCCAAATTTGAGCAGCATTACTTTCTGAAGTTACAGTATATTGAACAGCATTTGTGAAATCCTGAGCCACACCAGATGCAGGGGTAATATTTGCACCGTAAGGAATTGTAATTGTTGGAATCAATCCATTAAGATTTGTTCCAGCAGGCATTGTTACGATTACTGAATGGTCAAGATCATTTATGGTTGAACTTACCTGTGTAGGAATATCAAATGCAATAATATTATTTGCCGTATTCTGAGCAACAGAAACTGTTACTGTCCAATCTTGAGCAGCAGAACTTCCTGAAGTTACAGTATAAGTAACCTGATTTGTGAAATCATTGGGTGTTCCTGAAGTTGGGTTAATTGTAGCTTCCGGTGATACGGTAATAGTTGGAACCAAAGCTGTAAGAATCGATCCATAAGGTACAGTCAATGTAACGGTATGAGCATTCACATCTACTGTGCCAACAACAGCAGGGGATAAACCATTAAAGTTGAAAGTAAGAATATCGTTTGCTGTATTTGGAGCAATAGAAACTGTTACTGTCCAGTCTTGATCAACACTGCTACCGGAAGTTACAGTGTAAGTAACAGGATTTGTGAAATCAGCAGCTACATTAGACAATGGGCTAACAGTTGCTTGTGGAGACAACGTGATTGTTGGAACCAAAGTTGTAACATCCGTTCCGTAAGGTACAGTAAGCGTTACAGTGTGAGCAGTAGCATTTACTGTTCCAACAACAGCAGGAGTCAGACCATCAAAATCAAATGTAAGAATATCGTTTGCTGTATTTGGAGCAACCGTAACTGTAACAGTCCAATCTTGTGTTGTTGTGCCATCCTCAGCAGTAACAACATAAGTTGCAGGATTCGTGAAATCATTTGCAGTACCCGATGTTGGACTAACTGTTGCGCCATAAGATAATGTAATGGTTGGCTCGAGTGTTGTTAAATCAGTTCCAAAAGGTACAGTAAGCGCTACAGTGTGAGCTGTTGCATTAACAGTGCCAGTAACAGTTGGAGTTAAACCATTGAAATCAAATGTAAGAATATCTGTTTCTGTATTGTCATCAAACACAACTGTAACAGTATACGTTTTAGTTGTACCATCTTCTGCAGTTACAGTATATTGAACTGGATTTGTGAAATTCTGAGCAACACCCGATAACGGAGCAATAGTAGCTAAAGAAGATATTGTAATCGTTGGAGTCAAAGCTGTAACAACTGTGCCATAAGGTACTAAAATTTCGATGTCTGTTCCTGTTATAGTGCCGCTTGCTGCAGGAGTTGTAAAGTCAAAGGTAAGGATGTCTTTAGCAGATGAAGTTTCACGTACAACAAAATCATCTACTGCTAAATTACATGTTCCATATCCATAATTACTGATACCTCTGAATCGTAAAAATACAGTCATGCCATTATAAGCAGAAATATCAGTATTATTGTTAAACCAGGTATTTGTAACAGAAGTATTATCATGTGTTTTTAAAACTGTCCAGGTATCTTGATTATCTGCTGAAATTTCAAGATAAAGAGGAGTAGCAGAACCTTCGTCACCAATCCATGCATTATATTCTACCAAATAAAATCCTGTTGCAGGAATATTAAATGCGGGTGTTATTAAATTAACTGGATTGTTATCTGTTGATACATTATATACATCAAGTCGTGCAAAATATCCTGTACCACTTTGAGAAGTTGCAGCACCATGTGCAGCGTCTGCTGATACAAAATCCCAATTATCTACATCATTTGATGTACTTGACCAATTTTCAGGTATCACACTAGCATTTTCAAAGTTTTGGGAATAAGGTAAATTGTAAGTAAAATAAATACCTACAATATAATCCTGTGTAGTTCCATCTTCAGCAGTTACAGTATAAATAACAGGAGAAGTGAAATCTTGTGCAACACCGGAAGCAGGGCTAACGGTTGCATAACCAGAAACAGTTATTGTTGGAACGAGTGCTGTAACATTAGTACCAGCAGGAAGAAGAATGCTAATATCTGTTCCGGTAATAGTTCCGGTTGCAGCAGGAGTTGTTATATTAAATGTAAGAATATCGTTTTCTGTATTCATTACATTATTAGTAACAGCAAAATCAGTTACAGAAGCAAAGTCATTTTGTGCAGCAGACATATCCTGAACATCGCCGATAGTTGCATCATAACTTAATGTAACAACAGCATGATGCGGAACATTGCTTGCCAAAGTAAGGGTAATTGTATTTGTACCAGTACCGACAGCAGCATTCACAGCAACAGGAGCGCCGTCAACATTTATAGTAAATCCGGTAGCATTTGTTAATGTTACAGGTTCTGAGAAAACAAGAACAACATCAGCAGGAGCTGCATTTTCAACCGTTGCAGTGGTAAGTGTTGGAGCAATATTATCCGTAACAGTAGCAATACCGGAAGGATTTGTTGTCAGATTCCAGAAGTTATCATTTAAACCACCATAAGAATAAACACCAATTCCCATTTGAAAACGGCTGGCATAGTAATACGTTCCTTCAGCAAGACCTGAAGGTAATTGTGCTACATATTCATCGTTGTTTCCATTGTCAGCATTATAAGTAGCAACAATCCAATTAGTCCAAGTTGAAGGATCGGTATCTGCATTATTGTAACCAATCCAAGCCTGAATACCGACACCTTGTCCTGCTGCTTCCGTTACACCAGCAGCATAAACGCGTGCATAGATATTTTCAGAAGCAGAATTACTATTAAAAGCTGTTGTCAATGGCCACTGTAAGTTACACCAGTCTACAATTTCTGTAGTTGTAAATGTTGAATTTACAGGAGCAACTACAAGGTTATTAATTTCTTCAAATGTTGCGCCTATTGAGATATAGTAATTAGTACCTAAACTTAATGCAGCTGTCGGAGTAATGGTAATTACTTTTTTATCTACGCTGATTGTTGCATCAAAAGCTACGTTAGCTCCGGCAGCATCGGGTGTTTTGAAAGTAATAAGACCATCAACGTTGGCATCTGTAATTTCAGAATCGTCAATATTTCTGACAGCAGCATCGAATGTTAACGTAGGCGTTACATCTGTAGCAATGCCTGTTGTACCGTTTGCTGGTAAAATAGCAACTGTAGGAGCTGTAACGGTAACAGTAACAGTATAAATCTGAGTTGTTCCATCTTCAGCAGTTACCGTGTATTGAACAGGAGAAGTAAAGTCCTGAGCAACGCCTGTAAGTGGAGAAACAGTAGCTTCCAGAGAAATAGTAACAGTTGGAACCAAAGCAGTAACATCTGTTCCGGCAGGAACTGTAATGGCGATATTAGTAGTTGTTATCGTTCCGGTTGCAGCAGGAGTTGTAAAATCAAATGCTGTGATGTCTGCGGCGGAGCTGGCAACAGCTACAACTACAGCATCAACAAATAAATTAAATTGATCAAAATCAGAATAGGCATTAAAAGCAAAATTATAATTACCGGTAACCGTGCAATCATAAAAAGCTTTTCTTAATATAAAAGTAGTATTTGACAAATCTGTACCGCCATCGTTATCCCAAATTGTAGAAGTTTGCGCAGCTACATTTTTACCTAACCCAACTGTTACTTTTAATTTTTCCGGATAAGTTGCACTTGCTACTTTCTGATAAAATTTTACCACATATTTTTCACCTACATTGAGTGTAAAAGTAGGAGTGAATGCCCATGCGTTTGCGTCATTAGAGGAATGAAAACCATATTTTAATCCTCCAAAACCACTTTGGTATTCACCAGAAGTTGTTGTTCTTGTCCAGTTATTACCGAAACCTGCATTGAAAAGAGCCCAATAAGCAGGAGGGAATGGTAGCGCATCAAAATCCTGAGCATAAGGTATCGTCTGAATAACATCTGCTGTGACTGTGTATATCTGAGTTGTTCCATCTTCAGCCGTTACGGTATAAGTTACAGGATTTGTAAAATCCTGAGTTACGCCGGAAGCAGGAACTACAGCAGCATAATCAGAAATAGTAATTTCTGTAACTAATGCTGTTACGTCCGTGCCTGTTGGAAACATTAGAGAAATATTTGTTCCATTAATTACACCGATAACAGCAGGAGTCGTAATATTAAATGTAAGAATATCTTTTTCACTACTTATTACATTATTAACTACAGCCTGATCTGTAATGTCAGCAAGTGGGTTAGTAGCAATGTCTGTTACATTTCCACCTGTGTAAGTGTAAGTAACTACCTGATGGCTTGTAACCGGAGCAGATAATGTTAAAGTTATTGTTGTGGTCATATTTCCTGCAATACTGTTTATTGTAGCAGGAGTGCCATCAACGCTAACCGTAAACCCTGTAAAATCTGTGTATTTAACAGATTCATTAAAGGTAATATCTACGTTTGCAGGTGTTAGGTTTGCGACCTGTGCAGAAACAAAAGTTGGAGCCGTAATATCAGCTTCACCAGTGGTAAAGGAAGCAGATACAGGAGCAGCCAGCGCATTGTTGCTGATATCTTCAACATTAAGCGCAGTTACCGTATAAACAGTGTTCCCTGCAAGAACTGTTGTCGGAGTTAAAGTAACTGTGAAAGTTGCGGGGTTATAATTAAATATGCATGTTACTGTATTTAATGCTGCATCTGTAAGCGTGAAATTTGCCACAGAAAAATCCGCATCGTCAACATTTCTTACAGCTTCTGAGAACGTTAATACTACAGTTGAAGAAACTGCAACATCGGTAGCTGCATCAGCAGGGTTGAATGTTACGGTTGGAGGAGTAGTTTCAAAATCGCCTTCGTCTGCGCCAATATCCGGGGTAACTGTACTGCGGGTTTCACCATCTATATCTGTAGTAATACCAGCAATCACAACACCTGCATGATCCAATTCAGGAGCAGCAATGTGAAGGTCTGTAGCAGAAACGAATTGAGGATCTACGGAGAGGGAATTTGCATCTTGAGAGGAAGCTGTTTGCCAATCAGCAAAAGTAGCCTGATCTGCTGTATAGTAGCCAACAAAATTGTTTGTTCCTGTTGCAATAAATAAATCATTGTAATCAGAAACTAAAGTTCCCCAACTTCTGTAAATTGCATATCTTTTTGAAGTCGCACCAGCAGTAGAAAAGTTAGCAAAAATGTTGTTTTTAACATTTGCAGTACCTCCGGCAAGATAAAAGGCTGCACTTGTGGGAAATTCATTTTCATCAATTCTGACAGAGTTAAAATTGATATTTCCTGTTCCAGATCCAGAAACGCCTAACGCTAATGCACGAATTACAAAAGTAGTTGTAGTAGTTGCAATTCCATGGTTTAATCCATAGATTAAATTGTTGTATGCATTAATTGTATGCGTTGAGTTCACATCAAACCTTATTCCGTACACAATAGAGGAAGTGGATGTTGATGTAGTGATAATATTGGACACAATGTTATTAAATACATTGTTCGTACCCTGTGCGGACTCTAAATAAATTCCATAAGCATTTGAAGCACCTGTTATAGTAAGGTTTCTAACTGTATTAAAAGAAACAGTAGCGCTGCTTTGTGAAGTAAGTCTGATTCCTGTTGCAGTAGCTGAACCATTTGCAATATCATTAGCAGCATCAGCACCAACAGTATTATTTGAAATGTCAGAATTCAAATCAGGGTAGGTGGAATTTCCTGTGAGCTGAATACCAAAATATGTATTTTCAATAACATTATTATTATATGTATTATAAGAATTTGCTCCTGTTGCGTCAGAAGGAACGTTTGCAACATACTGATAAATTGCCTTTGTTGAAGTATATGCGCGATTAAGAGTTACTTTACAATTTTTTACTGTATTGTATTGCGCACCATTTGTAGCAGAGGCGTTACGGATATAGTAACCGTATTCCATGCGAGTCGTATTTGTCGCATTCGCAACATTTTCCTGTACATCAATACCATCAAATGTGATGTAATCAGCACCATTGATTGTTACGATAGCATCCGTTGTTCCTACGCCAGTACCGGCAGTAATAACAGGATTTGCATTACTTCCTGATTTCTGGAAAATAATAGGATTTGCAGATGTTCCGGTTGCAGTAATAACAGGAACTATTTCTGTAAATGTTTGACCGGAAATAACATTGAAAGTTACAGGACCGGAGATGCCTTCCGAATTAACGTAATTAACGGCTGCGGTAAATGATGCAAAATTTCCAGTGCCATCATGAACCATTGGGGTAGTCGTAATTGAAGTATTATCAATAGTATATATTCCAGAAAGAGGAACAGGTGCTTCTGATGTAAGAGTAACCTCATCAATTGCAGCAGGTGGGTTTGCAATATCAGAAAAGTCAGATTTCCAGCTGAAAGCTAAACGATAAGTTGAACCTGGAGTTCCTGTTAGTAAAATGGTTTCTGTATTATAGGTTGCAGAACTAAGCTTATACATACCGCTAATTGCGCCTGAACCAGAAATCTGATACGTTGAAGAAATTGCAGTATTTGCTGTTGGCACACCCATCGCAGAGCTTAATCCAAAAAATACTTTTAAATTGTCCCAGTCTGAAGTAGTTGTACCCTCACCACCGGCTTTCCATTTAAAAGCAATCGTTACTTTTGATTCCCCAGCAGGAATAGTAACATCATAATACAAATGCTGAATTGTACTAGTTTGAGAATAAGCCCAAGTAGTACCGGTTGTTGAGGATATAAACCCACAATTTGTGCCGGCACTAACAACAGGAGTAGCCCCAACATACCAACCATCAGTACTTGAGTTCACTGCTGTCCAGTTGTTAGCAGCGAAGTCTGCACCAGTTTCAAACCCACCATCACCGGCAGGATTAATTAATACTGTTTGCCCAAACGTCCAATAGCTACATGTTAGCGCGATAAAAAGAAATAGTAACTTTCTCATAATTTTGATTATTTAATAAAACATTTAGTTAATTTCAGATTTTAAAAAGAGAGCCAAAAGTAAAAAAATATACAATATAAAAGCGGGAAGATTGATTTTTTTATGAACAGGAGGAGCGTTTATTTGCGTTAAAGTTCTTATTGTTATGACTTTATGTTTTAATGTTGAGGGGCTGTCTTTTTGTTAAAAATTTGTTAAACATGATTAAAGTCAGGGTTTTAGGGAGGGGTTTTTCAGCAGGGAGCAGGGCAGGGAGTCGAAAAAGTCGGTAGTCAGGCAGTCAGGTAGTCAGGTAGTCAGGCAGTCGGAAAGTCGGCAGTCGGAAAGTCGGCAGTCGGCAGTCAGGTAGACTGTGGACTGAAGACTGAAGACTGAAGACTGAAAACTTGAGAGCGAAGCATCTTCTGACTTCCGACTTCCGACTTTAAACTTCAATTCCAACAAATTACGCAACACTAGTTAATAAGCGTAAGCCCTTCCTGTTTCATGCACCAGCTTTTGCCTGCCATATCCCAGTCGGGCATATCGGATGTGTTTTGCACGTCGTATAAAAGGGAGCGCAGGGATTTATCCAAAACAACAATTTTACCTGAAGGAACTTTTATTATAATATCAACATTTGGAGCGCGCCATTTTCCATCTTTTTTTATCATAAATCTCGGATCAAAAACAAGGATGGTTTTGCTGGAGTCTGATGCTGATTTCGTCCATGAATACTCAATTTCAAAAGCATTTTCTTTTGCCTGTTTGTTGTTTCGTCCTCTTGCTTTTTTTCTGACAACAACTTCAATATAATTGCTGTCGCATTTTTCTATACTGATATTGGGAACACCTGTTATTCTAGGAATTCCTTCTAATACCTGAATATCCATATCCGGTTCATGTTCTAAGTCCATTTCAAGCTCGTGCAGATGTTTTTCAAAATAAAATGATTTTCTTTCTGAAAATTCTGTAATGGATGTTTTGATAAAAAGACTGTCTGTTTTTTCCCGAAGAATTGTTTTGTTAACAGTGTTATCAGAAACCTTATAATTTTTTCCAACATTAATTCCAAAAAAAGCTAAATATATTAAACACACAAACCACACAGCCGTAAGCGACCAGCCTACAATTCGGTTTCCGGTTTTTATTCTGAAAATTAATTTTACTCCTGCGTAAATTACAGAGAAAAGAGGAATGGCAATCAACAGAAAAACAGCGAGAAAAGCCAGAAATGTATCATCTGTATCAAGAAACATAGCCATAAACTGATTTGCAGAAAGCGCGCTGTCTCCAATAGAAATATCTGATATGCCAAAAACAAAAGTGGCAAGAAAAGCCAGAAGAAGCGAGACTCCAACTATTATAAAAATGATTCCGATAAACGCTATGAATAATTTACCTATGGCTGTAATTACAACAACAAATAAATGGCCGAGCCTTTCTGCAAAGGATTCGCTGTTTTTATAGGTTTGCGAATTTTTCATTTTTTTGAAGTTCTGTTTTACATCCTCAAACTCCTCCCGGATGGATTTTTCAATATTGGAAATATTTACTTTTTCTCCCTTCATCTCAAGCTTTTGAGCGGTGGTTTTTGCCTTAGGAATGGCAACCCATAAAATGATATATAACAAAGGGCCGAAAGCGAAAAAAGTAATGACCATAAAAATCCGTATAAAAACAGGATCAATATTGAAGTATGCGCCAAGACCGCTACACACGCCTCCCAAAATACGACTTTCGGGGTCGCGGTAAATTCGTTTATCTCTGAAAGAAGTTTTTTCTTCTTTTTGCTTTTCTTCTTTTTGCGCATCTTCATCACCACCGAAATCAGAAGGACTTCCCATTATGCTGATAACATCCTGAACATCTTCAATCGTTATTACCTGTTTTGCCGCATTGACTTTCTGTGAGAAAAGTTCAGAAATCCGCGCTTCTATGTCGGAAATAATCTCTTTTCCTTCTTCAGCATTTGAAAAACGTGAGGATATTTCGCCGAGATATTTTTGCAGCATTTCATAGGCATCTTCATCTATATTAAATATGATGCCGTTCATATTTATGGATACTGTCTTTTTCATGATTGTTGACTTTTAAAATTATTTTCATTGATAAATTTTACTGCTTCAACCAATTCTTCCCATGAAGTGTGAAGCTCTGATAATGCGGTTTCCCCTTCTGCTGTAAGTTTATAATATTTGCGGGGAGGTCCCTGTGTTGACTCTTCCCAACGGTAGCTGAGCAATCCGTCGTTTTTGAGACGCGTTAGAAGCGGGTATAGTGTTCCTTCCACCACAATTATTTTTGCTTCTTTCATTATATTAATAATGTCGGAGGCATAACAATCATGTTTTTCTAAAACGGAAAGAATACAATACTCCAGAACACCTTTCCGCATCTGCGCCCGTGCATTTTCTGTATTCATATTATTATTATTAAATGTTTTTCGGTAATATTTAATGCAAAGATATGAATTTATTTTAGTACTATGCAATACAAAGTACTAAAAATTTATATAAATATGCTGTAGAACATGATATTGAACAACACTTGAATAATTCATGTATGACAATGGATTAAGGATTAAGGATTAGGAGTAGGATTAGGAGTAGGAGTAGGAGTAGGAAAAAGAGTAGGAAAAAGAGTAGAAAAAATTTTACTGCAAATAGAAATAATGCTATTTCAGGTACGATTGCAACTATTTTAAATCAGTATAAGTCTTATTGACAAACACAATCTAATTTATGAAGAAAATAATTTCGATTTTTCTGTTCATTTTCTTTTCCTCGAATATTTTTCCGCAATGGACGAATTACAATCAGAATAACACACAGGGACTTGGCGGAGACATGGTATCGGATATGATTGCTTTACCGGACGGCAAGGTGTTAATTGCAACCAACAACGGATTGAAAAAATATGATAAGGACGAGGGTAGTTTTTCTAATTATCCGGATTTACAAAATAAACTTTTATTAGACATTTATACTTCTGGCTCATTAATATGGACTGGTACAAACGGATATGGAGTTTATTATTATAATGGCAATTTATGGACAAATTATAATTCAGACAATGGCTTGGCCGGAAATATTGTGAGAGGAATCACAAATGACAATGCTGGCAATATGTGGCTTGCAACTTATGGCGGAGGCATTTCAAAATATAATGGAACAAGCTGGACAACTTATGGTACAGCACAAGGATTACCTACAAATTTTTTCTATTCTGCATTTAAAGATAACGATGGCAATTTATGGTTTGGAACTTCCGGACATGGTGTTTTAAAGTACAACGGAAGTGAGTGGACAAGCTATACTGTTGCAGATGGGCTTGCAGGGAGCACTGTTTTGAAAATTTATGAATACGACAGTTTTATGTGGTTTTGTTGTGTAGGAGGAGTAAGTGCCATGCATGAAGAATTCTTTACAAATTATACCACAGATAATGGGCTTGCAGGAAATATCGCCTATTGTATGGTTAAAGGAAACGACAATAAATTTCGCATCGGAACAAATAACGGTGTAAGCATTATCGGCTCATCCATAGAAAACATTGACACTTCTAACGGACTAGCAAATAATAAAGTTATAAGCATTTGCCAAAGCACGAATGGATTTTACTGTTACGGGCACGAAAACAATGGAATGACAATTATTTCAGGGCAGGAGATTCAAAACTTTTTTAACTGGAACGGTTTGGCTTCAAATTATGTATATAAAGCTTGTGAAACTTCTGACGGGTCTTTATGGTTCGCAACTTCGTATGGTGTTACCAGAAAACAAGGAAATATTTGGACAACTTACAATACTAATAGTGGTGTAAATATTGGCTATGTAAATGATATCGCTATTGATGCAAATAACAATGTTTGGGCTGCCTGCAACTATAATGGATTGTACAAATTTAACGGAGAAACATGGCAGCAACAGGTAATCCCGGGAGTTAGTTCACAAAATGTAACTTCTGTATATGTAGATTCACAAGGGAGCATTTGGGTAAATATTCATAATTACGGGGTTTATAAGTTTTCAAACAATCAATGGACAAATTTTTCAAATGGAACATCCATATCAGGTCATTCCTATATAAAAATATTTGAAGATTCTCAGGGAAAAATGTGGTTTTATTCCTATAATGCATTGCATTGTTACAGCAACAGCAGTGGCTGGACAATATATACCCAGGCAGAACATGGTATTCCTAATAATTATGTAACCGGAATTACAGAAGATCAAAATGGATTTATTTGGATTGCCACGAGGGGGCAGGAAGCGGATCAAAACTGGTGCATTTCAAAATTCGATGGAACACACTGGAATAATTACTGGGCTTCTATTCATAACAGTTACCTTAATTTTATATTTTGCGACTCAAACAATAAAATATGGACAGGTGGCAATTCCCCTTATTACAATAATGTTGCTGTTACGCTTTTTGACGGTGTCAACTGGTCATTTCATACTACATCAGATGGCTTGCCAAGTGCAGCAGTAATTAACGCTTTTGAAGATTCACAGGGGAATATTTGGCTTTGTACTAATTCTGGAATCAGCAAGGGAGATATCACAATCGTAAAAAATAAAGAACCTGAAATTACAGAAGAAGCGCATCCCTCTGTGTTTCCGAATCCGGCTTCAGGAAAATTTGTTTTTAAATATTCACTCAACAAGGCTTCCCTTGTGCAATTTGAACTTACGGATGTTTACGGTCATGTGGTAATGTCAGAAAATTTTAGGATGCAAAACGAGGGAGAACATCAATATACAGTAGACGTTACGAAATATGCGAGTGGCTTATATTTTTTAATTTTCACAGATGAAAACAGAAGGCTTACAAATAAAATAGTTATAAAAAATAATTAAACCATTTATTATTATGAAGACAGAATTTACTTTATTAAAAAAAATTAAAGAAGCCAGACTTCTGTTAATTTCGATTTTACTGCTGCTTGCAAGTTTTTTAATTTCAAAAAATGCAAAAGCGCAGTGGGAAGAAACTCCTTATCTTAGGATTGGTGCAGTTCAGAATTCGTGGTACACTTATCCGGGGTCTATTGATACCGTGGTATTTGAAATAAAACCTATGGGCTTATACACAGAAATCGGTATGATTTTCGATTTCTCATCAAGAGGCACCAGCTTCTCGCAATACGACAGTCTTGAAGTTCAGATGTTATTTGATTTGCCTTTTGATGCAGAAATAACAGACATGTGGCTCTGGATTGCAGATTCCATTGTTCATGCAGGAATGTATGACCGTTGGACTGCCTCGCAGATTTACGAAGAAATTGTTGCGCGAAGAACCGACCCTGCTATTCTTTACAGGTATGCATATAATAGCTGGAGTACAAATGATGTTACATACAGCGACAAGTACATGTTCCGAATTTTTCCGATGCTAACAACTTTGCCAAGAAAATCTAAAATTACCTTTATGGTACCCACAGCAGATTTATACAAAAGCTCTTCATCGGTCAGTCTTCCCATCAACATTCTGAAGCTCTCGCATCTTCCGATTTTATCAACCAAAATAAAATATTACCCTGCTTTCGGTTCACAAAATCCGGTTTTGCTGGAAAACACTGCAACCCCGTTTACTTATCATGCAGGCAATCCGGGAGAAGAATATTACGAAGCCACAATCCCTGAATCTTCATCGTTTAACAGTTTAACAATATCAACAAGCACTCCGCAGCCTGAGAATATTTTTGCAGGTATTTTTGAAGACAATTCTGACAATTCAAAATATTATGAATTGCAGATTATTCCTAATCAGTTGTTTGGAATCAGCAAATCAAAAAAGGCATTGTTTCTGTTGGATTTTGTAGATGCAAATTGTAATGGATATACCTCTGAGCAAATGTTGCAGGAGCTTAAATTAAAAATCAGAAATTATTTGCAGCCAACAGATTCTTTTAATATTTTAATTTCAGGCATGATAACACAGTTTGTCAGCAATGAGTGGGTTTCATGTGATTCTGCAAACATTGAGGACGTTTTTGCTTCATTTTCTGCATCAAGCCTGAATAATTATTCAAGCCTCCCAACTTTGCTTATGGATGGAATTAATTACATAAAAGAAAGAAACAATGAGGGCGCGATAATTTTAGTGGCAAGTTCTAATTCAAACGGGGCTTATGAGCAGGCAAATGACCTGATCAATGATTATCTGGCACTGATGGATAGTGTTGAGATCCCCATTCATATTGTTGATCTGGATGATTTTGATACCTATAATGAATCTCAATATATAGGCAATCAATATTATTATGGCAATGAGTATTTGTACACCAATCTGAGTATGCAGACAGTTGGAGAATATATGAGCCTGAAAGAATATTCTTTTTCAAATATGCTGATAAATGTGTTCAATAAAATTTCGGGTTATTTCACAAGTTTTGATATGTATGTTACACTTGAATCAGGTTATACATTTTCAAATTATAACTTTCAAAGCGGATCGGCTATGCTTTATTATGATCAGCCTTTTCAGAGAGTCGGGAAATTTACCGGCAGTGGAAGGTTTCATGTGTTTGCATCAGCGCAGTTGCCTTCGGGTGAATTTTATTATGCAGATTTTTTTATTGAAAATAATAATGTGAATCTTCTTACCGGAGCGACTCGTGCCGGCTGGGCTGCTCACCTGATTGATGAATTGTTTGCTATGAACCAAAATAATTCTGTAATAAGTCAGATAATTAATACGAGTATTCAAAAAAGGGTTTTGTCAAACTATACCGCTTTTCTCGCGCTTGAGCCGGGTGTAGGCAATTTAAACGGAGATGGAGATCCTTATGTAACTTCGGCAACAGAGCAATTCTCAACAGAAATAACTGCAAGTATATTCCCCAATCCTGTTACAGATGTGTTGAAAATTTCTATCAACCTTCCAGAAGCGGCAGATGTATTAATAGAATTGTATGATTTGCTGGGGAAACGAATTGCTGTGGTATTCAAAGGAAAAAAAGAAAGGGATACTCAAGAAATAAGTTTCAACTTACAGAATGTGCCCGCAGGAACTTATTTCTGTAAAATTATTGCAGGGCAAAAAACAATAAGTACTGAAAAAATTATTGTGATAAAATAAATGCGCAGATATCTGAAAACAAAAGAAGGCGGATATTATCCGCCTTCTTTTGTAAATGCAGGGAGCTAAATTCATTATTAATTCTCTTTCCCCAGTTCGTACCAATTTACTTTGCGTGATAAATACATGATAACAGCCAGTACTACAAATAAACCAAGACTTCCCATTAACAGCGCATAGTCTTCGAGTTGAAGCAGTACATAGATGTATGAATATAGCAATATCAGTACAGATGCAACAATGCCGACTACTTTTTTATTTTTGAAAACACTTGCGGCATACAGCACAATCAGGCTTATTATTCCAATGCTTGCAATCACATAAGCCCATAAAAATCCGATTTGTTCAGACAAAGAAATCAGAAGAAGATAGAAAAGGCAAAGACCCAATCCAACCAGCGCATATTGCACCGGATGTACTCTGAGCTTGTTAAGAATTTCAATGAAGAAGAAAACAAGAAAGGTAAGAGTAATAAATAAAATGGCGTATTTAGCAGAGCGCTCTGATTTAAGATAATTATCAGCAGGCATAAAAAAAGTAATTCCAAAAACAGAGCTATAATAATCGGGCATCTCATTAATCCATTGTTGCGGTATGTTTCTGTTCAGATGAAGAATTTTCCATGATGCTTTAAACCCGGTTTCTGAAATTTCTCTTTTAGGGAGAAATGCGCCGTCGAATTTCGGGTCTTTCCATGGCGAACTGATTTCTGTTACTGTTTCTTTTCCAAGCGGAGCAAAGCTCAAATTTCGACTTCCGTTTAACACAAGATTAAAGCTATACGCTAAAGGCATTTCTTTTTGCGCTGCAAGATTGTTTATTTTTATCGTAACACCCGAATTGATAAAGTTGCCAATCATTGAACCGGGATCGCACTCTATTGTTTGTCCTGCCCAGTTGAAATTAATAGATTCTTTAATTCCGCGCATATCGCTAATTCCTAAGGTTAGAAACGCTTCATTCCACTGTATAAGATGCTCTGGGATGTTCCATTTTGTAAAATCCGGAAAATTAAATTTTCCCGAAAATTTCATGTCTGCATTAAAAACGGCTACTTCAAAAATACCTCTGTATCTTATACTGCTGTTCACTTTTCCGGAAATGTTTAAATTTTCAGGTAGAAAATAAGCATACTTTTTTGTATACATTGCGCTGTCGTTGTTTCGGGTTTTTGTGTATTCAAGATAAGGAACCGTTAAAACTGGACCACAAATTATCTGATCATTGCCCCATTTACTGCTTACCTCGTGAATTGCCTCTGTTTGTCTTTGTTTGCGCTCCTGCACCAATTCCAAAATTAACAAAGAGGGAAGAAGAAGAACCATAATTAAAATTACTATTACAGTGATTTTTAGCATCACTGAATGCTTTCCTGCGGTTTTTTCATTTTGCGTTGTCATAATTTTTAAAATTTAGTTAATACTATTTTTTGATATTTTGTTCCTAAAATAAAATACTTCGATAGCAGAAATAATAATCAATGCACCGAAGCCAAATATCAGCCATGAGAAATCATAAGGACGGTAGAAGCTTATAAATTCAAGATAATTGGGTGCATTCTCAAAATTAAGCGCATCACACCAGAAAAACATCCATGAGTCGCGAGTAAAGGAAAAGATTACAATTACAGATCCTGTTATGAGCAGTACCCATTCGTACCACTGAATAATAATATCTTTTCCATGAAATCTGAAATACATTATTGCCACAGCGAAAAAAATCATAATAAAAGAAATTATTATTGGCGCTAATACAGGGGAAGCCCACAGCATTGGTATCAGAAATAAAATGTCCCATGTAAAAAATGACTCAGGCCAATTCAGAATTAATTTCAGAAAAATATAGTAAAAGATATCCCATACAGCGAATGAAAACAGGAATGCCGAGAATTTTTCCACAAAAGTTTTTCCTGTTATTGCAGCTATTGCGATGAGCATTATAAGTGTTGCTGCTTCTCTGAATAATTCGGTTAATGCAAGATACGTCGCCATTGTTTTGATGGGAAGCGAGAAGCCCTCAGGATAATAAAGCTCCCGCAGATATACAACAACAGAGCTTTCGAAAAAGCCCATGGATACTGAGAAAATAAATAACCAGATTCCTTTTTTTATTAGCATATACGGTATCATAATAATTATAAAAATTTTAGTTAAATATAATGGTGTTGTTCTATTGTTTATACGTTCGTCTACAGTCCTCAGTCCTCAGTCTTCATGACTGCCGACTCTTTTGACTGCCGACTTCAACAACAATTCCATAATTAGTATAATATTTTTTCATAATTAAAAGTACTTTGTGTTTCAAAGTAAAACGATAAAAAAAATTATGTATTGTTCGATTTCAATAATTTTTCCAAAGCATCGAGATGTTGCGTAAATGCTTTCTTTCCTGCTTTTGATGCCGTATAAACCGTATTTGGTTTTTTCCCGATGAATTGTTTGTACACATCAATATACCCTTCTTTTTCCAATGCTTTAATGTGGCTTGCCAGATTTCCGTCAGTAATATCCAGAACGGTTTTCAGATAGTTAAAATCCACATGCTCATTGACCATAAGAATTGACATAATTCCTAAACGAATCCGGCTTTCAAAATTTTTATTTATGTTTTGAATGGGATTTTTCATCGCTCGTATTTCGTATACATTATAATACCGTAAACAATGTGTAATAACCCGAAGCCAATTGCCCATGCAATTAATCCGTATCCCACAAAAAAGGATGCAATAACTCCAAGAATCAATTCACTTATTCCAAGGTAACGAATATCATTGAGTGTATATTTACTTGCATTTATTAAGGCCAGACCATAAAATACAAGTGTAGTAGGCGCAATTAAGTAAATTTTTCCATGAAATAATAATGCCATGCAGAAGAAACCACCAGCAACTAAAGGAATGAATAAATTTATGAGAGTACGTTTTGCAGTATTGTCCCAGACTTTCAGTCCTTTTTTTCTTGCATTCCGTGTTGTAAAAAATACTGCCGCAGCAAGAGACAACGCAAGAACGATAATGCCATCACAAAGCAGAAACAAGATAAACAAATAAAGCTCCCGATCTCTCATAAGTTCACTTTTCGTAAACACTCCCATATTATAATAACGGGGATTATAATATTCGTTAAAATAGAAGTAAACAGCAGCTGCACCAAGCAATGCTATAAGTCCGGCGAATATACCCGAAAGACCGCTCAGTGAAATAAATCTCGAAGAGCGCTCCATGATGGAACGTATCTCACTCAGGTTTTTTAAATGTTCGTTATTTTCTGTCATATAAAAGTACTTTGAGCCGCAAAGTTAAAAGAATAAATTAGAAAACAAATAATTTTCAAAAAAAAAAGCGTGATACCCCAAATACCACGCCTTTTATTCGCAATCAAAAAGATGATCGCTGGTTGTTATTTTTTATCCGCACTTGGAATGACCGCAGCTTTTACAGTTGAGGCAACCCTCTTCGTACACAAGTGTATCTTGTCCGCATTTTTCACAAATAATTCCTTTTTTCGGTTTTGTACCGTTAGGAATATATCTTTTTAATGCGCGTTCCACACCGTTTTTCCATGTGTTGATATTTTCACTGTCAAGTTGTAATGAACCAATAAGATTCACAACATCCGGAATAGGCATTCCATAACGAAGAACGCTTGAAATAAGTTTCGCATAATTCCAGTATTCTTTGTCGAACATACGGGAAAGACCTTCAAACGTGGTTTTATAGCCGTGTTTGTCTACATATTGGAAATCGTAGCGTTTAACACCGTTTTCATCAACATTTTTAATAATGTATCCTTTTTTCACGACTTTAGGAATATAAAGAACTTCTTCGTCTTCCATCCCTGTAAAAATCTCATAAGGTCTGCCATCGAGAACACCAACAACAGCTACCCATTTTTCGTTGTTATTGTTGAATTTGATAACGTCAGCTTCGAGCATTTTCGGACGTTTTTTACCTCCTGTTACAGCTTTTTCTGCTTCATTCTTTTTGGAAATAAGTACACCCGATCTGGAGCCGTCCCTGTAAACAGTAACACCTTTGCATCCGTGTTGCCATGCAGTCATATAAACCTGAGCAACTAAATCTTCAGTAACTTCGTTGGGTAAATTTACTGTAACACTTATCGAGTGGTCAACCCACTTTTGTATTGCGCCCTGCATTTTTACTTTCATAACCCAGTCTACATCATTAGCCGTAGCCTTGTAGTAAGGCGATAACTGAACGAGTTCCTGAATAAGTTTGTCATCGTACTTTTTTACTTTTTCTGCATCATGCCCATTAATTTGAAGCATGGTAAGAAATTTGTGATGGAATACATTATATTCTTCCCATGAGTCGCCCATTTCATCTACAAAGTCAACCTTGCTATCTTTTTCATTTGGATTCACTTTTCTTCTTCTTTTGTAAACAGGAGAAAATACGGGTTCAATACCGGAAGTTGTCTGCGTCATCATGCTGGTAGTACCTGTAGGAGCAATGGTGAGTAAAGAAATATTTCTTCTTCCGTATTTCATCATTTCTTTAAAGAGACTTTCATCTGCTCTTTTTATTCTTTGAAGAAAAGGGTTATTTTTTTCTCTGATAGAATCAAAAATTTCAAAAGAACCTCTTTCCTTAGCCATTTCTACAGATGAGCGATATGCTTCTACTGCAAGTGTTTTATGTACTTCTACAGAAAAATCAATTGCTTCTTCGGTTCCATAAGTAAGACCTAATGCGGCAAGCATATCTCCTTCTCCTGTTGTGCCGAGACCGGTTCTTCTTCCTTCGCGGGCTTTTGTTTTGATATTTTCCCACAAACGGCGTTCTACTCTTTTAATATCCGGATCTTCGGGGTCACCGTTAATTTTTGCAATGATGGCGTCAATTTTTTCAAGTTCAAGATCAATAAGATTGTCCATCATCCGCTGTGCATAGATGATGTGTTTTTTGAAAAGATCGAAATTGAATTTTGCTTCGGGTGTAAACGGATTTTCCACATAGCTGAATAAATTAACAGCAAGCAACCTGCAACTATCGTAGGGGCAGAGCGGAATCTCTCCGCAGGGATTGGTGGAAACGGTTTTAAAACCTATATCAGCATAACAATCTGCAACAGACTCACGAATAATGGTATCCCAGAAAAGAATACCGGGTTCAGCAGATTTCCATGCGTTGTGAATTATTTTATTCCATAATTTTCTCGCATCCGTATCTTTATCATACTTGGGATCTTTTGCATCAATAGGGTAACATTGTTTATAGGGAGTACCATCGGTAACAGCCTGCATAAATTCATCGTCAATCTTTACAGATACATTTGCTCCGGTAACTTTTCCAGAGGTCATTTTTGCATCAATAAAACTTTCTGCATCGGGATGCTTGACAGAGATACTGAGCATGAGAGCACCTCTTCTTCCGTCCTGTGCAACTTCGCGGGTAGAGTTGGAATAGCGTTCCATAAAGGGAACGATTCCCGTTGATGTAAGCGCACTGTTCAACACCGGGCTTCCAGAAGGGCGAATATGAGAGAGGTCGTGACCTACTCCACCGCGCCGCTTCATAAGCTGCACCTGTTCTTCGTCTGTACGGATAATACCGCCATACGAATCTGCAGGTCGCTCTTGTCCTATTACAAAGCAATTGGACAATGAGCCGATCTGGAAATTATTTCCGATACCTGCCATGGGGCTTCCCTGTGGAACAATATATTTAAAATCTTTCAATAAATCGAAAACAAGTTCTTCAGTCATTGGGTTCGGATACTTGTTTTCAATGCGGACAATCTCGCGTGCGATACGTCTGTGCATATCTTCGGGAGATAATTCATAAATATTTCCCTGAGAATCTTTCAGGGCGTATTTATTAACCCACACTGTTGCTGCAAGTTCATCACCTTTAAAATACTTCAATGCGTTTTTTACTGCTTCATTGTAAGTGTACCTTTTTATTTCTTCTTTCTGTTTTACGGCCATTTCTTCTATTAACATTTGCGTATTGTTTTTAATAAAGAGTTAATTTTTGGTATGATAAGACAAAAATATTTTCCTCAAAATTGGATTTTGAAATTACTACTTGTTATTGATAAAAATCAATTTAGTTTTTAACACGCAATTAACAGGATTAAAAACTGGAAAGCGTATATCATTCTTATTCAAAAAATTGGATTTTGTTTATCAAAAATACAAAAAGATAAAACGCCTTTAAATCAGAGGTCAATTGATTTTTCAACAATTTGATGTTAAAAAGGATTTGAAGAAAAAATGAAAAATAAGCGTTAAAATTTTTGTTGTATTGAAAATTTAATTATAAAGAAAGTGCAAATTAAGATAAACTATAATATTAATGTAGATTGAAAATTTAAGAAATTAAGATGTAGGAATTAGGAATACAGTAGGAATTCAATAGGTGTTCGATAGAAATACAATTGTACATCTACCGAACATCAATTGTAGCACTATTGAATATCTACTGAACATCTATCGAAGGAACAATTGAACATCTATTGTTGCACTATTGAACATCAAAATAGAAATTAGGAATTCGATAGGAATACGGTAGGAATACAATTGTACATCTATTGTACGTCTGTCATAGCGCAAATTTTTCAAATAGATCTTTTGTTTTTTGCAAGTAATTATTGTTTCCCAACCATAAAAAAAAATATAAAAATATGGAAGTTCCATGGGAGTGCCCTGTTTATAATACGAGTTGTAATGAAAAGGTAAAGCTATATAGTGCCTGCAAGAAAACATCAATTTCATCGTTACGCTTGACCTGAAAAGTAGTCATGTACATTAGTACACTCCTAATTTTCAGGTCTTCGCAAGCCTTGAACTTGATGTTTTCTTATCAGGCACATACATTGTGAGCAAAAAACATGAGTTTTCTTGCTGACACTATATAACAAATTTTGTCGGACAATAGTGATTCGGTTTAAGATATAACTTGGATTTTTTAATATCAATTATAATATCGAATTTGCGTAGTAAGAGAAAACCGATTAATCCAGAATAATTACTGTTATTAGCAAACGTTAATTTTCCTTTAACACTATCTATATTAAAGTTCCCAATTTTTATGCTTTTTATTTGTCCCATGTAGCCTTTTTTTTTATTTCCACATAAATCCGATAATTTTTTTTCAGAATATTCTCCAATCAATAATTTTACATCTGTAGAATCTTTTTTTGGAAAATATAAAGAAATATCAGAACCGCTGCCAGAATCAATCAGAAATTGACCCTCAATAATTTTTTCATTTTGAAGTATTGCCTTTGCATAAATTGAAGCACTGTTATATAGATTTAAACAGTCGTAATCATTTTGATTCACCACATATTCTTTTTTGTATAAAACAAGCAACCTGTTTACAAAGTCAATTTTTAAAATATAGTTTTTATACAAATCTCTGCCTATAACGCCATTTATTTTAATGCCTGATTGTTCAGACAATTTATTTGTTGATAGCGTATAACACGTATCTAAATTATATGATAAATTGTTTACGGTAAGTACACATTTAACTATTGGATTTATGATTTCTCCATGCGGGCAAAATATTTTTGAAAAAGAATAGGGTTTAATTTTTCTTTTTACAATGTAGGCAGAATCCAAATTTGCTTTTTCACAACCCGTATCAAAAATAAAGTTCAAAGTGTCTGTTCCATTAACTACCGCTTTAATAAGCATTCGGTTTTTAATAATGGAAAAAGGAATTGTTGTTATTTTGTAATCATCTTTATGGCATGAATTAAGCAATATAAGGCAACAGAAACAAAATAATATATTAGGAATAACCTTGAAATGTGGATGTTTTTTATTAACCATCAGGAATTTTTTATTCAAAATAAACGGAAGCAAAATTTTAGGACAAGATAACATTTTAATCAATCGGTATCAGGAAATATTTCTTTGATTATTTTATTTTTTCCCAACCATTAAATTTTTCTTAGAGATAAAAATTTTGTCTGCCAGTTTAGATTTTCCGCTAATGAAATTTATACCTTCGTTTTGAGAGGAAGTAATAATAAATTGTTTCAGCGAATCTGAAGGAATAGCATTTATTTCAACGGTCTGCATGTTGTTTCCTTGTGCCTTTATTTTATATACAGGAGTAAGCGTTGTGTTGGTTGCATTATCATCAAATTCGTAACCCGAGCAATTGGCAATTGTATTCAGATAGCTTTGTATGCTGTTGCTGTCCGTAGCTTCATTGTTTACAAGCCAGCCATTTTCTGTTTTGGATAAAGTGAAAGAACTGTCTCCCGGATAAGAGAAGGATATGCTGCTAAGATTTTCCTTTTCAATTTTAGATATTGTTTTATCACGAAAAGCATTCAGGTCGCGGTTGATAAGCATGGTAAGCTGGCTTTGTACGGAATATGTTGTTTCTTCACCCACAGGTCTGATATAGGTAGAAATTGAAAAGCCACCGCCGGTTTGTTTGTACGAAAATTTTCCGATAATAAGCTCAGAAACTACTTTTCCCGATACTTCAATAATCATTTTTGTACCGCTTGTATCTGAAACTTCAAAATTCTGCCATTGTGATTTATCAGTACCGGCAACACGTTCGGCTTTAATTACAGCTATTGAAGACAAAATATTCTGAATAATATTTATGTCGGGTTTGTATGTTTTTCCATTTGCTAAAAGCTGCCATGTATTTGCAGATTTTTTCAGGGAAATTCCTTTTTTTTCTGCTTTAGGGAAAAAGGTAATGTTTGTTACGTTCGCAGTATCAATGGTTGCTATATCGCTTTTGAATGTTTTTTCTCCACGATTGTTATCATAAACGGTTTTGAAAATTACCAATGATAGCAACACGATAAAAATAATTGCCAGCGTTTTCATATTTATTTTTTTTGCCATAATTGTAATGGTTTTATGTTTTTTATTGTATTGTAATTATTTATAACGATAATGTCGTTCCTATGGAACTACCGTAATATCGCCCTTACAGGGCTACCGTAATATCGCCTTTTTATCAGGATACAGCTCCGTGGGAGCGGCATTATTTTTTAAATTAAATATATCCTTCCTGCATATTTTTAATCGTAGTTCCTATGGAGCTACCTACTCAATAGGAGCGGTATTTATTATTATTCATAAAATTCAAATAAATACTGATCTTTAAAATCAATTTCAAATTTCTCCAACAAATTCAGGTACTCTTTTTTAAATGAAATGCCTTCATGATGCTGTTCCTGATTGACAATATATCTGATTACATTGGCTCTTTGAGATTTTGAATAAGAAAATCCTCCAAAACCATTTTGCCAGTTAAATTTACCCTTTACAAAATTATTTGTATTAATCCATTTTGATGAATTTGCTTTTACTATTTGTAATATATCTGACAGGTTTGATGTTGGCTGCATTTCAAAAAAAATATGCACATGATCTTTCCACCCATTTACAGCAAGGGGATATTGTTTTAAATTCGTGAGTATGCCTGAAATATATTTGTGCAATTCATCTCTATAATTACGGGTAATGATGTTTTCACGATGTTTTACAGCAAAAACTGCATGAATATTTATTTGTGTATATGTGTTTGGCATTTGTTATTTGTTTAGATTAGTATATATATTGTTTTAAATATTTAATTGCAATTTGTTTCACAATTCATTTTATGACGTTTTTATAATAGAACTATCGTAATGTCGCCCTTACAGGGCTATCGTAATGTTGTTCCTACGGAACTATTTTTATGATTGCCAGAGGCACGAAATTATGGTACAAAAAATCTTTTTATCAGGATACAGCTCCGTAGATAGGAGCGGTATTATTTTTTTAATTAAATATATCCTTCCTGCATATTTTTAATCGTACATGATTGCTTTTCAATTCGAGAGGAACGCAGAAACTTGCCTGCAAGCAGGTCGGACATTATGGACAAACACTAATTAAATATATCCCTCCTGCATTCTTTTTATTCTTAAATTTCTGTTGCGCTGGAAGCGTATAAATCCAAATATTATAATCAGTAAAATTGGTATCAGAAAATTAATCCATTTGAGCAAAGTTTTTGTTCCGTCTTCCATTTGGTCAATGGGTCGTGATGTTACTCCTTTGGTGCGCAATTCAATCAAACCTGTCTGATCTGAAAGCCAGTCAATGGAATTTACAAGAAGCGAAATATTATCAGGTTGCTGTTGCATGGCCTGTCTTTCTTCGCCGTTTACAGCAAAATCTCCGTCAGAAATAAGTATTATTCTTGAATCTCTGTCGCCGGAAATTTTACCTGAAAGTAATGCTGCTACAACCTGTCCGGGCATTGTGAAATCACGATCTGTCCATTGTTTACGAATGTCAAAATAAGTTTGCGCGGGAACAGTTCCCGATTTTGCAGAGCTTTTTGCAAGCGGGGTATAGCTTACTCCTTGCGTGCCTCCTTTAAATTGAATAGGACTTGCAAAAGCCATTAATACGGACTCCAGCCCTTTGGTAACGGGGTGTTCCATGAAATTCGTAATTGCAGGCAGGTAATGAAATTTCATTTGTGTCTGATAAGAAAACATACCCTGTTGCTGCGTTACACCTACTGTTCCGCAGTTTGCATCTACCAGAAAATTTTCTTCAACAATTAGCCCTTTGGATGCAAGCCAGCTTTCAATTCCTGTATTTACTGCGCTACCGGCTAATGTCTGAAAATCTCCTTTCACTCTATTTAAAGCAATAACAAGATTTTTTCCTTTGGATAAAAATTCTTCGAGTTGCTGTAAATGTATTGCGGGAAATGAGTCTGTTGGAGCGACAATTGCTAGGGTTGTAAACTTATCTAATTCATTGACTGTATCATTTTGTGTTACAGGTTGCGCATTGTATAAAATTGTTAAAGCGCCCATCACCTGCTGCATAGCTCTCAAATTTGGTTCTCCGTGTCCCTGCAAAAATCCGATAGAAGGTTTATCCTGAACAGATAATTTTTTCAGGCTTGAAGAAAGCGAATATTCCATTGCAGAGCCCGGTTGCATAAAAGGAATCACATCGCTTTGCTCTCCCATTTGAATTACCGCGCCTAGATACGCTTTCTGCTGCTTCATCTGATCTTTATCACGAACATTGATTACCACAGGCTGCACGCCAGACTGCATTGCCTTTTGTTCTGTAGCTTCATCAACATTCGGATTGATAAATTCAAATACAATTTTTCCATTTGCGCGTGAAGCATATTCAACAAGCAATTCCTTAAAATCTCTTTTTGTTTTGGCAATATCCGGAGGAAGATCTTCTGAAAAGTAGGCCTGAATGGTTACTGTTTCATTGATGCCGACAAGAATATCTTTTGTTGCGTTGCTCAATGTATAACGATTGTCTTCCGTAAAGTCAAGGCGGAAGAAAAATTTATCGGCCAGAATATTTATGAGAACCAATATTCCAATTACAACCGCAATGTAATAGAGGATTGATTTTTTTGTTTTCATATTTTATATTTTTCGTGTTTTATTTATTTTCAAATTTCATTTAACAAAATATACTTTATCATTTAGACAAATTTCTTTTTGCAAGAAAAGCCTCTGTAGAAAACAAACAGATGAATGTTAGCGATAAAAAATATATCAGGTCTTTGCTGTCTATTACACCTCTTGAAATTGATTCGTAATGGGAGTTAATGCTCAGATAGCTGAAGATTCCACCTAATAAACCTGTAAAACTTGAGGCCAGCACATCGAAAATAATATGGAAAATTATTCCGATGAATATCGCGAGTAAAAAGGCAATAATCTGATTGCTTGTGATGCTGCTTGCAAAGAGCCCGATGCTGATGTAGGTTGCGCTCATCAGAATTAATCCCAAGTAGCCTGACCATACAGCTCCATGATCTATTTTTCCGATACTGCTTACCGTAAAGTAATAGGGAATTGTCATTGCCAGCGCGATAAGTATCAACAGCAATGTTCCAAGAAATTTTCCCATTACCACCTGCCAGTCGTTTACAGGCTTTGTGAGCAATAATTCAATGGTACCGGATTTATTTTCTTCGGCAATTAATCGCATGGTTAATGCAGGAATAAAAAAGAATAGTGTCCAATAGGAAATACTGAAAAAAGATTGCAGGCTTGCCTGATTGATAAAGAAAACATCGGCTCCGTACAACCATGTGAAAAAGCCCGTGAATCCGAGAAAAGCAACAATCATTATATAAGCCATCAGCGAATCAAAAAAAGCTTTTAATTCTCTTTTTGTTATTATCCAGATTTGTTTCATGTGTATGATATTTTTTTATTAGTTAATGTTATGGGGATGTTTTTTAGTCTTCAGTCTTCAGTCTTCAGTCTACAGTCTTACTTAATCCGACTGCCGACTGCCGACTCTCTGACTGCCGACTGCCGACTGCCGACTCTCTGACTGCCGACTGCCGACTTTTCCGATTGCCGACTTTAAAAAACATTTCCAAAATTTTATAATCTCATGTATTAATTTACAGTTAATTCTCTGAAAATATCCTCCAGTTTTGTTTCTATTGGGGTCATTTCTGTGAGAAACCATCCTTTTTCAACGCATAGCGAGAAAATTGCTTTTCTTGATGTAGCATCATTTTTACTATGAATTTCAAAGCTACATTCTTTCATTGGGAGCGGATCAATAAGGTCAATGGTATCAACAGCCCGCAAGGCCTGAAATGCCGTATTTGAATCAGCTCCTTCAATTGAAATCCGTAAAACCTCCCTGTTATGCGCACGTTTACGAAGATCGTCTGCTGTTCCGTCAGCAACAATTTTTCCTTTGTTGATAATTAGAATACGGTCGCAGGTAGCTTCTACTTCTGCAAGAATATGCGAACTAAGCACTACTGTTTTTGATCTTCCGATGCTGCGAATCAGTGCGCGGATTTCTGCAATCTGATTTGGGTCAAGACCAGCAGTAGGTTCGTCAAGCACAAGAACTTCAGGATCGTGAATAAGGGCCTGTGCAAGCCCCACGCGTTGCCTGTATCCTTTTGAAAGTTCCGAGATTTTTTTGTGTTTTTCTCCTTCAAGCCCACAAATAGTAACCATTTCTTTAATCCGTTCCCTGATTTTGTTTTTATGTATGCCCTGCAATTCTGCAACAAACTTCAGATAATCTATAACAGGCATTTCTACATACAAAGGATTCATTTCTGGAAGATAGCCGATAAGCTTTTTTACTTTGTCAGGATTACTCAGTACAGAATTACCGCCAACCTTAATGTCTCCGTCAGTGGGAGAAAGAAAGCAGGTTATTGCCTTCATGGTTGTAGTTTTTCCTGCTCCGTTCGGACCAAGAAATCCAAGCACCTCTCCGGTTTTTACCTGAAAACTGATGTTGTCTACAGCTCTTTGCGGACCATAAGTTTTCGTTAAATTTTCAACTACAATGTCCATATAAAGAATGAATAAAAGTTAAAACTTTGTAAATTTTTTCGATTAAAAAAAACGTATGCAAAAATAAAAAATTGTTATTTTCTGCAAAAAAAAAATAACAATTTTAATGATATATTAATTCGTCTTAAATGTTTTTTTAATAAAAGATTTGTCTTTGCAAACAAGAATCAATTCTTCTATTCTTTTTTTAAAGACAGGATGGATAAAATCAGGGGCAATTTCATAAAGCGGAATTAATGTAAATTTCCTTTCATGCAGCCGGGGGTGAGGAATCTGAAGCTCTTTATCTGAAATAATAATATCATCGTAAAATAAAATATCTATATCTATTGTACGATCAGAATATGCTCCAGCTTTACGGATTCTTCCCATATCCTCTTCGATTTTATGAATTTTCTGAAGCAACTCAATTGGAGATAGATTTGTGTTGATTTGTATAACCTGATTAAGATATTTTAATTCGCTTTGATACCCCCATGGCTCGGTTTCATAAATGGCAGACATTTTCAGAATTTCTCCCGCTTCTGTATTGATAGCATTACAGGCTGTTTCCAACGTTTTTTTTCTGTCTCCGATATTACTTCCTAGTAGTAAAAATACTTGCACCATGTTGATGTTATTAAATACAATTTTTACAGATACCAAAGTGCGCCTTTACACTTCCAGCGTTTTTTCTGAAAGCATGAAATTTTTCTTCCGAGAAAATTTCTGTGATATTTTTTTCAGAAATATTTCCCATTATATGTTTTGCATCTTTATCAAAACAACAGGGAAGTACATTTCCATCCCATGTGATAACTGCAGAACTCCAGGAACGCCAGCAATATTTTATTTGTTTTTTCAAAATAATTTTTCCATCGGAAGATTTTTTATAACGTGAAAAATACTGGTTTGATGGAAGTAATTCAGACTCTTTTTCAGGATTTGTAAGTTGAATAGATTTCAGCGTAAGCATATCTACACCGGAGTTTTTGCAAAATGTTTTTATTTCTGAAATCTGATTTTCGTTTTGTCGTGTTACAAGAAACTGCACTATTACAAAAGGCTTTGATGTTTGTTTTTGTTTTTTAAAAAGTATTATTTTTTTAACAGATTCCTTAACAAGCTCAAGCGATCCCGAAACCCTGTATTTCTCGTAAATCTCTTGTGTTGCTCCATCCATTGAAATGATGATTCTGTCAAGTTTGTTATCTATAATTTTTTGTAACGCTTCATCATCTAATAATTGCGCATTTGTTGAAAGCGAAGTATAAATATTTTTTTCAGAAGCTGTTTTGATAAAATCAAATATATGATTGTTAAGCAAGGGTTCGCCCTGAAAATACATATTCAGATACGCACAATACGGATAAATATCTTCAACTATTTTATTAAAAACAGAAAACGACATACGACCATTTTTGCGTGATAAATTTCCTTGTCCGGATGGACATTCTGTGCATTTCAGATTACAGACATTGCACGGCTCTACGGTTATACTTACAGGTCTTCCTTTGTGTATATATAAATGGAATAAACTATAAAAAAGAAAGCCCGTTTTTAGGCGGGCGTAATTTAATATTTTTTTATAACCTGCTTTACAGATGATGCTGGAAAAATCCAGAACCCAGGCTTTGTAGCTGAAAATAATATTCATTGAATAGAGACATTGTGCTAGTTTGTTTCAAGCACTTTAAATAACTCGTCGAGTTTTGGTGTCAAAATTACTTCTATCCTGCGGTTCTTCTGGCGCGCTTCGGGCGTTTTTCCGAAATCAACAGGTACAAACTCGCTTCTACCCGCTGGAATGATGCGTTTCGGATCAATAGACACGCCACTGTTAAGTAGTATTTTCACTATAGACGTTGCACGTTTTACGCTTAAATCCCAGTTATCTTCAACGCCCGTATTTACTTTTGAAGAATAGGGTACATTGTCTGTATGCCCTTCTATCATTACATTAATATCTGTATTTTGAGAAAGAAGTAGTGCCAGTTTTTTCAGAGCCTCTTTTCCTCTTGCATCCACTTCCCATTTTGCAGATTTGAAAAGTAGTTTTTCATCCAAAGAAACATAAATTTTTCCATTTTTCATTTCAACGGTAAGACCATCATTAATAAAGCCTGTAAGCGCGTTAGATACTTTATCTTTCAAGGCTTTGGTAACGGAATCTTTTTTAGTAAGGATGGCTGTGAGTTCCTGTAGTTTTTTATTTTTTTCTTCAATAAGATTGCTTTGTTTTTTTAATTCAAAATCTTTTGTTTTTAAATCAATATCTTTATTGTCGAGGTCGCGTTTTAAAGTTTCTAATTTATTTTTCTGGTCGGTCAGACTGGCTTCGAGTTTTTTCAAATCATCTTCTTTTTTCAGTAAATCATCTTGAGTATTGAATAATTTGTTGGATATTTTTTTCTCCTGATCATCGTGTTCTTTTTTCAGGCGTTCGAAATTCTTGTAAATAAGTTCGTATTGCGCTTCAACCTGATTGTACTGAGTTGTAAGAGTACGAAAAGCCCTTCCGCGAATAGTTGTATCGTCTATCAATGGTGTTATTTGTTTTTTCAATTTCTCGTATTCTGCCTGCATCTCATTAATTTTTGTCGAAAGCGAATCGTTGACCCCTTTTAAGCGGTCTCTTTCTGTTTCGCATTTTTGTTTTTTTTCCTTCATGTCTTTATGGACATTTTGAGAAACACAGGATAGAAGCAGGACGATAGTCCCGATAATACATAAATGAATAAGCGTTTTCATAATTTTATTGATTTTTTGTTTTCAAAGATAGGAAAAAAACAAATGGATATTATTCCTAAACGAATTTTAATAAACACTGGGTTGTTAATTATTTTTTTGTTTTGATTTTTCATCATCCCAAAAACATCTTTATATCTTTACTTGAACAATAGAATGTTAATAAAAACAATATCCTTTTTAAAAATAAATACATTTAAATCGTAATTTTGAAATCCCCCACCAAGCCGAATTTTTTTTATTATGAATATAAAATATTTAGTAATTGCTTTATTTTGTTTATTTAGTTTTAGTAAAACATATTCTCAATCAAATATTTTTTCTGATACGGTTTCTTATTCCAAGTGGAAACTTTCGAAGAATGATGTTTATAAAATATTTAAAGGGAAATTAAAGAAGATTCAGCCCTCTGATACATTAAAAATTGAGGAAACGGAAGATAAAAATATTTTTTCCGGCAAAGGATTTTTTCTATACAATCATAATATTAACTTTGATACAACAGATGCTTTTTTAAATAAAACGTATGTAGGTCAGGTTCATGGAAGCATTCACTATAATATTAAGATTGAATTTCAGAAAAAAATTATGATAGTATCTGTTTCCGATTTTAATCATATTGCGAAAGGAATGCGCTATGGCAAGAAGAGCTTGGGTAAAAATATTTTTGTAAAACCAAAACCCTCAAAAGACGAAGAATCTGTTTGGCTTGAAAAGGTAAGAATGGATATGGTTAATTATTGCAATAGATTTAATGTTCGCTTTAAGTTGTGGTTTATGGTGAACTTACTTTAAAATTTTATAAATTTTAATTTCATTTCTCGTTTTGAACCACTATTTTTTGAATTTTATTTTTGTTTAAAAAATGTGTCTTCAAAAAATAAACCCCATCTTCCAAATTTGAAATATCTATTTTAAAATTTTCATTTTTCATAAAGCATGAAATAATAATTTCTCCCATCAGGCTTATAACCTCAATTTTTGTATTTATTAAAAAATCGCTCTCAGCTTCAATAACAATAAATTTACTTGCAGGATTTGGATAAACCGTAAAAAGGTTTTTGCTATTTAGCATGTCCTGTCCCGTTGCTGTCCCATGATAACGTGCAAGAGAAATATTATAACAGATTCCATTGTGTGAAATACCTGCTGCAACAATTTTCCCATCATTTTGTTCTAACACAGAAAAGGCAACATCATTATGTCCATTGCTGATGTCTGTAACTGTTTTACCTTCTGTACCAAAAGAATTATCAAACGTTCCATCTGCATTCAGTCTTATTATTCCATAATTTCCATTTGCATTTTGCGCATTAGGGCCACTCACTCCGGTTACAATTATTTTCCCATCCTGCTGAATTGCTATTCCATACGCTTCTGCATTTTCACCTGTTTCGAAATTAGTGATAATTATTCCATTATTCCCAAATGAAGAATCCAATGTTCCGTTATTTTCATATCTGATTATAACAGCCCTATTCATTGAACTCGCAGCAATAACAATTTTTCCGTCATTCTGTATTGCAAGAGCATTTCCAAAATCATCGGTGTTCCCAAGAGATGTAACAACCATGCCATTTAATCCGAATGTAGAATCAGGAATACCTGTTGATAAAAAACGATTTACAGCAATTTTATTTCGCCCCATGCCCAAATCAGCAAACATGCCTGTTGTTACAATACGATCAGAAGCATCGAGTTTCATTGCCCAGGCTTCTACATCAGGGCTTTCAGGATATTTTACGATTGATATTCCTCCATTTCCAAAATCTGAATCAAGTGAACCATCTGAAAGAAAACGTGCGCAGGAAATCCCCATTTGAACTCCATTTGTTGAATAACCTGTAACAACAATTTTACCATTGCTTTGCGTTTCCATATTATATAAAAGTGAAGAATTCTCAACATTGACAAATGCGCATCCATTATTGCCAAAAGTCAGATCGGGTGCTCCATCTGTATAATATCTGGAAACAGTCCAGTTGTATGTTGAATCATTAATTTTAGATACTCCTGCAGTCAGAATTTTTCCATCATTCCTTAAAACAATGTCATTAATCCACGATTGTTGCCCAACGAAAAAAGTAACAATGCCATTCGTTCCAAAACTATTATCCATACTCCCATCAGCATTGTATCTTACCAGTGTGTTTACAGTATATCCATTATTCAATGAATGTCCTGCTGCAATTATTTTTTCATCATTTTGAATTTGAATTGAATTACACCATGAAAGCCCATTGCCTATTGTTGATATCACAGTTCCGTTAATTCCAAAAGAGGCATCAGGAGTTCCGGGGGCTTGGGAAAAAATAGAAAAGTTTATCGCAAGTATGATCAATATTGTAGTAAAATTTTTCATAGTTTAACAGGTTATTTATTTATTTTTGTAATGATTAATAACTAACAATCATTTACAGTGTTTTTTCTTTTGTTGTTGAATATTAAACATCCTTACGGCTGCACCAGCAATACCTCTTTTTTCCCATTGCGCAGTACTTCCACAATTGTTATTTTTCCAGATTCTAATTTTGAAAGTTGAAACATATAATCATATACATTGCCGATTTTATGTCCATCCATAGCAATTATAACATCGCCTTTTTTCATACCGCCTTTTTCTGCTGGACCGTCTTTTTTTACGCCATCCACACCTAAGCCATTTTTTGTCGTACCTGCTACATCGGGAATAATTCCTAATGTTACTTTTAGACGACCTCTCATGCGGTTTTTTTCTTTAGTTCCCGACTCCTGAAAAGTTAGAGCAGCAGGAGCATCTGTTATATGCGTAATAACATTTTTAGCGTATGAAATAATTCCTTCCATACTTTTGAAATCTAATTTTTCGGTATCGTCAAAAGGTGTGTGATAGTCTTCGTGTGCGCCAGTTGTGATAAAAAGTACCGGAATATTTTCTGCATAGAAAGGCGCATGATCAGAAGGACCGTAGCCATCGGGGCTGAAGCTGATATCGAATACAGAATTTGTTTTGTATTTGTTTAAAATTTCTTCCCATTCTTTTGCTGTTCCTGTACCACTGATAGAAACACTTTTCGAGTCGTTTCGCAGTCTGCCTATCATATCAAAATTAATCATGGCTTTTATTTGTGGTAAAGGAACGGGAGAGTTTTTAATAAATTCTTTAGAGCCCAGCATGCCCATTTCTTCTCCTGAAAAAGCCACAAAAATAATACTCCGTTTCAATGCTTTTTTATCAAAAGAAAAAGCTGAGGCAAGCTCCATTATAGCTGCTACACCGCTTGCATTGTCATCTGCTCCGTTATGTACTGCAACGGTATCGGGCATACGCGACCCGCTTCCTTTTCCTCCCATGCCCAGATGATCAAAATGCGCTCCGATTACAAGGTATTCTTTTTTCAGCAAAGAATCATTTCCTTCAAGTAAAAAACAAACATTTTGTGTACGAACTTTTGTATGCTCTACGTCTGCTTGCGCTTTAACTGTATATCCTGTTTCAAAAGAGATTTGTTGTTTGAAATTGCTTATCGTAACCTCCGTTTCAATAAATGATTTGCCGTATTTTTCAAATAGTTTTTCTGCAACACCCCTTGTTACGCTGATTACCGGGATTCCCGCATCAGATAAGGTTTTATCAAAGAATACAGATGGTAACTTATCTTCATTTTGCTGTATTCTTCCGGTTATGAAAATAACTCCGGCAGCGCCTTGTTCTTTTGCAACATTCACTTTAAAGCGTTCCTGACTGTATTCCATATAGGGGCTTGCCATATTATCCGGCTCCGGATCGCCTCTCATAATCATTACCCATTTGCCTTTTACATCCACATTTTTATAATCGTTCCATTGAAGACTGTCTTTATTTATATTGTAGCCATAGCCCACAAATACAAGACCTGCCTCTAAACTTGCGTTTGCAGAAAAAGAAACCGGGTTGAAATCAACACCCAGCTTACCAACGAAATTCTCAGCAGATAACGAATTGTTTTTCCCGGGTTTTACATCTGTTATTGCATAAAAGTGTTGAAACCCGCCCTCTGCCAATGGCTTTAGCTTTGCATTACGCATGTAATCCCGTATGTATTCTGCCGCTTTCAAATCTTCGGCGCTGCCAGTCATTCTTCCTTTAAGCTCATCGGAAGCAAGAAACGATACAATATGTTTCAGATCTTTCGACTGAATATCTGGTGAAAACTGTTGTGTTTGCGCATGTATACTGGATGTTGAAACTATTAAAAAAAACAGCGCAAATTGAAGAAATTTGTGTTTCATCATTGTATAGATTTTCTGAATTTATTTGCGTTATTGAAAAACCTTTTATTCTCTCCAAATTCAAGTATTCGTGTTACTTTGTTCTTGCATTTATTACAAATACCACAAATTTTAATATCGTTCAGAGATGTTAAATACATTTCTTTTATTTCGATTCCTTTTACGCACATTTTCTTACATGTAACACAATAAACATTATTGTTTTTTATATATTCAAAACCGTCTTTTTCATTTTCATCTAAAAGAATATTTAGTTGAAATATGTTGATTGGAATTTCTTCTAATCTGTCCATTGTTTAACTTTTTACAGAATATTTTTAGATGAAAAAACTTACTGTTTTTTTTTAGCCTCTATAATCTTCACCAATAATTCTTCCGATTCTTTTACATTTTGATTTTCTGCTTTTCCTTTTTCAATAGCTTCATTTATCCATTTTTCTGCTTCATCGTACTGTTTGTTTTTAAAAAGCAGTGCTGCATACGTATCGAAAAATGCCCAGTAATCTTTTTGTTCAATTATTTTTTTCATCCATTTGATAGCGGTTTCAATGGCGATTTTATTATCGGAATTTTCATAGATAATCCAACTGTACTGATTTATATAGCCTTCGTCAGTAATGCCTCCGGAGCTTATAAGCTGGTCAGCGGTTTTTGCATATTCTTCCCATTCTTTCATGCCCTGATGATATGCAATTTTGTAAAACAGTTTTGTTTTTTCTTTGTCATCATTTACATACTTATCAATTATCAAAATAATCTGATCAAATTGCTTTTTATTTTTTGTTTTAATGCATGACTGTAGCTCAATATTCAGCAGGTGGTCGAGTTGCGCCTTTACATCATCTTTACCAAAATTTTCCTCATACTTTTTCATATTTTCCAGAAAATGAAAATGATATTTGGGAGCGCATTGAAACCTGCAATAAACCGCCCAGCTGATTTCAGAAAACAAGTCTGCCTGCGAAGCAAGAAATTTGTTTACAGTAGCCGTATCAGGCATTTTACGTTCTTTCCCTTTTCCAAAAGATAATTTGTAAAACTCAGGATATTCTAAATCTACTTTCGTTGAAACGCCTTTGCGTATGCTCTGATTATTTTTATCCAACGACTTTTTCAGTTCTTCGAGAAAAGGTCCGGGCTTTTTAAAACCTACTATCTGATACACGTATTGCCCTTCAGGATTGAATACAAGAAATGTCGGAAATCCGCTGATACGGTATTTCATAGATAAATTTATGCCATAACCGCTTTCCATTTCCATTTTCAAAGGGATAAAATTTGCATTCATAAATTCTGCAACATTTTTGTCAGCAAAAGTTTCTTTATCCATTGTTTTGCACCATCCACACCAGTCTGTGTATGCATCCAGAAATAAATATTTGTTTCGTTTTTTTGCCTCATCAACGGCCTTTTGCCAATCGTTTTTTATGAAGGGGATTTCCTGTGCGAAAGATAGAGAGTTGATTGTAATGAATAGAAAGAGAAGAAGTGTAAGCATCGCCCCATGGGGCGATGATACATTCTTCTCGATATCTCTAACAATATACACATCATAATCGCCCAGGTATTTAAAACCCATTTTTTCGTAGAGATTTATTGCGCGTGAATTGTCACGGTGTACTTCAAGCTTTACCTGAAGCCCTGTTTCTTTGGCAAATTTCATGGATTCAATCATAAGTGGTTTTGATAAACCCTTATCCTGATATTCGGGAAGAATTCCAAAATGATGTAGATAAATTCTGCGTTTGTCGTTTGTGAGCCATGAGGTGCCGATGATTTTCTGGGTGGATATTTCTTCCATTACCAAAAGCTTTCCTCCACTTTCAATTGTTTGCTGAATAATTTCAAGATTATCTCCCCTGTGTGCGCCGCCCATTCCGGTTTGCGACCAGAGTTCATTTACCTGAGAAAAATCTTCAGGAATGAAAGTGCGAATTTTTTGATTTATTTGTTTCATGTTTTTTAATAAAATTTTTGGGGCTGGTACGCTTGTCCCATGGGACAAGCCTACAGTCCCACTTTATTACAGGCGCAGCGAAATCCGAGCCAATTATTTGGAATATCATACGTAAAATCTTTTTCTACCGTACATTCTTCTTTGGGATGTTTCCAGCTTCCACCTTTTGCAATGCCTTTTTCATCAATCATTTCTGCAACATTTCCAAAAATCTCAAACACTTGTAATGCATTAGGAGGAAAGACTCCACATTTGGCTATCACAACTTTCACATCACTTCTTTTTGTACGGTTTGGATCGAAAAACTGACCTGTTTCGAGTTTTTTTCTTTCAATTTTTTTCAATTCTTTGGGATCGTATTCTGTCTTTGCCACTTGTTCCCATTCCTTACGTGTTGGCAATCTGTATTCAAAAATCCGGGGGACATTTTCAATTTTTAAAGTGTCAAGAACTTTAAAAGAAAATTTGTTTTCATTCAGATAAAAATATTCATTTACACGGTCGGATCTCCATTTACAATAAGCTACAGCTTGATCATACGAAACGCCTACCACGGGATAAAAATGATATGCACCACTTCTAAAATAACTTATTTTATGTGCTTTAAAAATTACCCATAAATTTGTATCAGGCAGCATGGTTTGGTATTCGTCAGAACGCTCTCCGTGCTTACGTTTTAACCAGTGCATGAATTCACGGTAATCCACATTTCTAACCTCTGTCTGGTCTATGAAAACATTTTCTTCGATTTTCACACAACCCGGAGGAAGTACCTCTTTTTTCTTCAAAAAAGGAATTGTGAAGAATGATAAAATCAGGGGAATTATAAATATGGGTTTTAGCATAGGTTTGAAATTTAAAATTAGAATCTATGTGTGTTGATACGAGGCAATGCCTCGTATTTACACACACTTTAAATACCCGTATAATTCCACGGTGTAATATTCATCAGTTCCTGTTTTAAATCATCTTTAATTTGTAATTGCTGAATAAATTCATGAATAGAATTCTTTGTAATCGCTTCGTTTTTTCGTGTAAGCTGTTTCAATGCTTCATACGGATTTGGATATCCCTCTCGTCGTAAAACAGTTTGAATTGCTTCTGCAACAACCACCCAGTTTTTTTCAAGATCAGCATGAATCGCGGGTTCATTTAAAACAACTTTTTCTAGTCCTTTTAAAAGCGACTTCATGGCAATAATTGAATGTGCAACCGGAACTCCAATATTTCTTGTAACAGTAGAATCTGTAAGGTCACGCTGCAATCTTGAAACTGGTAATTTTGCTGACAAATGCTCATATATTGCATTTGCCATTCCCAGATTTCCTTCAGAATTTTCAAAATCAATTGGATTTACTTTATGTGGCATAGCAGACGATCCGACTTCGTTTTGAGCGATTTTCTGTTTAAAGTAATCCATAGAAATATATGTCCAAAAATCGCGGTTAAGGTCAATTAAAATGGTGTTAATGCGTTTGAGATTATCAAATAAAGCCGCCATATAATCGTAATGTTCTATTTGAGTTGTAAGCTGCGAACGGCTCAGTCCAAGAACATCGTTCACAAACGTATTTCCGAATTTTACCCAGTTTATTTCAGGATAAGCCACATGATGTGCGTTGAAATTTCCTGTAGCACCGCCGAATTTTGCTGCATAAGGAATTTGTTTAAGAGAAGTAAATTGTTTTTCGAGCCGTTCTACAAAAACAGCGATTTCTTTGCCAAGTCGCGTGGGAGAAGCCGGTTGCCCATGTGTTCTTGCAAGCATTGGAATGTCTTTCCAATCTTCAGCAAGAGCATTCAATTTCCCGATTATATGTGATAATAACGGATAGTAAGATTTAGTTACAGCTTGTTTTAAAGTATAAGGAATAGCCGTATTATTAATATCCTGAGATGTGAGTCCAAAATGTATGAATTCTTTGTATTCCTTTAGCTCAAGCTCATCAAATTGTTCTTTAAGAAAATATTCAACCGCTTTTACATCATGATTTGTTGTGCGTTCTATTTCTTTAATTTGTATTGCTTGCTCAGGAGAAAAATCAAGATAAATATTTTGAAGTTTATCGAAATTTTTTGAAGAAAAATTTTTTAATTGTGGAAGGGGAATTTTGCAGAGAAAAATAAAATACTCCACCTCAACCATCACTCTGTACTTGATGAGGCCAAATTCCGAAAAATATTCTTCAAGCTCCGTTACTTGTTTTTTATACCTGCCGTCAACAGGCGATATTGCCATTAGATTTGCTTTTTGCATAGTTGTATTTTTTTGTCTGCTAAATTAGTAAAAATGCGTTTCAATAAAATGAAATTATAATAAATTCGTAATATAGGTATGAAAAATGATATCGTAAAATATATGAATTATGCGGAATGGAATAGATGTTCAATAGGAATACAATAGGAATTCGATAGAAATACAATTGTACCTCTATTGAATATCTATTGTACATCTATTGAAGAAGCAATTGTACACCTATCGAATAAACAATTGTACATCTATCGTTGCACTATCGAACATCTATTGTACATCTACCGAACATCTATTGAACCAACAATTGTAAATCTATTGAGTATCTCCTCAATACATTTTTTCAGATAAAATACAAAATCATAAAAAATTCTTAAATTTGTAAATAAAAATACCACATGAAATTTTTCTCACAATTAGGATTAGGTTTTTCTACTTATGGAAATGCTTTTTCTATTATCTTCTCAAAAAGTCTCTGGTGGGCTTTTCTCTTTCCACTATTGTTATTGATAGCACTATTTGCTGCAGGTTTTAGCTCGATTGAAATTCTTACAGATTGGGTTAAAACCGAAATTTTTCAGGCAACAAATATCGAAAATGCAACATTCTGGGGCTCCGGAATTCTCAAAAGCGTTATGACCGGCGTTCTCTGGATAATTTTTAAATTCATTTTCTTTTTCCTGTTTTCTTATTTCGGTGGATTTATTATTCTTATAATAATGTCTCCGGTTCTTGCATTTTTATCAGAAAAAACCGAAAAAATTAGTACCGAAAAAAATTATCCCTTTAACATTAATCAATTAATGCGCGATGTTGTACGTGGCGTTCTTATTGCGATCCGTAATTTGCTAATTCAATTATCTATTGTGCTTGGACTGCTTTTGCTTTCAATCATTCCTGTTTTGGGATGGCTCATTGCAATCATCAGCCCGATAATTATTTTCTTTATTACATCTTATTTTTACGGTTTCTCATTTATGGATTACAGTAATGAAAGAAGAAAAAGAAATATTTCGCAGAGTGTAAGAATCCTTAGAAAATATAAATGGGTGGTAATTGGAAATGGCATGGTTCTTTCGTTGTTGATAATAATGCCTCTTTGTGGAATAGGAACACTGCTCGCTCCTTTTGCTGCAATTGTTTCTGTTGTTGCAGGCGCTGTAGCCATGGAAAAAATTAATGAGTTGGAGAATGCTGCAATATCATAGGGTGATTTCGACTCCGCTCAATCACCCTGCAACCTGTAACTTGCAACCAAATAATATAATTATAAACTCACTACAACACAATGTTTTTCAATTTTTTCCCCATAGAATACGACGAACCTTTGTTCAGGCCACCCAGTGAAGCAAACTCATTGATATTTCAGATTACGCTCGGTTGCTCATGGAATCGTTGTGCGTTTTGCGAAATGTACACATCAAAAAAATTCAGAATAATAAACGAAGAAGATATTTTAAAAGATATTCAAACAGCGGCAAAAATATTTCCTGATGTGCGAAAAATATTTCTAGCAGACGGAAATCCGATGGTGCTTTCAACAGAAAAATTACTTTTTGTTCTGAAAAATATAAAACATTATTTCCCTAAATTTACACGTATATCAACGTATGCTTTGCCTCATAATATTCTATCAAAAACAAATGAAGAATTAAGAATGCTTAAAGAAGCAGGATTAAAACAATTATATGTTGGAATAGAATCGGGTGATGACGAAGTGTTAGCCCGCGTGCAAAAAAGTGAAACTTTTGATTCTACTGTAGAAGGATTGCTAAAAGCAAAAGAAGCAGGCATGAAGCTCTCTGTTATTATTTTAAATGGACTTGGTGGAAAAAAATATTCTGAACAACATGCTGTAAATTCTGCAAAGGTTTTAAATGTCATTCAACCTGAATTTGCGTCTTCGCTTATTTTAAGTTTTCCTTTTGGAGAGAAAAAATATCAGGATCGCTTTCATGGAGAATATATCTCTATGTCAGTATCAGAGCTGCTTCATGAGATGAAAATGTTTATTGAACACACCGAATTAAAATCCACAATATATAGAAGCAATCATGCGTCAAATTATTTGAATTTAGAGGGAGTGTTATCAAAAGATAAAAACAGTTTATTGGAAAAATTAAAATTTGCAATTGATAATCCCGATATGGCAGGATTGAGGAATGAATGGGAGAGAGGATTGTAGCATCGTTCCATGGAACGATGCTATCTGGAGAATCGCTCCATGGAGCGATTGTGTCATATCGGGAGAAGGGAAAAATCTCTCAATTATAAAATCAAAAAAATGCAGGAAAAAAAAGACATACGTCAGTTGAGCCTTGAAGAATTGGTTCTTTATTTTGAAAAAGCCGGAGAAAAAAAATTTCGCGCTACGCAGGTTTATGAATGGATATGGAAGAAGGGAGCCGTTTCTTTTGATGAAATGACGAATCTGTCTAAATCTCTCAGGCTTTTTCTCGAAGAAAATTTCTTCTTTCATAAAGCCATAATTACAGAAAAGCATAAAAGTAAAGACAAAACCCTCAAAACCGTTTTCAGTCTTTTTGATGAAGCTTTGGTTGAAGGAGTTTTAATTCCAACATCAACCCGTGTTACTGCGTGCATATCTACACAGGTAGGCTGTCCCCTGAAATGTGTTTTTTGCGCTACAGGGAGTATGGGTTATCTGAGAAATCTGAGCGCTGGTGAAATTTTCGACCAGGTTGTACTGTTATCAAAACTTGCAAAAGAAGCGTACCGCCTGTCTTTAACAAATATTGTGGTAATGGGAATGGGCGAACCTTTGTTGAATTATAAAAATACGCTCATCGCGATAAAAGGAATCACAAGCCCCAGTGGATTGGGCATGTCTCCCGATCGAATAACCCTTTCCACAGCCGGAATTCCTGAAATGATACGAAAACTGGCAGATGATAAAATAAAATTTAACCTTTCTGTTTCGCTTCACTCGGCGAATGATATGAAAAGAAATAGGCTTATGCCTGTTAATAGCACACACCCCCTTGATGAAATATCAAAAGCAATAGAATATTTTCATGAGAAAACAGGTATTCGGGTAACCTTTGAATATCTTTTACTGGGCGGTTTTAACGACCAATTAACGGATGCGCAGCAATTAGCTGTTTTTTGTAAAAAGTTTCCGGTAAAAATTAATCTTATTGAATATAATGAAACTGAAAACTCAGAGTTTAAGCGATCAAAACCGGAAGATGTTCTTGCATTTGAAGATTTTTTAAAGAACAAAAATATGCTGGTTCAGGTAAGAAGAAGCAGGGGACAAGATATTGCAGCAGCATGTGGGCAGCTTGTAAAAAATATAAAATCAGGCAATTATGACAAGAAGCTTAAAAAAAATGATTAAAGTCACTTTTTTTAACAAATAACTACATTTTCTTTATATATATTTGCAGAACGTTACCAATATTTTTGAAATGAAAGAATTTACACTTAACAGAGACAAAACTACTCCAATGGTTTCTTTTGATCCATTAAAGGGTTTATTGGAAATCAAAGGCTCCTCTATTCCGGAAGATTCTCATAAATTTTATCAGCCACTTTTATCATGGGTGGAAGAATACATTGCGCTATTCCCTCCTTCTATAACTATTAATTTGCAGTTTGATTATCTGAATACCAGCAGTTCAAAATGGATATTAAAAATCCTTCAAATGCTTGCTACATATCATCACAATAAAAAATGCGTAAAATTTAACTGGTACTACGATGAGCAGGATATTCACGATACCGGACATTATTACCAGTCTTTGCTTGATGTGGAATTTAATTTTATCGAATACCGCTAAACGGTTTCTCCTCTGTTTGGGACAACAATTAATTCCATTTTTTCAAAATTCAGGGCAATAAGATTTCCTTGTCCTTTTCTGTTTTTATACACACATCCACCATCGAGATTTATTTCTACCAGAGGATTTTCTTTCAGATTTTTCTCAACATTATCAAGCGGAACAGGTGTGTGTCCGTGTACAAGAATTGTGTTTTTTGGAAAAGTGTCATTAAATTTTGAAACGCGTGTCCAAAGAATAGTATCTGCGTTTTGAAGCGGATTTTTCTTATTGAAATCAACACCGGCATGCACAAGTAAAAGCCCCCGTTCTTTCAGATGGATAAACAGCGGGAGTTGTTTGAAAAATTGTAAATATTTTACCGAAAATTTTTCTTTGTCTTCTTTTTTGAGTCCGACAGCATCATTCAACCAAATTTCAAAAAAATCATTTTTTCGTGAAGAATTTAACAGCATTTCTTCATGATTTCCACGTAAGGGAAAAACTTGAAATCCTTCTTCAATCAAATGCAAAATAAAATCAATAACCCCCTTGCTGTCCGGTCCACGGTTAATATAATCTCCCAAAAGATACAACTCATCATTTTTCGTAAGATTCAGTTTGGTTTCCACCATGTAGCGAAATGTTTCCGCGCATCCGTGAATATCTCCAATAATGTAGGTAAATCCGTTTAATTTCATTAAAAAAAATCCTACTTATTTTTATTCTCACAGATTTCTGTCAGCACTCCAAAGGTTGATTTCGGATGTAAAAACGCTATTTCCAACCCTTCTGCTCCTTTGCGCGGGGTTTTGTCTATCAAATTTACTCCTTTGCTTTCTGCTTCTGAAAGGCATTCTTCAATATTTTTTACAGCAAAAGCAATATGATGAACTCCCTCTCCTTTTTTCTCGATGAATTTTCCAACAGGACCTTCCGGATCTGTTGATTCCAGTAGTTCTATCTTTGTTTGTCCCACCATAAAAAAAGCTGTTTTTACTTTTTGTTCCTTTACTTCTTCAACAGCATAACATTTTAACCCAAAAGTATTTTCATAATAACAAATACTCTCTTCGATGTTTTTTACCGCTATTCCAATGTGTTCAATGTGTGATACGTTCATAACAATGATTAATTTAATTTATTTGCGAAATTATTTATTAAATCTGAGTTACAGCAAAAATACGTTAAAAAATAAAAAAATAAACCTATTTACTTGTTCATTACAAAATTTTATTAATTTTACAAGTTGATAAAATCAAATTTTAAATAAAATGAGAAAAGCAGGCATTTATAGCAGTTTAATCATCATCAGCACTCTTGTATTTACATTTTCTTCGTGCAAGGATAAAGATAAATTTGCGCCAAAAATATTTATAAATGGTAATGAAACTATTAATACAGAACTTGAAAAAACTTTTTATGATCCCGGTGCTATTGCAGAAGACAATCTGGATGGATCCATTACTTCTTCTATTTCCTATGGACATAATATCCCAATGAAACCTTATTTGGGAGACTCTGTAACTTCAAGAACAGGATCGTTTTTATTTAATTATAGTGTAACGGATAAAGCCGGGAATCAGGCTATTGCAACAAGGAATGTTGTTGTAAGAAATTGGGCATGGCCTTATGAAGTTGACTATATGCTTTATAGGAAAAAGGTTTCTGGTAATGATTCTATTGGAGCTCAATACGGAGCAAATCCTTTGAGAACGCCAAAAAAATATAAAATTACTACTAATAAGACTGAAAATACATATATATCACTTCCTATAGGGGGTGAATTAGGAATAAAAATCAAAGCAAAATTTATTGGTGAGACAAAAATTTTTATTCCAACACAAGATACCGTTGGAATAAAAGTTTTTCCATTGATTTCGAATCAAATAAATACTTATCCCGTCAGGTATAGAATTAAAGATTTAGGTACTGAAAGCTTTCCCGAATCTTATGTCGAAGATACTGTAAGTGGAAGAAAATTATTAATAATAAAATATCTGATTTCTAAATATGATTCTAACACGCATTCATTTGGAAATAACATATCCTATGTTGACACTCTTAAGCAAAGATTTTAATGCAGAGAAGCCGCTTTAGCGGCTTTTTTTATAATATTATTGTTTTCTTTTTTGTCCGCTTCCGACATGCCAATTACCCGCTATCTAACACTCCACGCCTCAACCTGACACCTTAAAACTGAAAACGCAAAAGAAAAATATATAAAAGCCCAAGCTGGTAATCATAACTCACGGTATTTCTTTCTACATTATAAGCTTCTAAAAATACATTCCTGTGGTTTGTTATGTTTTGCACATCAAAGCCAGGTTCCATATTAAATTTCCTGAAATTAAACTTCATGCCAGCTCTTGCATCAATTCTAAAATAATCGGGATAACGTTTTTCATAAGCTTGTGAAAAGTCGTAAACTGCCTCATGCGCCAGCTTCGACAGCACTGTATCTATAGGTATATATCTTTTTCCACCCGCAGAAACAATTTTTATATCAAAGACAATGTATGATAGTTGCCAACTTTGAATTTATATCCACCTAATGCATTTACAACATAATTCCCATTAAAAAGAGTGTTTCTCTCTTTCCCGTCTCCTGCTGTATATTTAGACTCAAAAAGAGAACTTGTAAGAAGATAATAATAGTTTTTTGTCAGAAAATGTTCGAATGTAATCTCAATGCCATAATTCTTTCCTTTCCCTTTATTTACAAGGCTGTCTACCCGGCTTTGATAAAATTCACTTCCATAATTTATAATTGAAAATGTTGAATTTTTTTGTTCCACCGGAATTTGAGAAAGCTGTTGGTAATACACCTCTGACTTTAGCCGTAAATTTTCAGAAATAAGATAATCATATCCCAGAATTGCCTGCCTGCTTTTTGAAAATTTCATATTTTAATTGTCTGAATAAATAAGTTATCGGATGCCAGAGTTTCTATAAAATAAAAAAACATGGGCTGTAACTAACTGTGAGAGCCGAACCCAAGGCTTATGGAATGCAAAGAGTTTATTTTCCATTTATAATTTATTCGGGGTTCCACGGCATAATCTCCATTAAGTGTAAAATACTGGAAATGCGCTCCTGTATTGAGAATATGCTTATCATTGATTTTATGCTGCGCCTGCATATAGGATTGTATTAAAGCTGCATTTTTCCCACGGGTATCGGTTTGCTTAATAAATACATGCTCTGGAATCATTATACTATCTGCATAATATGCAGAAATAATATCGGAACTAAGACCGGCAGATATAAAATTTTTCGCATTTATTTTTTTACTGTATTGCTCCGGTAACGACAGTTTGATCTCATGACTTTTATTTCCGTAATACTGAAAACCTGCTTTTTCTTTAAACGCGAAATCTGCTTTGATACTTGTTTCGCTTCCAGAAACGGCAATGCTTGACACGAAACGTCCTGAATTAGTATTTTCCGGTTTAAGAAAAACAGAATGAGAAATGCCTGTAGATCCCATGGCCGTACCAAAACGTATATTTGTGTTCGCATGTCCAAATGTCCAGCCATCCAGGCGCTGCTCTTTCGCTATAATTTCTGTATAGCTGATGCCTCCAACGCCAAAAACAGAAATAGTACCCTTTTTCCCAAGAGGAAAATTTAATTTGTATGATAAATCTTGATACTGAGGTGTGGCAGAAATTCCGAAACTTATGCCCAGCACTCTGAAAAAATCAAGTGTAGAATATCTGTAACTAAAAAGATAAGACCTTTTGTACTCTTTTGCAAACGGACCTTCTGCAGCCAGCTCAAATCCATTTAATCCTGCTTGCGCTGTATATTCGCGTTTTTCGTTATTGCCAGAGCGCATCTGTAAATCGAAAACACCCGCGAGGGCATTGCCATATTCAGCAGGCAAAGCACCGGTAAAAAAATCGGAATTATCGAGAAGATTATTATTCAGAATGCTTATGGGACCTCCGGTAGTGCCAAGTGTACCAAAATGGCTTGGGTTGGGAATGTTAACACCATCAAGCCTGTATAGCACTCCCATGGGCGAATTTCCGCGAATAATAATGTCATTTTGCTGATCTCCTGCAGCCATTACCCCGGCATAATTACAAGCCATACGCGCGGGATCGAACCATGTGCCGGCAAAACGCTCTGTTTCTTCAACCGTGAAAGAGCGTGCGCTGACGCCTGCCATTTTATTCAGGGGCTGATCTTTTCTATTCCCTGATTTAACAACTACTTCGCCAGTCATTACCACTTGTTCCTCCATCTCTATTTTCAGCAGCATTTCTTTTGCAGAGCTCAGAGCAACATTCGGAAGCACTACTGTATGATAACCTATAAAACTATAACTTATATTGAATTTCCCAACAGGTATGTTTTGTAATTTATAAAAACCATTTTCATCCGTTGTTGTTCCCGTAAGCGGATTCGTATTCAGCAAAACAACATTTACCCCTGCTAATGGTTGTTGAGAATTTTTATCAAGCACCTGCCCGCGTATTGTTTGTCGGAATACATCCTGAGCATATAAATTGAAAAATATCAGGAAAAAAGATATAGAAAAAAATATATTCATAAAATATTGAATACACGAAGATACAGGAATGATTTTTATTTCCAACACCATGTTTTGTTTAAAATTTAGTAAATTTGAGAGGTTTTTAAATATACTACTGTTGGAAACAAGTGCGAAAAAAATCCGATAATAAAAATTTACAGATATAAAAGAAACTAAAAAAAAACACCTATGATATACTTAACAAGAAAAGAACAATTTAATGCAGCGCACAGGCTTTATTGCCCCGACTGGTCTGTCGAAGAAAATGAAAAATATTTTGGAAAATGCGCCAATCCTAACTGGCACGGGCATAATTACAATCTTATTGTAACTGTTAAAGGCGAAGTGGATAAACAAACAGGCGTGCTTGTTAATTTAAAAACACTCAGCAAGGTTATTCAGGAGTATATTGTAGAAAAAGCCGATCATAAAAATTTCAATATAGATGTGGATTTTATGAAAGGACGAATTTCAAGTTCAGAAAATATTGCCATTGCAATCTGGGAAACATTAGAGCCACATATTAAAGTGCTGGGCGTTCAATTGCATTGTATTCGTCTCGAAGAAACAGATAAAAATTCTGTAGAATATTTTGGTGATTAATATACTGAAATTTGCCGGGTTTGCTTGTTTTTATATACTGTAAATATATGATATTTTAACTTTTTTACTTGCAACCTGGGTTTCGACTTCGCTCAACCCACAGTTACTATGCAACCTGCAACCTGATAAGTTAAGCAAATCCGAAACTTGCAACATTCCCTCTTTAGAATTCAAATTTTATACAGATGAATGAATTTTTGGTAATTTAATTCACTAACGGTATATTTGCATTAATACAATTAACACATTATGAGCAAATATTTCTATAAATATATCTATTTGGTCTTCGTTTTATTATTGATAAAACCTGCATTTTCACAGCAATACAACATTCGTACTTATTCCGTAGAAAAAGGTTTATCTAAATCAGAAATCTATAGTATCATTCAGGATTCAAGAGGATACTTATGGCTTGGCACAGGAGGCGGAGGTGCTTCGCGTTTTGATGGGAAAAACTTTGTTACATTTAATAAAAGAAAAGGTCTTATCGGAAATGTTGTACGTACACTGCATGAAGATAAAAAAGGGAATATCTGGTTTGGTACAGACGACGGTATTTCTATATATGATGGAAAGACTTTTCATAAAATTGATAAATCAAAAGGGCTGCCGGCATATCCTATACTGAAGATTTTTGAAGATTCTGATAATACAATCTGGGTTGGAACAGCGGGTGGGGGCTTAAGCCGTATAATGTATTTCAAAGACGATTCTGTAAATATAAAAACCTACACGAAAGATCAGGATCGTATTCAGACAAACTACGTTTTTGATATTTTTGAAGATAGCTCAAAGCGTTTGTGGTTGGCACTTTACGGAGGTATTAATATTTTATCGTTTAAGGGAGATGAAATTTCTTCTCTGAAAAAACTCGATCAGGCTTATGGAGATATTCCCTCAAATTTTATTCTCACTATCGAAAAAGATACAAAGGGAAATCTCTGGTTCGGATCTCAGGATGCAGGCGCATTTAAGATAAATATACTGGGCAAAGATTCCGGAAAAGTTGTGTCGTACAGCACTAATAATGGAATGAATGATGTAACTGTCTGGGATATTCTTTGCGATAGTCAGGGTACGCTATGGTTTGCAACAGATAAAGGCGGAATCAATAAATTTGCCGAGAATAGTTTTACGCATATTACTACTAAAAACGGTTTGGCAGGAAATCAGGTTTATAAACTATTTGAAGATAATGAAAAAAATATATGGATGGGGACATTTGGCAGCGGTTTGTGTCAATTTCTCGGAGAAAATTTTATTCATTATAATGAAACAGACGGCTTACCGGCAAAAGACATCCTTTCTGTTGTGCAGGATAAAAACGGGCACTTCTGGATTGGCACACAGGGAGGCGGTTTGGTGCAGATGAGTTTCAATAAAGGAAAGCCGATTTTCAGAAAATACACAACACAGCATGGTTTGGTAGATAATTTTGTTAATTACCTGTGCCTCGGAAACGATGGAGCACTTTGGATTGCAACAGAAAAAGGAGTTTCTAAAAAAGTGGGAAATATATTTATCAATTATGATGAATTAAGCGTTCCTATGCTTTCAAATCCTGCAAAAAGTATTTTTGTTGACTCCAAGGGTATCGTGTGGATTGGCACAAGCGATGGAATGCTGCGTTACGACGGAAAAGTTTTTTTCCCCATATATCAGGACGATGACCAATACGGACTTTTTAATTACACGCTTACAATTCTTGAAGATAAAAAGGGAGAGATCTGGTATGGTACTTATGGCGGGCTTAGAAGAAATAATCATCTGCAATTTATTTATTACGATGACGCGGAAGGATTGCTTAACAAACAAATTAACTGTATTGCAGAAGACCGCTATGGCAATATCTGGATAGGTACTTTCGGAAGCGGACTTTTCAAATTTGACATCAATCATAAAGGAAAAACACCTATTACTCCTGTTCTTAACGACAGTCTTCTCAGCTCTAATAATATTTCGTCGCTTATTTTTGAGAATGAAAATCTGCTGATTGTCGCAACAGACAAGGGCTTTGACAAAGTTTATCTTGGGGCAGAACAACAAGTAATAAATGTAATAAATTTTAATGAATCGGATGGCTTTACAAGCATCGAAAATCATAGCAATGCTATTTGCAAGGATAATCAGAATCGAATTTGGTTCGGTACGATTAAAGGTCTTACCTGCTACAATCCGTCTCTTGATAAAACAAACCTTGCTGAGCCAAAAATTCATCTTACAAACATTAATTTGTTTTTTGAAAATACAGAATGGAAAAAACGTGTGGACTCTGTTTCTTCATGGTTTTCTTTGCCCTTTAAGTTGATTCTTGGGCATGCAGACAATCATTTCACTTTTAAGTTTGCCGGAATTTCGTATTATAATCCGGATAAAGTTCAATACAAGTATATGCTCGAAGGTCTCGACAACACTTGGTCGCCAGCACGCCGGGACGGAGAAGCTGTTTATCCCGGACTTCCTCACGGCGAATATAAATTTAAAGTAATCTCTGTAAATAAATTCGGCAAATGGAATGAAGAACCCATTATTTTTTCATTCGTAATAAAGCCTCCATTCTGGAAAACAACATGGTTTTATATCGCATGCGTGGTATTTGTTTTTCTCGGCTTTTTTCTTTTTGTAAGATTGCGCCTGCAAAAATTACGCAGGGACAAACGTATTCTTGAAGAAAAAGTAAGAGTGCGTACCCGCGAAATAGCAGAAAAAAATGTTGTTCTGGAAGTACAGAAAAAGGAAATTCTTGAAAAGAATGAAGAACTGCATCAGCAAAATGAGGAAATTATTGCGCAACGAAATGAAATTGAAAATCAGAAGCTCATCGTAGAAGATAAAAATAAAGAAATAACAGACAGTATTCGTTACGCAAGACGTATTCAAACTGCCGTATTGCCAAACATTGAATTAATTCAAAATGCCGTACAGGATTTCTTTATTTTGTTTAAGCCGAAAGACATTGTGAGTGGCGACTTTTACTGGATGATGAGGAAAAATAATTTCATTTTTGTAACGGCTGCCGATTGTACAGGTCATGGCGTTCCCGGAGCTTTTATGAGTATGCTGGGACTTTCTTTTCTGAATGATATTGTCAATCGCCCTGAAATTATATCAACCAGCCGGGTGCTTGATGAATTGAGGGATTGCATCATTACTTCTTTGCAGCAGAAAGGTGTTCCGGGAGAGCAAAAAGACGGAATGGATATATCATTCTGCGCATTGGATTTGGATACGAATATTGTTGAATTCTCCGGTGCGAACAACCCGCTTTATATTATTACAACTCATCCCGATACTGAAGGAGAAGAAGCAGCCATCGAACATGCCGGAGCACGCCTAATAGAGTTGAAACCAGATAAAATGCCTATTGCAATTTATGAAAACATGTCGCATTTTTCAAGCAGGAAATTTCAATTGAAAAAAGGCGATGCATTTTATATGCTTTCCGATGGCTATGCCGACCAGTTCGGTGGTCCCAAAGGAAAAAAATTTATGTCGAAACGCTTCAAGCAAATGCTGGTTGAAATTTATGAAAAGCCCATGCAGGAACAACAAGAATTTATGGACAAAATAATTGAGGATTGGAAATTCGGAGATGGCAATTGTTTTGAGCAAACCGATGATATCACCGTTGTCGGGATAAAAATTTAGAATACCTGTTATTTCTTTTGGGTGCATAAAAATCAAGTGCTATAAACAAAGGTTTGAAATTTAGAAAATTTTATACATATAGAAAATCTTCAGCCTGATTTTTTTTTGTTTATTCGTCAAAAATTGTGGTTATTATTTTTTTTCAAATCTGTTTTAGAAAATATATTTTAACAAAACATTACACACAAATAGCTTGTCCCGCAGAGAGGGAAATGTTTATTACCCCGAGCTTTAGCTCGGGGTAATAAACATTTGCAAAAAAAAATCCCGCTAAAAAGCGGGATTTCAGGCAAAATGATTTAGAATAAATAATAAACTATGCGAGTTTAACATTTACTGCATTTAATCCTTTTTTTCCTTCTTCAAGATCAAAAGTTACATCATCGTTTTCTTTAATCTTGTCTTTCAAACCAGAGGAATGAACAAAATATTCCTTAGCTGAATCTGCGTCTTTGATAAATCCGAAACCTTTCGTTTCATCAAAAAATTTTACTTTTCCGTTGTTCACAATATTATTTTTTAAAAATTAATGGGCGCAAGATAAAAAAAATAATTGAAATAAAGCTTATTATTTTTGATTTTTTTGATTTTATAGGCAATAAAAATTATCATCCGTCTCGGTGGAATCAAATTAAACCAAAGAAATTGTCTTGTAATCATTTGAAAATGAAGCTGAATAATTACAAATCACAATAATAATTACCCTGCAACTCCTCCCACACCCAATTACCTATTACCGCTTACAATCCGCTGCGGCGGTACAGACGTTGCAATGCAACGTCTCTCCCTCCCATTACCACTTACCCCTTACTTGCAACCCCCTGCCTAAAAACATATCAGCATTTTTATTTAAAAAAGTCATGCAAGCATATTTTTTATACTTTTGTTTTCAATAAGCAGTAAATATTTTTAATAAATCATTATAAAATTATTCAAAATGAAAAACACAGCATTTACACACATTCATGAAAAATTAGGGGCTAAAATGAGTCCATTTGCCGGTTATTACATGCCTATAAAATATACCGGAGACATTGAAGAACATGTTACAGTACGAACAAAAATTGGCGTTTTTGATGTTTCGCACATGGGCGAATTCTGGGTAAAAGGATCAAAAGCTCTTGATTTCATTCAGAAAGTAACTTCAAATGACGCATCTGTACTTGTTGACGGAAAAGTTCAATATTCTTGCTTTCCAAATGGAAAAGGTGGCATTGTTGACGATTTACTGGTGTACCGAATTAATGCAGAAACCTATCTGCTTGTTGTAAATGCAGCAAATATTGATAAAGACTGGGCTTGGTGCAATCAGCAGAACGATGTTGGAGCTGCTCTTTATAATGCTTCCGATGAAATTTCACAACTTGCCGTGCAGGGACCATTAGCATTGAAAGCTATGCAAAAGCTTACTCCAACTCCTGTTACGGATATGGAGTATTATACATTTAAAAAATTAGACTTTGCCGGAGTAAAAGATGTTATTTTTTCTACAACCGGTTATACAGGAGCTGGTGGTTGTGAAATTTACTTTACAAATAAAGATGCAGAACATATCTGGAATGCAGTTTTTGAAGCAGGCGCAGAGTTTGGTATCAAACCAATTGGCTTGGCAGCCCGCGATACCCTTCGCCTCGAAATGGGCTTCTGCCTTTATGGAAACGATATTGACGACACAACTTCAGGTATTGAAGCTGGATTAGGCTGGATAACAAAATTTGTTCCCCATAAAAATTTTATTGACAAAAATTTATGGCTTAATCAAAAAGAACAGGGAACAAGCCGTAGGCTGGTAGGTTTTGAAATGATAGACAGGGGAATTCCGCGCCATGAATATGAAATCGTTAACGAAGCCGGGAATAAAATTGGTATCGTAACATCCGGCACTATGTCTCCCATGATGAAAATTGGTATTGGAATGGGTTATGTACCCGCTGCTCTATCAAAACCCGGAACAGAAATTCTTATTAAAATCCGTGATAAAGCTCTAAAAGCTAAAGTCGTTAAATTTCCATTTTATAAAGGATAATTCAAAAATCAGGTCGTAGCTTTCTATCTTCTGCGACCTGATTTTTTCAACAACAAAATAATCATACATAAAATGGCTGATATCGAAACTTGCTTTTCTCCGGCTCTGTTCCCATTATATAAAACCGATGAGAGCATTGTTGTTGTTGTAGATATTTTCAGAGCAACCACTTCTATTTGTGCTGCTTTTCACAATGGAGTTAAAGAACTGATTCCCGTTGCAACAATTGAAGAAGCGCGGCAGATGAAAGACAAGGGCTACGTTGTAGCAGCCGAACGTGATGGAATTAAACCCGATTTTGCTGATATTGGAAATTCTCCAGATTTGTTTACTCCCGAAATTGTTGCAGGAAAAAGAGTCGCTTACAGTACTACAAACGGTACACAGGCAATTTCAATGGCAAAAAATGCAAAAAAACTTGTCATTGGTTCTTTTCTTAATATTGATATTTTAACCCGCTGGCTGACTATCGAAAATGCACCCGTTCTTATTTTTTGTTCAGGTTGGAAAAACCGATTTAATCTTGAAGATTCTGTCTTTGCAGGAGCCCTTGCTTCCTCTTTGCTTGAATCAGGAATACATCAAACCCAATGTGATGCTACACTCGCAGCAATAGATTTATGGAACTTATGTAAAAAAGACCCTGTTGCCTATCTTGAAAAAGCATCCCATAAAAGAAGACTGCAAAATCTTCACATGAGCCATCTCATCCCTTATTGCCTTTCGTTCAATCTTGCCCCCGTTTTGCCTATTCTTAAAGACAATGTACTTGTAAATCATTCTTTTTAATCGCTGATTGCGCCGAACCCATTCAACGTCATTGTACTGTACTGTAGAATCGTTCCACCTGTGCTGAGCGAAGTCGAAGTATGGAACGATTCTACGTACCAATTACCAAATACCATCTCCCAATCTGCCCTATAACATTCTCTAAATCTTTTTTTATTCTTACTTTAGTCGCAAAATAATTACGTTAAATTTTAAAACTTCATACCATGAAAAAACATAATTTTAATGCCGGACCTTGCATCCTTCCAAAAATAGCAATTGAAAACGCATCCAAGGCTATTTTAGACCTTGATGGAATCGGAATGGGCTTAATAGAAATTTCACATAGGAGTAAAGAATTCGAAGCAATCATAGAAGAAACAAGAGCATTGTGGAAAGAGCTTCTGAATATTCCCGATGGCTATCATGTACTTTTCCTTGGAGGAGGAGCTAGCATGCAGTTCTGTATGATTCCTTTTAATATGTTAGAAAAAAGGGCAGCGTATCTTGATACAGGCGTGTGGGCAAACAAAGCCATAAAAGAAGCTAAATTATTTGGCGAAGTAAATGTTGTTGCTTCATCAAAAGATAAAAATTATACATATATTCCACAATATACAATTCCTACAGATGTTGATTATTTTCACATCACAACAAACAATACAATTTACGGAACCGAAATTAAAACAGATATTGACTGCCCTGTAACACTTATTGCAGATATGTCTTCCGACATTATGAGCCGTCCTGTTGACGTTAAAAAATATGGAATGATTTACGGCGGAGCACAGAAAAATGTCGGTCCCGCAGGTGTTACTTTTGTTATCGTTCGTGAAGATATTCTTGGAAAAGTTACAAGAGTTCTTCCTTCAATGATAGATTACAGAACACATATCAAAGAAGGCTCTATGTTCAACACTCCTCCATGTTTTCCGATTTATGTGATGCGTGAAACACTGAAATGGGTTAAGAGCCTTGGTGGTGTTGCAGAAATGCAGAAAATTAACGAAGCAAAAGCAAGCCTTCTTTATAATGAAATTGACAGAAACCCGTTTTTTAAAGGAACTGCAGAAAAAGAAGCCAGATCTTTAATGAATATTTGCTTTGTAATGGATGAAAAACACATAGCTTTAGAAGATGAATTTATGGATTTTGCAAAGAAAAACGGTATGGTAGGAATTAAAGGACACCGCTCTGTTGGAGGGTTCCGCGCTTCTTGCTATAACGCACTTCCAACGGAAAGTGTTCAAGCGCTTGTTGATTGCATGAAAGAATTTGAAAAAATGAAAGCATAACTTGCAACCTTGACTTCGACTCCGCTCAGTCTACGGTCAAACTTGCAACCTGCAACCTCGACTTCGACTCCGCTCAGTCTACGGTCAAACTTGCAACCTGCAACCTCGACTTCGACTCCGCTCAGTCTACGGCTGCAACCTGCAACTTGTAACATTAAAACTAAAACACAAAAAATATGGCAAAAGTATTAATAGCAACAGAAAAACCGTTTGCAAAAGCTGCAGTTGACGGTATTAAAAAAATATTCACAGAAGCAGGGTTTGAAACAGTATTACTCGAAAAATACACAGACCCGAATGATCTTATCAAAGCAGTAGCAGACGTAGATGCATTAATTATCCGAAGTGATAAAGCAACGCATGCTGTTATTGAAGCCGCTAAAAATTTAAAAATTATTGTCCGCGCAGGGGCAGGTTATGACAATATTGATATTGCCGCAGCAACAGAAAAAGGCATTTGCGCAATGAATACTCCCGGTCAGAATTCAAATGCTGTAGCCGAACTTGCGCTTGGATTGATGGTTTTCATGTCGCGCGGGCAGTTTAAAGGAATTTCAGGAACAGAACTGAAAGGGAAAAAATTGGGCATTCAAGCTTACGGCGCTGTTGGGAAATGTGTGGCTAAAATAACAAAGGGCTTTGGGATGGAGCTTTGGGCTTATGACCCTTATGCCTGTCAGGGAGATATCGTAAAAGACGGACTCATTTGCGCACAGAGTGTAGAAAATCTATACAGCTCCTGCGATTATATTTCAGTGAACATTCCTGCAAACGAAAAGACAAAAAAATCAATTAATTTTGAATTGATGTCTAAAATGCCGAAAGGTGCAATCGTAGTTAATACAGCGAGAAAAGAAGTTATTGATGAAGAGTCTTTGAAAAAAATGTTTGCAGAACGTCCGGATTTTAAATATGCATCTGATATTGCGCCGGATTGTCATGCAGACTTGCTTCAATACAATGAAAGATATTATGCAACACCCAAAAAACAGGGAGCAGAAACGTCTGAAGCTAACATCAATGCTGGTCTTGCAGCTGCAAATCAAATTGTAGGATTTCTTAAAAATGGCGATAGAACATTTCAGGTAAATAAGTAATTTTTGTTGTTAAATAGCAACCTGGACTTCGACTCTGATAGTCTACGGCTGCAACCTGCAACCTGCAACAAAAATATTTATACAACTGAAGCCACACGCAGAAGAAAGATTATTGTGTAGAATATAAAATAACGTAATTATGGAAAAAGAAGAAGGCATTTTCAGATTTGAAGAGTTAAGAGTTTATCAGAAGGCTTTGGATTATGTTGATTGGGTGGTCTCAATAACAAAAACTTTTGCGCAGGATGATATTTCTACCCCGTTTAAAATTTCTGCCAGCCAGATTGCTTTGAGCATTGCAGGGGGTTCAGGCGAAAGCAAACAACAGTTTATCAATACACTTAAAGATGCCAAATGCGCATTAAGGGAATGTGTTGTTTATACTACAATTGCTAAAAGGCAGAATCTTATCAGCGAATTAGCAGAAGACGAATCAAGAGCAAGATTAATTGAATTATCAAAAATGCTCAGCGGATTCATTACTTCAATTTTGAATAAAGAAAGAGCTCCGGTTGCTCCCGGTTTTAACAGTTAAATTTTTTAGAAACTCCGGAATTAATTTCGGAGTTTCTTTATTATGTAAATTTTAAATTCAATTGTATTATGGCAATATTAAAAGCATTTAAAGGATTACGTCCACCAAAAGGTATATCAAAGGAATTGGCATCAAGACCCTACGATGTATTGAATTCTGCGGAAGCAAGAGAAGAAGCAAAGGGAAATCCGTACTCATTGTTACATATTATTAAACCCGAAATTGATTTACCTGTCGGAATTGATGAGCACGAGCCGGAAGTCTATGCCAAAGCAAAGGAAAATTTAGAGAAATTCAGAAAAGCAGAATGGTTGATACAGGATACCGAAGATTATCTCTACATTTATGCGCAAACCATGAATGGCAAAACACAATACGGAATTGTAGGATGCGCTGCTGTTACAGATTACATGAATAATATCATTAAAAAACATGAGCTTACCCGTAAAGATAAAGAGGAAGACAGAATGAAGCATGTGCGTATTACCAATGCAAACATGGAGCCCGTGTTTTTTACATATCCTGCCGTTAAGGAAATTGACGATATTGTCACTGATTTTGTAAAATTAAATGAGCCTGAATATGACTTTACTTCAGTTGATGGATTTGGTCATCATTTCTGGGTAATTCGCGATAAAAAAATAATAGATACAATTATCAGTCTTTTTGCGAAAATTCCTTATACCTATATTGCAGACGGGCATCACAGAACGGCTTCAGCAGCTCTTGTCGGTAATGAGAAAAAGAAAAACAACCCGAACCACACGGGCAATGAAGAATATAATTTTTTCCTTGCAGTACATTTTCCCGATAATCAACTTACAATTATTGATTACAACCGGGTTGTTAAAGAACTGAATGGCTTATCGAATGCCGAATTTTTTGAAAAATTAAACCAGGTTTTTGATATTCAGGAAAAAGGGGCTGAAATATACAAACCCGGTAAATTGCATAATTTCAGTATGTATATTGACAATAAATGGTATTCCCTTACTGCTAAAACAGGCACTTTTAATGATGCCGATCCTATTGGTGTTTTAGATGTAACAATTTTATCAAAACTTGTTCTTGATGAAATATTAGGGATTAAAGACCTTCGTACCGATAAACGTATTGATTTTGTTGGAGGAATCCGTGGACTCGGGGAAATTAAAAAGCGCGTTGACAGCGGAGAAATGAAACTTGCCTTTGCTTTATATCCGGTTTCAATGAAACAACTGATTAATATTGCAGATACAGGAAATATTATGCCCCCGAAAACAACCTGGTTTGAGCCAAAACTCAGAAGCGGTTTGGTTGTTCATTTATTAGATTAATCAATATGAAGAGCCGCTTTATGCGGCTCTTTTTGCCTATGGAAAATTCTATTTTATCAAATTTCAGAAAACTCCAGTCCGAAATTCCGGCAAGTGTACGCCTTGTTGCTGTCTCAAAAACACACACCGAAGAAAAAATTTTACATTTATATAATGTAGGACATAAAATTTTTGGAGAAAACAAGGTACAGGAACTGCTTGTAAAACATGAGCATCTTCCGAAAGATATTGAATGGCATTTTATCGGTCACCTGCAAACAAATAAGGTTAAATCCATAGCTCCCTTTATTTCTCTGATACATTCGGTAGACAGCCTTAAATTATTGAAGGAAATCAACAAGGAAGCTGAAAAAAATAAGCGCGTTATTTCTTGTCTGCTCGAGGTTCATATTGCAACCGAAGAAACAAAATTCGGAATGAACAGAGAAGAAATTATTGAATTAATAACTTCTCCGGAATATGGTTCATTTAGAAATATTTCAATTTGCGGATTAATGGGAATGGCATCTTTTTCTTCAGACATGAATTTGGTGCAAAAAGAATTTCAGCATATTTCTTCTCTTTTTAAGGAAATAAAAAATAATTATTTTAAAGAAGATCAAAAATTCTGCGAACTTTCAATAGGAATGTCGGGAGACTATCTGCTCGCAATAAAAGAAGGCTCAACTTTAGTCCGTGTTGGAAGTTTAATTTTCGGAGACCGCTGATTTTTTCTGTTGTAATTTTTTTTCAAGAACCTTAATCAATTCAACGTACAGGTAGCTTTTTTCTCGGTTATTCATTTCTATCTTGCTTTTTAGTCCGGCAATACAATTCAAAGCACAGGTTTCTTCAATATTATCATAATGCATAGCTTCCTCAATCACGGTAAAAGCTTCAATTGCTGTTTCATATTCTGTTGAAGCTACAAGGTTTGTGAAAAACTCTAAATGCGGAGCATAATCCAGACCGGTATTCCAACATGATGCAATAAGCATTTTGTTATCTTTAACTAACGATTTATCACTGATTACGGATATAATATGTAATATAGAATCCGGTTTTTTTAAACAATAAAACGAATCTGCAATTATTCTTTTGATGTCTTCATTCTGCGTTGTTACATAGAGTGTAGCAAGTTTCGGAATGAAAACAAAAAAATCTTTTTTGATAATTTTTTGAATTGCATCAGTAATTTTAGTATCATTGCAGGAATTAAGGCTTTCATGTATTTCTTTTTCTGCTTTTGAATTCATAATTTTGTTTTTTGCAAATGTATAAAACATTGAAATAAAATAAATAAACACAAAAAGAAAAAAACAAGTATAGAAAATTATTATACAAGCCTTTTATTATTGATATATTTATTTATTTTTGTACTTTTAAAAAATAGTTTTAATTTTACTTGTTCAAAAATGAAAATTAAACAATTAAGTTTATGATTATTAGATTATTAACACTGAAAAATTTACAGTATGTGATGTTTGTCGGGATAGCTTCATTATTATTTAGCTGCTCGAATGAAACAACCACCGAAGGTGACGACAAGCAGGGAAACACTGAAGATCTTGAAACAGATTTTAAAATTTTCAAGGCTAAACAGATAATGTATTCATTACCTTCTCCGATTGAAACGGCTATGCTTTTAAAGAGAGCGGGTGCGCAGTATAATGAAGAAATTCTTAATAAGCTGGAAAACATAAATAAGTACACGACAAACAAACAAATGGCATTAAATTTGGGTGTTTATAGTGCTGATTTAAGTTATGCTAGTTTGTATGATCAAAATCAGACATCCATAAAATATATGGCTGCATCAAAAAAATTAGCAGACAAACTTGGTATCTTAAGTGCTATAGATCAGTCTATTATTAATCGTTTGGAAAACAATGTTAATAACAGGGACTCTATTATGGAGATCATTTCTGAAACCTTTATGAACTCAAATTCGTATCTAAAGGATAATAACAGGTCTCAGACGGCAGCCATTATATTAGCCGGTGGTTGGCTTGAAGGTCTTTATATTTCATCACAGTTGATTAAATCAACCAAAAACCCAAAGGAACTTACCTCTAGAATCATTGACCAGAGAATTTCCTTAGGAACTTTAATAAACATGCTGGAGCACGAAAATAAAATACCTAACGAAGACATTACAACTTTATTAAAAGATCTTGGCGATATCAAAGCAATTTTTGACCTTATTAAAGTAAGCAACGAAGATATTGATCCTGTTGTTACAAAAGGTGATAAAATTGCTAAAATACAAGGCAAAACCGAGATTTCTTATAAAGACGAAGACATTAAAAAACTTGTGGCTAAAATAGAAGATTTCAGAAATAGTATTATTAAATAAGTTGAACTTATGAAAAGATTTTTTCAGTTATTCCTGATTGTTGCAGCCCTTTCCGTAATACCATTTATTGGAAATGCTCAATGTAAAAATTTTGCAAAAAAAGCAAAAATCGAATTACTTCCATTCATCCATGATGGAATATATAATGCGACCGTCCTCTCTGAAGGAGAAACCGCTGAACTTTATAAAACTTTTTATTCCGGACAGCAATACAGAATCGCGGTTGTAGCAGAAGCTGACATGCCTAAGGTAGAGTTTAAAATTATGGATGCAAAAAGAAAAGTTCTTTATACCAATAAAGAAAAAGATTTTGCAAAAACCTGGGATTTCACGCTGGAATCAAGTCAGCAGCTTATTATTGCTATTCAGGTGCAAACAGTTGAACAGCTTCAAAGCGATATTGCAAAAGGATGCATCGCTGTTTTGATTGGTTTCATGAACGAAGAAGATAAAATTCAAAAATAATTTAGATTAAAATTATAAAAATCCCGGTTGCAGCATTGTGTCTGACAACCGGGATTTTTTTTATATTATGGACGCAATAATCATAAAAAACGGTATCATCGTGTCTTCTGACAGAGAATATAAATCTGATATTTATATTGAAAATGGAAGAATAAAAATTATTGGGGAAAAAATTTCTTTTTCAGGGATAAAAACAGTTGACGCAAAGGGTTTGTATGTTCTTCCCGGTGCTGTTGATGCGCATGTTCACCTGCAACTACCCACACCTGCCGGAAATTCATGTGATGATTTTCAATCGGGAAGTATTGCTGCTATTGCAGGTGGCACAACCAGCGTTATTGATTTTGTTACTCCATTCTCTGGTCAGTCTTTGCTTCAGGCTCTAAAAAGCAGAAAACAAGAGGCCGAAAAATCATACATTGACTACAGTTTTCACATGAGTGTTACCGGGTGGAACGATAATACTGAAAAAGAAATTAAAGCGTGCATAAAAGAGGGCATAAATTCATTTAAAATATATTTGGCATACAAAGGTGTTATTGGCATTAACGATGATGTCGTAGTGCGGCTGATGGATGTAATATCAAAAAATAATGCACTCCTTACGGCTCATTGTGAAAATGGCGACCTTATCAAATTTTTGCAGCAATCATTTTTAAAAAATAAAAAAACAAGTCCGCTGTATCATGCTTTATCGCGTCCGGTTGAGGCAGAAGCAGAAGCTGTGAACCGAATGATATCGCTTGCGGGAGTTTTAAATTGTCCCTTGTATATTGTGCATGTTTCTTCCGGAGCTGCCATGAAAATAATTCAACAGGCACGAAAGTCCGGTCAGACTGTGTTTGCTGAAACCTGCCCGCATTATTTACTTTTGACGGAAGAAGAATATAAAAAACCGTCTCGTGAAGCCATTTCATATATTTTATCGCCTCCTTTAAGAACTAAAAAAGATCAGCAAAATCTTTGGGCTGCATTGAAAAATGGCAGGTTGGATGTTGTAGCTACAGATCATTGTCCTTTTAACAACAAGGGGCAAAAAGATATTGGGATCAATGATTTCTCGAAAGTGCCGAATGGCGGAAACGGTCTTGAAGAGCGCCTGAGCCTCTTGTGGCATTTTGGCGTGAGAACTGGAAAAATATCTCCCAGCCGTTTTGTTGAATTAAATTGTACGAATCCTGCAAAAATATTCGGATTATATCCCCAAAAGGGAAGCATTGAAACAGGTGCAGATGCAGATATTATCCTCTGGAATTCCGATAAAATTAAAGTAATTTCTGCTAAAACCCACCACCAGAATTGCGATACCAATATTTACGAAGGGATAAAAGTATCTGGTGCGCCGGAAAAAGTATTTGTAAAAGGTCAACTTGTTTGGGATGATGACAAGTTTATAAAACCATCTGTAACGGGAATGTTCTTAAAAAGAAAAGGAAAAGTAAGTGATAACAGCTTTCGGCAATAACCGTTGGGATTATACTTCAATAATAATTTTTGAAAGGCTTCAATCGAAATTAATGAGAAAGAATTAACAATTACAGTGATAACTTCAAAGCTTATAAGAAATTATATTCCTGAAATCAAAAGAATATTTTTTGGAGGGAAAATACCTTCAAATGTATCAGTAAATCTTACCGATAAGTGCAATCAAAGTTGTGTATACTGTGAAATTGGAAAAAATTGTCTATCGCAAAATAGTGATTTATTAACAAAAGATGATTTATTCTGGATAATAACACAAATGGCTGAATTCAGAATAAAAAAATTGTCAATGTGTGGAGGAGAGCCTTTTTTGTTTTCAGGAATTATTGATGTTGTTGAATTTGCCTGGAAGAATAATGTTTTTTGTAATATTACTTCCAATGGCATGACCATCCATAAGTTAAATGATAATGAATTTCATACTTTAAAAAAATGTAAAACGATAGTAAATATTTCCGTAGATTCATTTAATGAAGAGATTCAGATTCAAACAAGAGGGAATGATTCTGCGCTAAAAAATGCGTTAAAATCTATTCAAAAACTTCAAGAAAATAATATTCCTGTAATAATTCTATCAGTCATCTCAAAATACAATTATCATGATTTATATAAATCATTAATCCATGCGCACAGTTTAAAAATTACAAATGTACTTTATCAACCTGTAATAAAATATTCAAATTTTCCCAATATAAGTGTCATAAAAAACAAACAGGAATTAAATGTATCTACCGATCAATTTGACATTTTATTTCGCGAATTACAAAAAATTTATTTATTTGAAAGAAAGCATAAAATCAATACAAATATTTATCGGCTTTTACCCTGGATTGAGTCATATATTAATATCATTCCCGATAAAAAAAATACATTTTTCTTTCACAAAGTATTACCCAAATTTTATTGTAGAGAAATATTTACGGTAATAGAAATAAATTATTATGGAGGAATTCAGCCTTGCGGTTTAATACAGGCCGAAAAGAGTATAAAAGATAATAAATCTATAGATTTGTTGACTCAATGGGAAAATGCAACCGAAAAACTTAAAGCCGATTTAAAAAGTTTTAATTATCCGATTTATTGTAACGGGTGCTGCCATAAATTCAGTAGAAATATGATTGCATCAGCATTTCAATATCCATTTGCGAACAGGAAAATTCTTATTACTATATTTATATCAATATTTAATCGGTTGTTGTCAATAATATTAAAAAAACTATATATCAAAGAATATGAAAGTCGTTCTCATTACAGGTGCTAACAGAGGTATCGGCTTTGAAATATCAAGGCAATTAGACGAAAAAGGATGTCAGGTCATTTTATGTTCAAGAGATTTGAAAAAGGGATTAAATGCGGCTTCCCTTTTAAGTCAGAACGCAATTGTTTGCCGACTTGATGTTACAAAAGAGGATAGCATAAGGGAATTAGTTGAGTTTATCTCGGTTAAATTCGGTAAGCTGGATGTTTTAATTAATAATGCTGGTGTCGGTGCTAATACTCAGGGAAACATTATTCTAAATAATGCAAAACAAATTATTAAAAATAAATTTCAGGGAACATATAATATTTTAAAAAAAGTAAAACCCTTATTTGAAAAAACTAAATTTTTGGATAAAAATATAAAAGTTCAAAATGAATCATTGGATACTGTGAAAATTGTTATGGAAACTAATTTCTACGGATCATGGAGAATGATTAATTCTTTTATTCCCTTGCTCCAAAAAAGCAATAATGGTAGGATTATTAATATTAGCAGTGGAATGGGATCCTTAAATAATCTATCAGGTCTCTACCCCGCTTATAGTTTGTCAAAATCATCTTTAAATGCGTTAACAATTATGTTTTCAAATGAATTAAAATCATCAGGAATAAACGTTAATGCAGTTTGTCCTGGCTGGGTAAGAACAGATATGGGCGGTCCCGATGCACCACTTTCAGTAAGTGAAGGAGCAGACACTGCTGTATGGCTTGCCATGAATGATGAAATACCAACAGGAAAATTTTTTCAAAACAGAAATATTATCAATTGGTAAAAATGATAATCTCAAATGAAAATTGGTTTAATTTTTCCAAATAAAGACAGGCGTTATAAAACATTGCATCTTGGTCTTGCGTCTATTGCTGCTTATGCGCGTATTTACCATAATGATTTGCATTTTGAGGTTTTAGATACAAGGGTTGCAGGCAAAAATGAAACACGAAATTTTTTTAAAAATCATTTTGATTTAATCGGTATTACTGTATTCTCGCCTGTTTACTTTGAAGTAATCGAAATTTTTCATCAAATAAAAAAGAAAGCAAATAATACTCCTGTTTGTTTAGGTGGACCGTATGTTACCACTATTAAGCAGGATATTTTTATTGAAACCCCGGCAGAGTTTGCTGTATTTGGAGAAGGAGAAATCACTTTTACCCAACTTATTTCCTATTTAAAAGGTCAAGAAAAATTATCAAATATTGATGGTTTAATTTACAAAGACAATAATAAAATTATTACGAACCCACCCAGACAGAGAATTAACGATTTGGATCGTCTTCCTTTCCCTGCTTATGATATTTTTCCTATGGAAAGATACCCCTTGCACCGACTTGTAACCAGCCGTGGTTGTATATTCTCTTGTGCATGGTGTAATTCAAGCTCAATTTGGAAAGATGGATATCAGGAAATGAGTGCAAATAAAATTATTACGGAAATAGAGTGTTTAATTGCAAATTACGGAAAAAAAATATTCGTTTTTGGAGATAATACATTTAATACAAATTTAAAAAGACTTGAAGATTTTTGTGATCTTATAATTGAAAAAAACATACAAATTTTATGGTCTGCATCTATTCGCGCAGATCGGATTACATCTGATATAGCCTGCAAAATGAGAAAATCCGGATGCTTTAATGTTGCCATTGGAATTGAATCTGCAAATAATATCATTTTAGAGAAAATCGGAAAAAAAACCAGTATTGAAAAAATATCTGAAGGTATTAAGATTCTTAAATGCGCGGGTATTGAAATTATGGCTCAATATGTAATCGGAAGCCCTTATGATACTCTTGATACAATAAAGGAATCTATCTCATTTGCTAAAAAATCCGGGTGTGATTATACAAATTTCTATACTGTTTTACCTTTTAAAAATACGCCTCAATGGGATTATGTCTTAAACCATGGGAAAATGTATTTTAATTTTACGCACGAATGCCATACGGTTACTCCAAGAATAGTTTTTGAAACACCTGAATTCAATTATAATGACCGATTAGAAGCTATACGGTTGGTTACCAAAGAAGGGTTTTATAGTAATAAGGATACCAAAAATATTTTATTTGATTTTGCTAAGGAAACATCTCGTAAAATTCAAAGTATTTTACCCCCGGGAATTGGAGAAAAAGTATATAAGGTATTAAAGGCTATATATAAAATTAAGGTTATTAAAAAGAATAACATATAATAATCAATAATGCTTACCTTAATAATAATAACATCTGTTTTTATTTTAATTTACTTCCTGTATCCTGTTTGGCTTGGCTTATTGAATGATAATATTTGTGCTGAAACAAGTGATCGGGATATAAATAATATTTCTGTTATTTATTTATCTCAGAACGGGGGAAATTTATTGTATCAAAAATTACAGTGTATTTTAAATGAAATGTCTGCCTTTGAAAATTATGAATTTATCGTGATAGATGACAACAGCAATGATAATAGTTTAGAAATTTTAAAACAGTTTACGAATTATAATCTTAACATAATTCATAATAACGAAACGAAAGGGATACCTGATTCAATGAATACGGGTATAAAAGTTGCAAAATATAATAATATTATTTTTTGTGATCAAAGGCAATCTTTAACTCCCGGAATTATAAAAAAATTAATTGAACCTTTGAAATATAAGAAAACAGGTATTGTCTCGGCATGTATTTCAAATTATGATAAAACAAATCAATATTCATTTATCAGGGCGCATGAAAATTTCATAAAGCAAAAAGAAGCTAAAACAGGCAATTTAATGGGTGTCTATGGTCCTTTGTATGCTATTAAAAAAGAATGCTATGTTGAAATTCCTAAGAATATTATTTTAGATGATTTGTATTTAACCTTAAATATTCTCCCAAAATATCAGGTAATTTTTCTTGAAGATTGTAAAATCGTTGATGACAGTATTGATGTATTGTATAATTACAAAAGATCAAGAAGATATCTGAAAGGATTTTTCCAATTGTTTCAAAAAAATATATTATCAAAACTTTCATTAAGACAAACCATTATGCTTTTATGGCATAAGTATTTTAGATTGCTCATACCTTTATTAATAACATCCTGTTTTGTTCTGGTTGGCGTAAAATGTTTTACCCAGCTTAGGTATTTTATTTTATTTTTGTCAATGTGTATTTTAATATTTATTCCTCCTTTGTTTGGTTTTAATATTTTAAAAAGACTTCAATTAAAAAGTTTATTTTTGATCAGCATATTTTATTCAGTTGCATTATTAGATATAATAATAGCCGAAATATATTTTTTAATTAATAAATGAAGAATCCAGTCCGAAAAGTATCATTTCGCCACGAAAGCACAAAAGCACAAAATTTTACAAAAAAAACATGATTGATTATTAATGTTTTGTGGGTTTTTGAGTTTTCGTGTTTTAGTGGCATTTTTAACTTTGTTATAAATTATTATCTTGCGGTATAATTTGTTTGATGATATCAAAAAGAACGAATATCCGAAATTGTAAATAGTGTCAACAATAAAAAAATATGAAGAATGAAATGCGTTACATCGGTATCGTAATAATGATTTAGATTTTTTTTTACAAGATAATTTGAATTAAGAATCAATTAAAAACCTTGCTAAAAACAAGCTACATAAAAAGCCTTTCCGATAACGAACTTCTCGAAAAATATAGAATTTCCCAGGATAATCAGTGTCTGGGAGAGCTTTTCGACCGGTATGCGCATTTTATGTATTGCGTTTGCCTTAAATACCTTCAGGATACAGAAAAAAGTAAGGATGCCGTGATGCAGATTGTAGAAAAATTAATGAACGACCTCCTCAAACATGAACCACAAAACTTCAAATCGTGGCTGCATGTGGTTGCAAAAAACCATTGCCTTATGCAACTAAGAAGCGCAAAAGGAAATGCAACAAAAATAGAATATCATGAAAAAGAGCTTGCCTCTGTTATGGAAACCGATTACATTTTGCATCATGATAACAGCGACGACATTGATATTAAACTTGATTTGCTGAAAGAGGCAATAACAGAGCTTGATTCAGAACAAAAAAAATGCATCGAATTATTCTACCTTCAAGATAAAAGTTATGCCGACATTACCTTAATTACCGGCTATGATTTAAACAAGGTAAAAAGTTATATACAAAATGGAAAACGGAACCTGAAAATTTTGATTGAAAAAAATTATGGACGAAAAGTTGAATAAAATAGTTGGCCATTCGGAATGTCCGCCCGGAGATACGCTGCGCAAGTACGTTCAGGGAAAGCTTTCCGGAACAGAGCTTCGTTCCCTTGAAGAACATTTAGCATCCTGTGAAATGTGCTCTGATGAAGTGGACGGCATGGCTTTTATCAATAATCCTGAAAAAGTTGAGGCAGATGTAACTTTTCTGAAACAACAGATTCAAATAAAACTGTCTCCTGAAACAGCAAAGAAAAATATTCCCATGTATCTGAAAATTGCAGCCGCGATTCTTTTTCTTTTTGTCACATCCATTATTGTCTATTTAATAATTAATAATAATTCATTAACCGAAAAATCATTGCTTTCTCTAAATACAAATTCAGATTTAAAAGCACGAAAAGAAACTCATTTAGATGACAAAAAACCACTTCCGCAGGAAGAAAAAACTCTAAAAGAAGAAACTGAAAAGGCGGATTATCTTGAAGAAAAAAATGCCTCTGGAAAAAAGACAAAAGCTACAATTATAGATGCTATAGTAGAAGACAGTGAGAGCGAAATTCTTTCAGAAGAAGATAAAAATCTTGAAACAAAATTTTCAAAAGCAGAAGCAGATGGCAAAAGTGAAAATAGTGCTTATGGCGCAGGATCAGGCTCAGGAAAAGCGGCTGTAACAAAATCGGCAGAAAAAGTTTTTATAGTTTCAGATATTGCTCTTGATATGAAGTCTGAATCATCAAAGTCTGATAATGATGAAACATTGAAAAAACAAATAGTTTCCAAAAAAGATAACGCGACAGCAAACGAGCAATTAAATGTTGAAGGGAATTTGTTAGCAGGAGGAAAAACAGCGAATGAAGATGAGCCTACGGTTTCAAAAGAAAAAAAGCGCCACATTGAACTTGACGAAAAGAAAAAAGCGGATAAAGACCGTGAAAAATCTGCAAAAAAAGAGGAAGAGCAAAAGAGGGCTTCCGGAGAAAGTAAGGCAAGGAAAAAAGCAGATAAAAAAAATAAAGAAATGCCGGCTAGTGCTATAATGATTTCTCAGGACGCAACAACAGGCAGTACCGCTCCTATTGATGAGGCAATGCAGGCATTTGAAAATAAAAATTATTCTAAAGCCGCAGATTTGTTTGAAGAAATTATAAAAAATGAACCTGCGAATAATAAAGCGATTTATTACTGCGGACTTTCATTCTATAATGCAGAGAAAATAAACAAATCCATAAAGCTGTTTGAAGCACTTTTAAACATGAGTGTTTCTGTGTATACAGAAGATGCCGGCTATTATCTGTCCTTAATTTATATTAAGAAAAATGAAAATGAAAAAGCCAAAAAATTGCTTCAGGATATCATTTCCAAAAATGGAAAAAGAAAAGCAGATGCAGAAAAGAAGTTGAAGGAAATTGAGTAAGTACATTTGGAATCAAATTTTGCCAGAACAGCATGCTTTTTCACTCAAATCTCGCTACAATAGGCATTCTTCGACCAAATCCAAATGCTTTTGATGAAACTCTTAATATCGGAGGTGCTTGAAATCTTTTGTATTCATTACTATTTACGAGGCGAAGTACTTTGCGCACGATAGCTTCATCAAAGCCTATGCTTACGATTTCTGAATGTGATTTTTTCATTTCAATATAATTGAAAAGAATTTTATCTAACACTTCATATTCCGGCAAGGAATCGGAGTCTTTCTGGTCGGGACGAAGCTCTGCTGATGGAGGTTTCGTGATAGTGTTCCAGGGAATTATTTCTTCGTCTTTATTAATAAATTCAGCCATTTTATACACATCTGTTTTATACACATCTCCAAGTACGGAAAGACCACCGCACATATCGCCATACAAAGTTCCGTAGCCTGTTGCTGCCTCGCTTTTATTGGAAGTGTTCAGCAAAATTGTTCCAAATTTATTTGATACAGCCATAAGCAGCACACCCCGAATTCGCGCCTGAATATTTTCTTCTGTTAAATCTGCCTTTCTTCCCATAAATACCGGAAATAACGCATGTTCTGTTGTATCAACACTGTTTTGGATGTTTATGACATCGTAGCGAACTTCTAATTTGTGAGCGAGTTGCAGCGCATCGTCTACAGAATGATCGGATGAATATTTAGACGGCATCAGAAGCACCCTGACATTGTCATTTCCCAGCGCTCTTACAGCAAGTACTAATGTAAGCGCAGAATCAATTCCTCCTGATAGACCTAATACTGCTTGTTTAAAGCAAGATTTAACAAAGTAATCTTTTATTCCAAGAACAAGCGCATCGTACATTTTTTCTACAACAGGATTAACAGATAAGTTTTCATTTTCTGTTTTTTCAATATCTTCCGAATTAATTACCGCAATGTCTTCTTCAAAAAATTTCATTTGCTTAAAAACAGTACCCCTGCTGTTAATGACCATAGAGCCTCCGTCAAAAATGAGCTCTGTTTGCGCGCCAATCTGATTGACGTAAAAAATCGGACACGTGTATTTTTTCGCATTTAATACCAAAATATTTTTTCTAACATCATCCTGATTGTAGGAAAAAGGGGAAGCCGCTATATTGATAATAAAATCGGGATTTAATGCTGAAAGCTTTTCCATGGGAGATGTTTTGTACAGTTTCCCCTGTGCGAAATCATAATCAAAATTTTGTTCGTCCCACAAATCTTCACAAATTGTAATTGCAATTTTTTTATTGTTTATTTCCAGTAATCCAAAATCTGAATTCGGTTCAAAATAGCGGTATTCGTCAAAAATATCATACGTTGGAAGTAGTGTTTTATGAAAAACAGATTGAATTTTTCCATCAGCCAGAATATATGCAGAATTATATAATTTTTTCCCTTTATTGTCATTATTAATACTGGGAGCGCCTACTATTGCTGTTATATGCGTGCAGGAAGCCGCAATTTTTTTAACTGTCTCAAGGCAACGTGATATAAAATCTTTTTGTTCAAGTAAATCTTGTGGGATATAGCCACACACACACAGCTCTGAAAATATTATTATATCTGCCTTTTCTTTTTCGGCATTCTTAATAGCATGAATTATTTTTTCTGAATTTTCTTTAAGATTTCCTATATGGTAATTCAGTTGTGCGAGTGCAATTTTCATTTTTTCTTTTGTTTGTGATATAAAAAAAAAGTCCCAACTCTTGCAGGAATTGGGACTTCAACTATTTTTTAATAATTAAAACATGATACCAACTTTTAACTCAACATTGCCGAGTTTTACAAATGGGTTGTCTTTTTTGCCATTTATTAATATCTCAGTATTATTAATGTTGTAAAACCCACCACAATATAAAAATTCAACAAGTAAACGTGTATTATCTGCAATTGCATATTCAATACCTCCACCCAAGTGGTATCCTAAATTAAAAATTCCGGTTTGTTTATCCATGATAGCATCTGTAACTTCTGTCTCTGTTGGAACAATTGTAGAATCAGTAGAAGCAATTGTCCATTTCATATCTGAAGTTTGAGACATAAGACCAATACCAAGTTGCCCTCCGGCCTTTAAAAAATAGGTCATATAATTTACTTTTTGCTTTCCTTTAAATGATAGCGGTATTTCTAAATAATTAATTTTATATTTAATTTGACTTTTAGGTAGAATATTTAAAAAAGTTTCATCTTTGGTTTTAAATTCAGCAATAGTATCATTAAACTGTAATTTCCCACCGTATTTAGCATATTGCAATGCCATGCAAAAAGCAAAATTTTCCACTAAATTAATATCAAGTTCAGCTCCGACTTTATAAGAAAAACCCATTCCTGTACTTTCAGCTTCTTTTTTATTCTGTGGAGCCATCCATGATACTCCTGGAGCAAAAAACAAACCGCCTGAAAATTTATTCTGTGCTATTAATTGACCACAAAAAATAAGCACAAGAGGAAGAATAATAAATTTTTTCATACTATTAATATTTTAGTTTTAAAATTCAAATTTTGTACAAATTAAATAAATTTTCTTAACAATAAAAAGCAATTTGCAGTATTTTATTTTGTCGGCTATTGTATATGAGTTAATTAACTTATTTAATTCATAAACTTATGCCCTTTGTTACAGGTTACACAATTTCGACAGGCAGGCTCACAGTTTTGCGGGATTATAAAAAACAGATTTTAAATTTGATATTAATACCAATCTTTGGTATATTTGAAAAAATTAATATTATGAATAGGAATACGTCAATCTCATTAGGTTCATATTTCGACAAATTTGTTCAGGGACGAGTAATAACTGGTCGTTACAATAATGTAAGTGAAGTTATTCGTGCTGGATTGAGGCTATTAGAAGAAGAGGAAAATAAAATGAATGTGTTGAAAGAAGCAATTCAAGAAGGGATAGATAGTGGAATAGCTAAAAATTTTAATCCCGAGAGACATTTAAAATTATTAAAATCTCAAAATAATGGCTAAATTTTTTTTGACAAATAAAGCAGTTGAGGATTTGTCGGATATTTGGCTGTATACATTAGAAAATTGGTCTGAAAAGCAAGCCGATATTTATTATCAACTACTGATCGCGAGTTTTGAAGAAATATCTTTTAACCCCAATATCGGTAAAAACTATTTTGATATTTTAGATTGCTTGCAAGGATTAAAAGTCGGGATGCACATTGTTTTTTATCGACAAGTTAAAAAAAACATAGAGATTATTAGAATTCTTCATGAACAGATGGATTTGAAAAATAGGATCAAAGATTAATGACTTATAAATTATACATTCAATGGTATAAATTAAGTTAAAATTTAAAGTGTTTAAAGTGAAGCAGCAATATATAAACTAAATAAATATCAAAAAATGTCAGACAAATTTACAATTATCCCGACCGCGCAATTGCTTTCAATAATATTGAAAGATTATAAACATGGCCATATCTTTGGCATTCCGAAAGAATTATTTTTTAAACCGGAAGCTACAGATTCGTTTCGTTTAACACGTTTCGGAAAAGTTTTAGAAACGCCGATTGGTGTTGCAGCAGGCCCGCACACACAAATGTCGCAGAATATTATTTCCGCATGGCTTTGCGGGGCGCGTTATATGGAGCTGAAAACCATTCAGACGCTTGATGAACTTGACGTCAGCAAACCCTGTATTGACATGCAGGATGAAGGCTATAACTGTGAATGGTCGCAGGAATTAAAGATATGCCAGTCCTTTCATCAATACCTTGATGCATGGATTATTATTCATGTTTTAAAAGATTTATTCGGGTGGAAGAGCGAAGAAGTCGGCTGTATATTTAACATGAGTGCTGGTTACAATCTTGAAGGTATTCTTAAGGAAAATGTTCAGTGGTTTTTCAGCAAAATGCAGAATTGCAAAATCGAAAAAGAAGAAAAAATTAAACAGCTTGCGTCTGTTTATCCAGATATATTAAAAATTGAAATTCCCGATTGCATTTCAGATACCATTACGCTGTCTACCATGCATGGTTGTCCGCCCGAAGAAATTGAAAAAATCGGACTTTATCTTATTGACGAGAAAAAATTTCATACAACAATAAAGTTAAATCCAACTCTATTAGGGAAAGATGAGCTGCGAAATATACTAAATACAAATCTTGGTTTTAAAACAGAAGTCCCTGATGAAGCATTCTCGCACGATTTGAAATACCCAGACGCATTAAAATTAATAAAATCACTTACAGAAGCAGCTAAGAAAAATAATGTTTTTTTCGGATTGAAACTTACAAATACGCTTGAAAGTGTCAATAACAAAGATGTTTTTCCGCCGAACGAGAAAATGATGTATATGAGCGGCAGGGCACTGCATCCGATAAGTATTAATCTTGCTGCAAAATTGCAAAATGAATTCAGCGGTGCTCTTGATATTTCTTTTTCTGCAGGTGCCGATTGTTTCAATATTAATGATATTTTAAAATGCGAACTTCGCCCTGTAACAGTGTGTTCCGATATTTTAAAACCGGGAGGATATGGTCGTCTGAAACAATATTGCGATGAAATGAAGACCTTGAGCGTTTCAGACATAAACGGGTCGCTTGAATATTTGAATAAATATGCTGTTTCTGTAATTGAAAATTCTTTATTTAAAAGAGATCCGTTTACTTCGCCAAATATAAAGAACTTGCGGCCACTGCATCATTTTGACTGCATTCATGCTCCCTGTGTTGATACCTGCCCGACGAATCAGGACATTCCCGAGTATCTTTATCATACAGCAAAAGGCGATTTCCAGAAAGCGTGGGAAGTAATTACACGAACTAATCCATTTCCTACTGTTTTGGGTATGGTGTGCGATCATCAATGTCAATCAAAATGCACACGAATAAATTATGATAATCCTGTTTTAATTCGTGAAGTCAAGCGCTTTATTTCAGAACAAAACAACAGCGATGCGATGCTTGTTCCAAAAAATAAAAACGGACTGAAAGTGGCTGTAATAGGAGCGGGACCGTCGGGTCTTTCCTGCGCTTTTTTTCTGAATCTTGCAGGATTTGAGGTAACTGTTTACGAAACAAAAAATATAGCGGGAGGTATGGTTTCTGATGCGATTCCCTCGTTCAGGCTCACTGCTGATGCAATTAAAAAAGATATTGACCGGATACAAAATCTGGGAGTAAAAATTCTGTACAACATTCCGGTAAGTAAAGAAAAATTTGCAGCCATTCAAAAAGAAAATGATTTTGTTTACATTGCAGTAGGAGCGCAGAAAGCAAAAGATTTAGGCATTGAAAACGAAGATGCACACGGAGTGATTGATTCTTTAAAATTTTTATCAGATGTCAGACAGGGTAGAAATGTAAATCTTGGCAAAAATATTTTAGTGATTGGAGGAGGAAATACTGCAATGGATGTCGCACGAACAGCAAATCGTATATCTCCCGGAAATGTTTCGGTTGTTTATCGTCGCACGCGATACGAAATGCCGGCAGACCCTGAGGAAGTAAAAGCATTACTGGAAGAAGGTATTCCTGTGGTTGAGCTGACAGCGCCCGAAAAAATTATTCCTGAAAATGGAAAAGTAGCAGGCTTGAGATGCAGCAAAATGAGCCTCTCCGGCAAAGATGCGAAAGGAAGATTGAAGCCCGTAAAAATTGAAGGATCGGATTTTGACATTTTCTGCGATACAATTATTCCTGCATTAGGACAAGATGTTGTTGCAGATTTTACCGATGCTTCTCTTATTGAAAATACGCAGGATTTATACGAAACAAAAATTCAAAATGTATTTATCGGCGGCGATGCAATGAGGGGCGGAGCTACAGTAATAAAAGCTGTTGCTGATGGAAGAAAAGTTGCCAACGCAATAATTAAAAAAGCTGAAAAGCAATTCAACTCAGCGCCTTTGGAAAACAAAAAAGGATTATCTTTTAATGAGTACATCAGCAGGAAAAGCTACAGAAAACATGGAATACATTTGAATGAAATAGCTGTTGAAAAGAGAGTGGGCTTTAATGCTGTAGTTTTACCATTAACAAAAGAACAGGCAGTGGAAGAAGCAGAAAGATGCCTCTATTGCGATGATGTTTGTAGTGTTTGTGTAACAGTTTGCCCAAATAGAGCGAACACTGCTTATGAAACAGAACTTTGCGAAATCCCTCTTCAAAAAATAATTAAAAAAACTGATGGAAGTATTGCTTATGAACAAGACGAATCTTTTAAAATCACACAAAAATATCAGGTGCTGAACATTGCCGATTTTTGCAATGAATGTGGAAACTGCACTACATTTTGTCCTACCAGCGGAAAACCTTTTGCAGATAAGCCCAAGGTGCATTTAACATTAGAAAGTTTTAAAGCTTCCGATTATGGATTTTATTTGAGTAAACTGCCCTTAAAAACAGTTTTAATACATAAAGAAAATAGTATTGTTGAAACGCTTACCGACCATGTTGAGCATTGGGTTTACGAGCATCCCGACTATGTTATTGAATTGAGAAAAAAAGATTTTTCGGTCGTGCGCGCAGAATTTTTTAAAGAAGATGTTCGCGAAGCAAACCTCAGGAGAGCATCTGAAATGCAAGTGTTGTTCAGCGTTGTAGAAAAGATGATGTAATAAAAAAGGGACATTTCGACTACGCTCAATGTCCCTTTTTTGAATTTAATTTTCCCTCAAAATCACATCATCATATTCCACTTCAAACAAATCCCCCTGTTCGCGCTCGTATCTCGCTTCTGTTTGTGCTCGACTTAGTCGAGTGCATCTCACGCTTGACGTAATCAATTAATTCTTTACTCCCCCTCTCCTTCTCTCTCTTCAAAACTCTCTCTCGCTTTCTTCTCATCAAACTCATTTTCCCATTTTGCAATTACAGCCGTGGCAAGACAATTTCCTGTCAGGTTTACAGTGCTGCGAGCCATGTCCATCAATTCATCTATTCCAAGAATAATAAAAATCGGCCAGGAGGGCAATCCAAACTGGGCTGCTGTTCCTAATAAAATCACAAGCGAAGCTCGCGGTACACCTGCTACTCCTTTGCTTGTAAGCATAAGGGTTATAACAATCATTATCTGTTGATCCCAGTCTAAATGTATGCCCGAAATCTGCGCAACAAAAATTGTTGCAAGGGATAAATAAAGCGTTGTTCCATCCAAATTAAAGCTGTAACCCATGGGCATAACAAAAGCAACAATTTTACGTGGCACTCCAAACTTTTCCATGGCTTCCATAGCGCGGGGCAATGCAGATTCTGAACTTGTTGTTGCAAAGGCGAGTGTCGCAGGTTCAGACACGGCGCAAATAAAATTCTTTATCGGAATTTTCAAATATAGCATTATGGGCAGGAATACACACAGGATAAAAACGAACAGCGCAATGTAGAGAGTTGCCAGCAACTGAAATAAATTTTTTAAAATATCAATCCCCATGTGTCCTACTGTTGCTGCAATTGCTGCAAATACAGCCAAAGGTGCGATATACATAATCAATCCCGTAAACTTAAACATGGTTTCCGACAAGCCCTCTGAAAATCGCAGCATCGGGTCTTTATGTTTGTCTTTCAGCAAAGCTACTGCTATTCCGAAGATAATGCTGAATACAACTATTTGCAATATTTGTCCCTCATATATTGATTTTGCAATATTTTCGGGAAATACATGCAGTATAAGTTCTTCTGTTGTTAATTTTTTAAATTCCTGACCGCCTGATGCAGCCAACTCTATGGGCACCTCCACTCCTATTCCGGCCTGACTGATGTTAATTGCAAGCAGCCCTATAACCAGTGCTATGGTTGAAACTACTTCAAAATACAAAATGGATTTCCATCCCATACGCCCTACCTGCTTCAGATTCGAATGACCCGCAATACCAACAACTAATGTTGCAAAAAGTAAAGGCGCAATGACTGTTTTGATAAGATTGAGAAAAACTTTGCTGATTACCTGCAAATGCACTGCTATTTGGGGCAAATCGTGTCCGAATTCTGCGCCAGCAAGCATACTTATAAGAATCCAGGTAGTAAGTGATTTTTTTCTGAATGCATACCAGACAAATACACTCAATGCGAAAATCCTGAATATAAGAAGCAGCATTTCCGGAATACGACCTCCGGTAAGAAAATGCAAACCATGCAAAACTCCGGTTAAAGAAATAATACCAATAAATGAAAGCCTGAAAATCTTTTTGGTTTTCATTGCTTGTTTACGATTGGTTTGTCTTTCTTAATTTTAAATGTGTAATATTTATTCGACAGATAGCTGTACACAACTACAATTCCGGCTGTTAGCATTTTGGAAGGTGTTGGATAAAATAAAAAAAATTCCACGAATAATTTGAGTAGAAAATAATTTAGAAGTATACATACAAAAACGGTTACTCCATATCTGAAAAGCTGAATGCGCCCGCGAATTTGGGATTCAGTAAAAGTAATATATTTTGACAGCATAAACCCGGTAATAAAAGTTATCGGGAAAACAATCAGAAAAGACGCTATATGCGGACTAATTGCAATAAACCCAAGATTAAAAACCTGTTTCTTCAAAATAAAATTATAGGTAAGAAAATAAAGAAAAATATCTAAAACTGTATTTGACCCACCACATAATGCATAGCGGAAGGTCTGCTGTGGTATTAATTTTCTGAAAGGTATATATAACCAGTCTATGACCGCCTCAATTATATCCCTAGTCTTACTTAATGTTTTCAATTTACATATTTGTTTGCCAACGCTGCAAATATATTCTTTTTTATGAAAAGCGTAAAGAGTCTTTTAGAATTGCTCAAATTCATTATATTTGCTAAAGAATCAGGTAATAATTTTCATCCTTTTTTTATCTTGTATCTTACAAAATAGCAATTATTAATGTTGTTAAAATCATTTTATATTACAATCTCTTTTTTGCTTTTAGGCTTCTTCTACGCAGAGGCTCAAAATATATTCCCTAAAAATTTTACAACAAGCAATGGATTACCCTCAACAGAAATTTTTCAAATATTTTCTGATTCCAAAGGATATATTTGGATAGCCTCAAATTCTGGTGTAACAAGATACGATGGATATGAATTCAAAAATTTTGACACTAAAAATGGTCTTCCTGACAACACTGTTTTTGAAATCTATGAAGATTATAAAGGAAGAATATGGTTTCTTCCTCTTTCGCTGAAATTATCTTTTTTTAATAACGACAGTATCTACGAATATAAATACAACGCAAAAGTTATTGAATATACAAAAACATCAATGATAGCAACAAAACGTACATTCAAGGTGGACAGTGCGGATAATGTTAGTTTTGGAATTCGGGAAAAAGGAATCATAACAATAAGTCCTGATGGAAATATCAGTAGAAAATTATTCGGGTCAAAATTCAAACGGCATTTCATAAACATCGAAAAAGACAGAATTTACTGTCTCCCTGCAAACAGGAAAGTAAGAGAACTTTCTATTTTAAATAACAACAAGGTAAGTGATATCAATGGAATATTGGTTCCTAATGCAGATGATTTGCAATACGCGGTTAAATTAAAAAACGGGAGGGTTATTTATTCAGGCTATAATTTGATTCTTGATATTAAAGATTCACAAAATTATCAGGAATACCATGTTCCAACAAGAGTCCTCTGGATTAATCTTCTTTCAGATGGAAACATTTGGTACGGAACCTACAAAGATGGTGTATATTGTATTAAAAATGGAGATTTCAGATCAAAACCTCTTCATCATTTTTTCTCTGGAATATCTGTTTCATCAGTTTGTATTGATAAGGAAGGCGGGTATTGGTTCTCTACACTGGAAAAGGGAATATTTTATGCACCAACACTTGAAATAAATATTCTGACCAAACTTGACGGCCTCAGCGATGAAAGAATTACATGTCTGGCTTCTGGTCCGGATAAAAGCATACTGACTGGATATTATGCACCTTATATTGATCATATTTCTGAAAATAATATTAAAAAAATTGAAATATACTCAAGTCCGAATATTGTTATTAATTGTATTTTACAACAAGAAGGTTTTTATTACACAGGAACAAACAGCATGTTGTGCAAAATACCCGGAGATATTATTTCAGGAAAAAAATCATATTATGTTCTCAAAGGAGTTGAAGCGTCCGGAGCTGTATTAAGTATGATTCAAAGCTTAAAGGGAGGATACTGGATCGGCTCTTCTTTTTCAATTACAAAATTCGATGGTGATACGATTGTTTATAATTCCACCAACAAAGGTCATTCTATCAGAGGACTTGATCTTTTAGAACATACGGATGGATCTCTTTGGATTGGGACATCCCGTGGTTTATGGCGTTACAGTAATAGCGTATTTACTGATTATGGTAAAAAGGACAAGCGTTTTATGACTAGGGTAAACAAAATAAAAAGATTCAATGATTTTCTTTGTTTGGGATCTAAAGGAGAAGGACTAGTTTTATGGAATATTCCTAAAAATAAAATTTATCAGATAACAAAAAATGAAGGACTGACCAGCAACTCTATTACCTGTCTTTTAATAGAAGGAAGCAATATTTGGGCAGGTACAGAAACAGGGCTGAATAAAATTTCAATTCAGTCAATAGAAAATAATAAATATACAATACGCAACTATACCACTTATCATGGTCTGATATCTAATAATATTAATGACCTGCTCATTAAAGATTCATTAATCTATCTGGCAACAAATAACGGACTCGCATCTTTTAATCGTTTTGAACTAAAACTAAATACATGCCCTCCACCTGTTTATATTACAGGTTTTTCAGCTAATGAAAAAAAAATAAATTTCTCTGAAAATATTGAACTGAAATACGATCAAAATTTTATTGTTATCAGGTTTGTTGGCTTAAACTATAAAAAAGCAGGAAACATTAAATACCGTTATAAAATTGATGGATTAAATGAAACCTGGCTTTATACAAACAACACCTATGTTCAATACCCTTTTCTTCCTGATGGGAAATACAGATTTGTTATTGAAGCTCAAAACGAAGACGGTCTCTGGAGTAGCAAATCGGCAATCGTTTCCTTTACAATTTTACCCCCTTTCTGGAAAACAGCATGGTTCTTTATTCTTTGCATCCTTTTAATTCTGCTATTAATATTTTTATATATAAAAAGAAGAGAAAAAAGACTGGTAAAAGAGAAAAAAATTCTGGAACAAAAAGTAACAGAAAGAACCACCGAAATTATTAAACAAAAAAATAAAATTGAAAAACAGGCACAAGAACTGGAAAGACTTTCGATTGTCGCGCGCGAGACAAGCAATGCTGTAATCATTATGGACCGTTATGGCAACATTGAATGGATTAACGAAGGTTTTACACGTTTCTATGGATATACTCTTGATCAATTATTTCTCCTGAAAGGAAAAAATATTTGCGACGCATCTGAAAATGTTTTCATGAATGATATCCTTAAAACAATTCATGCAAAAAAAGAACCTGTTACTTATGAATCTCATATTAGAACCAAATTTGGTGATAAAATATGGATACAAACTTCTCTTGCACCGATTCACGATGAAAATGGAAACATTGTAATGCTTATTGCAATAGACAGCAATATTAATAAACTGAAAATTGCTGAAGAAGAAATTATGCAGCAAAAAGAAGAAATTGAAGCGCAGCGCGATGAATTAAGCATTCAGAAAACAATTGTAGAAATAAAAAACAAAGATATTACTGACAGCATTAACTATGCTAAAAGAATTCAGGATGCAATACTCCCTGCACGAAAGACCACGCTCGAAATGCTTGGTGATAGCTTTGTTCTGCATATTCCAAAGGATATTGTCAGTGGGGATCTTTATTGGGTAGCGCAGAAAGGAGACAGAGTGTTTTTTGCAGCTGTTGACTGTACTGGACATGGGGTTCCGGGTGCATTCATGAGTATTGTAGGACATAATGCGCTGAACAGAACAATCAATGAATTTCTTAAAGTGAAGCCATCAGAAATTCTTGATACTCTTAACTCAATTATTGATGAAACACTTCGTAATACTGAAACCGGTATGAAAGATGGGATGGATATCGCTCTTTGCATGCTAGACAGGAAAAATAATGTTATTGAATTTGCCGGCGCCAATAATCCTCTTTACTTGTTAAGAAATAAAAAAGTACCACTTCCTGAAAATACTTTTATACAAGCTAAAGCCGAAAACGAAAATCATATTCTTTTATCTGTTTCAGGAGATCATCAACCTATTGGGGCGTATGCCTACAGAAAAAATTTCACGAATCATTCAATAAATTTACACGAAGGAGATACTATATATATTTTTTCTGACGGATATGCTGACCAATTTGGAGGGACAGCATCCTCCAAAGGAAAAAAATTCATGTATACACGATTAAGAGCTCTGTTGCTAAATATTCAAAACAACACAATGGAAGAACAAAAACAAATATTACTAAACAATTTTTATGAATGGAAAGGTTCATTCACTCAAATTGATGACATTTGCATTGTGGGAGTAAAAATTTAAAATAAGTATCCTCGGCAAAATTTGTGATTGAGATTTAGTGCGGTTGAATGGCAAAACATAATGCAGGGCGCAAGTACAAAAATCAGGAATAATACTATTTTCTGTCAAAAAAAGGATTTTTTGAAGTAGCGCTTAAAGGGATGCCCCATATTATTTTCACATCCTTACCAAACAAGTTCATTTCTCTGGCAGCCATTCCAATCGTGTACATAATACGAGAGTCAGCACGATTATCAGCAGCAACACTAAGCGCAGAGCCTGCTGCAATTCCTAAATCTGTAGTATTAAAAACACAGGGATGCTCCTGATGCTTAGTCTTTTCTTCGCAGTTTTTATGTCCGCATAATCCGCAATAGCTTATATTTCGTGGTTCTATGCAGGTTCCTATTAAAACAATTACCGATGCCTGCAAAACATTTGCTGCATCGCGGTTAAAAATCTGCATTCCTGAAGTAATTGCCAACTCCTTCATCTTTTCTGCAAGCATTTCCTTTTCTTCCCCATCAATCATTGCTATTGACAATGTATCAATACCTCTTCCTTTTGGAGCAGTGCGCGCAGCAAGCATCATTTTTCCGGCAACTTCTTTTAGTAATTGCGCTTTTATTTCTTCTTCCTTAATCATATCCTAAATTTTTGATGTTCGACAAATTTAGCAGAAAATAAATTTCTCACAAAAGATAATCTGCATGCGCCAAAGTTCGCTCAAAATGTATAGAAACACTTATTTCATAAAAACAAAAAAGCCACACATTACTGCATGGCTTCGAGAAAAATGTACTAACCCTATAATCATTTTTCCTCAGATGGCATTTAATCTTTTTTTACCGGACCCAATGGCATTACAACTCTTCCGTACATTTCATTTAACACCTGCGCCATACTTGCATACAGAGCAGAAAGTCCGCAAAAAATTCCTTCATATCCTGCAATAACTTTTAATGTTTGATTTTCTGTAAAATCGGCAACTGCCAATAATGCAAAAAGAATAACCAAAGAACCAAAAACAACTTAAAGCGCTTTGTTTAGTCGTAATGTTCCAATAAACATGAAAAGTGTGAAAATTCCCCACAAAGCAAGGAAAGCAGTCATTTCATTTTTTCCGGGAGCGCTTCCAAATCCTTTTGACGGCATTACAATCAAAGCTACCAGTACAATCCAAAAAAAGCCATACGCCGTAAAAGCTGTAGTACCAAATGTATTATTCTTCTTCCATTCCATAACACCCACGATAACCTGTGCCATTCCCCCGATAAAAATCCCCATTGCCAGAGTTACAGTACTGAGCGTTATAAAACCAGCATTGTGAAGATTAAGAAGTATGGTTGTCAATGCAAAACCTAAAAGCCCGAGAGGCACAGGATTTGCTGTTGCTTCCGATGCTGTAAGAATTTTCTGGGTTTCCATGTTATATAATATTTATTGATACCGACAAAAATATTAAAAACCCTTAATATAAAACAATGTTGTAAAACAACCTTTTTGCAAAGGGCAATAAAAAAACCGGCATTTCGACTTCGCTCAATGACCGGTTTTAATTTAAATTATTGGATTGGATTTAGAACTTATATATTGCTGCAAACAATACCCTTACATTAAAAATATCTTTTGTTTCGGAAACAATTCCTTTGTTATCAACTTTCTTTCCATAGGCTGCGCTGGTAAATTCTATCTCGGTAGCAAATTCTAATTTTTCCCGAATGAATACCGCTCTTGGTGCAACACGGTAAACAGATTTAATGTTCCATCCTCGACTGGCACTGTAACCATCTTTAACATTTATTTCTTTTGATGTTCCCAAATTCTGTGTATATCCACCAAATAAACCTACCTGAAATGTTTTTCCATTTGAGTTGACATCCAACCATGCAGACATTGTATTGACCGGAGTGTATTCTTTAAAACCATGATATTTATCTGTTGTATCAGACACACCATAACTTCCAAGCATCACTAAATCCTGAAGATTCTGACCATAAACTCCCTGAAATTTTATTGTAATAGGCTCTATTTTATATTTAACAAAAATATTAGCAGAAAAACTTCCCACGGTTTCATCTGTCTTGTGGTTGTAAGCAGTTACTCCTATTGTTGTTGTGGTATAAAGCCGTGGTCTTAAAATTTTATATCCTCCGCCAATACCAACAAGTAGTTCGGTTTTAAGAGAATCATTTTTTGTTCCATAAGAAATCTGCGCCTGCACTTCAGGTATTGCAGAATTTCGTAAAGGTGTAGAGCCTCCAACACTTACAAAATCGCGTTGTGATAAGATACAAGCCATGGTACTGATATCGCCAATTTTATGTGTGTACCTTACCTGTGGATTTCTGGAAAATGGCTGAAAAGGAACACCTGTATTAAAAGAAACTGTGCCCGGAAATGAGTTGTGGTTAAATAGTGGATGCCAGAACTGACCAATTAATAATTCATTTTTTTGTGGCCATGTAAGTTTCACAAATGAATGACGAAGTCTAAAACCGTTTCCATCAACAAAATTTCCTTTTAACGCAGCATCTACAAACTCATTTCCAAAAAAGTCGGCTTCAAGCACACCTTCTGTTTTAGCGCCAAAAGCATCTGGTGCAGATATTTTCCCTGTTAGCCTTGATTGAATAGACAGCATATTAAAATTCGGAACAGCATTAATATCTTTTCCTGAACTGTCAAGCATTTCATTTGCAGGAAACACCAAAAAATGACCTTCCCGAATATTTATTGTTTGACGCGAATCAAAAAACACGTCGCTTTTTACAAAGCCGGAAAAAGCAATTCCATACTTTGGGGCTTCTTTTTTTTCCTGCGCAAAAACAATGCATGGAACAAATAATAAAACGAATAATAATTTTCTCATAATCTGAATAATTTAATTTAACAATAAGGGTTTTAATTTTTAATATTTAATGTAATAAATTCTTTAATAAAAAATTAATATTTTCTTAACCTGTCAGCGTGCCTTTGTCAGCAGATAGACTGAAAGCATACAAGCTGCTTTCTAATTTCAATATAAAGTGGGCAAATATAACTTGTTTTGTAATGTATGGTTTTAGATATGCTTAAAAACATTATTTTTAACAAGCACTTTAAATGAAAACATCAGGTCACAAAAACTGATAACATAAGCAGTTCCGAAACCTGATGTTTGTTCTTTTATATAATTATTTGAATATTATTTCTGATCCAGATGATAATTTTCAACTTTGTTTGCATTATCTTTTTGTGTCATTAGAGAAACAACTATAAGCACAAGAGCCGCTAAAGGTATAGAAATAATTCCAGGGTTATCAAGCGGTATAATTGCTGCAGATTTTGCAAGACCGTATTTTTCAAACATTGTTGGAGAACCTAAAATAATCAATATGGATGATAAAATACCCACAACGATTGACGATGCAATCCCTTTTGCTGTAGTTTTTTTCCAGAACAGAAGGAATAAAATTGCAGGCAGATTTGCAGAAGCAGCAACCGCAAAAGCAAGTCCAACGAGGAAAGAGACATTCATGCCTTTAAATAACACACCTAGAATAATAGCAAAAATTCCCACACAGAATGCAGCGATTTTTCCGGCTTTTACTTTGGCTTTATCATTCATTTTTAGACCAAGGTAATTATCCATAAAATCGTGAGCAATTGCTCCGGATGAAGCCACAATTAGTCCGGCTACAGTACCTAAAACTGTAGCAAAAGCTATTGCAGAAATAATAGAGAATATTCCTACTCCAAAATATTTTGCAAGAAGTGGCCCTGACATATTACTGCTCTCAACATCAAGAACACCATTAACAGATGCGCCTAATCCCATATAAAGAGTTAAAACATAGAAAAATCCGATTGCAGCAATAGCAACAATTGTAGACTTTCTTGCAGCGCGCTGGCTTGGAACCGTATAATAACGGATAAGAATATGTGGCAAGGCTGATGTTCCTAAGAACAATGCCAACATTAAAGATACAAAATTCAATTTATCCCAAAAAGTAGCGCCCGATTTGCTTGAAACCTTGTAAAGCAGACCGGGGTTTATCATACTCTTGCCGGGAGTAGAATTCTGATACCATACGGTAGTTTTAGCATCTTTAATATCCTTCTTCGCAAAACGAACGACTTCCAGATTCTCCATTGTTGAAAGAAATTCAAACGGACCAACAGGACCTGTTTTGTCAACTTCTTTTCCATCAACAATAATTTTAGTTAAATGACCCACCTGAAAAAACTTGCGGTTTTCTTTTGGTTCTCCATTATAAAGCTTTTTGCCATCTTCGGTTGTTGTGATAAACAACATTTCGGAAAAACTTGTTGAATCCTTGCTGAGTTTAAACCATTTTGCAAGATTATCTTTTTCAAAATGAACAAAAGTTAATTTTTTATCTACGGTATAAGCTCCTTTAAATATATATGTTGAATCGGTTGAACCAATAACCTGTCCATTATCAATTTTTGCATTTAATGTTACAAAGGAGTGTGTCGGGTGATCTTTATCGGGTAGATTAAATCCATTCTTTAAAATATAAACGGTCAGGATTGTAGAAAAAATTATCAGCAATGAGCCTTTTATAAACTGAACATAAGTTGTAGACGTCATCCCTGCTGTAGCAACAATCAAAATAACAATAGAGCCTACAATCAAAACGCCTGTCCAGTGTGGCAGACCAAGCAAAGGAACTACTAAGTCTCCGGCGCCAACCATTTGCGGAATCAAATAAAAAACAGATACAATCAAAGTGCTTATCGCAGCTGTTAATTTGATCGCTTTTGAATTAAACCGGGCATCAAGAGCATCGGTAAATGTGTATTTCCCTAATCGCTTCATGGGCTCTGCCACAATAAAAAGCGCAACAACCCAGCCTGCCAGATAACCTATTGAATAAAGAAATCCGTCATAACCTGAGTATGCAATCATCCCGCAAATACCAAGGAAAGATGCAGCGGACAAATAATCTCCCGCAAATGCAATTCCGTTTACCCCCCAGTGAATATTTCCTCCGGCAGCATAATAGCCAGATGCGGACTTTGTTCTTCTTGCAAAATAAAAAGACAATCCTAAAACAGTGGCAACAAATAACATGAAAATTACTATTGCCCAAATTGAAACATCATAAATCATAAAATATCCTCCTTATTTTTTATTCATTTTATTTTCCATTTTCGTACACGCAGCATTATATATAAAACCCATAATTACAGCAAGAACAATCAGTCCAAAACCATACACTATGGCTAAATTCTGCTTCCCTAATACATGAACGCTTAACATATCCGGGTCTAATAGTCCAATCAATACAAATCCGGTGTACACCAATAAATAAAAAATAAATAAGATAACACCCAGTTTCGATTTTTTCGCCGCTGCGTGATCTGTTTCTAACTTTGCTGCTGGTCCGTGCATTTTTCCTCCTTTTTTAAAACTGATTATTAGATAATTGATTTCCTTAAAAATAATTTTTTTTAACCGACCAAAACTAAAAAAATATTATTTTATTGTTTATTTAATAAGATTGCATGACAACATTGTTTTAAAACAACTATTTTTATTCTATTTTTGAAAAATTATGCGTTTCACAAATCAAATAAAATGCGCTTCATGCAATTTGAAATGTGACATTTATCTTACAGCCGTTGAGATGGGGCTGGCAGATAAATTTGAACCCATTCAGGCTGTTTATAAAAAACATGAAGTTATTTGCAGACAAAACAGCTCTGTTTCTCATGCTATTGTTATTGTTGAGGGTCAGGCGAAAATGTTGATTGAAGGTGTAAACCAAAAAAATATCATCATGTATATACTTGTTCCTTCAAATTATATCGGACTGATTGGCGTATATGATATCAAAACCTACGCGTATAGTGTAGCAGCTATTAGTGAATGTTATACCTGCCAGATTGATATTAACTTTGTGAAAGAATTATACTTTTCAAATTCTAACTTTTTGAAGAAACTAAATTTTGCTTTTGGCGCATCTGTAAATTCTATAATGGAAAAATTAATTTCTCTCAATCAAAAACAAATAAGAGGAAGAGTTGCAGACAGTTTGCTTTATCTGTCAAAAATTTATGATGCTACTAGTTTTACTCTTGGAATTACCAGAAAAGAATTAGGTGAAATGAGCGCAATTTCTGAAGAAAACGCTGTTCGGTTGCTTTCTGAATTTAAAAATGAAAACATCATTGGGTTTGAAGGGAAAGAAATTACAATTAAAAACCTTGCCCGTTTAAAAAAAATCAGTGAAGTAGGTTAATAGATTATGCTTTGTAGGAACTCATAAAAGAAGCATTTAACTTCGCCTGATAAGCATTTATCTGTGAAAACACCTTCTTTAAAATAACCTGCTCCATATCGCTTAGTTTCTTAAGTAAAATAAAATTATCGGGCTCTGTATTACTCATAGATTGGCTTACCTGATGCTTTAATCTAAGTTGCATCAAATAATTATAATGAAACAACAGCTCTTCTACGGTTGTTTTATCAAACACCTCTTTCATCGCAAGTTCATTGATTCGCTCTGCTGTATTTGTTTTCCTTACCTGATTTTGCAGCGCATAAATCCTTGTAAACATAATTGTTGGAGTTAGGCAATTTTTTATATCAAGGCTGTCAGAATTTTTTCCCTGCGCATCGGATACGATGTTTCCAAAAACATTCAGAGGAGGCTTAAATGTTGCTACAGACTGTGCGAGGTGATAGAAAAATGTACTCCTACCATGAAGCGCTGAAAAGACAAAATCTTCTAATTCCATAAATAATGAAGACGTTCCGAATACCATACGCAGGTCAAAAAATACTGAAATGTTTAAGATATTCTGCGGTTCTGCATTTACAATCCAATCGGTAAAATAATTTTTCCAAACAGAAAGCGGCTGACACCAGTCAGGATTCTTTGCCATGTAACCCCCTTTACACAAAGGCAAACCTGAATCTGAAAGATAATTACATATTTTTTCCGATAATGCTGTAAAATATTTTTTATGTTGCTCTTGGTTTTCAGAACTATCCTGATAAATCAACGCATTATCCTGATCTGAAATCAAAGAAAATTCTTCACGCCCCGAGCTTCCGAATGTAAAAAAGCAAAATTCTGCCGGAGATGCTCCAAGCTCACTCAGAGAAATATTAATTATTTTTTCTGTAATGGCATCATTTAGTATAGAAATAAGCCTTCCAGCAATAACGGCATTTCCGGTTTCATTCAGCATAGGTCTAATCAAAAAAGGAATCTTTTCCCGGATTTTTTTAAATTCTGAAACAGGAATAGTCGAATTAATCAGTTTCAAAATATGCCCTTTTACATCAGAATATAATGAAATTACATCTATTGTTTTAAAAACACCTGTATAATCGCCCTTAGGGTTTTGAATCAATAAATGCGTAAAATCGTGTTTTTCTGCAAATATCAACGCTGTGTCAATATCAGTATTCTCAGCGATTTCTGGCTGCGAAGGCTTCCTGTATGCAGAAACCGGAATATTCAAATTAAATTCTTTAATAAAAAGTAGTTCTGCAATATTTGCGAATGTAATTATTCCAGAAGAGTTTATACCATCAAATAAAACAATATAATCGGACTTATGCCGGCTCATTATTTCAATAGCAGACATAATATTTGCTGACTCAGGGCAATGAATGAGAGGATGCTGGAAATCGGAAACTTTTTGTACGGAAACTGCCAGTCTGCTTGTCAGCAAATCCCATGATTGTTCTGCCGGAGAAATCAGCGATTCTTTCTGCATTGACACCCGTTCAATAAATCCGTCAAAAAAAGCTTTATTACCCTTTTCATCTGTAGAAATATTCAAAGAAAGTAAAACATCAAAACTACTGCCTCCCTTTTTTCGGAGAAATACTTTTTTGCGTGCGAACCCTTTATTTTCCTTCAGATGGCCTAATACAAATTTTACATCTGATTTTGAACTAAAAATTTTTGCAAGAGGAACTTTTTTTAACTCTTCTTCATTTTTATAGTCCAGCATAGATACAAGACCATTATTCACATCTGTAAGACTGATTTTATCATGCAAAGAAAAACGGAAATATCCTAGTCGTGAATAATCTGCAACAGCATGTAATCTTGCTTTTAGCTCTTCCAGTTCATTTTTAACAGTTCTGTTTTCACTTGTATCCCTAAGCGTAAGAAGCAGTCCTTCCTTTTCAGCAAAAGATATATGCAATACCGTTAATACAGCCTCAACGGTACTGTTATCTTTCTTTTTCAAAAGAATTTCTTTCTTCGTTTCATTATTTATTTTCAGAATTGTATTAGGAGCAGCATCAGCAAATAATAACTCCAAGGGCAGTAAAGACATTTCATTATTTGTATACCCGAGCCAGTTTTGAATGAATAAATTGGTATAAGAAATTTTATTATTTAATAAAAGAATTATCCCTTCTGTAGATGATTCAATCAGGCTGTGATATTTCTCTCTCGATTCGCGCAACTGTTCTTCTGCCAGTTTGCGACTTTTTTCGATTCTTAAACTCTGATGCGTAATAAAAGCAATTATCAGAGAAATAATAATAATGATACTAATTGATATTATTATAATTTTATTTGTGAGCAGTGCCATTTCTGTTTCAACATCATTCAAATATATTCCGGTGCCAATAATCCAATTCCAGGGAGCAAACTTTTTAACAAAGGATATTTTTGGAACTATTTGTAAAGAATCGTCTTTCAGTTGCCAGCGATAACTTATAAATCCCTCTTCTTTTGTTTTTGCTATTTTAACGGCCTCCATGAATAATTTTACGCCATCCGGGTCTTCAAATTCTTCAAGGCTTTTACCCGTTAACTCATGAACATAGGGATGGATTACCATTACAGGCTGCATATCTGTTATCCAGAAATAATCTTTGTTATCATCTCCATATCTTAAAGATTCGATGGTTTGTTTTGCCTGATTTTTAGCGTTTTCAAGTGTTACGATTCCCTGCTCAACATCGTCCTGATATTTTTTTAACAAGCTCCATGCGGAATTCGTAAGCTCCATTATCATTTTCCGCTTTTCCTCAACAACATTTTCTTTAAAAGCAGGAATGATAAAAGCAAAAACCGAAATAATAAAAAGCAAAATTGCCAATAATGCCGGTAGTACTATTTTCTGGAAAAAATTCGCTTTGTATAATTTCTTACTCATAGCTTAGGTTAGGTATAATGTTTTTTTGTCTGTCGGAAGCACGAAGCACGAAGCACGAAGCACGAAGCAACTTCTGGCTTCTGGCTTCTGACTTCTGACTTCAAAAACATTTTCCTCAATTTACGTAACATCATTTATAGAATAAACCTTCGGTTTGTATTTAAAGATATGGATTTAACGATTGCATTATTCATATCAAGAACCGCGATGCCATTAACCTGCCCATTGTCTGCTAAAGCCGGAATTGACACGCAACTGGATTTACCTTTTATTTTTTTTTCTCCATAAGAAAAATAAATAAATCCTTTAAAAATATGTGTAAGCAAACTTTCTCCGGGTCCATAACAAATTCCAAGACCTTCCATGTGCAAATGACCGCAAATACTCAATTCGCAGTTTGCCTTTTTCATGAAATCAAAATGCTTCTTTATTTTTTTTCCATCTCCCGAATAACTTGCGATATAGCCGGTAAAATTAGGATAGACAAAATGAGAAAAAAGAACACTTTGACTACCAAAAGATTTAATGGCATGTTCCGAAAGCGACATCATATATTCTTTATTCCTTGGCTGAATTTCCACGGAATAATCATCTGAATAATTCCAAACATGATCCCCTGCAAAATGTCTCTTTTCTTCTGCAGACAATTGATACCAATTTTCGGGTAAATTAAATCCTGACTGGTATTCAGGAAATTTTTTTAAATGAAAAAGATCATGATTTCCAAGCAAAACAATACTACAATTCGATTTTATAATATTGATGCACTCATCTGCATTTTTTGTGTTTTCATATTTTGCGCGCCTGTAGGGATATCCTAGAATATCGCCTAGACAAATAATATGATCGCATTTTTCAATTTCAATCATTTTCATCGCTTTTTTCAGGCTGACGATGTCTTCGTGTATATCCGATAATAATGCTATTTTCAAAAGAAAAAATGTATTTAATGTTACGCAATTTGCGAATCATCTTTATTAAAACGAATGAAATCTGATACCCATCACAAGCACATCATCTGTCTGATGCGTTGCGCCTTTCCATGCTTCAAAAGTAGAGCTCAATTTACTGAGTTGTTCCTTCATCGCTAAAGACTGCAATTCTGTTAACATTTGTTCAAAACGGGTTGCCATAAATTTCTGCGATTCCTGTTTCCCGAATTGATCCTGATAGCCGTCTGTATACATATAAAGCATGTCGCCCTCTTCAATATGATACGTATGTGTTGTATATTCTATATTCTGATTATGCGAGAAAATATCGCCGATTGAATAAATATCTGCCTTGACTTCTTGTATTCCTGTTTTACTATATAAACAAGCATGACCGTTGGCGCTAGCAATTTTAAGTTCTCTGAAATCTTTATCCCAGCAACACAATGTAATGTCCATTCCATCGCTCTGAATATCGTCAGGTTCACGTCCTTTCTCCAATGCAGTAACAATACGCAAGCTGAGATACTCTAAAATTTTTGAAGGGCTGGTAATACCTTTTTCATTAATAAGTTCATTCAATATTGTTGATCCAATCATGCTAAGAAGCGCACCCGGAACGCCATGACCGGTACAATCCGCAATGGCAAAAAATACTTTATTCGCCTGATAAGACATCCAGTAAAAATCGCCACTGACAATATCGCGGGGTTTATAGAATATAAAAGAATCGGAAAAATGTGTCTGTATTAATTTCATCGAGGGCAACAAGGCTTCCTGTATACGCTTCGAGTATTTTATACTGTCGGTAATTAATTTATTTGTGTAACGAAGCTCATTGTTCGCTTTTGCAAGCAATTCCCTTTGTGTGGTAATTTCTTCATTCTGTTGCTTAATCTCAGCTTCGGCTTCTTTTATTTGTGTTATGTCAGAGTCTATTGCTACTAACTTTTTAATATTTCCGGAAGCATCAAGAATAGGTGTTATAGTGGTTTGCGCCCAGAATTTATGACCCGATTTTGTTTCAGTATAATTATCGTACACTACTGCCTTTTTATCTGAAAGGCACTCATTTATTATTTCAACAATACGGGGACTGGAGCTTGCTTTTAAAATATCAACACCCTTTTCTCTGCAATACTCGTCCCTGTCAACAAAACCATAAATACGCTTAAAACTCTCGTTTATCCACTCAATGTTGCCTTCTGCATCCATTATTAAAATAGCATTGCTTGTTTCGCTTGCTACTATTGACAGTTTCTCAAGCTCGCGGTTGTTAAGCTCAAGATGCTCTGCCTGCGTACTAAGTTCTTCTTTTTGCTGCTCTACTTCTGCTGTTCGTTCTTTCACGAGAAGTTCCAGCCGAATGTTTTTCCTTATTAACCTCTGATTATATATTTTAATGCTTCCAAAAATAACAAGCACGAAAACAATTAAATAAATGGCATAAGCAACATAAGTTCTGTAAAAGGGTGCCAGAATTTTAATTTTATATGAATCTTCCGAACTTTCCACATCATAAATATTTTTTGCTTTAACCCGGAACACGTAATCTCCTTCTGGAAGATTTGTATATTCCTTCTTTGTTTCTTTGCTCCAGTTACTCCACGACTTATCAAAACCTTCCAGTTTGTAGCTGAATTCAATATCTACCTCATTATCATAAAAAGGTGCAGAAAATTCAAATGAAACAGTATTTAAGCTATAAGACAAAACAGATTTCAGCTTCACAGAATCGTTTAAATTGTATCCCATGAACAAAACAGAGTCATTGTTTGCAACAATTTTTCTTATCAGGCTGGGAAAAGTTTGTTCGTAAATTTTCGTAAATTTCTGTTCATATTTATACAATTCATGATTCGTACACATCCAGACGGTATTATTTTCATCAATATAAAACCTAAATACATATCCGGTGCTTTTAAATGGTTTGTTCTGCATTTTCCAAACACCATTTTTATTTTTTTCAATGTAACACATTCCGTTTTTGTCAGACTGAATCCAAATGCGACCTGCAGTATCAGAAGTCAATTGTTTAACATCTACATTAGCGCCTAAAATTTGTGTAGAAATTTCATCCGGAAAAAAATGATATTTTTCACTTCCTTTTATTTTTTCTGCTCTGAAAACGCCTTTCTGGGTGGCTATATAAAGTTTATTTTCCAGAAAATACGGATAATTATAATCCATTCTGGGCAAACCATTAGTAGTATCGTAATTTATTACTTTACTTTTTCCCGGATTGTTTTTATCGGAAAACACAACATGATAAAGCCCGCTGTATTTATCAGAATACCATATATCGCCATTTTCATCAACGGCAGTGCGCCACACGGGATTCTCCGATCTCTGAATTTCTTCTACCGCACTAAATACATTGCCTGTCCCAAATTTTTGAAAACGTGTAAAAGCAAGTCCAGATCGCTGTCCTATAAAAATTATATCCGGAAATTTTGGCGTTGTGGTAAAACTTAAAATTTGTCCACATTCAAAAACGCTATGAACGGTGGTGTCTCTGACTTCGAGCAAACCAATCGGACCCGGAGCGTACAAGATGTTATTCAGCTCAACAAAAGCCCAAGTGGAAGCAGCGGTATTTTTTATATATTTGAAGCTATACCTGTCATTTGTACTGTTGATTTTATGCTCAGGCATATAATAAATTCCATTTGTAGTTCCTATATATGTTTTGTTATTATGCTTTTTTATAGACAAGGCCAAACCTTCAAATCCATTTAATTCATTGAATTTCGTTAAGGGCGAATTTATTTCGATTTTTGATATTCCATTTACAAGACCAGCCCACAGATTATTATTTTTATCAAAGAAAAGAGCATATACGCCATTGCTTTGCAGTCCCCTGTTTTTATTAATTATTTGTAATAAAAAACCATCCCTGTCGGTTATTACAATTCCCCCCGATAGTGTCCCGTAAGCATACTGTTCATTGTTAATCTGAATTCCTGTTAGCAAAGAATTTTCTTTAAAATAGGCATCTGCTTCAGTTATGAAAGGAATAACGACTTCATTGGCGCTTGCATTACCTGAATCAAGTTTTTCTTTATCATACAGAAAAATACCTTTTCCGCGAATACTGATTAAAAATTTTCCCTTACAGAAAGGAAGTATAAAATATTCTTTGAAATTTGATTTTAATTGCTCTGTATAAGGCAGAAACACGAGTCTTTCTCTATCTATATAGTAAATTCCATTATCTTTCTGCGTTATGTAAACCGTGTTTTCAAAAACAAAACCTTTCATCTGTTGCAGGTCTGTTTTTATAATATTAAAAGTATTATTTTTATAATGAATGATTGAATTTTTGCAAATAAAATACACTCCTTCGCTTGTTATACAAACGTCTTTAACGTCGCCACAATTTAGATCTTCGGGTTTTAATTTACTTAACAAAGAGATATAGGAAAGTCGCCCTATATTGTCGGGAGCAAGATAGCCAAACTCGCCGACTGCTCCCACGTAAATAACTCCTTTTGTATCTTTAGCAAGCGACCAGACAATAGAATTATTGGAAACTTTTATAAGCCTCCAGTTTTTGCCATCGTATTCAAGAACACCTTCTGTATTGGCAATATACATCACACCACGGGCATCCTGTAGGATAGACCAATTTTGCGGTGAATTTGTGCCATAATCTTTATCTGTGTAATTTTGTATGAAAGGAGAACCGGATTCCCTGTAAACCTGTGCAACAGAATAAAAATATCCTGTCAGAAAAACAAGCAAACAAAAAATAAATATTCTTTTTTTATTCATACAGATGATTCTTTTTTTATTTTCTTTGTACTTTAGAGCGCAAAAAGAACAGTAAAGTTAATTAAAATTTAAAGAATGAAAAAATATATTTTTGGGCTGGTAGCACTAATGTATGTGATATCCGGCTGTCAGCAAAGTTCTCAAGAGCAGGGGATTTCAAAAAAAGAAGTTATTTCTGAAAACAATTACCAACATCTTACGTGTGCAGTCAACTGGTACGAACGTTCTGCAGAAATGAAGGCATGCTACTATCAGGCATATAATCTTGCACGTATGCAACTTGACAAATATCTGCAAACAGAAAATAAAAAAAGTAAAAAAGCAGTGATAGTAGATATAGATGAAACTATATTAAACAATACTCCTTTTGAAATTAAATGTATGGAAACCGGCAAAGGCTATTCATCTGAAACTTGGAATGAATGGACAAAACTAGCGAAAGCTGCGGCATTACCAGGTGCGCTTGATTTTATAAACTATGCAAAATCTAAAAATGTTGAGACGTTTTACATTTCTAACAGACGCACAAATGAAATGGAATCTACCATGAAAAACCTCGACTCACTCGGTTTTCCTTATGTTGACAAAGATCACATGCTTTTCCGCACAGATGAAAGCAGCAAAAAAAATCGCAGAGCAAAAGTTACGGAAACACATGAAATTATTCTTCTCATTGGCGACAACCTTGCCGACCTTTCTGAAATATACGAAGAACGCTCTGTCAATTTCGGAAAAGATATTGTTGATCAAAATAAAAATAATTTCGGGGAAAAATACATCATTCTCCCAAATCCTATGTATGGAGACTGGGAAATGGCATTGCTCGGAATGAATAAAAAAATTAGCGACGAAGAAAAAGGAAAAATATTACGACAAGACTTAAATAGCGGATATTAGTAAAAATTGATGTTCAATAGATGTTCGGTAGATGTACAATTGTATTCCTACTTAATATCTATTGTATATCTATTGAATTCCTATCGTATTTCTACTGAATTCCTATTGTATTCCTCTATATTAAAAAATAAGTAACTAATCAGTTTTCAAAAATATAAAAAATTACGAGGTTGTTAACATAATATTAACTATGATTTTAGGATAAAAATTGAAATCGAAAAAAAGTCTGTGTTTATCAACAAAAAACATCGCCAATTC
>Ga0209417_1000186_pt1 | contig 163497 bp, 128 predicted proteins | sample RifGroF2_FD_184002 | JGI IMG/M metagenome (GOLD analysis project Ga0209417, IMG submission 184002) | Groundwater microbial communities from Rifle, Colorado, USA - Groundwater F2 (SPAdes) (version 2) | ecosystem: Environmental > Aquatic > Deep subsurface > Groundwater | place: Rifle, Colorado... | reverse complement strand
TGTTTGCACGCAGGCCAGCGCCTTTGTTCGAAGTAAACACAATTGGATTGGTTGATGTACCAACTGCCATAATCTTAGCGCCACGTTCGATAACCAGTACGCTCTTTTCGGTTCCGCGAATAACTGTTCCGGCGGCAATGGTCAGGGTTGCACCTTCGTCAACATATACCCAACCGTCGAGTTTAATAACCCCGCTCCATGTTTCGCTGGCAGTAATGTGTACACCGGCGGAACGGGAAAACTGCCCGTTACCTTTGGTTACAGTGGCATCAGCATAAACTTTGTTTACCGGGTTCCATTCGGTCCAGCCTGCAGTCCAGTCGGTAACTCCATCCAAAGCTCCAATGTAACGGACATGATCGAAAAAGCTGTTGTCAATTGAAGCGACTCCTGTATTCTGGCTTGCATCATACCAATAGGAAGCATTTAAAGCTAGCGACCCTGCGGCAGGCTGGAAATTCAATGCATTATAGTTGAACGCATCGGTAATTTTCACATCAGCATTATTGGTAACCAATTGGTTTTCTCTTGAAGTAGCCAGGAACCAGGCTTGTAAAGTAGTTGCATCGAATACAGTTCCGTCTTCTTTAAACTTGTCGCCACGAATACCCGAGACAATTGTATTTTTAATGGTCAGCACATCGGAATTGGCTGCAGTTTGGCTTCCGTCTGATTCCAAACGCAATCCCATGCCCCAACCCATAAAGGCCGAGTTGTAGATTTGCAATTTGGTATTACGGCGTAAACGCAATGCTGAACCACCGGCATGATTTGTTTTTAATGTGGCAGGTTCGGTAGCGCTTTTAGCAGGACCAAATGCGCTGATGTTGCTAAAAATAGCTGATGTAAATGGTGTGGCTCCACTTCCCGAAGCATCGTTATCTGATTCAAAACCATTGGCAGCATCATCAACTTCAGCAATTTCAGGATCGCGTGAAATCAAACCAAACTGGATCATCCCGTTATAACCATTGTCGGTATCAAAATCGTCGTCTTCGGTTTTGTACGAAATCAGGTATTTTGCATTTACCGAGCCTCCAAACCATTCGTAACCGTCGTCGCCCGAGTAAGAAACCTGAATGTAATTGATTTTGGTTGCGCTGCCCACCGAGCAAAGAGTTAAGCCGTTTACTTCTTTACCAGTTGCTACTTCGTAGCCGGGAAACTCGATACGAACGTATTTTAATTCTCCTGAATTATCATCGGCTACAGTTCCACCATACTGAGATTCAATACCACCTTCGGTAGTTCCAACGCCACCTGCAATGTTGTTGATGGCTTTTCCGCAGATAACCAGTCCGGCCCAGTCGCTGTTTGCACGCAGGCCAGCGCCTTTGTTCGAAGTAAACACAATTGGATTGGTTGATGTACCAACTGCCATAATCTTAGCGCCACGTTCGATAACCAGTACGCTCTTTTCGGTACCGCGAATAACGGTTCCGGCAGCAATGGTTAGGGTTGCACCATCGTCAACATAAACCCAACCGTCGAGTTTAATTACCCCGCTCCATGTTTCGCTGGCAGTAATGTGTACTCCGGCTGAGCGGGAAAACTGTCCGTTACCTTTGGTTACAGTGGCATCAGCATAAACTTTGTTTACCGGGTTCCATTCGGTCCAACCTGCTGTCCAGTAGGTAACTCCGTCGAAAGCTCCAATGTAACTTACTTTATCAAAAAAAGCATTCGTGATGTCCTGAGCAAAAAGGCCACCCATAATGATTAATGATAGGATTAATGAAAGTGAAAATTTTTTCATAACTAAAAATTTTATAACTAAAAAAATCTATTTCGTTTTCTGTCATAGTTTTTGAACATACATCGCGTATGATTCAACATTAGAGTTTTACCACAACTCCGAGCGAGAAATTCCGGTTCGGGGTATATCGGTAGGTGTCCATTTCAATATCCTCAGCAGGTCCGTAATATTGTACAAATCGAACTGGCTGGTTCAGGATGTCTTTTAGTCCTGCTTTCAGGCTTAGGCGTTTGCCAATACTTTTTTCGACTGAAAGGTCAAGCGAATTTCTTGGAAGTTCCCACGTGTGTGGGTTAGTAGGAGTGCCAACGTAAACAATGCGTTTCCCGCTTAGGTTGTAGTTAAGGTTCGCAGTTAAACCAGACTTTTCGGATTGGTAGTTCAGTCCCAAGTTAACGATGTAGGGTGATTGCCCTTGCATAATGCGTTTCGTGTCGCGGGCAAAACCTTGCTTTTCAGTATTTATTTCACTCTTGATAAGAGAGGTGTTGAATATTATAGTCAGATCTTTGAGATAACGTAAAACACTTTCGGATTTTTCGAATTCGGTCATTTTTTTTCTGATATCCAGCTCAAGGCCCATACTGTAGCCTTTTTCAGTATTGTATGGTTTGTAATCGTAACCTGTTCCGGCAGGAATCAGGAAGGCTTCAATCGGGTTGGTAAAATCTTTGTAAAATGCGGCTACTGAAACAATCTCGCCAGCCGATGGATACCATTCATACCTGAAATCGAAATTATCGATATAAGCATTCCGGAGATTTTCGTTTCCATGAATCAGTACAAACATTTCAAAGTCCTGATATACGAAGTTTGACATTTCCCTGAATTCAGGACGGTTTACCGTTTTCCCATACGAAGCACGGAACAGGTTCTTCTCATTCAGGTTATAAGTTAAATTTAATGATGGGAAAAAATTTATCGTGTCACGAACGATGTCGAGTTCATCGGTATTTCCGGTTTCTTCATAAAAATCGCTGATGAGCCGGTGAAATTTTTCAATTCTGACTCCGCCATAAAGGTTTAATTTAGGAGTAAAAGGAATTTTAAGGCCGACATACCCAGCAGTGAGTTCGTCAGATGCCTTGTAGCTATCGCTGGCATTGGTGTTGTCGCGATATGAAAGTCCATGCTCGTTGTATGGAGCTGTCTGATCGAAGTAGAAATTTTCTTCGGCAAAAATTTCGCTTAACGAATTATAGAAAATATCGGGTGTACCTTTAACTGCTACAGCTCCAATCAGGCGAGAATTGAACGACCGTGTTTTCTGTTGATGATATACGCCGGCTTTTAGTGAATAGTCTGTTTCGCTATCGAACAGTCGGAACAAGTGTTCAAAATCGGCTTTAAGCTCAACTACATTTTCGTCGAGATCGAGCCAGAGCCTACCTCCCATGTATGGATTGGGTACGCTTTGTAGCCGCAAATAATACTTGTTAAAGTTTTCGCTCTGGTCGTTTTGGTCGAGGGCATACGCTAACCTGCGGTTATCAGGTTGTTTGTTATTGGTCGATCCATATCCAGCCATCCAGTTTAGTTTCGTGCGATCCTGATTAAACCGCTGTTCTCCGGCCAATTGACCGGAATACACTAAACGGCTTTCAAACTTCAAGTCAAAATATCTTAACGTTTCAACATTGTAATAATTGATCCCATCACGTACGCTTGTGCTTTTATTTCCCATTTGGTTCAGGAAATTCCGGAATTCGAGCTTTTGGTTATTCCCATACAAAATGTTCCAGTTGTGTATAAAACCAAGTTTTACTGATTCTTTGCTGCGAATATCTTTGAAGTCAAAATCTTTAATAACCAGATCTTGTTCCGGCGAATAATCCTGATATTCCAGTCGGTGAATGTTTAACCAATCGCTGGTCGAATTGTAATTAATCGAAGAAATGTTCCCGATTGAAACTTTACCCAATACGAAACGTCGTTGCAGAGTAACGGATACGTTCTGGTCGGGCAGCTTACTTATTGTTTTAGTTCCCCAATTGTTACTGAATAAATTGGAAATCTGATTCAGTTTATCCGTTTTCTGAACGTAATCATCAACGGTCTGCCAGTTGTAAAGTTCCTTAAACTCCGTACTTGTCGGAATTCCAGTGGGGATATCGCGTGTTCCGTCGTCGAAACCTAACCAATCTGTTTTTCCACCGGAATAAGTCAAAAAATCCTTATTGAACGTAGTATGTTGCACAAATTTAGTTCCGTACGAAATAACCAAACTATTCTCGTCGGCTACACTTTTCGTTTCCACATTGATAGCAGCACCGGCAAAGTCCGCGGGCAATTCGGGAGCCGGGCTTTTATAAATCAGAATATTGTTGATCATTCCGCTGGGAATGGCATCGAACGAAAATGCACGTTTATCGGCTTCAAAACTTGGAGCTGTTGCCCCGTTCAACATTACCGAATTGTATCGTTCAATCAAACCGCGGACAATCACAAAACGACCATCGGTAATCGTAATCCCCGGTACGCGGCGGATTACCTCTGCTGCATCTTTATCCTGCGATTTACTGATTTGTTGTGAAGTAATTCCGCTTACAATCAGGCTTCCGGATTTTAGGTTTGAAATCATGGAAACTTCAGTATTATCGCGCCGTTTGGCAACAACCTGAACTTCCTTGATGTCAACCGAAGCAACATTTAGTTCAACCATTACATTTGATTCCCTCCCGTTGCCAACTTCCACCCTCACTATCTGACTATCATAGGAAATGTATGAAATAACCAAATTGTAACTTCCCGGTTGTACTTTTTCAATCCTGAAATTTCCATCAAAATCGGTGACTGCTCCGTTGGTTGTACCCTGAAGCGCTACAGTTGCCCCGATCAGGGTTTCTTTAGTATTCGCATCTGTGATAGTTCCTTTAATAAGTCCTGTTTGTGCTTTAACGGTAGCTGAAATGATGATCCAGGCCGCTATGAGCAAAATTTGTTTCAGTTTCATTCAATAACGCTTTATAATAAGACGCCTATCGTTTTAAGTTTAATTTCTGACAGGCAGGCTACTAATTTTGGCGCTAAGAAATGGGTAAATAGTTACAGAATGATGAATATTCATTTACGGAACCATTACATTTAAATAACAGCACTGTAACAATCTCTACTATATTTCTATATATCAAGCTTATAACCAGAAATAATTATAACAATCAAGGTTAATACCATTAATTATCTGTTAATAAATATGGCAAAATGCAGTTCGGGAAATGGGTATTGACAGAAACTGTATGTTATACTTTTGTAATCGGCATAAAAGCTTAAAATACATTGAATTACTAGCATTTTTGACAGGTGTAATCTATAATTAATAATAGTGTAATCGTTCTGTAACATTATTGGGGAAACTTTGTATCGTTCTTTAATATTATAAATATAAAATTGCACGATGAAAAGAATTAGTTTGATTGCTCTGGTATTTGTTTCTGTTTTATTTTTTAAAGCAAATGCTCAGGAACCGACAACCGACGAAAAACTTACAGAAGTTAATGACAAAATTAACGGTTTAACCGAACGCCTTGCAAATGATGAAGCTGATCTCTTTAAACTTACTAAAATTAAAGTATCGGGGTACATGCAGGCTCAGTATCAATATTTTGAAAATCCTTCCGTTCAACCCAATAATTATTTTTCACTCCGCCGCGCTCGTGTAAAATTTACTTACGAGATGATCGATGGCGTAAAATTCGTTTTGACTCCTGAATTTGTTCCCGGGAACTTGTCGGTTAAAGATGCCTATGTGGTTTTAAACGACCGATGGTCAAAAGCTTTTAGTATCTGGGCAGGTAAATTTAACCGTCCGAACTACGAAGTTGAATACTCTTCGAGCAGCCGCGAACTGGCAGAACGTTCGACTATTATACGGACACTTTATCCGGGCGAACGCGCAATCGGCGCCAAATTGGAATACAATCCGCTAAATGTTCCTTTTCACTTTCAGTTGGCTTTGCTGAATGGCGCTGATGGAATCACAATTAATAATGCCTCAGGAACAAACCTGAACACAACTGAAAACAAAGATTTCGACAACTATAAAGACATCATGGTTCGTGCAACCTATAACCTCCAATTGGGCAACTTCGGTGGGCTTGATTTTGGAGCACATGGTTACTTCGGATCATACAAGTCGAACGCACTGAAAACCTTAAGTAGCAATTACACCACTATTGAAGACGTAAAATTTGGCGATGCTGTAAAACGTAACTGGGCTGGTGGTGAATTCCAGTTGTTTGCTGATATCCTTGGCGGACTATCAGTGAAAGGTGAATACATTGCAGGTAAAAATGCTTCGATTGGCTATTCTCCGGTTGCTGCTGTAGGAACAACTGCTGCAATACCTGGTGTTGCCAATTTCCAGAATAAATTCGCTGGTTACTACCTCTATTTCATTAAGAACTTAGGCAAGAAGAATCAATTTGCCTTCCGCTACGATTACTACGATCCAAATACCGATATCACCGGTAAAGATGTCACCATTGCAAAATATACTTCTGCCGATGCAACAACCTTGAAAAGTAGGGTAAGTGGTAAAAGTGACCTGGCAACTTCAACATTCGGACTCGCTTTGCACCACTATTTTGACGACAATCTAAGAATCTCTCTCAACTACGACATCGTTCAGAACGAAAAAGTAGGTTCAGCAGGTTTGTTAACCGAAGATTACACCAAAGCCGATGGAACTAAAGTGATTAAAGGATTAGATTACAGCAATGTGATCAACCAAAATTTACTCACGTTGAGAATTCAGGCCAAATTTTAATTGAAAAGTATTAATACTAAAAAATAAAAAAAATGAAATCATTTAATATTAAAAAGTTCGCTGTAGTAGCCATTTTGCTTGGCATGGTGGGTTTTGCTTTTGCTCCCGCAGCCGATCGGATTACTGTGAAAGGTTCGGATACTTTAGTAATCCTTGCTCAAAAATGGGCCGAAGTTTATATGAAAAGCAATCCAAATACAGCCATTCAGGTTACTGGTGGTGGTTCCGGAACCGGAATCTCAGCCTTGATAAACGGAGCTACTGATGTTGCGAATGCGAGTCGTAAAATGAAACCCAGCGAAAGGGAAAAACTTAAAGCCAGATACAATACACTTGGTGTTGAAGTGGCCTGTGCTAAAGATGGGATCACTGTTTATCTGCATCCTTCAAATAAAGTAACTGAATTGTCCGTGAAACAATTGGGCGAAATTTACAAAGGGAACATTAAAAACTGGAAAGAAGTTGGTGGCGCCGATGCTGATATCAGACTTTATGGTCGCGAAAACAGCTCCGGAACGTATGTTTTCTTTCAGGAAAATGTAGTGAAAGGCGATTATGCTCCCAATTGCCAGACTTTACCTGGAACTGCTGCTGTTGTTAATGCAGTTAAAAAGGATGTTAATGGAATTGGATACGGTGGCGCTGCTTATGCCGAGGGAATTGAAATCTGTAAAGTTAAAAAAGACGATAACAGTCCTGCTTATGTGGCTTCTGCTGAAACCATCAAAAATAATCAATACCCAATTACACGCTATCTTTATATGTACCTGAAGAACAAACCAACAGGTGCACTAAAAAGCTATATCGACTGGATATTAAGTCCTGAAGGCCAGAAACTGGTTGTTGAAGCAGGTTATTTCCCGATAAAATAAATTTCACCTTTAAAGTAGGGAGTACCTAAGTGTACGGGTACCTAAGTTTTAACTATACTTTGGGACCTCGCCACTCAGGTACTTTGGTACTATTTTTAGTTTATAGTGGAAAGAAAATCTTTGTATGACCAAGAAAAACAAAAAGAGTAAAAAATCAGATCCGGCAGTTTCAGGACTGATTGACATTACCCGAAAGAAATTCAGGTGGAGTGATTATCTGGCCGAGAAAATAATAAAAGGTGTCGCTTTTCTTTCCATTACCATTATTATTCTGATTTTCATCTTTGTATTCCGAGAATCGCTTCCAATTTTTGCTTCTGCAAAATCGTCTGAGCATACCGAAGCTGCAAGCAATACAACCGATGTTCAGGAAACGTATGGAGAAGTAACAGATCAGCAGCCAATTGTTGAAGAAGTTCAGGAAACATACGGCGAAGTGACTGACCAATCTGATGTTCAGGAAACGTATGGAGAAGTCAGGGATACTTCATCTGCTAAATCCCAGGTTGAATCCTACGCAGTAAGCGATGGCAGCGGATACGATGATAACCAGTCGGCACTTAAATCCCTGGCAAGTAAAGATTGGTATCCGGTTTCAGAAAAACCGCGTTTTGGTCTACTCCCATTAATTATCGGAACTTTTAAGATTACCATTATTTCAATACTTTTCGCAGCGCCGCTGGCTATTCTGGCTGCACTTTATACTGCATCTTTCGCCGGAAAGAGGTTGAAAGAGATCATTAAACCAACCATCGAAATGCTCGCCGGATTTCCCTCTGTGGTCATCGGGTTTTTTGCATTGATGGTTTTGGCCACTTTTCTTCAGGAAGTATTCCATTACGATACGCGCCTCAATTCTTTTGTGGGGGGTATTGCCATGGGTATAGCGGCCATTCCTATTATTTTTACCATTACCGAAGACGCGTTAACGGCTGTGCCCAAAACGTTTAACGAAGCCAGTCTGGCTTTGGGAGCATCGAAATGGCAAACCGCCTTTTTTGTGATCCTTCCGGCAGCTACTCCCGGAATTTTTGCCGCTATACTTTTGGGTATCGGACGTGTTTTTGGCGAAACGATGATCGCCTTAATGGCAACCGGAAATGCGGCCCAAATGGGTTTGAATCCTTTCGAATCGGTACGTACGCTGGCCGCTACCATTGGTGCCGAAATGGCTGAAGTGGTTTTTGGCGATACGCATTACAACGTGCTTTTTCTCATTGGGTCGCTGCTGTTCATTTTCACTTTTGTGATCAATGCCATTGCTGAGTTCTACGTGAAAGGAAAATTACTGAAAAGAATCCAGGGAAAATGATCAAGAGCTTTAAGAAAAACATAAAAGGAATTCTGATAGAGGGACTTACTCTTTCTTCTGCCTTGATCATCATCGCGATTGTCGTGGTCATGTTTACAGTGATTGTAATTGGCGGAAAAGATCAGATTACATGGGAATTTTTAACCAGCTTTCCTGAAGATGGAATGACAAAGGGAGGGATTTTCCCTGCTATATATGGAACTGCACTGTTGGTTATTTTGATGTCAATTGCTGCTGTGCCATTTGGAACCATCACAGCAATTTACCTTACCGAGTACGCCAAAGAAAATTCAATAATTGCGAAAACAATTCGGTTTGCAGTTCGCACGCTGGCAGTAATTCCTTCGATTATTTACGGATTGTTTGGCTTAGGCTTTTTTATCAAGTTTGTCGGTACCCAAATGGACAATGCATTTTTAGGTGGTCAGTTAAAATGGGGACAACCCAATATCTTATGGGCCAGTCTGACCATGTCGTTGTTGACTCTGCCTGTTGTCATTGTTTCGGTTGAGGAAGCTTTAAAAACGGTACCAAAAGATCTTCGTGCTGCCAGTCTGGCTTTGGGTGCAACCAAATGGCAAACCATCTGGAAAGTGGTTATTCCGGGTTCCATTTCAGGAATTATGACCGGAACCATCCTTGCAGTGAGCCGCGGAGCTGGCGAAGTAGCTCCTATTCTGTTTACCGGTGTTGCCTATTATCTGGCAACTCTGCCTGCTTCGCTTAGCGACCAGTTCATGGTTCTGGGTTATCACATTTATGTCATGACCACCCAATCGGCTAATGTTGATAAAACGATGCCCATTCAGTTTGGAACCACACTGGTACTGTTAATGCTAACTTTTATCCTGAATTTTTCAGCCATCATTTTAAGATACCGAATCAGAAAAAAGAAAACAGATTAATTATGACTTTTGAAAAAATACATACTGAGAACATGGTTCTTCACTATGGAAGCAAGATGGCCCTCAACAATATTTCCATCAATATTCCGGAGAAGAAAGTAACCGCCTTTATTGGTCCTTCGGGTTGCGGAAAATCAACCTTTTTGCGAAGCCTGAACCGGATGAACGACCTGATCGACGGAGTTAAAATTGAAGGAAACATTTTAATTGATGGTATCAATATATACGATAAAAATATTGATGTGGTCACTCTACGGAAAAAAGTAGGAATGGTATTTCAGAAGTCAAACCCTTTTGCGAAGTCGATCTACGAAAACGTTGCCTATGGTCCCCGGATCAACGGTGTGAAAGATAAAAACCAGCTTGATGAGATTGTGGAAACAGCTCTTAAAAATGCTGCCATTTGGGAGGAAGTAAAAGACCGTTTGGGCGATTCAGCGATGGGACTTTCGGGTGGTCAGCAACAACGACTTTGCATTGCACGCACCTTGGCCGTAAACCCGGAAATTGTACTGATGGATGAACCAGCCAGCGCACTCGATCCGCTTTCAACCTCAAAAATTGAAGAATTGATCGTACAGTTGAAAGAAAAATACACGATCGTTATCGTGACTCATAACATGCAACAGGCTGCGCGTATAAGCGATCTGACCGCCTTTTTTTATCTGGGCGAATTGATTGAATTCGATAAAACGAAAAAGATTTTCACCAATCCGGATAAAAAACAAACCGAGGATTACATCACCGGAAGGTTTGGATAACAGCCTCCCCTACCCCCTCCGAAGGAGGGGAATATTGCCCTGCTCGAAGGAATTGGGATGAAAGTAAACGGAGGCAACTTTGCAATTTTAACGGGATTAGATATCATACTAAAACAATAAATCAGCAAATCATTCTTAATCCCCCTCCTTTGGAGGGGTTAGGGGAGGCTATCTATGGAAAACAGAATATTCGACTCCGAACTGGAAAAATTAGCACACAAAGTGGTACTAATGTGTTCACAGGTCAATCAGCAGGTGAACGATGCTTTGACTGCTTTGAAAGATTACGATTTAAAGCTTGCAAAAAAAGTAATTGGCAACGATAAGGAAATTGACACACTTGATGTTAAAATTGACAAGCTTTGCCAGAAAATTTTTGCGTTGCAGCAGCCTGTCGCACGCGACCTTCGATATATTCTTTCCGCCCTTAAAATCAACAACGATTTGGAACGAGTTGGCGATCATACAGTTAACATTTCCAAACGTATAGCTCCTCTCGAAGATTACCAACAGTTGGTTTCAGACCTGGGTGTTGACAATCTTGCGAAAGAAACATCGTTGCTGTTTGCAGATGTGTTGAGACTGGTAGAATCTCATGACCTAAAATATTGTCAGGACATTTATCGCCGTTCATCGGACTTAAAAGAAGGCTGTGAGGCAATTGCTGAAAATGTTTTGAATGAAATGATGCACAAATCAGAAGTGGTGGTGGTGGCCTCCAACATTCTGATCATAGTCAACCTGATTGAACGTATTGCCAGCTATTCGAACAATATTGCCGAGTCAATTACATTTGTTGAAGAAGGTGAAATTGTGAAACACCGGAAAAAATGACTAATGCTTCTATAGCTCCCTTCGACTGCTTCGCGCTCAGGGAGCAGCGCTTCTGACTTCGTTCTCCTGACTCCGGTCTTTTTTTAAAACACCGCCTCAACAATTTTTCGTGTATTGTCCGAAACTCCATAAGTGTAAATGTGCAAACTCGGAACCTGATGTGCCACCAAATCTTTCGATTGATGAATAGCCCATTCTGTTCCCACAACTTTGGCATCATCATCGGTTTTGCATTTGCCCAACTCGGTGGCCAATTCCTGCGGAATATCGATGCTGAACAGTTTTGGAAGAACAGTCAATTGGTTTTTCAGGTTGATGGGTTTAATTCCCGGAATAATTGGTACCTGAATGCCTGCTGCCCGACAGCGATCTACAAAATCGTAGTACTTCCGATTGTCGAAAAACATCTGTGTCACAATGTAATCGGCTCCTGCGTCCACTTTTTGTTTCAGGTATTGCAAGTCAATTTCTGCATTAGGCGCCTCAAAATGTTTCTCCGGATAACCAGCAACTCCGATGCAAAAATCCATGGGATGTGTATTTTTGAGGTCAGCTTCAAGGTATTTGCCATTTCGCAAATTCACAATCTGTTCTACCAGTTGATCGGCATTGGAATGTCCATTCGGATCAGGTCTGAAAACATGCTCTCCTTTATTGCCATCGCCGCGCAAAGCAAGCACATTGGTTATGCCCATAAAATTCAGGTCGATCAACACATGTTCGGTTTCACTTCTTGAAAAGCCACCACACAGAATATGCGGAATTACCGGAATACCATATTTGTGCTGAATGCTGGCAGCAATGGCAACCGTTCCCGGGCGCTTGCGAACCGTGCGTTTTTCGATATGTCCATCAGGCAGCTCAACATACATCATCTCATCGCGGTGAGTGGTGATGTTGATGTACTTCGGATCGAAATCCAACAAGGTTTCAATTGTATTGTATATTTTGCTTGCGTCGTTTCCTTTAAGCGGGGGCAACAACTCAAACGAAAAAACGGTTTTAGTACTTTGATTAATAATGTCAATTACTTTCATTTACAGGGAATTTTAACGGTTCAAAAGTTGGTCTGATTTCCACCAGTTGAACGAAATACTATTTAAAAATGTTCTCAATTTTCTTTTCAGCTTTATCCATTTCGCGTTTCATTTGCGTCTCCACCGAATTATTGAAATGGAAAATCATATCGGCTACAAACATAACAGCTAAACCCAGTAAAAAGTAAATTAACGCAGTTTTAAAGTGTCCTTTTTTCATTCATTTAAGATTAAAGGTGTTTAGAAATTTTCTTTTACAATGTCGTTAATAGGCAATAACTGAATTTTTGCTTCCAGTTCCAGTCTATGTTTTCCCTGATAAACAATGAAAAACTGATCCAGTTTCAGGTCTTCGATGATTTGGTGCATCGAGCGGGTTACCTTGGGCGTTTCCGAATATTTGATTTCGAAACCCAACCGTTTACCATTTTTCATCACCAGCAAGTCTAGTTCCAAGCCTGCATGAGTCCGCCAGTAAAAGTAGTCACGGGTTTTCATGCGGCTAATGATTTGCTCTATCACGAATCCTTCCCACGAAGCGCCTAGTTTCGGATTGGTTTGTATTTCTGAACCTTGCAGCGAGAGCAAGGCATGCAATAAGCCACTGTCGCGAATAAATATTTTAGGCGCTTTCACCTGTCGCTTTTGCAAGTTTTCGTACCAAGGCTGAACCTGCCGTACCATGTAAGCTCCCGATAAAATATCGAGATAACTTTTTACTGTTGGCTCCGAAACACCCAATGAGCGTGCAAATTCTGAGGCTTTCCAAATTTGTCCGTGATAATGAGCCAGCATAATCCAAAAGCGGCGCATGGTTTGTGCTGGAAGATTAAATCCCAATTGGCTAAGATCTCTTTCCAGAAAAGTCCGGATAAAATCCTGTCGCCACTGGTAGCTTTGCTGATCGTCGTCGGCTAGGTACGAACGCGGGAAACCGCCTTTTAGCCAAAGCGGAGAAAGGTTTTCAACGCCCACTTCATCCAGATTAAATCCGGTCAGATCAACAAAACCGATTCGTCCGGCAAGTGTCTCCGACGAATAGCGCATCAGTTCGGGAGACGCACTGCCCAGCAGCAAAAACTTACGACCTGCATTTTGTTGGTCGGCCAGCACGCGCAGTAAAGGAAATAACTCCGGAAGTCGCTGAACTTCGTCAATTACTACCAACCCGGTTTGTTGGCTAAGTATTTGTTTGGCTGAGTTTTTCAGCAATTCAAAATCATCGGGGTCTTCCAGATCGAAAAAAGTCGAAGGAGTTTCTGTTCCCAGCTTTCGGGCAATGGTGGTTTTACCGCACTGGCGCGGACCCAGAATAGCTGTAACCGGGTTTGCGGCCAGCGTTTGCCTTATTTCTGCTTCATATTCAGGACGAAAGAGGTACATCAGGATTTAATTTTACCCTGCAAAGATAGAAATTATATTGAAATCCTAAAGTGTTAATTTAGATTTTCAAGGTAGATTGCTAAATTTTACCTTGAAATCCTAAAGTTTGAATTTAGATTTTCAAGGTAAATGATTCCGTCTTGCATCATAATAGGCGACATTCCGTCCGAAAGAAGGAATCCACTTTGTTTTTGGTTGTCGCACGGACGGTTTTCCGGTTGTTCCTTTTAACCCGGGGTGCCGTTCGTTCCTCACATTACCCCGGGTTATTGATATATAACCCTTTCAGGGTATAAACAATCGAAAACCAATGCCAAAGCCTTCCCCCTTCGGGGGAATTAGAAGGGGGCTGATGGGCTATTTTACACTCCCTTATAATTCAAATTCGAAGGCATGAATTTTTCAATAACCTCAACACTCACACCTTTGCGCCGGGCGTAATCTTCCACCTGGTCTTTGCCGATTTTTTCCAAACTGAAATATTTAGATTCGGAATGCACAAAAAATTCTCCACTCACCGATGCAGTGGGGTACATCATAAAGTGTTCGGTCAGGGTCATGCCAATTTCATCGGCTTTCAGCACATTGAACAGGTTGCCTTTTTCGTGGTGCTCCGGACAGGCCGGGTAGCCAATGGCCGGGCGAATTCCCTGGTAATCGACATGGAACATTTCTTCCAAAGTCAGGTTTTCTTCCGGAACATATCCCCAGTAGTCTTTACGGACCTGTAAATGTAGCAATTCTGCAAATGCTTCCGACAAGCGATCGGCCAGCGATTCGAGCAGAATGGCATTGTAATCGTCGTGATCGTCGTGGAATTGTTTCATCCATTTTTCGATACCCACGCCGCCGGTTACAGCGAATGCACCGAAATAATCGGCTTTGCCACTTTCGATTGGGGCGATAAAATCGGCCAAACAATAGTTCGGCGAGCCCGGTTTTTTGGCTTCCTGCTGCCGAAGTTCATAAAAACGACCGGTCTCTTTCGTGCGACTTTCGTCTTCGTAAACCACAATGTCGTCGCCATCGGCATTGGCAGGCCAGATGCCGAAAACGCCATTCGCCTGAACCATTTTCTCTTTGTCAATACGGTCGAGCATGCGGTTTGCATCGGCATACAGTTTCCGGGCTTCTTCACCTTGAAGTTCGTCGTTCAGAATATCCGGGTATTTACCTTTCAGCTCCCAAACAAAGAAAAAGAATGTCCAGTCGATGTACTTGCGCAATTCCTGAATCGGGTGATCAATTAGCTGTTTTACTCCAACAAAATTGGGTTTATAGATCGGTGTGTTGTTCCAGTCAATTTTCAGTTTATTGGCACGAGCTTCCTCGATGGTCAGGTATTTCTTAGCCTTTTTCTGACCATGCAAATCGCGAACATTCTGATAGTCATCACGAATTTCCTTCAGGAATTCCTGATTTCCGGAGAGCAGGTTCGAAACCACGCTCACCGCGCGTGACGCGTCTTTGACATGAATTACCGCATTTTTATACTGAGGTGCAATCTTGACAGCAGCATGAATTTTCGATGTGGTAGCTCCACCCACCAGCAATGGCAAATTCATACCCCGGCGCTCCATTTCGGTAGCCACATCCACCATAATTTCGAGCGATGGTGTAATCAGCCCGCTCAGACCAATGATATCCACGTTTTCCTGAATGGCCGTGTCGAGGATTTTGTCGGTCGGAACCATCACGCCCAGATCGATGACCCGGTAGTTGTTGCAGCCCAAAACCACGCCCACAATGTTTTTCCCAATGTCGTGCACGTCGCCTTTTACGGTGGCCATCAGCACCACTTTCCGGTTGTCGGTTGTATCGAATTTATCCTTATCAGCTTCAATGTAAGGCAACAAATAAGCCACCGCTTTTTTCATTACACGGGCCGATTTGATCACCTGCGGAAGGAACATTTTCCCGGCGCCAAACAAGTCGCCAACCACGTTCATGCCGTCCATCAGCGGACCTTCGATGATATTCAAAACCGGTGTGTAGAGCGGAAGAGCTTCAGCTAAATCAATATCGATATAATCGGGCAAACCTTTTACCAGCGCATGTTCCAGCCGTTTTTCAACAGGAAGATCGCGCCATTCGTCTTTTCGCTCTTCTTTGGCATCCTGTGCTTTTAATGTCTGTGCAAATTCGAGCAGTTCCTCGGTGGCGTTCGGATTTTTATTCAGGACCAGATTCTCCACTTTTTCCAGAAAATCTTTTGGAATTTCATCGTAAATCTGCAACATTCCGGGATTCACGATGCCCATGTCGAGCCCGGCTTTTATGGCGTGAAACAAGAAAACTGAATGAATGGCTTCGCGCACCTGATCGTTTCCACGAAATGAAAACGACACATTGCTGACCCCGCCGCTGGTTTTGGCATGTTTCAGGTTTTTCTTGATCCAGCTAACCGCGTTAATAAAGTCAACCGCATAATTCAAGTGTTCCTCCATTCCGGTGCCGATGATCAGAATGTTCGAATCGAAAATGATATCCTGTGGCGGAAAATTGATCTCGTTGACCAGAATATTGTAAGCGCGCTGGCAGATTTCAATCCGCCGTTCAAATGAATCGGCCTGTCCGATTTCGTCGAAAGCCATCACAACCACTGCTGCTCCATAACGTTTCAGCAATTGCGCTTGTTGGCGGAACACGGCTTCGCCTTCCTTCATACTGATTGAATTCACAATCGCTTTGCCCTGAACGCATTTCAGGCCGGCTTCAATCACTTCCCATTTCGAGGAATCAATCATCATCGGAACCCTTGCGATATCGGGTTCGGCCATCAGCAAATTCAGGAAAGTAACCATTTCTTTTTTGGCATCGAGCATGGCATCGTCCATATTAATGTCGATGACTTGGGCACCTTCGTCAACCTGATTGCGGGCAATGGCAATGGCTTCCTCATATTTCCCTTCGCGAATCAGCCGTGCGAATTTGCGAGAACCAGACACATTGCATCGTTCGCCAATATTCATAAATACTGAGTCCTGAGTCAGAATTACAGGTTCCAGTCCGCTCAATTTGGTGAGTTTGTCTTTTTTATGTCGGTGATGAGGTTCCGATTTGTCTGCAATTTTGGCCAGTTCACGAATGTGATCAGGAGTTGTGCCACAGCAACCACCAATGATATTTACAAATTTATTGTCGAGAAAATCGCCAACCTGATGCGCCATTTCGGTAGGAGTTTCGTCGTATTCGCCAAACTGATTGGGTAAACCTGCATTTGGATAGGCGCTGATGAAATAGGACGATTTTTTCGAAAGTTCTTCCAAATATTGGCGCATATCCTTGGCTCCCAGTGAGCAGTTCAACCCTATACTAAGCAAATCAATGTGTGAAACAGAAGTCAGGAAAGCTTCCACTGTTTGGCCTGAAAGTGTTCGTCCGCTGGCATCGGTAATTGTTCCTGAAACCATCACAGGAAGGCGCATTCCACGTTCTTCCAACTCGTCTTCGATAGCGAAAAGTGCTGCTTTAGCGTTTAAGGTATCGAAAATCGTTTCAACCAACAGCAGGTCAACGCCCCCATCGAGCAAGCCTTTGACCTGTTCGCGATACGAAGCTTTTACCTCGTCGAACGAAACAGACCGGAAACCCGGATCGTTTACATCAGGCGAAAGCGACAGGGTTTTGTTCATTGGGCCAATAGCTCCGGCTACAAAGCGCGGTTTCGCCGGATTTTTAGCCGTGAATTCCTCAGCAACTTTAACAGCCAGTTGTGCAGCTTGCATATTGAGCTGATACACCCATTCTTCCAAATGGTAATCGGCCTGCGAAATGCTGGTTGAGTTGAACGTATTGGTTTCAATAATATCAGCGCCTGCTTCCAGAAACTGCGCATGAATTTCACGGATGACTTCAGGTTTGGTGATCGAAAGCAAGTCGTTGTTGCCTTTTAAATCGTACTGAAAATCCGTAAAAATCGTACCCCGGAAATCTTCTTCCGACAGGCGGTGTTTCTGAATCATGGTTCCCATGGCACCGTCGAGCACCAAAACCCGCGATTCGAGTTCGTGTTGTATGTTTTTCATATAAGCCCCCTTCCTGACCTTCCCCCAAAAGGGGAAGGAATTGGAACGTTGTATTTCAAAGTTTGTATTTCAAATTTAATTCTCTTTTACTACAGTTGCTCTTCAAATCTCATTGACCTGACTCCTTCCCCTTTGGGGAAGGCTGGGATGGGGCCGTAACTTCATTTCAAACTGCCCCCGGATTCCGATTTTATCGCGGCAAATTATTACTGCCGAAAGTATCTCCGGAAACTGCTCCGTTTGTTGTGTTACCCGTTGAACATCTTCCTGAGACTGAACCAGGTTCCCGAATCCGGTGGCAAAAGCATCGGCCAAAGCCGTATTCCGGCAGGCAATCATCACGGCATCGGCTTTTCCCAAACTAGTGGATGGACCTACTGTTCCTGCCGAAGTACAAACTCCAAGCGGCGACTCAGAAGCCTGAATTTCAATGCCTATTTTTTCCGACAAAGGTGAACTTCCGGCATAAACCGACATCAGCAAATTTCGTTCAATCTTCAGGAAAATATCACCACCATTCTCAACTACTATTTCCTGAATTTCAAATTGTTGCATCAAATGTCGTCCCAAAATTTCCGAAAAAACTCCGGCCACGGTAGCCATCGGCCCCACTCCTGCACGATCGGCTGCTTCAGCCATCAATCTAACAATCTCAGGGGCATTCGGTTCTACCCGATGTGGCTCAAAAGTCTTTCCAAAGATCGGATCTTTCAACAAATAAGCCTCTATTTCCGATCGCAACTGTAGCACTTTCGAATGTGCAACATCTTTCATTTGTTCCCGAAATGAATCCGGGTCAACGCCAATCCACAAATCGGTTTCCTTGTAATTCACCAAAAACGACCGAAATCGGACGGAAGAAAATTGAGAACGATAAGCACGGAAGCCTCCCCCGACCCCTCCGAAGGAGGGGAGAAAAAAAGAACTAGCATCCATATTTTTACTACCTGACATTTTCCTAAATGTAATTCAATGATCAAGTATTCAATGTTAAAAAAAATCCCAACAACCCTGTTCAACGCATTTTTAAGTCCCCTCTTTGGGAGGGGATTTAGGGGAGGCTGTCTTTCTACTCCCTGAAATCAATCTTAAACAAATTCAGCGGACAAGCTGGAACGCACAATTCGCAAACGATACATTTTTCCGGATCGAACTGAAGTTCCCATTTCACCGGATCCAGTTGCAATGCTCCGGAAAAACACACAGCAGTGCAATTCCCGCAACTGATGCATCGTTCCTGATTCCAGGTAATTTTTTTTTTCAGCGGCTCGCAACTCACCTGATTTTCTTCCAGATAAGCGATTCCATTTTTCAGGTTCGACGTGGTACCTTCCAGTTCCAACACCAAACTTCCGGTTTTACCCGGCCAAACTTCAGCGCGGAGAATATTGATCCGAATATCAAAGTCTTTTACCAAATGGTAACTCAATGGTTTGTCGCCGCTTTGTGGCGGAAACTTCAGTACATATCTTTTTTTCTGCATATTAGAAAATTTAAGCCCCCTCTAAATCTCCCCCGGAGGGGGAGACTTAAAGCGGCGCACTTTAATGACATTCATTTTTATACAATAATTTCAGAACACTGCTTCCAAATTCCCCTCCTTCGGAGGGGTTAGGGGAGGCTTGTTTTTTTAAGCCCTCCCTTTCAGGGAGGGTTTGGGAGGGGCTTTTACTGTTCTTTCAGCGATTTTAATGAGGTATTGGTCGGAAACATCTGCACCGGTTTGCTGATTTCGAACTCGCCAGCTAAAATAGATTGCTTCAGGATTTCGGCAATTTTGCGAGCTTTGCTCAAACTTGAAACCGGCGCTGTGCGTATCTTTTTCCCCTGAACCTCAATTTCCCCTGAACGCAATTCGGCATAAGTTACCCGACCCAAAGCAGGAGTTCCTTCCACACCGTAATCACAGACTGTGGTTTCAATCTGTTCATTCCGGATCGAAACACATTTGGCAATGTCGGCATTCAGCACCGGAATTGGGATTCCAATGCCCACGAATAAACTCACGCCGTATTTTTCGTAATAAGCTGCCTGCAAAAATTCCGACGACATTTCTTTCAAATTGCCCATTACTGCCAGCGTAGCCGAATTACCTACCGGAACGCCATGTTCGTTTTTCGGTTTCGAGGTGTTGAACTGTGTTCCCGGCCAAACTACAAATCCTTGTGTTCCGCCCAGAAAAATTCGGGTTCCGATGCCAATGGTTTTCATTTCCGGATCGTTCAGCAACGGGCTCAGTTCGCCGGAAGTGGAATAGGTGGCATTGCGCAAATTGGGAAGCAAATTTCCCATGTAGGTATATTTCATTTGCGAGGTGGAATTTACCGCCACATTGTAATTCTGGTAAGCGTTCCGCGGATTGAACAGGATCATTTCGTTCACTGTTTCCTTGTTAATGATGGTCTTGATATGTTTCCGCGGATAACAGTCGGTGCCTTTTCCCCAGGCTTCAAGTTCGATGTCTTTGCCATCGACTAAATCCTGAATCACATGTGCACCACCGTATTTGGGGCTCTCCGGATCACAGGCTGTAGCGCCGATGTATGTGTCAACAGCTGCCAGTCCTTCGTAGGCAGGCACTCCGTTGAGCCTTATTTTTTCCATCCGGATGGGTGGATTGGCGTGTCCGAAATTGATAATCGCTCCTGACGAACACATGGCTCCAAAAGTGGCGGTAGTAACCACATCCACTTTTTCGGCAATCTCTTCAGGAGAACAGGTGAGCGCCATTTGCGAAACTTCTTCGGCAGTTAGCACCACCGCTTCACCACGCCGTATTTTTTCGTTGATTTCGTCGTATGTTTTTTGAATACCCATATAGATTTACGATTTAATAATTTACGATTTACAATTTGTAAATATCCATATTGTAGATGTTTTGTAAGATATACTGAAGTTGGTTTTTCAATTCCCCTAAATCAGAAAAAAGCTAAATGATAAGGAAATGTTATTAAACGGTTTTTTAGTCTCCCTTGGGGGAGATCTAGAGGGGCTTCACTAGCACATACACCCGTTGGAGAAGTGCATAAAACTCAGGAGATGTAAAATTGACAGTTGTTTCATTTGGTTTGTTTAAATTATAATTCCGTTTCCGGCCGGGTATTGGCACCGTTTTCGCCAGTTGGCGAATGGTTGCCAGAGTTTCGCTGAGCCCGATCTCTCCGCTCTTCTTTATAATCAAACAATCAGAATTCGTGGAGATTATTTGATAATGAAAGCAAAAGTAAGTTCAAAAAATCAAACTATCAAACAAATCAGCGGATTACCTGATTTTTTAAGCAAAAGTTGACATCTGGTTTAAAATTTAATATCTCTTGTGTTTGATTTTACAAAGTATTAACCGGAAATCTTTGGATTTAGCTAACTTTAAAGTTGAATTAAAGTGGTTGTTTTCAATATTCAACCACTTGATAATTGAACTAATTTTTCAGTTTGTTTTTCATGTTAGAAAACAAGGAATCCAGATCACCAAAGCTTACACCACCGGAGAGAAGTACCGGATTGCTTTCCGACTTCAGGAAATTTCTCTGGAATAAACCAAAAATCCCAACACTGATCAGGTTTGATTCCGAAGAAAAGAGGCTCGAATACAATCATCGTATCAGGCAGCGAGTGGGAGAGGAAGTTGATCGCTATTCGGTTCTGAATGTGCATCACATCGGAATTCAGGCGCCGGTCAGTTATGTGTTTAACGAATTGCTCAACTGGAACGGAGATTCGACCTGCTGGCCCAATCACATTGCTAAAGTTGAACGCCTTGATGATGATATTGAAACCATTCGGATTCTCCCTTTTGGATGGAAGAAATACCCTTTTGGTTTTCAGAAGAGTTTATTTGGCTTCAGTTTCATTCCTCTATTTTACCTGAATTCCATCCGGATTAAACGGGTTCCTGATGCCTTTGATTTTGATAATGCCCGATATCTGCTTTATAAATGCAGTGGTGGCTATCCCATCGGAGTCTTTATGATGTACGTCCGCTCATCGATAGCCGATATGGGTGAAACCGAACAGTCACAATTGTATTTTTCAGTAGGATTTAATTTTTACGGTAAAGAGTACCGATCGAAATGGGCATTTCTGAACCGCATTTGGGAGGCTGTGCATAACCGGGTTACCACCAACGTTTTGAACAAAATTAAACAACTTTGTGAATGGCGGATTGAGAAGATGGAAGCCGGAACTTTATGAGAAATTCAGTAGAAAAACTATTTAGGATCTTTTCATTTCTGAAGTTGGTACTTTCGAAATATTGAAAAGTCCGGCCAACATTTTCCAAGCCAGTTTTGCCAGAAGTAATAAATTCACCGACCGCCACAAAATATTCCGGTATGAAGCGCTTCCTGTGAAGGTATCCCATAACAATGAACTCATCTCGCGTTTACCTCTTGCCTTCCCCTGTTCCTTTACGACCATCCGAAAAATTACTTTTTTTAAAAAGTGTGATCGTTGGATAATGGTTGTGATAAAAAAAATCAGTTTCCCTGCTACATTATCGGCATTGAGTTTAGAACAAACGGGCTGAAATGATTTTTTGAAATCTTTACCTGAAATTCCTACTGAAACTGCAGTAAATGCTGCAGCCCTTGCGGTAAGATAAGCAGCTCCAATGCCATTTTTATAAAGCTTCGAAGAGGAGGAATCACCAATAAGCACAACTCTGTTCTGATAAAGATGCTTACCATTTCTAATATTGATATACGGGGAACACTGGCAAGGTTTAATATTCTTTAATTCTGTTCCTTCCGGAAAACAGGCTAATATAGATTCTGAATTCAGGAAGCGATCAACCATCTTCCTTTTGATTTTTGACCCGAGTAAAACCAGCGTTACATAGTCTCCTTTGGGAATAAGCGCTCCGAATTTAATTCCCGGAAGGTTAAGCAAAAAAACATGCATCGAATTCCCGAAATGCTTATCGATCGTTTCCTTGTCCAGAAAATACTCGGAAATGTGTGTCTGGGCTGTTTCAGGAGGAATAAAAGCCGGAATAAGTTTTTTAAAAAGTGACAGGGTTTGATCGTTCAGACCACCGGCACCAACCACCAGATCGTATTTTTTCTTCGATTTGGAAGTAATAATGGTGACTCCAGACGGTTCCAAAATGGAATCGGTAACCCTTTCGTGAATAAGAACTGCACCTTTGTTGGTGCATAACTCCAGAAGAAAACCATCGAAACTCTGAATATCTGAAGCATCCGATCCATTCGGGCCTGAGCCCCGAAACATGGAAACAATTCGCTTCTCATACTTTGGTGCCTCAATTACTGTTGATCCATTTTCGAGGTGGAGCGTGTAAGTTTCAATTCCACGGCGGATTACCTGATCCGGAAGTAAAATCCCATCGGCCGACAACATATGAACCAATGATTCGGAAACAACTCCACCACAATGATTGCACCCAGGTGAGCCTTTCAGGTTAAAGTCTTTGGGTTCATAAATGTCTATTTCGATGTTGATTCCTTTTTTCAGAGCAAGTTCGAGTGCAAAAAAAGAAAAAAAACTACCCGCGGGACCGCCTCCAATCACACAGATTCTGGATCCATCCCGAAGAAAAAGCTCTGATTTTATATCTTTTTGCATAACCCAAAACTGACTTTAAGTTTAGGATGATCGTGTTTAAATATAATGAATTACTGTTTATTTCCTCTAATCATTCTATTTTGGAATGATTTTGATCAAAGATTACGGAATTTGTCTGAAGTTCGAAAAATAGCGTTCAGTTGGTTGTATTGAGCGTAAGGATAGGGATTGCGCTGAATTTATTTATATCCTGAAAAGGAAAATCAGTGTATCGAAAAAAACGCCCAACAAATAAAAATTGGAAGATTTGATTTATTTCGTCTCAAAATCAGATTGGAAGACATTTCATTACTTTCATTCAAATTGGAAGGATTTAAAAGACTATTTCAGTGGAGATTTTGTTGGAATGGAAAAGTAAAAACTGGAGCCTTCACCGAAAACGCTTTTAAGCCAAACGCGGCCATAGAGCATAGTAACTATTCTCTCTACAATTGATAATCCGATACCGCTACCTTCGCTGTTCAACGAATTATAATCGAATTTTATAAACCGCTCAAATATTTTTTTCTGATCATCTTCAGGAATTCCGGTACCAGTGTCAGTTACTGAAAAAACCAATTCACCATTTTGTTGCTGGCATCCAAAAGTAATGCTTCCACTGACCGTAAATTTCGTTGCATTAGTTAACAAATTGGACAAAACCTGTTTGATCCGGAAGGGATCAGAGTTTAGTTTTAAATCACCATCAGGGAGTTCAAAACTGAGAAGCACATGAGTTCTTTTCTTTTTCTCCAATTCATTGGAATATATTTCTTTTAGCTCCACAAAGATTTCCCTTACGCTGAAAGTCGAATATCTCATTATCATATCGCCAGCCTCAATTTTTGATAAATCCATCAAATCATCGAGCAGTTTCATCAGATTATTTCCATTTGATTGAACAAGTTTCAGGTACTTAGTTCTCGTCCTTTCAGTGATTTCTTCTTCAAGAAGTTCACTAAAACCCATTATCGAGTTCATTGGAGTTCTTATCTCATGCGACATGTTTGCTAAAAAGGCGGACTTCAGTTTATCCGATTTTTCTGCCCTTTCTTTAGCATGCTGAAGTTCATGCTTCTGTTTCAAATGCTCGTCAAATAGGAATCCAATACGACCAAATTCAGCGGGAGCAGTTTTCAAGATGGAAATGGAGTCAGGATTATCCGTCTTCAGAATATCTGTCACTAATTCTAATGGTTTATTTATCCATTTCCGTGCAAACGTGGCGAATGTTAAAAAAATGAGCAGCACAAAAACCAGCATCGCAAACATGATTGCCTGTGTTGTTCCGGAATTTAAATCCAGAGTCCTGCTAAAAACAATCCATGATACAGGCTTTCCATCCCAACCCAAAAGTTCAATCTTCGAATGAATGGTAAACCGGTTAAAATCTGAAATTGAATCAGTCGTCTTAAGCTTAATTTTTGAAGCTGTAATTTTCTCAAGTTCAGTTAAAAATTTCTGATCATATTCTCTCACCACAAACAAGTAGCCACTCGGCTCAGTTTTGTTATGTTCCGGATCAATGTATGGATGAACTGAGGCACCGCTAACTTCTAAAATTTGGCCATTTATTACCTGAAAAAAATGCGAAAACCTGGTTTTATTTAAGCTATATACAGCCTCTTTGGGTATTACACTTTCTACAATAGTTTGGCTTGTGAATTGCTCATAGACTATTTCGAACTTTTCATTGTAAACACAAGCGTAATCAAAGTCATAAACTTCGGAACTGAAATCAATATTTTGTTTGTACCAATTGGCATCATTTTTTTCAATATGAGTTACGAATTCATCCCAATAGGTATAATCATATAGGGTTTTCTTCATTACCGAGGATTTCAACGAAGAAAGAGAATTAATATCACCAACATACTGTAAATGAGATGATTCAACGATCTGCTTTTCTTGTTTATATTTATAACTTATCAGTATAAGGAACAACACAATAAAAATAACAGCTACGGTTATTATAAATGCTCTGATCTTTCCATATATAGTTTTGAATTTAAGCATAGTTAGAGATCTAAGAGAGTTATTCCGGCAACGAGATATACTTTTTGGATATTGGGGTTTACAATAAAACTGAGATTGACAGGCAGAGACCAATTTTTTGTTATTTTAATTGATTTGGCCACATTACATCCTACATTAACAAAGGCTGCTTTCGGGGCATAATACTCTCCCTTTACCTGAAAGCCTGAAAAAACCTGCGTGTCGAATGTTCCGAACGAATGCACATATTGAAGTTCGAAGTACATGCTCTTTGTTGGATCGGCTCCATAAAAAAGATAACTTCCCAAAACATTGAATGGTATTTTTTCCCCGCCTGAAAGTAAAACCTGGGCTTCTAACAAATGTGAAGTTGTACTCGCTTTGAAATCAAAGTAATTATTGGAACTGGAGTCACTGTAACTCCAATAATCCCAGATGCTAAATGTTGCAGGTCCAATTGTTTTTTCAATATAAAAATCGGTTTCATGATCTCCGGAACCTGCTATTCGGTATGCACCCCAATATCCCAGGGTAAAGTCTTTCCATGTGGCAGATAATCCGGGCTGAATACTTGGAGTATGTCCATAATCCTGTCCACGCCAAACATAATGGCTAAACAGATCAACACTTACTGCGGTAGAAATTTTGGGGATGGTATCAGTTTGAGCGAATAATGAGGGACTTCCAATGAGTAATATCGATAATACAAAAAAAAGAAAGTCAATAATTTTTTTTCTCATTTAAAAAGCGTTTGCATTGATAATCTCTGTAAAACGATGTCTTTCTAATTTCAATAAAATAAACGCGGTTGAATCTACAATTAATTTAGATTTGATCGATAAAATTTAAAAACTATTCTTCTATTTGCTTCCCAATTTCTAATTTAAAATAATTATTTGTTTGCATTTTTCGCTGTAAACTCCTTAAAATGAACAAGAAAATCAGTTTCTATTTTACGCCAAATTGGAAATTATTATCACTTACAGACCAAATAAAACGATTTTTAGGTGTTATTTTTACATTTAAAATCATCCATATTGAACCAAACCACTGAATATCTTATATGATTCAGTTCTTCAATTCTTATGAAAGTGATTGATGCGAGGTTAAAGTAACACTTCTCCTTTCATCAATAATATTTACATTTGCACCATCAAAAAACCAATCATCATGATTCAGGAAATACAAATTTACAACACACTTACCCGCAAGAAAGAAGTTTTTGAACCGTTGGTTCCCGGCAAAGTTGGGTTGTATGTTTGCGGACCAACAGTGTATGGTCCACCACACCTGGGCCATGCCCGGTCGGCCATTACCTTCGATCTGATTTTCCGTTTCCTGAAGCAGATTGGCTACAAAGTTCGCTATGTGCGCAACATTACCGATGTTGGCCATTTGGTTGCCGACGCCGACGATGGCGAGGATAAAATCGAAAAACAAGCTAAACTCGACGAACTGGAACCCATGGAAGTGGTTCAAAAGTACACCAATATGTACCACAAGGCTATGGCTTTGCTCAATCTGGAATTGCCCAGTATTGAACCACGAGCTTCGGGCCATATTATCGAGCAGATTGAAGAGGTAAAGAAAATCCTGAACTCCGGTTACGCTTACGAAAGCAATGGTTCTGTTTATTTTGACGTAGAGAAGTTTGCTTCAGAAAATGAATACGGAAAACTTTCAGGCCGCAAAATTGAGGACCTGATCAGCAACACCCGAACGCTGGATGGTCAAGACGAAAAACGCTCCGGACTCGATTTCGCCCTTTGGAAAAAAGCTCAGCCTGAACACCTCATGCGCTGGCCCTCGCCATGGAGTGACGGATTTCCCGGCTGGCATATGGAATGTACGGCCATGAGCTGCAAGTATTTGGGCGAAACGTTTGACATTCACGGAGGAGGAATGGACCTGACTTTTCCGCACCACGAAGCCGAAATGGCACAGTCACAGGCGGCACACGGCAAACCGGCTGTCCGCTACTGGATGCATAATAACATGATTACACTGAATGGCCAGAAAATGGGTAAATCACTTGGAAATGCCATTTCGCTCGAAGAATTTTTCAGCGGAAATCATCCGCTACTTGAAAAAGCCTATTCTCCGATGACCATCCGCTTTTTCATGTTCCAGGCGCATTACCGGAGTACACTCGATTTCTCGAACGAAGCGCTTGCGGCATCAGAAAAAGGGTTGGAACGTTTGATGAAAGCAGTTGCCAAAATTGAAACGTTGCCGGTATCTAAAACCTCTTCTGGAGATATTTCCGGACTATCGGCCAATTGCTATGCAGCCATGGCCGACGACATGAATAGCCCGATTGCCATTGCTTACCTGTTCGAAGGGGTGAAAATCATCAATTCGGTAGCTGACGGAAACAGTTGTATTACTTCAGAAGATCGCGATCAATTAAAATCACTTTTCCATGCTTTTGTATTCGATATTTTCGGATTAAAAGCTGAAGGTCAAACCGAAGCCGGGAATAGCGAAGTTCTGAACGAGGTTGTAACACTGCTTATGAAACTTCGTGCAGAAGCCAAAGCCAACAAAGATTGGGCAACTTCTGACAAAATAAGGAATGAGTTAACGGCCATTGGGTTCGATGTTAAAGATGGCAAAGATGGAGTTAGCTGGGAGTTGAAAAAGTAAGCAGTGTTCCCTGCCTAGCGGCAGGCAGGAGTCGCAGTTTCCAGTCATTTGAAAACTCCCGAGCTTTCTGCTGTAGATTTCTTTCTGCTCTGAGCGAATTTGTTATTTTTGTCATAAACAACTTCCTAATTCTGAAACCTTGACAGCGAATCCAACCCAAAACATCGAACAGGCAAGTCACTCAACCAAAAAGAAAATATCGGCCAAATACATCATTTCAATGTTGGCGCTGTTTTTTGTGGTTTCTCTGCTGACCATTCTCAACCATTACGGCCTTGTTTCAATCAATGCTACATTGCTGATTCTTTTCAGATGGAGCTTTCTGGCAGTTCTTGTCGGATATGCTGTTCAAAAACGTTCGCTCACCACCTGGATTTTAATCAGCATGATTGCCGGAGCTGAATTCGGTCACGATTTCCCAAGCATTGCTTTGAATTTGAACGTGATCAGCCAGATTTTTCTTCGCCTGATAAAAACCATTATCGCACCACTCCTGTTTGCAACCATTGTTGTCGGAATTGCAGGTCATTCCAATCTGAAACAAGTTGGCCGTATGGGCTGGAAATCGCTTCTGTACTTCGAAATCGTTTCGACCATTGCCCTGTTCATTGGTTTGATTGCCATCAACATCAGCAAAGCCGGTATGGGTGTCGAAATTCCTAAAAATCTGGCACATCCCGATCTGGCCTCGGTTCCGGCATTAAAAGGCTCGGAAATAATCCTTCATGTGTTTCCCGAAAACATCGCAAAAGCTATTTATGAAGGTCAAGTTCTGCAGGTAGTCATTTTCAGTATTCTGTTTGGAATTGCAGTGGCTTTGCTCAAAGACAAGTTCAAAAAACCAATGATCGTTTTTACTGAGGCTTTGTCTGAAACCATGTTTAAGTTTACCTCGGTGATCATGTATTTTGCCCCGTTTGCAGTGTTCGCCGCCATTGCATTCAGCATCGGGCAAATGGGACTGGATATTTTCGTAAATCTGATCAAACTTTTGGCAACCTTGTATGTGTCGCTGATTGTGTTTTTGGTTGGGGTTTTGCTTCCCATCGCATTGATATTTCGAATTCCTGTCCGGAAATTTATTACCGCTATTTCTGAACCTGTTACCATTGCTTTTGCAACAACCAGCTCCGAATCGGCACTGCCCGTTGCCATGGAACGGATGGAAGAATTTGGAGTACCACGCAAAATAGTGGCTTTTGTAATGCCCACCGGTTATAGCTTTAATCTCGATGGCACTACCCTGTACCTTTCGCTCGCCACCATATTTATTGCCCAAATTGGCGGGATACACCTTTCATTCGAGAAACAACTTCTGATTGTATTTACTTTAATGCTGACAAGTAAAGGAGTTGCGGGAGTTCCTCGTGCTTCGCTGGTTATTTTGCTTGCAACAGCATCCAGTTTTGGCTTGCCAATCTGGCCCATTTATATCATTCTTGGGATTGATGAACTAATGGATATGGCCAGGACTTCTGTCAATGTTATTGGTAATTGCCTTGCCACTGTGGTTATTGCCCGATGGGAAAATGAATATCATCCGGATGGGAAAAACAGCATTCCGGGTTAATTATACACAACAATTAGTCCGTAGATTTTCCCTGATTTACGTTTTGTATCTGAGGAATTCGAAAATTTAAGTTGTAATAACTGATGATAAAAGGCACTTTTTCCTGGTGTAATTTAACCCATTTTTATCAGGCAAAAATTAATAAAGCTTAAACCTAAACTAAAATGAGTACAAACAGACGTGACTTTCTCCGGAATTCCATACTGGGAACCGGAATGCTGGCAACCGGATTAGCCAGCCAGGCAGCTTCGCTGAGTAGCGAATCTGGCATAGAAGGCAGAAGAAAAAGTTCTGTTCAACTGTTTAACATGTGCGGTTATGCTGCGCCAAAGCTGGATAAGGTTCGGGTTGGATTTGTCGGTATAGGCGATCGTGGTTCTGGCGCGGTTGAACGGATGACTTTTATTGAAGGCGTTGAGATCACTGCGCTTTGCGACATCCGTCAGGGTGCCGTTGACGGAGCCCAGGAAATACTTACCAAGGCAGGCCTCCCTAAAGCAAAGGAATTTGTTGCCGGCGACCTCGGTTTTAAACAACTATGCGACAGCGACCTTGTTGATCTGGTTTACATCGCCACTCCGTGGGAATGGCACGTCCCGGTTGCCATTGCTGCTATGGAAGGTGATAAACATACAGCAGTTGAAGTCTCAACAGCAAAAACGATGGACGAATGCTGGCAAATTGTTGAAGTATCTGAACGCACCCGCAAACATTGTGTGATTCTCGAAAACTGTTGCTACGATTTCTTCGAATTACTTACCCTGAATATGGTTAGACAAGGCGCTTTTGGTGACTTGGTGCATGGCGAAGGCGCCTATATTCATGACCTCGATTACTGGCTCTTTAACAAACCTAAAGACGAAAAAATGTCGGACGGCGCCTATACCAAAATGTGGCGTATGCACGAAAACAAACGTAAAGCCAATGTCTATCCAACTCATGGTTTAGGTCCGATTTGCCAGGCAATGAATATCAACCGGGGCGATAAAATGGATTACCTGACCGCAATGATGTCAGCCGATTTTACCCTGAAAAATAAAATTGAAGAGAAAGCAAAAGCAGATCCATTCTTTCAACAGTTTGTTGGTTGGGATATGCGCGGAAATATGGATATTCAGTTGATAAAGACCAATATGGGACGCACCATCATGATTCAGCACGATGTAAGTTCGCCACGACCATATTCCAGAATTCATATGCTGAGCGGGACAAAATGTTTTGCCCAGAAATGGCCGCTTCAGCACATCGCATTTGGACACGAAGTTGCCGACGAAGCAAAAATGAAGGTTCTCGAAGATAAATATACTCCTGAAATTGTCCGGCGCATGGGCGACATGGCAAAAAAAGTCGGAGGGCATGGCGGTATGGATTTTATGATGGATTGGCGTTTAATCGACTGTCTGCGAAACGGCTTGCCTATGGATATGGATGTTTATGATGCTGCGGCCTGGAGCTGTATCACACCCCTAAGCGAATGGTCGATAGCCAATGGCTCCAAACCGATTGAAATTCCTGATTTTACAAGAGGGGCCTGGAAAACCAATATACCGCATGATATTACCCTAAATGGTGGAGGAACTACAGGTGTGAGAGAAAAGAAGACAGTGGGTTCCAACCAACTATAAATTCAAATAAAGAGGCTGTCTCCTCTGAGAACAGCCTCTGGTGCAATTATAAACTTATGGAAAGTCTATCAATTAGAAAAAAGCGTATTACTTCAATATAAAATATTGAATGGCAAAGTTCCAGCCTTCTACGGAAATTTTCCAGTTTGAATTTATAGCCAGCGGACATTCCAGTTCAATTGTTTTTTCAGCGCCCGGCACTACCGACACATAGTTGTCGCTGGCAAAAACCGGCAGTACGCGCTCATTGGTCTTGGCATCAACCACCGCCAACCGGTTGAAAAACGCCACAGGCGCACCTTCCGGATTTTTCAGGGTCACCACAACGTTGTTGTTTCCTGATTTTTTTGCTGTTACCTGTAATTTCGAACCCGGCATGGTTTGCAGTCCACTGTACTGACCTTCCGCATTGGGGAACCAATACAGGTTTTCTGAAAGCACTTCCTGTTTTTGGTTTTTAAGCTGAAGCAATAGGAACGAACCTTCTGAGTCGCCACCCACCTGTTTCAGGTACGGAGCAATGGACATAATAGGTTTAGCGCTGGACGGATTGATATAGACAATCACCTGGGTAATCGGCTTTTCATTACCAGCCTTGTTGTATGCTTTGACCACCAGCATCAAATCGTTTTGTTCGGTAAAGCCATTATTTACCACGCTTACCATTTTTGTCACCGGGTTGCACATCACGTGTAGCGCTTCACTCCCACTACGCAAACCATACAGGCAGGCATTCGGGTCGAGGTAATAATCGTACATCTGTCCGCGCAAGGCAGTCCACGGATTTTGCGTTTTCCAGATGATGCTTCCGGTGTACCAGTCCCACATGTGCGAACTAAAACCTTCCATCAGCGCCCGGTACTGGTTGTAATTAACCAGTTGCGCTTTACGGGCAAAGTCTTCCATATCGGTTGCAGCGCCATAAGCTTCAATCGATTTTCCGTAGCCAATGTATTTGTGGTAAGTCCATACATCGTCGGTCACAGCCTCTGAACCTTTCTTTTCTACCGGAATGACTTCATTTTCTTTCGGGAGAAAACGGCGTAACGAAACTGCGTCGCCAACTCCAACCGAGCCAACTTCTGAGTTGAATGGCCAGGTACGGTGTTGCCAAAAGATTGAATCGGGCTGAATACCATAAGGGCCATCACCATTTCCGCCCAAAAAGTTATACGACATGCTATCAGAATTGGAGTATGCGATAAACCAGCGGGAACCGTCAAGTTTAGTCAGGATAGAATCGCGCAGCACTTCAAGAATATCCCGAGGCGGCATAATTTCGTTGCCCCCGCACCACATCGCCAGCGACGGATTATTGCGGATCATTTTCACCATGTCAGTAGCTGATTCCAAAAACAGATTATGATCGTCCGGATATTGTCGGCGTGTCCACTGATCGTCTTTTTTCATCGGGTCAGTCCAGCGACCATTGCAATCGCCCGACATCCAGAAATCCTGCATTACCAGCATTCCATATTTGTTACATGCATCGTAAAACTCGGGACGCTCCGGTAGCGCTCCACCCCATATACGAATAAGGTTCAGGTTCATGTCGCGGTGGTAGCGGATTTCAGCGTCATAACGTTCAGGAGTAAAGCGCAACATGGCATCCGAAATAATCCAGTTGCCACCTTTGATAAATATTTTTTGCCCATTCACAGCAATTTGCATGCTTCGGGTGCGGTCGTTCCATTTTCGCTGTATTTCGCGAATGCCAACAGTGATTTGTTCAACGTCTGAAACTTGCCCGTTCACTACAAACTTCATGTTCAAAGTGTACAGGTTTTGTTCGCCATAACCGGCAGGCCACCACAGTTTTGGATTATTGAAAATCAGTTCAGGTAAATTTACTTCAAGGGTTGAATTGGCCGATAAGGTGATTTCTTTTTCAATTTTTACGTCACCAATCTCAACAATCAGTTTCCCTACAACCGCTTCGGCAGTGGCATTTACCAATTCAGCTGAAGTTTCCAGAATTGCAGGTTCCTGTTTTTTCCCCGGAAGGCGGACTCCCGGAACACGGGTCACCACATGCGGGTTCTGCAGGTTGACGGCCTGAGTTGTTTCGAGGATCACCTTGTCCCAAATGCCGGTATTCCGATCACGGATGGGTTGAATCCAGTCCCAGCCAGCAACATACTGGTGCGACACGTTGCGTGCAATTACCCCATCGCCACCCTGTCCTCCATTGGGGTTGCCAACCGGATCAATCGGGTAAACGATCACAGCCAGACGATTTTCGCCATTGGCCGAAAGCACGTTTGTGATGTTATATATCTGGCGCAAAAACATCCCGAAATGTCGTTCATCATTTACTTTCTTTCCGTTCAGGAAAACATCGCAACTGTAATTTACGCCGCGCAAGTTGAGCCAAACCTGATCTCCTGCCAGTTTCTTTTGCTGAAAGTCGTTGACAAACCAATAGGTATAATGATCGCGGCCAGTTTCATAAATATCTTTAATCTTCAGGTTGTTCAATCCGTAAAAAGGATCAGGAACTTCTTTATTTTCCAGCATTGTCGTCAGCACTGTTCCGGGCACAACGGCCGGTTGCCATTTACTGAGGCTAAATCCGTGTTGCGAAATTTGCTCACCACTTGCTTTTACTTGTTTGATGGGCGCACATTTCCAGTTGGCGTTCAGTTCTTTTACAGGACCGGCCCAAAGTTGAGACACGCCTAGAAAACTGACAAACAGAACTATTACGGTTATTTTAAAATTTAAAAGTTTCATTTCTATTCGATTCTTAGTAGTTTGCATTATGATATGATAGTGAGTGGGTTACTCCAAGTCACCCGCTCACTATTTCAGTAAAAGCCTAAATCTTTTTCAGTAATTCGGGTTTGCTGTGATACAATTTCAGGATAAGTTCACCAAACAATGTATTGGCCCAGGCAAACCACGAACGGCTGAAATTTTCCGGGTTGTCTTTATGGAATGTTTCGTGCATAAAACCAGTTCCGGCATGCGTCTTCAGCAAGGTGCGGATACAGCTGATAATTTCCTCATCGTCGGTTGATGTCATCGCCCGCATGGTGATACTCATTGGCCAGATCATGTCAGCTCCCACGTGCGGCCCACCAATTCCTTCGCCAGCTTTGCCTTTAAAAAACCATGGATTGGCCTCGCTTAAAACCAGTTTCCGCGTGTTTTGGTAAAGTGGTTTGGTTAATTCCATGGCACCCAAATATGGTAAGGCCAGGAGACTGGGAATGTTTGCATCGTCCATAAAAAGGCGGTTGCCAAATCCATCCACTTCAAAAGCAATCACCTTACCAAAATCAGCACGATCGGCAATGGCGTATTTTTCAATTGCTGCGGCAACTTCACTTGCCAATTGTCTGGCTTCGGTTGCCAATTCCTGATTGTGATAGATTTCCGTAGCCATTTCAGCAATCTGTTCTAAAGAAGTAACCGCAAAATAATTCGACGGAATCAGGAAAGGGAAAATCGTGGCATCATCGGATGGACGAAAAGCCGAAACAATCAGTCCAACCGGGTTGACCGGATTTCCGTAACCGCCGCAACATAGCGTATCGGTTGGTTTATGTGTAACGCGTGTAAAATGATAATCTCCTTTATCCGCCTTGCGCTGTTGTCTCTTAAAAGTTGCGAGTATCGACCGGAAAACAGAATGCCATTCTTTGGTAAAACAGGCATTATTCCCGGTAGTTTTCCAATAATTGTATAGCAAACGAACCGGATAGCATAGCGAATCTATTTCCCACTTACGTTCGTGCAATTCCGGCTTCATATCGGTATCGTCCGATTTCCACTCGCTGCCTGTTGCTTCTATATTGAAAGCGTTGGCATATGGGTCAATCAGGATACATTTAGATTGACGACGTAAAACGCCCTGAAATAGCCGATCAAGCTGTTCATCTTCTTTTACCAAACCCAGATAAGGCCAAACCTGCGCAGTGGAATCCCTCAGCCACATGGCATTGATGTCACCGGTGATTACAAAAGTATCTGGTACTCCATTCGCAGATGAAAAGTTGACTGTCGTATCCAGGGTATTTGGGAAACAGTTTTCAAACATCCAGGCCAGTTCAGGATTCGAAATGGCTTTTTTTACCAGCAAAATAGTGTCTTCGACGGCTTTGCTCGTAAAGTTCCGTTTGCCAACTGGTGGCCGTTTGCTTACAAAAGTCGTGGCAGCAAAGGCACCGTTCCAAACCGATGTTGAAAGCACTCCAGCCACCGCCAATGAGTTGTATTTGATAAAGTTTCTGCGTTCCATAGGTGTTTATTTTAGTTAATTTCTTTTTAGAGGCTATTTCACCGGGGTCATTTCCAGGACCATTTCGCCTCCTGAAATCATGTCCTGATACGAAATGTAATTTTTTGTATAGGATTGTCCGTTCCATGTTTTCGATTTGATGTACTTGTTTTCAGGACTGTTATTTACGGCCTTTATGGTAAAGTTTTTTCCTGAAGGAAAATGAATAATTGCCTCGTCGAGTACCGGACTACCAAAAACAAACTCACCACTTGCGGGATGAACCTGGTAGAAACCCATTGCTGAAAGTACATACCAGGCCGACATTTGTCCCACATCTTCATTCCCGATCAATCCATCAGGTTTTGTGGTATAAAATTCGGTCATGATTTTACGCACCAGGTCAGCTGTTTTATTTGGCTGGCCTTCCAAAGCATACAAATATGCAATGTGGTGGCTTGGTTCGTTGCCATGAGCATACTGCCCGATTAGCCCGGTAATATCATTCGAAGCATGTTCGCCCATATCACCTTTTGCCGCAAAAAATTCACCGAGTTTTGCCAGAAATTTTTCGCGTCCACCCATCATCTCAACCAAACCATCAACATCCTGAGGCACCAACCACGTGTATTGCCACGAGTTACCTTCACAAAAATCATCGCTGCGGTGTTTTGCTTTAAACGGATCGAATGGAGTGCGCCATTCGGTTTCTGAAACACGCCCGCGCATGTATCCAACAGATGGATCATAGTAATTTCGGTAGTACTTGCCACGCTTTTCAAAATACTGAAAGTCTTCGTCTTTGCCCAAATCTTTGGCAAACAAAGCAATACACTCGTCGCTTACCGCATATTCCAAACCTTTGGCAACCGTTTCAACATCAGAGTTTGCCGGCATAAATCCTTTTTCCTTCACGAAACTGATTCCACGCTCATCTCCCATCGCAGTAGTTTTAATTGCATCGAAAGCACGTTCTGCATCGAATCCACGAAATCCTTTCCGGTAAGCATCAACAATAACCGGCACGGCGCTGTAACCAACCATACAATTGGTTTCGTTGCCCATGAGATGCCAAACGGGAAGTTTTCCTTGCTGATCAAAAATATGCAGCATCGTGTTTACAAAATCATTTACCCGGTCGGGTTCAACCAGCGTGAACAATGGATGTGCAGCGCGATAAGTATCCCAGAGCGAGAAAGTGGTATAGTTTACAAAAGAGGTGTCGCGATAGATTTTTTTGTCACTCCCGCGATAGTCACCATTTACATCCTGAAAGACAGAAGGCGCAATCATGGTGTGGTATAAAGCCGTGTAGAATTTTGTTAACGTTGCAGTATCACGGCTAACTGCAGTTACATGGGCAAGTTCCTTATTCCATTTCAGGTTGGCATTAGCAACTACCTGTTCAAAATTCCACACAGGAATTTCAGCTTTCATATTTTCGAGTGCATTCGCTGTACTAACCGCCGAAATCCCAACTTTCACCATTACCAGACCATTTTCAAGGTCCCCAAAATCCAGATCGGCTTTTAATTTTTGGGCCGACAATTCGCTGCCTGCCTGTATTTCATCATTGCTATATAAAGCAATCGATTTAACGGGTTTCGAGAAAACAGCCGCAAAATAAATTCGCTGATCATCAGCCCAACCTTTGGAAAACCGGGAACCAGTCAGAAGTGTATCATTTTCAAGTTTGACGGAGGATTCAACCGGTGCATCCCAACCGGTACCACGAACCAGGTTAATCAGAATATGTGCATCAGCAGCTTCAGCAAACTTATATTTATGAAACCCTGTGCGTTCGGTTGCAGTCAATTCAGCTTTTACCTTATACCTTGGGATTTCAACCGAATAATAGCCAGATTTGACTACTTCATCAGCATGTTTATATTTGGCCAGATAACTATCATCCTGTTTTTCAACGGTTCCGGTTGCAATTGGATATTTACCGGATACAGGCATCAGCAAAATATCGCCCAAATCACCTATGCCGGTACCACTCAAATGGGTATGCGCAAAGCCGATCAAAGTCGAATCGGAATAATGATAGCCTGAACACCAGTCCCAGCCCTCGGTAATATTTACAGGCCCCAGTTGAACCGCACCAAATGGCACATTGGCCCCAACAAATACATGTCCATGGAAACCGGTACCAATATATGGGTCAACAAATTGGGTCAGGTTGGGTATGGACGGTTTCGTTTTTGATTTTTCCGGAGAACATCCAATAAATCCAATCATGATTACAGCCAGGACGTAAAGACTGATCCTATTATTTATATTTCTCATACTAAACGTGATGTATTATTTCGAATAAGTTTTGCTAAAGTACTTATACCAATTACCAACAGGTTCTATTTTCAGTTGGTGCGAAATGAGAATGTGAGCGCCGGATATTCAGCATTCTGGTTGCGGAATGATTGAGGAATTGAAACCTGAACTTTACCATCAACTATTTTCCACTTAACGCTTTTACCTGTTGCCAGTAAATTTATTTTTGAACCTTTCACCGGAAGGTTTTCGCCCCAAACGATGGTTGCCGGTACCAATTCACCTTCGGCCAAACGTACTAAAGCATATTTCGTTTGATCTTTACCCTTTGTGAAGAAGATTTCCCCATCGCGGTATTTTTCGGTAATGCGGGTGTTGTATATAGCCTGACCATTTTCATGCATCCATGTTCCAATTTTTTCGAGTCGTGAAATCACTTCTTTATCCAGCGTTCCATCTGGTTTTGGACCTACGCCAAGTAACAAACTTCCACCTTTGGCAACAATCTCAATCAGGTTGTGAATAACTTTTGAGGGGGTTTTAAACTGTTCGTTTGGTACATACCCCCAGCTATTTCCAAGGGTAATGCAGCTTTCCCATGGAAAAGACAATTGCTCAGCCGGAATGCTACGTTCAGGTGTCTGATAATTTTCGTACGGGCCATGAACAGTCCGGTCAACGATGAGCAATCCGGGTTGCGCTTCACGTGCCATGGCAGCAATCTTTGGAATATCAACCTGCTGGTCCCAATCCGGAATTGGCGCTCCCCACGACAATACTTCCTCATTGACGGTTTCACGGGGACGAACCCAACCACCATCGAGCCAAAGAATATCAACCTTACCGTAATCGTGCATCAGCTCTCCAATCTGATTGTAAGTAAAGCTTTTAAAGTTATTCCAGCGATCAGGAAATTTGCGAATATCGTAGTTCACGTTGCGGTTTGGGGTGGAATATTTATCCCACCAGAAATTCTGTGAGTGCCAGTCGGGTTTCGAAAAGTAAGCTCCGATCATAAAGCCTTGATCGCGAAAAGCATCAAAAACATATTTGGCCACATTGGCTTTGGGATTTGCGGCAAATGGTCCGTTGGATATTTTAAAATCGGTTTGTTTGGTGTCGAACATATTGAACCCATCGTGGTGCTTGGTGGTAAATACCACATATTTCATACCTGCATCTGCTCCAGCCTTTGCCCACAGATCAGGATTGAAATTTACCGGATTAAATCGATTTTTTAATCCCCAATACCATGCTTTATATTGGTTATAGGTTAAGCTATCAGGGCGATTAAGCCAGTCTTCGGAGCACAGCTCCCACGACTCGATAACTCCGGGGACGGCATACAATCCCCAGTGGATGATCATCCCAAATTTCAGATCATGCCATTGATCCAATTTAGTCAACACTTTTGCATCGGTTGGCCATTCGTATTTTTTTGATTGCGGGTGAACACCCAATTCCTGCGAAGAAACAGTTAATGCTATACAGGAACAAATCAGGAAGGATAATATTAGTTTTTTCATTTTTGGTTTAATTGCACTTATTTTTTTATCAAAGTGATGCAAATTTAGGTATAGTGGGAGTTTAATACCAGCTTTAATAGCCAAAATGCATGGACAAGCATATATAAAATAAAGATAGAGGCCAACCAAAGATTGGTAAAGCCTCTATCCATATTTATTTATATTGTTTATGCGAAAGCCATACGACTAGAAATTAGCTTTACCGGTATCCCACCACAAACGGGTTGCGATATTGTCTGGTCCGCCGAGTTTTGTAGTTGCATCGGCAATACCGGCAACGTTTCCGGTTCTTTCAGCATTAACAAACGGCATCCTTTTGATCCATTCGCCAGCAGGAATAACTCCCCAATCTGCATTACTGTCGTTTTTATAAACGTTAGGCAGTTTTGGATAACCAGTTCTGCGGAAATCAGCCCAAGGTTCGTTCGGGTTGAAGAAACCTGCGATCCATTTCTGGGTAATGATTTTTTCAAGCTTTTGTTCGTTTGAATCAGCTTCGTTCCATTTAACGGTTACAGTTGAACGTGAAACAAAGTCGTTTACAGAACCTGTAGCTTTTGGGTCATTGTAATCAATTGGTTTACTTGTATCGTCAGCTAAATAAGAGTCAACACCGCCTGCGCCCCAATCGGCGAAAGATAATTTCACCCCATTTTCATAGTTTGATTTTGCATTGCCGGCGCCTGTCCAACCTCTTAAACTGGCTTCAGCAAGGTCGAAATACACTTCTGATGCAGCCAGATAATTCCGCTTTGTAATGGTTTTAAAGCTTTCATTAATCATCGAGAAATTTGAATGGTCGTCTTTTGCAACCAAAGAAGCACCATTACGGATGCCTTTATATGGGAATTCAGGATGATCAGAATAAACAGTAGCATCAGTTGCTGGCTGGAAGAATTTCGAAATACGGCTGTCTTTCAAACCAACCAAAATCGATTCCATTCCAGCTGACATCCGGGTGTCGCCCCACTCAAAACAAATAACAGACAAATACAATTTACCGCCATACAGTGAAATCGTCATGTTATCAGCGTTGGTCAAAATCAATCCGGCAGGATCGCTGATTGCTTTTTCGCCCTGAGTTTTTGCCAAAGCCGGAGCTACTTTCGAGATACGGATAGCCAAACGCAAACGTAGCGAATTAACAAACTTTGCCCATTTGGTAACATCTCCACCATAGCTGGCGTCAAATTTTTTCATACCGGCATAAGTCTTGTTGGCTGCAAAAGTAGTCTGGATTTCATCTAACTGTGCGAAGAATTTGTTATACAAATCTGATTCGCTGTCGTATTTGATGGTTGATTCTGATGATCCGTAATTCGAGTAAATAACCGGACCATAGTAGGTAGTTAATCTCGACATCCCCATAATCTGGATCAGCTTGGCCCAGGATGAGAAAACGGTATAACCACCTTCGTCAGCAATTTTTATCACCTGGTTTGCCGGAGCCATCAACGAACCATAAATACGATCCCAATGGGTATTCCAGCGGATGTAATAAGTGGTGTTGTTAACCCCACCGGCAAACGGAGTTGGAGTTGCCATATAATCGGCAAAAGATTCAGCAACCAAATTTTCTTCAATCTGATGGCCAAAGATATTGCCCAACATGGAGGAATAATAAGCTCCAACATGGTTAAAATCCTGTTTAAGCGATTCGCCACTGATTTCGTAAGGATTGATATTTGCCTCTTCAAATTTATCAGTACACGCATTCATGAAGAATGCTGCCATTAATAGAAATATGATTTTTTTCATGGTATCAATTTATTAGAATGTAAATTTAAGGTTGAAGCCATAGGTTCTGGTTGAAGGCACGTTGAAATTATCCAACGATTGAGATCCTGTGCCAGTACTCATAGTCAACTCCGGATCGAAAGGAGCTTTCTTGTAAAAGAAGAACATGTTATTTCCAACAACTGAAAATGATGCAGCTTTTATCGGTAATTTCAGTTTATTCACATCCAGATCATAGGTCAATGCAAGTTGAGTCAACCTGATATTGGTACGGTCGTAAACGTACGCTTCAGAAATTCCGTTGCGGTCGCCTACGGTTGTATAATACAATTTGGCATCAATTGAGGTTACCGGAGTTGTGCCTTGAATAGCGTTAATGGCTACTTTACCGTCATTGTCGCGTGCATCGCCCGAACGTTTACTTACGCCATATCCGTCGAGCATGGCTTCGGTCTGGCTAAAGGCTTTCCCACCAATTTTAGCATTGATCAGGAAATTCAACGAGAATTGCTTGTAGCTAAAGCTGTTGTTCCAACCTAAACTAAATTTAGGTTCCAAATTTCCCATGTATTCAACTTCGGCGGTTTTACGTGGAGCGCCGGTTTTATCGTCAAGGATAATCTGACCGGCATCGTTCCGCAGGAACTTATAGCCGTATAAGTCACCAAATGATCCCCCTGTATAGATACGGGCAGTATAACCTTCTGACGAACCAAAGTCGATGTATTTATCAGGTTCTCCAGGTAGTAACTCAACTACTGTATTTTTGTTTTTTGAGAAGTTAACTGTTGTGTTCCATTCAAAATTATCGGCTTTTACTGGTACTGCAGTCAAAACAACTTCAACCCCTTTATTTACGATTTCTCCGGCATTGGTAAAGAATGTCGTGTAATTTCCAGTATTCTGGCTGGCAGTTGGAGTATAAGTCAGGTACTGGTTTGTACTTTTAATGTTATAATAAGTAAAGTCCAGGCCAAGTCTTCCTTTAAAGAATCTCCAATCGGTACCCAATTCCCATGTCCTCAACATTTCAGGCTTTGCATCTGCAAATGGAGCCTGAGTATTACGGTTGATACCTCCACCGCCATTGATCGTGTTGCTTGGAGTGATCCGGTTAAAAGGAACCTCGTTGGCAACTGTAGCATTAGAAACACGAACCTTAGAGAATGAAATAAATGAAGGCATATCAATCATTTGGCTTAAAATACCGGTCAAACCGAATGAAGGATAAAAATACGAATCGTTTCCTGTTCCTGCTAATGTTGAAGCCCAGTCGTTACGACCTGACAAGTCAAGGAACAACATTTCTTTGTATCCGATTTGAGCATTTGCAAATGCTCCTTGTTTAATCACTTCACTATCGTAAGTTGATTGTACCTGAACATTAAATGGGAGGTTCTGGAAATAAAACTCGTTTGGATAAAGCAAACTGTTTGTTCCATTATCAACGCTAACTCCGTTGCCATATACCGACTTTTGATAGCTGGCGCCCAAAATTCCGTTGAGGCTAAAATCGCCAAATTTATCCTGATAGGTGAAAATTCCGTCGGTGTACATTAACATGTCGTCGTATTTCTTGTAACTCCATCTTCCGTTTTCAGAAATGTTGGTCGAGTTACCACCGGCATAGAATTTCTGTTCGTATGATTTTTCGGCGTAGTCGTAGCTGGCCCTTGTCTGGAACTTCAGCTTTTTAGAAATTTCGTATTCTAATGATACGCTTGCAATTACCCTCTTCGTCAAGTCGGTTTTTGGTTGTTTATTGAGTAGCCAATAAGGATTTGACTGATGGTGATCGGCAACAAACCAGTTCTGAAGGTCCATATTCCGTGCAGCGCTGAATGTTTGGTAGTTTTCCTGGTACGAAGCGAAATCTCTGTCGCGAGGGAAGAAATACAAACCTGTAAGCGGGTTCAGGTAATATCCCGCAGTGTTACGGTTTTCAGCCTTTTCAGAGGTTAACATGACATTCGAACGGATAGTCAGCTTGTCGTCCAACAATTTGGTTGACTGTTGGAAAGTAACGTTATTCTTCTGGTATTCGTTATTAGGGATTACACCTTTTGCCGAAGTATTACCATATGAAAAGTAAGCTGTAGTTTTGGCGTTACCACCACTAATGGCCAATGTATTCACCAGGTTAGTTCCTGTCTGAAAGAAATCTTTCACATAGTTGCTGGCATAGTTTCCTTTTTCATACGACCAACTTTCTTTTGCTCCACCAACACTTCCGTAGTTAAATTGAAGTTCAGGAGTAGCAATAATGCTTTCCATGATGGTGCTTGAACTAAAGCTAACATTGGTTTTTCCTTCTTTTCCTTTTTTGGTCGTAATAATCACAACACCGTTAGCGCCCTGGCTACCATAAAGAACAGCAGCGTTTGATCCTTTCAGGATACTGATGCTTTCAATATCTTCAGGGTTGATCTGAGAAAGACCGTCGCCTTCGTCGGTTCCTCCCCACATGCCCGACTGACCGCCTTTGCGGTTAACCATCGGAATACCATCGATAACATATAATGGTTCGCTTAACTGGCTCAACGATTTGCTACCCCTTAAAACCGTGCGGGTAGAACCACCGGCCCCTGAAACACTTTTCTTGATTTCAAGACCTGCCGATTTTCCGCTCAAGCTGCTCATGAAGTTGATGTCTTTTGCTTTCAACATCTCATCACCTGAAACTTGTTGTGATGAATAGGTCAGTGTCTTTTTATCGCGTTGGATACCCAGAGCTGTAACAACAACTTCATCAACGCCAATTGTTTCGATTTGCATTGAAATGTTAATTTCGCTACGGGCATCAAGTGGTTCTTCTTTGGTAGCCATACCTACGAAAGAAAAAACTAATACTTGAGTACCAGTCGGTACTTCAATTGAATACTGACCCTCGAAATTGGTAATCGTACCTACTGCAGTTCCTTTTGCAAGTACAGTTACTCCCGGAATAGCTTCCCCTCTCTCATCAATTACTTTACCTTTTACTGTTTTTTTCTGTTGTTCAGTTTGCACTGAATTTAAATTTGCATTGGCGCTATTTGCCACCTTTGCAGAGGCAAAATTAGCTGAAAAAGCAATAAACAACAACAAAATACTGATCCTCAATAGTTTTGAAGTTCGAATCCTGTCTGTCCTCAAAGGGACAAAAGATTCACAATTGTTCTTTTTTTTCATAGATTTGTAGAATTTGTAATTAATAATGTTGCTTTTGGCAATGTTATTTCACACGTGTCGGAAGATGTAGCAGCATCTTTCGACATTTTTACTTTAAACGGGTTTTTCATAGGCATCCTTTTTATTATATTCTGGTAATTACTATTTTATTATCAACCTTTTCCACCTTTGCATTTATCAATTCAGCGATAATCTCGAGAACCTGGGTGGCCGAATTGCGTAAATCCAGAGGACCTGTAAATGTCTCGTCTGCCAGGCTTTGATCGTTCAACTGGATCGACACGTTATAATACCTCGATATCTTTTTCAGAATCTCCCCAAGTGATTGACGTTCGAAAATGAAGTAGCCTTCCCTCCATGAGGTATAGAGTTTTGTATTTACCTGGGTCCGCTTAACGGTTTTTTCATTTGGATCGTAAACCGCCATCATTCCGGGAACCATGGTCACCTTCGACTGACTTATCATGGAATTACTGTTGTACTTTAGTTCGACTGAGCCACTTTCCAAAATAGTACTTGCCGTTTTATCATCTTTGTATGCACACACGTCAAAAACAGTCCCAAGTACCTTTACTTCAACGTCGTGTGTAATTACATGAAATGGCCGTTCCTTGTTATGACTGACTTCAAAAATGGCCTCACCTTCCAAATAAACCTCTCTCTTATCGGTGGCAAACCTGGCCGGATAAATCAGCTTCGATCCTGAATTTAACCAGACGGAACTGTTATCGGACAAGGTGATCTGTGTCCTTTTTCCGTAAGGTACGACAACTGTATTGTAGACCATTTTATCGTCCTCAACAACCTGTTGAACACGGCTTGAATCGATCTGTATTTCCTTGCCATTACCGGCATACGCAATTTTCGACTGATCAGAATTAATCTGTATTTCTTCTTTCCCTGAAAGAATTAACCGTGTATTTCCGGTTAACGGAACCGATTGGTTGTTTCGGGCAAATATGCTGATTTCAGGCTCTTTGTTCATGGTTAAAAAGGTAGTTAACCCAATTAGCAGTAAGAAAACCGCCGCTGTACTAATCCTGATGATTAAAGTCCTTCGTTTTGCGGCATTTATGGTGTGCGTTATCCGTTTACCAAGCAACTCTTTCTGCGAATGATCGAATGTGCCGCTATTTTCGCTAACCGTATCAAGTATATCATTAGCCAGTTTGTATTCGTCCCCGATTAAAAGATTCCTTGATTGATTCATATTTTGCAGTTCTTCAGTCAAAAAATCATCGGTCAAAATATCCTCTGCCTTCTTTCCCCAATTTTTATTTTTCATTCCTTAATCCTATCTTTTTTTTTCGGTTCTTTTCTGTGCCTGAATTCAAATACCATAAGAACGATTTCAGAAAAACATAGACACGAAAAATTAACTTTTTTTCACTTTTTATGAAAAAATTAAGACAAAGGAATGTATGCATTGATTCATTGATACTTACAAAATCGAGCCTACTCTGATAATTAGCTTCGTCATTGCGAAGGAGCGAAGCGGATGAAGCAATCTGATGTTAACTGGTAGATTGCCTGCCCGCCCCTATTAACCAATTCTTTGGCAGGCGGGCTTCACTACGTTACCAATGACAGATTGAAAAGGGGATTGCCACGCTCCCTCCGGTCGCTCGCAATGACGTGCTGATTTTGGCATTCAGGCCAAAACTTGTGATTTACTTTTTGAAAGGCTCATGGACGAAAAACCCTAAACCCATTTTTCAAGCTGGAACTTGTATGGGTTTTAAAACGATATTTTGAAATCGAATCCAAATGTCCGGGTAGTGGGCAGGCTAAAATTTTCAATTGCCTGATCGTTCATCAAGGTATTCAGTGTAACCTCGGGATCAAAAGGCGCATCCTTATAAATGAAGAATAAGTTGGAACCAATAAGTGAAAATGTAGCCTGCTTGATTGCGGCATGTTGAAAATTCCATTCGCGCGAAATGGAAGCCTGAGACAACCGGATGTTTGTCCGGTGGTAGGTGTATGGTTCTTTTATGCCGTCCCTGTCGCCGATTGTTGTGTAATATTGCCGGGCATCCATCCGGGTAACTACCATTCCATCAGGCATTACAGCATTAATAACGACTCCTCCATTGTTCCTTGCCTCGGCCGACCGCTGGCTAACGCCATAGCCATCGAGCATCGCTTCGGTTTGACTGACAACCTTCCCGCCAAATTTTCCATTGATTAAAAACCCGAAATTCAGGTTTTTATACCGGAACCTGTTATTAAGACCAATGCTCCAGCGTGGGTTTGAATTTCCGATGTATTCTTTCTGTTCAGTTTTCAGAATATTTCCTTTTTCGTCCAACTTTATACGACCCTGATCGTCTCTTAAAAACTTATGCACATAAATGTCACCAAACGAGCCACCTTCCTTTATTATCAATTGATAACCATCATTGTCGGACAGTACAATTGGGTTTTTAAGGTCAGGATGGAGTGAAATGATCTTGTTTTTGTTGCCCGAAAAATTAATGTCGGCCGACCAGTTGAAATTTTTCGTGTCAATTGGTTTCGCGTTAAGCGTTAATTCAATGCCCGAGTTGACCAATTTCCCGGCATTCACAAAATACCGTGAATAGCCAGATCCTGAAGGAGCAGGCAATGAAATAAACTGATCGTGGCTGTTGATGTTGTAGTAAGTAAGATTAAAACCAAAACGCCCTTTGAACAGCTTCCAGTCGGTACCAATCTCAAAACTTCGAATCAATTCTGGTTTCAGGTTATTAAATGGCTTTGTTGTATTCCGATCAATACCACCAGTTGTTGATATTGAATTATTTGGACTTACACTGTTAAAAGGGACTTCATTTGCAACGATGGAATAGGAGCTTCGTACTTTGCCAAAACTGATAAATGCGGGCAACTTGAATATTTCGCTGATCAAAGTGGTGATACCGACACAAGGATAAAAATAGGAATCATTCCCAGTTCCGTATAAACTCGAAGCCCAGTCGTTCCGTCCTGAAACATCTAAAAATACTTTCTCTTTATAGCCAATCTGTGCATTGCCAAACACGGCTTCTTTAATGAGGCTGCTTCCAAGTATGGAATAAACCATCACATTTTTTTCGATATTCTGGAACGAAAATTCATTGGGATATATTAGCCCATCGGTTCCAGTATTTACACTCATCCCCAAGCCATATTTACTTTTCATATAGCTGGTTCCCAAAACAGCATCCACACTAAAATCCTTGATAGTTTTCCTGAACGATAAAATCGCATCGGAATAAATCAACTCATCTGTTGTTTTCTGAAAACTCCACGAGCCATTGGCCTGTACGTTGGTCTCATTTGATCCGGCTTTGTTTTTTTGCTCATAAATCCTCTCCGAATGATCAATATTGCTCCTCATCTGAAGTTTCAGATGGTCGTTTATTTTCCATTCGGCCAGCATGTTGGCGATTACCCTTTTGTTCAAATCCTCTTTTTTCTGGTTGTTAATAATCCAGTTTGGATTCGACTGAAAATGATCTTTCACAAACCAGTTCTGAAGATACATGTTCCGTGAAGCGCTGAAAACCTGGTAGTCGCGGGCATAACTTGCGAAATCCCTGTCTTTGGGGAAAAGGTACAAGCCAGTCAGCGGGTTTAAGTAATAGCCCGCCGTGTTCTTGTTTTTTATGAGTTCTTCAGTCAGCATAACATTGGAACTGACTGTTAGATTCCCTTTAAATAGTTTCGTTGATTGTTTAAACGTAATGTTTGTCTTTTGGTAGTTATTCCCCGGCATGATACCGCCCATTGCTGTATTTGAAAACAGGAAATAGGCCGTTGTATTCTCGCCCCCTCCACTAATCGTGATGGTGTTGATTCGTGCTGTTCCGGTATTAAAAAAGTCGTTGACAAAGTTACTTGCATACTTGCCCCTGGTGGTCGACCAGCTTTCTTTGGCATTATTAAGGCTTCCATATTCAAATTGCAGGTCAGGTGTATTTTGAATGTTCTCTATGGTAAATATTGAACTGAGGGTTGCTTTTATTGGTCCTTCTTTCCCTTTTTTTGTGGTGATCAGAATCACGCCATTGGCTCCCTGGCTTCCATAAAGGGCTGACGCATTGGCTCCTTTCAGAATACTCATGCTTTCAATATCATCGGTGCTGATCTGAGAAAGTCCGTCGCCCTGGTCCGACCCACCAAATATTCCAAGTTGACCGCCTTTGTTGTTGGCCATCGGAATACCATCAATCACAAATAATGGATCGCTCGATGCACTCAGCGATTTATTTCCGCGTAACACAACTTTGGTTGAACCACCTGCGCCTGCAGCGCTTTTGGTTATTTCAATGCCTGAAATTTTCCCCGATAGGCCTGATACAAAATTAAATCCCTGATTTTTTGATATTTCATCAGCGCTAATGTTTTGAGTGGCATAGGTTAAGGCTTTCTCTGCCCGTTTTAACCCAAGGGCCGAAACTACAACTTCATCTACACCAAAGTTTTCGGATACAAGAACCACATTAATCTCTGATTTATCTTTCAGTGGTTCTTCTACTTTTTTATACCCGATGTATGAAAAGCTCAGGTACAATGATGTCTCCGGGACTTCCAGACTATACGTTCCATCATAACTGGTAATAATACCAATTGTGGTACCTTTAACAACAACCGAAACTCCCGGAATTGGGTTTCCATCTTCACCGGTAACTTTGCCGGCAACAGTCTTTTTTTCTATTGGCACTTTTCCCAAATGACCATATTCGACAGGTATTTCCTTATCCTTTACAATGATTATTTGACGATCGAAGACTTTAAATTTCAGGTTTGTTCCTGCTAAAACCTGATCAAAAATCTCATTAATCAATTGATTGTCGGCATTAACCGAAACTTTCTGAGCCAAATCAACCTGATCATCTTTAAAGAAAATGATATATTCACTTTGCCGCTGAATGATATCAAATACTTGCCCCATACTGACTTGGTTAAGATGTAACGTCAGCCTGTTGTCTTGTGCGGACGAAATGAAGTGAATCCCTATTAAACAGAATAGCAATAAAAATGCTTTATTATTCATATTTTCAACTACTCAGATACAATTTTATCTTTGGGAGGAAAGATACCAGAAAATTAAGCCGGAGATTGCTTTTTCCTGATTTTGATTAAATGATCAGTCTGTTCCAGTTCAATATCCATCATCTCAGAGATTAGCGAGAGCACCTGCGCTGCCGAATTTCGCAAATCCAGGTACCCGGAGAAAGTCTCATCAGCCAAATCCTGATTTTCAATTTCGATTGAAACATTGTAATACCGGGATAGCTTTTTGACAATGCTTCCAAGTGATTTCTTTTCCATAACCAAGTATCCGTCTTTCCAGGAGGTATAGTCTTTCGTATTGACATTCTTCTGGACGATGGTTTTGTTCGGAAGGTCATATACCGCGAGCATTCCCGGAACCATCTTTTCTCTGTTTGGGCCCAGCAATGAATGCCGCTTATAGATTAGTTCTACCGTACCACTTTCGAGTACTGTATTGATGGCGCTATCATCGGTATATGCGCAAAGATCAAAAACAGTTCCAAGCACTTTGACCTCCATGTCGCGGGTAACCACATGAAAAGGGTGACTTTTATCCGGAGTTACTTCAAACAGGGCTTCACCATCCAAATAAACTTCGCGCTTGTTGCCGGCGAAATGAACCGGATAAACCAATTTTGATCCGGAATTAAGCCAGATTGTGCTTTTGTCTGATAAAGTGATCTGGGATCGTTTCCCATAGGGAACAACTACTGTATTATACGCGGCAATATCGGCCTCAACCAACTGTTCAACCTTCTCATGGGCATCGATCTTTACTTCTTTGCCGTTACTTGAATAGGCTATTTTCGATTCCTGAGCATCAATTTGTATAACCTTCTTTCCTGAAAGCATTAATTGGGTAAAATCAGAGTCTGACTTTATTGAAACAGTTGAAGCAAAATCACTGATATCCGACCGGCTATTCTGGAAAAAGATGGTCAGTCCAACCATTATAAGCAATGCGGCCGCTGAGCCAATCCACGCAAAGGCTTTTTGCCTTTTTGAGCGATTGATGCTGTCAATTATTCTCCGATCCAGTAAATTTTTCTGATCTTCTCCGAATGCAATCCTTCCGGCACCGACAGCCTGATGAATCCGATCAGCCAGAAACAACTCTTCCTCCTGAAATTCGCTCTCCTGAATTTCACCGTTGATCAAACTCTCTGAAAGAGAATCATCGGAGAGGATATCTTCTGCTCTCTTCGTTTGATTACCGTCGTCTTTCATCCTCAATTCTGTCGTTTTAAGTTTTAGTCAATCTTCTTTGGTTTTTTAATGCTTAATTAGGATCTGGATACCAGCAAATAAAACAATATCAGCGCATTATTACTTAGCTTCAGTTCTTCACGTATTGTTTTTACCGACCGGTACACCAGAGTCCTGACCGATTCAACCGAGATATCCAAAATCTTCGAAATCTCCGGGTATGGTAATCCAACCTGGAACCGAAGATTGAGAACTTCCCGTTGCCTGTCAGAAAGTTTGGCCGTTGCGATCCGTATATTTTCAATATTTTCTTCCTGATTTTCTAATCCTTCAGCTTCGGATAAAGATGCTTTTTGTTCCTTCTCCTCCTGAAAAGTATTTGTAAAAACCAGCTTCAGTTTTCCTGATTGAGGTGATTGAATCTTTCGTTTCAACGATTTGAACAGGTAATTCCGAATATGATCGTTGTCCGACAGATTCCTACGGTACTTATACAAATCAAAGAAAAGGTCATGAATACAATCTTTTACAAGTTCCTGATCTTTAGAATATATCAACCCGAATGAAAAAAGGATGTCGGCAAATTGCATGTAAAGATCATGAAAGGCCTGAGTTTCCCCGGCCTTAACCCGCTTCCATAGCAGATAATCTGTATTGACTTCTTTTTGCATAAATTTATAAAGTCTGTTGCCAAAAGTATAAATTTTAATGTCACAGTAAAATGATGAGAACCCGAATTTAAAAACTTACAAATGGAGATATAAAATGGGAAAATAAATGATTCAACTACATAATTTGATACCATATGAAATTAAAACATAAAAAAAGTGGTCTGTACGCATTTACAGCCACCTTTCTGTTTCTATCCTAATGAACTCTTAAACAATCAATAATAGCTATTTTTCAAGAAGCCCATCGGCAACCCATTGTTTCAGGGTAGCAATTTGTGCTGCAGTAAGTTGAGTTCCAACTTGAGGCATAAAACCTACACTTCCGGGTGTACGTTGAACACGATCAAGAATAACAGCAATTTTTCCTTTTGCCTGAGTATAATCGTCCCACTTATTCGGATTGGCGCCTCCTGCCAAATGACAAGGGGTACAAGAAGTAGTAAAGATGGATTTAACATTGACTACATAAGTAATTTTAACGGGATTTACAGTTATAATTACTGAAATGGAATTTCCGGAAACGCCATTTACGGTTGGAATAATTGTATAGGTGGCAGTTCCTGTTACCGCGCCCGTTACATTTAACGTTTGTCCAAGCGTAGTTCCGCTTCCTGCAGAGGCTCCTGTAACTCCTGATTGAACTACTGTCCAGGCAAACGTCGTTCCTACAACAGAACTTGAAAGGGCAATGTTTGGAGCAGTTCCGGAAGAGATGGTTTGTGCCATCGGGGTGGCTGTTGCCACTGGAGGTATTTGTTCCTCATCTTTTGTACACGAATTAAAAAAAACAAACGAAGTGAAAATGAGTAGCGCTAAAATTCTATTTTTCATAGACTTAAAATTTAATGATGACTAATTTCATGAACTTACTGTTTTCTAGTTTTACTAACAATAATAAAACACCAACAAGTCTTAATTAAAAAAGTTCATTCCACTTCAAATGGTCAGAAATTAAATAGCAAGGAATTTGAATAGGGTCGATTCCCGAAAAAGTATATAAAAAAAAGGTGGCCCGTATCTGATACAGCCACCCTTTAGCTTTTAATTTGTTTTCCGAATTATCTTGCACTTCTGACCGATCCGGAACCGGCGATAGACTGGTCAATCATAGGTTTGCCTTTATAAGTTACATTCCCGGAGCCGGCTAAACGAACATAAAGGTTTTTGTTGGCTTCGACACCCACATTTCCTGAACCTGCAATTTTAGCTGATACATCGTCAGAGCTGTAATCCATTCCTTTGAAATTTCCTCTGCCCGAGATTGTTACACTCAAATCCTGGGCAGCAGTTTTGCCGGCAACAATAATATCGCCCGAACCAGAAATAGCAGCTTTTACCCTTTCTGCATTTAATTCCGATAGTTTGATATTCCCACTCCCACTCACAGCCATTTCCAGACTTTTAGTTTTAATTTCATCTTCGGCAATAATATCGCCCGAACCAGAAATTCCTAATCCGTCAATTTGAGGAACAGTAATGTGAATGGTTATTTCTCCCGGTTGAAAAGTTTTCCAGAAATAGTCTTTATTGGGGAAGCGAATGATCAATTTCCCATCCTTCACTTCAGTGATAATTTCATCGAGCGTGGAGGATTTGGCCACAATTTCGAGGTTTTGTTTAGGCCCTTGTTCCAGATAAACATTGGCAGAAATCCGGAGTGAAATTTCTGTAAAAGGATCTACTTTCCGGTTTTGCTCGTCGGCTTTAACTTGCAGAACAGAAAGTACAAATGCGAATAAAAAAATTGCTGATACCAGTTTTGTTTTCATATGAAGTTCTATTAATTAATTGTTTGTTCTAGCTTTTGAACGACATTATAGACGGTAAATTATTCCTGAAGTTGCATTTGCGCAAAAAATATTTTCAGAAAATAGGATTTATCCTGAGTTACAAACACATTCTTTGTTTACCAAACAATGCGTAAATTCACCGAAGAATATCTGTCAGTCACCTTTTAAATTTGAAAAATCATTACCGAATCCGTAATTTCACGATCATAATTTTAAAAGACACAAAAACTTCAACTATCGTAAACTAACACCAAAATTGAAAACCATGAGCTCAACACTAATCCTGGTCCTTGCCATCGTTGTAATCATCCTACTGGTGGTCATCTCTATTTTTAACAGTCTGACCAATAAAAAGAACCAAGTCACTAAAGCATTTGGAACCATTGACGTTCAGCTAAAAAACCGCTATGACCTGATTCCCAATCTGGTGGCTACGGTTCAGCAATATGCAGCTCACGAAAGAGAGTTGCTGACTAAAATTACCGATTTGCGTACCAAAGCTTTAGCCCAAAATGTAACTCCGGAAGATCGGGTTAAACTAGACAATCAAATTTCATCAGCTATTTCAGGATTGATGGTTGCAGTTGAAAATTATCCGGATCTAAAAGCCAGTCAGAATTTTATCGATCTGCAACGTGCACTGAATGAAGTTGAATCGCAGATTGCGGCCGCCCGAAGAGCATACAATGCATCGGTAACCGATTATAACAATGCCATCGAAATGTTTCCGGGTAACCTGATGGCTGGCATGATGCTCCTGAAAACCAAGTCGGTATTCACTGCATCAGAAGCGGAACGCGAAAATGTAAACGTGAAGAATCTGTTTCAGTCCTAAATATACTTGCTATGGCTTCTGAAACTGAATTAAAATCGCTTTACGAAACCCGGTTAAAGGAAAAACTGAGTGCACTGGAATCATCGCGTAAACGAATCCTGAAAAGATCTATTTTAACAGTCCTGATGTTGGCCGTGCTGGGTGCGGAAATCTATTTGCTCGTCAATATAAATCCGCATGTCGCACTGATTGTTGCATGCATGGTGATATCGGTCGCTTTTCCGATTTATTTCATTTACCATACCGTTAAACAAAAGAAACAATACAGAGAAAATTTTAAATCTGGTGTTGTGGCCGAAGTGGTGAAACTATTTAATCCGGACTGGCAATATCTTTACGATTATTGCATGAGCCAGGAATCATATCAGCAAAGCGGACTGTTTCCTCACCACTACGACCGATACACAGGTGATGATTTTGTGACCGGTAAGATTGAAAAAACCGATTTTCAGTTTTCCGAACTTCATACTCAGTATAAACAGGTAACTTACAATTCGAAGGGTCAACGCCAGGAACACTGGGTTACCATCTTTAGGGGCTTGTTCATGCATGCCGATTTCAATAAGAATTTTTTGGGAACAACCTATGTTCTTCCAGACACTGCTGAAAGACTGCTCGGGAGTTTTGGACAAAGCTTACAAAAAATGAGTAGTCGCGGGCAATTGGTCAAGCTTGAAAATCCGGAATTTGAAAAGCGCTTTGTAGTTTACAGTTCCGACCAGGTTGAATCAAGATACATTCTGACACCATCCATCATGGAATCCATTGTCAATATTTCCAACCGTTTCGAAGGCGATGTCTATTTTTCATTCGTTGGCTCACGCATTTATTATGCAAACAGCATTAACAAAGCCCTTTTTGAACCCAACATTTTTCGCTCGGGAGTTAATTTCAACGATATGAAAGAGATGTTTGATCTGTTCGAAATGATAACGGTTCTGGTTCAGGAGTTAAACCTGAATACCCGGATATGGACAAAAAAGTAGTTTTCAGTCGCAGTTCTCAGTCACGGAGCCTGTTTTACTGAATTCTGCGACTGAATACTGTGTCTGTTTATTCTTCATCCAAATCAAACAAACCTTCCGGAATAGCGAGGACTATTTCGCGGTTGTCCTCATCAATACTTACGATTAAATCTTCATTTAATGGAATAAGTGCTTCTTTCCCCTGATATTCAACTGAGAGCAAAACGTTTCCGGAGTAATCATTAACTTCATAAATTTCACCAATCACACCCAGTTCTTCATCAATAAGGGTAAAGCCAATCAAAGCATGTGCACTCATTTCAAATTCAGATTCAACCACATCCTTTTGGTCGACATAGACCGACAATCCGCAAAGGTCTTTGGCTTTTTTATCAGTATCAATCCAATCGAGCTGAGTTATGACCGATTCTCCCGACTTAAAACGCAATCCCTCTTCAGCAATAAAAAAGGGAACCAATAAGTGATCAATCTCCAGTAAAAGTGTCGGGCATTCTTCCAGTGTTTCGTAATATTCCTCCTGAAACCGAATAACCAATTCGCCATGTATACCATGAGGTTTCTGAATGAAACCAACTTTTACGCAATTATTTTTCGGGATTGTTTCCATAGCGGTAAAAATAGAAAAAAGCGACAGATTTCTCTATCGCTTTTATAAGTTGTCTGTTTTATTCCGAGGTCTAAAACAGGATTGAGCAAATAATTAACCTTCTGCTTCTTCAGTAGGGGTTTCTTCAACTTCTTCTTCAACAACTGGGGCAGGTGCAGGAGCAGATGCGGCTCTTGCTGCAGCAGCGGCGTCAGCATTGCGTTTTGCAATGGCATTGGCTCTTTCTGCATTCTTTTTAGCTTCCATGTCGAGTTGAGCCTTCTTTGAAGATTCCGAACTAACAACCAATCCATCTTTTTTAGCCTGAACTTTATTCGCCTTTTCGGTTACCCAAGCTTCGAATTTAGTTTCAGCTTCTTCAGCAGTGAAAGCGCCTTTGGCAACTCCACCTAAAAGATGTTTTTTGTACATAACTCCTTTGTAAGATAAAATAGCTCTTACGGTGTCGGTTGGTTGAGCGCCATTAACAAGCCAGGTTAAGGCTTTGTCAAAATCGAGATCGATTGTAGCAGGGTTTGTGTTTGGATTATAAGATCCAATACGCTCTACATTTTGACCATCCCGTGGTGCTCTGCTATCAGCTATCACAATGTGATAGTAAGCAAACCTTTTGCGACCATGTCGCTGCAATCTGATTTTTGCTGGCATTTTGCTTAAATTTAAATGATAAACAGTTATAAAAAAATTTGTGGCGCAAAGGTAAAACATTAATCCTGAATTCAAAATCCCCTTCTAAAATAAATATCTTTGCATCAAACAACCTTTCCCGGGTTAGACGCATCTTTATCACTATTGATCCAATCATTCAAAAAACTATATCATGAAACAGTTAAAGATTATTTTGATTTTATTTTTCGCTTTTTACTTAGTATCCTGTAACAAGGAGGAGACCCAGCCTACCGGTGTTGGCGATGCATTAATCGTCACAAAAAAAATTGGTGCAAATACCGTTTACGGTTTATCCTTTTATGCTTATACATTTAGTTCGTTCCAAACTGTTAATACGGTAAACAAGGCAGCTCCTGAAAAAATATATGCGCTGAAATCCAACCAGAATTACAAAACGAACTTCTATTACGAAACACCTGACGCTGAATTTACTGCCACCAAACCTGTAGCAGCGACTTTTACCTTTTCTGCAGTTTTCGAAAATGGCGCTACTCACGAATTTGAGGATGTTTTGACAGACGAAGCCCTGGACGTTCCGGTCATTGAAAAATGCGAATTCAATACAACCAAAGGGATGCTTGACGTTAGTTGGGCTGCAGTAACTGAGGCCGACAGTTATGCCATCAACATTATGGACGGTACAACCGTAGTTTTTGGAAGTGTTGAATTGGCCAACACCATAAAATCTTATTCGATCAGCGCAAATGGTGGCGGTTGGTTAAACGGATTTACGCCTGTTAGTGGGAAATCCTATCAGGTTAAAGTTTTAGCCTTTTTATATGAGCCGCTTGGAAGCTCATACAATGTACAGGCCACATCTGTATCTGAAAAGGCTGCAACCTGGGGTACAAATTAATTAGTGAAATGGTTAAATTGTTGTATGGATGTAGTTAGCCATGCAACAATTTAACCATTCTGCCATTTAACACTTAATTCCTGTTTTATTGAATTATCACGTTTCATTTTCTACTTTTGCTTTTAGTATAATCTAAAACTAAAAAATGATTCTCAAAGAACAGGTTAAAGGTCTTATTGATCGCCAGGATGCGTTAAGGAGGCATCTTTGACTACGATCAGAAATTAATTCAACTTCAGGAAGAAGAACTCAAAACCCAGGATCCGGTATTCTGGAACAATCCCAAGCAAGCTGAATCGCAGATGAAAGTCATCCGGTCGATCAAAGTATGGACCGATGGATATAGCGAAGTAGCCAAAAACATGGAAGATTTACTCGTTTTATACGACTTTTATGAAATGGGAGAAGCCACCGAGGATGACATTGAGGAACATTTCAACCAAACTTTATTTTTAATTGAATCACTCGAAACCAAAAATATGCTCCGTAAAGAGGAGGATAAACTGGGAGCCATTCTGCGCATCAACGCAGGAGCGGGTGGTACGGAAAGTAACGACTGGGCCGAAATGCTGATGCGTATGTATATTCGATATGGCGAAAGGCAGGGATATACAGTAAAAACTGTCGAATATCACGGTGGCGATGAAGTGGGAGTTAAAAGCTGCTCCATTGAATTTGAAGGCGAATATGCCTATGGATATTTGAAAAGCGAAAACGGGGTTCACCGGTTGGTGCGTTTGTCGCCGTTTAATGCGCAAAGCAAACGGATGACCTCATTCGCATCTGTCTTTGTTTCACCGGCTATCGACGATTCCATCGAAATCGAAATTAAGGATTCAGATATTTCCTGGGATACTTTTCGTTCGGGAGGTGCCGGCGGACAAAACGTAAACAAGGTGGAGACCGGGGTAAGGCTTAAACATGCCCCTTCAGGCATTATCATTGAAAATACCGAAAGCCGATCACAGCTAAACAACAAGGAAAATGCGCTACGATTACTGAAATCACAATTATACGAACTCGAACTACGGAAAAGGCGCGAAGCAGAACAGTTGGTTAATGCTTCAAAAAAGAAGATTGAATGGGGTTCGCAAATTCGTTCCTATGTACTTCAACCCTACAAATTAGTTAAAGATAATCGGACCAATTTTGAATCGGGTAATGTGAATGCCGTTCTTGATGGCGATATCGATGGTTTTATCAAAGCATTCCTGATGGAATTCAGCGACGATGCGAATTAAGTATTAGAATATTAGAATCTCGAATGGCGAATGAATCTCGAATGGCGAGTGTTTTTCATTCAAGATTCGAGACTTAAACTGAGGATTAGAATATTAGAACATCAGAATCTTGTATGATGAGTGTTTTTTACTCAAGATTCAAGATTCATAATTCAAGATTTATATGGTTTCAATCATTCGACTTGCAGAACAACGCGATGTGCCGGGAATTTTGGAAATATACACTCCGTTTATTCTCCACACCGCAGTCACATTTGAAGAAATAGTTCCCGATGAAGTTTCATTCTGGAAAAGAATTCAGGAAATTTTGTCTGAATTGCCTTATCTTGTCTGTGAAATAGACGGCCAAATTGCAGGATACGCCTATGCCTCGGCATACCGAAGCCGGGCTTCATACCGCTGGTCAAAAGAAGTATCCGTATATGTTCACCCCGATTTCCATCGTAGAAAAGTGGCCCTTGCACTTTATACCAGTTTGCACGAAATGATGCGGTTTCAGGGAATTGCCAATTTACTTGCAATCATCACTATGCCCAACGAATCAAGTGTTGCCTTTCACGAGTTTTTTGGCTACCGTAAATGCGGTGAATTCTCAAAAGTCGGATTTAAACTGAATCAATGGCAAAATGTGGGCTGGTTCGAACTGTTTATTCAGGACGAAACTCAGGCACCAAAAGATCAGATTTTACGTTTGAATGAAATCATCAATCTTCCGGTATTTCAGGAAGCTATTCAAATCGGAATGAAAATATTAACCGGGGAAAAAGGAAAAGTCATTAGTCAATAGAAAAAATTCTTTTCGAATGACCATGAATCTTTACATGATTGGATTAGATAAAAGTAAATCCTGAATATCTGTTCATCGTATTATTTCTGCATAAATACATAGTCGACATGGATAAACCGAGCAAATACAATAACCGTGAAATAAGCTGGCTTTCGTTTAATGCCCGCGTTCTTCAGGAAGCTGAAGATCCAACAGTGCCGCTTTTTGAACGGATTCGTTTCCTTGGAATTTTCTCGAACAACCTCGATGAATTTTTTAGGGTCAGGGTAGCTTCCGTTCGGCGCATGCTTGAGTTTGGAAAGGACGAGGAATCTCTCCTGGGTGATATGACTCCCGCAGAACTGTACGATAAAATTCAGGAAACCGTTGTTCAGCATCAGCAGAAAGCTCAGGAAATTTATCGGAATATCTGGGAGGAAATGGCCAACGATAATATTTTCATGATCGATGAAAAGCAGCTTACCCACGAACAAGGCGTATTTGTCCGTAAATATTTTAATATAAAAGTACTACCCAACATTGTACCTATCATGCTGGGAAAATCGATGAAGTTTCCATATTTGCGTGATAAATCAGTATATCTGGCCGTGAAATTATCGAAGACCAAATCGCCCGATAAATTTGCTTATGCGCTCATCCGTGTTCCGAGCCGGTCTGTTTCGCGCTTTTTGGTTCTGCCCGATCAGGGGAATAAAAAATTCGTCATTTTAGTCGACGACGTCATTCGGTTCTGCCTGAGGGATGTCTTCCCAATTTTCAATTTTGATCACTTTGAGGCTTACACCCTAAAAGTTACCCGCGATGCTGAACTTGATATTGATGACGATATCTCGAAGAGCTACATGGAAAAAATGGAAATCAGCCTGAAAAAACGTAAAGTTGGTACCCCTGTCAGGTTAATTTACGACCGCGAAATGCCAGGCGATCTGCTTGAATTCATCATGAAAAAGATGAAACTCAATGGAGAAGAAAAAACGGTAGCTGGTGGGAGATATCACAACCACAAAGATTTCATGAATTTCCCTGAAATTGGGAAGCCTCATCATTACTATCAAAGTCTGCCGCCGGTACCTCACAAAGACCTGCCCTCCCATCAGAGCATACTGAAAAAACTGAGGCAGAAAGATGTTTTACTTCATTACCCCTATCAGAGCTTTTCGCATTTTATCGATTTCCTGCGCGAGGCAGCCATCGATCCAAAAGTGAGAGAAATTGGAATAACGATTTACCGGGTTTCTGAAACGTCGAAAGTGGTGAATGCCTTACTGAACGCCATTCGTAACGGGAAAAAGGTAACCGTAGTTATTGAACTTCAGGCAAGGTTCGATGAAGAAGCCAACATCTTCTGGTCAAATAAATTACAGGAAGAAGGGGCGCATGTAATCAATGGTATACCTGGATTAAAGATTCATTGTAAACTTGCCTGGGTTGAACGCGTGGAGAAAAATGGCATTCGTAATTACGCTTACATTGGCACCGGTAATTTCCATGAAGGCACTGCACGCGTATATGCCGATAAAGGATTTCTAACTTCAGATCCTGAAATCGCCAACGATGTTGCTAATATGTTTGAATTCTTCAAGCACACCTATAAACATTTCGATTACAAACAAATTATAGTCAGTCCCTTTGCTCAGCGGAACTTCTTTCTGCATAAAATTGATCAGGAAATTGCCAATGCAAAAAAAGGAAAAAAAGCCTATATGATCCTGAAGATGAATAGTCTGATCGATCAGGAAATGATAGATAAACTTTACTCGGCAAGCCAGGCCGGGGTTAAAATACAATTGATTATCCGCGGAATTTTTGGCCTGAAAACAGACGATCCGATTTTGAGTAAGAACATTGAGGCAATTAGTATAGTCGACAAATTTTTGGAACACACCAGGGTGATGCTTTTTGCCAATGGCGGAAAAGATGACATCTACATATCGTCGGCCGATTGGATGACCCGTAACCTCAATCGTCGCATTGAAGTAGCATGTCCGATTTATTCTCCTGAAATCAAAAATGAACTAAAGGAATTGCTGCGGATTCAGCTGCGCGACAATACCAAAGCCCGGATTCTTGACAGCGACCTTAGCAACCGGTATAACAATCCAGGCAATGGACAACGCAACCGGGCTCAGGAAGATTACCACACCTATATTAAAAAAAGACATCAGAATAATATGAAAATTTACCATAACCCTCGCTGCACCAAAAGCCGCGAAGGACTTAAATACCTTGAAGAAAGAGGATTTGAAATTGAGATCATCGATTATATGAAGGACGGAATCACGGCTAAAGAGATTAAAGAATTCCTTGGAAAATCAGGACTAAAGGTTGCCGACATTGTTCGTACTTCAGAGGAACTCTTTAAAGAGAAGTATAAAAGACAGGAATTTTCGACAGAAGAATGGATCACCATTTTGGTTGAAAATCCAAAACTAATTCAACGTCCTCTGATCATTAAAGGCACACATGCGGTACTGGCTCGTTCAGTAGAAGAAATTCAGAAACTCATCTAGAATATTTGAATCCTGAGTCCTGAATCTTGAATAATTGTTCCTCATTCAAGATTTGAGATCCTAATACTCGAAACTTAAACTGCAGTTCGTGAACGATGGGAACAAATTCAGTCGCTTTTTTCAATGATCAGAAATATCCGGAATTTCACTCCAGACCAATCATAGCTGCCTGGCAAATTATTAATCCGGAGAACATTGGGAATCTGATCAGGCTTGCCGACAATGTTGGCGCTTTGGAGGTATTTATTCTGGGTGAAGATTTTAATCTCAGAATGTCTTCGATAAAAAAAACTGCAGGTCTTAGTTTCAATAATATACGGCTCACTTTCATTTCGCCCGACCATTTCTTCAGCCAACTCCATCCGGATTATAAATTGGTTGCTATCGAAACCAGTCAAAAATCAACCAATATTTTCACAACAAAACTGCCGGAAAAGATTGTTTTTTTATTGGGTAACGAACGAAATGGCCTTCCTGAAGATATCCTGAATAAATGCGATTTTCAGGTTCATATACCCATGACCGGGAAGTGCAAATCGATGAATGTTTCGCACGCCCTGTCGGTTGCATTATTCGAATGGCTGCGCCAGATAGTTTTTTTTACCTACCTTTAGATGCCCAAATTCAACCTACTATGATCACTTTGACCCAATTGGAATATATTGTCGCCGTTGATACTTTCCGTCACTTCGGCAGGGCTGCTGAAAACTGCTTTATTACACAGCCTACCTTAAGCATGCAGATTAAGAAACTCGAGGAAGATCTTGAAGTTATCATTTTCGACCGCAGTAAGCAACCGTTAATTCCAACCGATGTGGGCCGTCGTATCATTGATCAGGCACGGATTGCCCTTCAGGAATCGCAGAAAATAAACACCATTATTAAAGATCATAAGAACCTGATTTCAGGCGAACTTAAAATTGGAATTATTCCAACTCTGGCACCCTATCTGCTGCCTTTGTTTATCGGAAATTACAAGCGCAAATACCCCAATATCAACATCGTGGTTGAAGAATTGACCACGATCAATATCATTGATCGGCTGAACCGCGATTTACTTGATGTAGGCATTTTGGTTACACCACTCCATGAAGACCGAATTAATGAAAAACCAATTTTTTATGAAGGAATGCTGTTGTACCTTCATGAAGATCATCATCTGGCTCAAAAACCCAATATTAAACTTAAAGACATTTCAACTCCTGAAATATGGCTTTTAAGTGATGGCCATTGCTTCCGTGATCAGGTGATCAACCTCTGCTCGTTCAAAGGTGCCGCAAATTCCGCATTGCCTTTCCATTTCGAAGCCGGTTCGCTGGAAACTGTTATGAATATTATCGACAGGGAAGGCGGAATGACTATCATTCCTGAATTGGCAACCATTGGAATGAGTGAATCAAGATTCGATCATGTACGAACTTTCGTTGACATCAACCCACTCCGCGAAGTAAGTTTGGTATTTTCCAGACATTTTGCCAAGTACAAACTCGTTGAATTACTTTGGAAAGAAATTGTTGCTTCGATGCCAGAAAAACTTCTGCAAAAGAACCGCGGAACCATTGTTGAATGGCGATAATTATTTTCAGCTATTCGTTTGCTGTTTAAAAAAACTTAATTTTCTTTGCATCGCTAAAACAAAACAGCCTCTGACAAACGAAGTTGAATGAATTTTGGCAAAAATTTCTGAAAATATTTGGTGGCTAGAAAAAATGAACTATTTTTGCAGTCCCAAAATCAGGGAATTATCAAGTTGGCCCGTTCGTCTAGGGGTTAGGACGCCAGGTTTTCATCCTGGTAGCAGGGGTTCGAATCCCCTACGGGCTACAAATAAATTTTAACAATTTAGGAAAAGAAAAATGGCACATCATAAATCGGCTAAGAAGAGAATCAAACAAGACGAGGTAAAAACCTTGCAGAATAAATACTATGCCAAAACCATGCGTAATGCAGTAAAAAAATTGCGCCTTGAAACTGACAAAGTAGTAGTTGCTGAAGCTTTACCAAAAGTTGTTTCAATGATTGACAAACTTGCAAAAAAGAGTGTTATTCATAAAAACAAAGCTGCTAACCTGAAGTCTTCTTTGGTTATACACCTGAATAAAATCTAGAAAAAACCAGTTTTTCAAAGTATATAGAAACCGTCTTAGTTTTAAGACGGTTTTTTTTGCATGTAGTCAAGTAAGTTCAAATAAAAAGCCTCACAGTTTCCTGCGAGGCTTTCGTATAATGGTCATAATTATCTCAATTTATACTGTCAATTCGTGCTTTGCTGCGATTTCGCCATTCAGCCTTTTTTCAATCAACTCATCGATACGTTCACGAAGAGATTCAATGGTGATTTTTTGAACGACCTCATGAGCAAAAGCATTCATAAGCATCATTCGGGCATCCTTCTCTCCTATTCCACGGGCGCGGAGAAAAAACAACGCGTCTTCGTTGATTTGACCAACGGTTGCACCATGACTACATTTCACATCATCGGCATCAATGATGAGCTGCGGCTTGGTTTGCATACGGGCTTTATCCGATAAAAGAACATTGTTGTTCCGCTGAAAAGCATTGGTCTGCTGGGCATCGCGGGCTACATGAATGCGACCTGAAAATGCACCTGTTGACTCATCGTCGAGAATATTTTTATAAATCTGGTTGCTCAAACAATTGGGTGAAGCATGTTCAATAATAATGAAATTATCGGTATGCTGCTTTTTATCGGAAAACGAAAGCCCATTGACATTAGCTTCAGAATGGTCGCCGTTGAAAGTTACCTTCAGGTTGTTTCTGGTCAGTCCGCCATGAAGGATAAATGTTCCGGTATTCAGTACCGAATTACGCTGTTGCCTGTAAAAGGCCGAATTAATCACGTTTGTCTGGTTGTTATGATTCTGAATCGTATAAACATCAACCACAGCATCTTCGCCGACATATACTTCGGAGACTGAATTAACGAGATAAGAAACCGAAGTCAGGGTCTGGTCGCAAACTACCAGTTTTACCTGACTGCCTGCTTCAGCGACAACCAGATTTCGCTGTGTAATCCTCAGATTTTCTTCAGAACTGAGCAGATTAATGATCTGAACTGGCTTTTCTATAATCACGCCTTTCGGCACAAAAAGGAAAAATCCATCTTTTGCAAAGGCTGAATTCAGCGCTACAAAAGGGTCGTTCGACAACCCTGCCTGACGGTTGATATAGTTTTGAATCAGTTCAGGCTGTTCATTGGCAATTTGCTCAAAGCTTCCCAAAACAACACCTTTCGGCAATTCAGAGCCAGGCTTGTTCCCACTGTAAAACCAACCATTTACCAGAAAAACCAAATGTGCATCCAATTCAGGAATATTGCTTTTATAAACTTCATTCAAGTTAATTAATCCAGATTCCTGAACCAATTCCTGACGATAGCTTTTTTCAAATGCTGCTTTCAGATTGGTATATTTATAATCTTCATTTTTTAATCCGGGAATTCCGGCTTGGGCAAACCGTTTGATCGAAACTTCGCGTATCCGGTTTAGGATTGGCGAAGAACCCTGGTTCAGGATTTCCCTGTTCTGTTCAAACAACGAAACCAATTGATCTGTCTGAGTTATTTTTTCTTGAATGATACTCATAATTATTGTTCGTTCCCGTTTTTAATCCAATCGTACCCTTTTTCTTCCAGCTCAAAAGCCAGTTCTTTTCCACCTGTTTTTACAATCCGTCCGTTGTGCAAAACATGCACAAAATCAGGAATAATGTAATCGAGCAAACGCTGGTAATGCGTAACCACAATAGTAGCGTTGTCAGCAGTTTTCAGGGCATTCACGCCTTCGGCCACAATTCGGAGCGCATCAATATCCAATCCGGAGTCAGTTTCGTCAAGAATCGAAAGTTTTGGCTCAAGCATGGCCATCTGGAAGATTTCGTTTTTCTTTTTTTCGCCGCCTGAAAATCCTTCATTTACTGAACGGTTAGTCAGCTCAGTATCCAAATGAAGCATATCTTTTTTGGAACGCATTAGTTTCAGGAATTCTCCTGCAGTTAGTGGTTCCAGACCTTTGTATTTACGATGTTCGTTCACTGAAGCTTTCAGGAAACTGATCATCGGCACTCCAGGAATTTCAACCGGATACTGAAAACTCAGGAACAATCCACTACGCGAGCGGATTTCAGGTGAAAGTTCCAACAAATCCTCTCCCAGAAAAGTGACTTCACCCTCCGTAATTTCGTAATCTGATTTTCCGGCCAGAATATTGGCCAGGGTACTTTTTCCGGAGCCATTGGGCCCCATGATAGCATGTACTTCGCCCGCTTTTATTTCCAGATTGATCCCTTTCAGGATTTCTTTGCCTTCAACCGAGGCATGTAAGTTCTTTATTGTCAACATAAAAAAGTTATAAGCTCCAGCCCCCTCTAACTCCCCCGGAGGGGGGAGGACTGGCGGTATTGTAATTATTTAAGTATTCTCTTCTTTCTTCATAAAGCCTCCCCTTCGGGGAGGTTGGAGGGGCTTCTTTACCCCACGCTGCCTTCCAGACTAATGGCCAGCAATTTTTGGGCTTCAACGGCAAATTCCATAGGAAGCTTGTTCAGTACTTCGCGGGCATAACCGTTAACGATCATCCCGATGGCATCTTCTGTGGAAATACCTCGCTGGTTACAGTAAAAAATCTGGTCCTCGCCAATTTTCGAGGTGGTTGCTTCGTGCTCCACAATCGACGATTTGTTGCCAACTTCAATGTAAGGAAAAGTGTGCGCGCCGCAGGTTGAACCCAACAAAAGCGAGTCGCACTGTGAATAGTTGCGCGCGTTGGTTGCACCTGGCATTACTTTCACCAGTCCGCGATACGAATTGTCGCTTTTCCCGGCTGAGATACCTTTTGACACAATAGTGCTTTTGGTATTTTTTCCAATGTGGATCATTTTTGTTCCGGTATCGGCCTGCTGATGATGATTGGTCAAGGCTACCGAGTTAAATTCACCCACCGAATTATCGCCAATCAGTACACAACTCGGATATTTCCAGGTAATTGCCGAACCGGTTTCTACTTGTGTCCAGCTTATTTTTGACGATTCCCCACGGCAAATTCCACGTTTCGTAACAAAATTATAAATACCTCCTAATCCATTTTTATCGCCCGGATACCAATTCTGAACCGTGGAATATTTCACTTCAGCACGATCCATTGCAATGATTTCGACCACCGCGGCATGCAACTGGTTTTCGTCACGCATCGGGGCTGTACAGCCTTCGAGGTAGCTAACATAGCTGTCATCTTCAGCAATAATCAATGTCCGCTCAAACTGTCCGGTTCCGGCGGTATTTATCCTGAAATAGGTTGAAAGTTCCATCGGGCATCGAACGCCTTTCGGAATGTAGCAAAACGATCCGTCGGAAAATACAGCAGAATTTAATGCTGCAAAGAAATTATCTGTAATTGGAACCGACATTCCCAAATATTTACGAATCAGATCAGGATGTTCGATCAATGCTTCGCTGAACGAACAGAAGATGATTCCCTTTTCGGCCAATACTTTTTTGAAGGTGGTAGTTACCGAAACACTGTCCATCACCACGTCAACCGCCACTCCTGCCAGATGTTTCTGTTCTTCGAGCGGTATACCAAGCTTTTTGAAAGTCTCCAGCAACTCCGGGTCAACTTCGTCCAGACTCTGGTATTTAGCCTGATTCCGGGGAGCTGCATAATAAATCGTTTCCTGAAAATCAATCGGAGGAATCCTCAAATGGGCCCATTCCGGAGTTTTCATTTTTAGCCATTCGCGATAGGCTTTCAGTCTGAATTCGAGCATGAATTCAGGCTCGTTTTTCTTGTGCGAAATCAGCCTTACCACATCCTCGCTCAACCCTTTCGGAATAACATCGGTATCAATATCTGTCACAAAACCGTATTCGTATTCCTTGGTCGTTATATCGTTTAATAATTTATCCTGATTTTCCATGTCTCTGCTTTCTTTATCTTCTGAAACTCAGTTATATTAACAATCAAGCTATCTGACTGTTTAAAATTAATTGCAAAGATAAGGAAGTAAAGCTATTTTTGCTGAATGTTTACCTGCAATAAATACCTTTAAGTCTTAATTTTAACATGGAAGGAACAAAACCCAATACACTGCTTTCGGATTTAGGAGAATTTGGCCTGATTACCCGTCTGACTGAAAAAATACAACTTAAAAATGCGAGTTCAATTCTGGGTGTTGGCGACGATGCCGCAGTATTGAGTTACCCCGAAAAAAAAATAGTCGTAACTACCGATCTTTTAACCGAAGGCATCCACTTTAACCTGATGTATGTTCCGCTGAAACATTTGGGCTACAAGGCTGTAGTGGTAAATCTCTCGGATGTTTATGCCATGAATGCCACACCAAGACAGATCACCGTTTCGATTGCCATTTCATCTAAATTTTCGTTGGAAGCTGTTGAAGAACTTTATTCAGGAATTCACCTTGCCTGCGAAAAATATGGAGTTGACCTTGTTGGCGGCGATACCACGAGTTCTCTCACCGGATTGACTATCAGCGTGACTGCCATTGGCGAGGCAAATGACGATGAACTGGTTTACCGCAGTGGCGCCCAGGTTAACGATTTACTCTGCGTATCAGGAGATTTGGGAGGCGCCTACATGGGATTGCAATTGCTTGAACGTGAAAACGAAGTATTCAAGGTCAATCCAAACCAACAGCCTCAATTTGAAGGATATGATTATATTCTGGAACGCCAGCTTAAACCCGAGGCGCGACCTGACATCAGGGAATTATTGAAAACACTGAATATCAAACCAACGGCCATGATCGATATTTCTGACGGACTTTCGTCGGAAGCGATGCATTTGTGCAAGGCATCGAAAGTAGGCTGCAGTATTTATGAAGAAAAAATACCGCTCGACAAGCAAACAAAAAATTTTGCTGAGGAACTGAGCATCAATCCGCTGGTGGCCGCGCTGAACGGAGGCGAAGACTATGAACTGTTGTTTACGGTTCCAATTGCCAGTTTCGATATACTGAAAAAAGAATTCGACATCACCATCATTGGTCACATTACACCTGAAAGTGATGGTACTAATCTGATCACTACCGGTGGATCTGTTATTCCGCTTCAGGCACAGGGATGGAATCCTCTGAAGAATTAGAAAAAAGGAAGATAAAAAATACTTGAGAAAATGGAAAACTGAGACTAAAATATCAGCTTTCCCTTTTGTCTCAATCTTCCCATAAAAAAAGCTTCAGAATCTGATCCATCTCTGAATTTACAGCTTCATTGATAAACCTACGGCTTTGATCCGCCTCAAACCATTCCACCGTCCGGCGAATTCCCTCATGAAATGGAATTGTTGCCTGAAATCCGGGAACAAAAGATTTTATTTTGCTGTTGTCGAAAACCGCACTCCACATTTTGTCTCCATATAAACTTCCTGTAAACTGTGGTGCAACTTTTACAATAAAGTCGGACGGAATATGCTTGATGTTTGCCTCAACACCCAAAGCTTCGGCAATGGTTTGGTAAATCTGATCCCAGGTCAGCACTTCGTCTGAAGTGATGTGAAAAGCCTCTCCCAGCGCTTTTGGATTTCCCAACAATCCCAGGAACCCACGACCAAAGTCTTCTGCATGAGTAACTACCCAAAGCGATGACCCGTCACCATGAACAATGATTGGCAATCCTTTCTTCAGGCGGTCAGCCAACGTATAACAGCCCCAGCCACCAATGGCTATTGGGAAATTCGTATCATAGGTCAGCGATGGACGGACAATGGTAACCGGGAAACCTTCCTCGCGAAAGGCTTTCATCAGGCGCTCTTCACAGGCAATTTTATTTCTTGAATAATCCCAATATGGATTTTCAAGGGGAGTTGATTCTGTAATCAGGTAATGTTTGGGCGGTTTTTGGTAAGCTGATGCTGAACTGATAAATATAAACTGTTTGGTACGGCCGCTAAAAATGGCAAGGTTGCGCTCGATATCTTCCGGAGTATAGGCAATCCAGTCAACCACCACATCAAAATCCATATTCTTCAAGGCGGTCCGGATGCTTTGCGGATTGCGGATATCAGCAATCAAGGTATGACTTCCCGGTATTTTAGCGGAACGCAATCCACGGTTCAGCAAATAAAGTTCAAAACCTTTGGCAATGGCCTGACGACTAACCTCGCTGCTTATAAAGCCTGTACCACCGATAAAAAGTACTCTCATAACCGATTTGATTTTAAACTTTGCAGGATAAAGGTAGAAAAAAGGACAAAACGGAAAAGTTGCCGGCCAAGTTGAAGAAAAGAGTCTTTCGCTGTAAATAATGCTCTTTAACCTGCGACATTTTTAAACATAGAAAAAGCCGATCCTTTTCAGGAAACGGCTTTTATTTGTGAATTTAATCTTTTTACAACTTTGTCTCCGATTTTACATCTTCCACCGGGTTATTTGCCTTCTGGCTACCCTTCAGAATATCGGGCAATTCCAGTCCGGCCGATTTAAATACATCGTCGAGAGGAGGAATTGAACCCAGCATTCCCTGCATAAAATTAGCGGTCGAAGTTTTGCCATCCTTACCGTTTCCGGTTTCCCACACGGTTACCTTATCGATTTTGATATTCTTAATGGCCTCAACCTGAGTTTTAACCAATTCCGGCAATTTGTCGGCGATCATCATCATCACCGCATCTTTCGAATTGTTTCCGGCAGCTTTTACCATCATTTCAAAACCATCAGCCTGTTTGCTCAGGATTTCGTAAATACCGCGAGCCTGAGCGTCCATTTTCATGAAGATAGCATCGGCTTCCCCTTTAGCCATGCGTCGGGTTTGTTCGGCTATTGCTTCCGCATCGATTTCTACTTTTTGTTTGTCGATTTCTGCCGAAACGACCACGTTGGCCGTTTGTGTGGCTTTATCGCGCAAGGCACGTGCATTTTCAGCTTGTTGTTCAGCAGCATATGCTTCTTCCAGCGCCTTTGCTTCTGTTACTTTTTCAGCGGCAACAGCTTTACGACTAGCTTCAGCTTGTTTTTCACGGCGATCGGCATCAGAATTGGCAATGGTGATTTTGGCTATGTTTTCACCTTCAACTGCAACTGCATCGGCTTTCGCAACTTGAACGCGCTGTGCCTGATGTGCTTCAGCCTGACCGATTTCACCATCACGGTTTTTCTCGGCCACGCTCTTTTTCGCATCGTTGATGGCTTTTGCAGCAGCTTCTTTTCCCAAAGCTTCGATGTAGCCCGATTCGTCGTTGATGTCGGTGACGTTCACGTTGATCAGTTTCAAACCGATCTTTTTTAGTTCAGCCTCAACATTTGATGATACGGCGGCCAGAAACTTATCGCGGTTGCTGTTGATTTCCTCAATGTCCATTGTTGCTACGACCAAACGCAACTGACCAAAAATAATATCTTTCGCCAGGTTGCTGATTGTCTCTTGAGATAGTCCTAGCAAACGTTCGGCAGCGTTTGTCATTACACCTGCCTCAGTAGAAATACCAACGGTGAAACGTGAAGGCACATCAACACGAATGTTCTGCTTGCTCAGCGCACTTTTCAGATTAATTTCAATTGAAATAGGCGTTAAATCAAGAAACTGATAAGCTTGGATGATCGGCCAAATAAATGCGGCCCCACCATGAATACACTTTGCCGAGCGCGATTCGCTTTCGACACCTTTGCCCACTTTTCCGTACACAACCAGAATGCGGTCGGAAGGGCAACGTTTGTAGCGTCTCAACATGGATACAATAATGATAAACAAGAACAGGACAGCTATGCTGACCATCATTACAAAATAATTGTTCATAGTTAATTGAATTTTGGTTATTGATTGATTTGTTGAATTTTGGGATTCAGAGATTAATTCCTTCGCACCAACAGAATCTGATTGTTGATAACATCGGTGACCTGAATGATAGAAGAAGTTGAAATGGCTTCCTGATCATCGGTAATCGCATCAAGGGTTTGAAGTGTTCCCTGTACAGTAATCTGGATTTTCCCCATTCCTTTGCGTTTGGCAGGAATAGGAAGATAAACTTCGCCAGTTCGGCCAACCGCCTTCCTGATGTTCATGTTTCCGGATTCGGCTAGCTTCGACATCAAATAAAAGAGAGTGGCCATGGCCAGCATCATCAGAAAACCACAGATAAACGAAAAGAAAATGACCAGGAATGGTGACATTCCGGTACTTAGGAAACCCAAACCCGACCAGCCAAACATGGTGAAAAAGCCAACGATATTCTTTAGCGAAAGTAATTGAAACGGAATACCGTCACCATCTCCAAAGGAATGATCCAAATCGGTCTGTACATCGGTGTCGGCATCAGAACTAAAAATGGTCAGAACCAATAAAAAAGCGAAGACAAGGGTTGCAGGTGCAGCAATTAACCAATACACCATTGACATCAAATCTAATTCGCTCCAAACAGGAAAAATTGAAAGTAACATAGTCGATTTTTTAGGATGATAATGGGAATAAATATACTGAAATATTATCATAATCCTGCTGTAAATTATTCCTATTATTGGCAAATTACCGGTGAACAGTATGGAAAAGTTTGCGAATCCAATCTTTTAAATCACCAACTAAAACAGATTTTCGAACGAAATAATTCGACTTTCAATTTGAACGGTTGGCCTTAAATTAAATGAGTTTCCTGCCTGTTTACCGGATAAATAGCTGTGATGATTTGGGAGGCTGAGATTTTGAATCTCCGTTTTGTTTTCCGCGATTATAAATCACGGTTTCCCGCAAATGCTCCATGCGACATCACGAGGATACGGGGCTGCTCAGGGAATAGCGTTTGCTACCGAGCCACTGCTTAGTGTTCAACTGAGCTCACGCCGAAGTCGTGAAGCAATCGAAGTCAGATGACATTGATAGGATTATCAATTCAAATTCATTAATTTGGTCAGCCAAACCAATCCTTCAAACAACTCTTAACAAAAGGAGGTACTAACCATGAATGCTAAACTTAAAACCATTTCCTACCTGATTTTTATTACCCTGATTTCCGGATTTGCCTCAATCGGCCAGAATATTGGACTTGTAGATGTGAAACATACTGAACAAGTCATAACTGTGGGAGGACCAACTGCCGACATCTCGGGATTCACTTCCGGAGCTATCCAACTTGCACTCGATGCCCTGAAAACTCGTGGTGGTGGTGTAGTGAAACTCCGTCCGGGTAATTTTGAAATCATCGGTCCGGTAAGGCTTTCAAACAATACTTCGCTGATTGGGTCAGGAAAATCGACCATCCTCCATAAATGCGACGGCTTTAAAACCAGTTTCATCATCGATGCCGATTGGGGAATGCAAAGAGCAGTGGTGAAAGATGCCAGCGGGTTTAAAATTGGGATGGGTATTCAATTGTCAGATAGCGAGCACGACCAGGGTTGGGACGTGACCACTGCTAAAATCACCGACATTCAGGAAAATGTAATTTATTTCGATAACCGCACGGTGAACGATTACCTGGCCAGCCTGAATGGAACCATCACCAATGGTTGCTCCATTATTGAAGCGGTTGAAGTGGAGAATGTGAAAATTGCCGATCTGGTGATTGAAGGGAACAAAGCTACCAACGACTACATCAACGGATGCCGTGGTGGCGGAATTTACATCCACAAAACAAAAAACTGCACGGTAGAAAATGTACGGATTAACGAGTTTAATGGCGATACCTTTAGCTGGCAGATTACCGAAAACATTACGGTTCGCGGCTGCGAAGCTTCCAATGGCGGCGGACTTGGCTTCCATCCCGGAACCGGGTCTGATCATTCCATCGTTGAAAACTGCATCAGTCACCACAACAACGGAGATGGTATTTTCCTTTGCTGGCGCGTGCAAAACGGCATTTTTCGCAACAACACGTCATATGCCAATGGCGATAACGGCATTTCCATTGGGCATAAGGATACCGACAACCTGTTTGAAAATAACCGCGTTTACGAAAACGCTCATCACGGCGTACTTTTCCGCAACGAAAATGAGCAAAACAGCGGCCACCGTAATGTATTTACCAACAATGTAATTGAAAACAACGGCACTGAACGCGAATCGTCCGGTTTTTACATTGGCGGCGAAACACACGACATAAACATTACCAACAACACCATCCGCTCAACCGGAAAAGGCAAGCAAACCACTGCCATCGTAATTGGCAAGAAATCGTCGAAAGTCACTGCCAAAGACAACCAGATTTCAGGATTGAAGGAGTTGGTACAGGAGAAATAGGGTAAACATTTCCACATTAATACCAACACAGGGTTCCATTTCATTCCACCCGGTGCTAAAATCCGCCAACTGGCGGATCCTTTCAGGACTTTTCACCAAAGCGCAAATCATCGCATCCGCAGCAAGGGGCAAGGCCCCGCCATGTAAAAGCATAGTCCGGCATGAAATGGAGGGCTATGTTAATGGGTGCGGAGATTTTTAATCTCCGTTTTGTTCCCCCCGATTATAAATCACGGTTCCCCCGAAATGCTCCCTTCGACATCCCAAGGACCCGGGACTGCTCAGGGAGCGTCGCTTTTACGAAAATTCACTTCCGAAGCCGCTGCCTGAGCGCGAAGCAATGGAAGGCAGAAGGTGGATGCAATGCGACTTTGGGCAATAGTCCTTGTCGAAAACAAATAATTAATCGCAGGAAATATTCTCAACATAAAAGCTTTGTGAATCGTTGTCCAACTTTAATTGTTGAATAATAATATTTTCTCCTTGAATAAGTTTTTTGATGGAGGGACTGAATGCATGATCAAAATCAAGCCCCAGAATTATTGATTTCAAGGATTTTCTTATGTTACACATTCCTTCATTATTTAAAGATAAAAGCCTCCATTCCTTCTCAGAATCCCAATCTGGTCTTTTTGAAAAAAACAATGCTTGTATTAACTCTTCGGGTTTCATTTCCCCTTCCATAACAATATTTGATTTTGGTTTTTCGTATTGCACTTTATCAAAAAAGAGAGTTCTGTTGTTTTCTTCAATAAGCGAAATAGGACATATATTTAAAGAAACACCTTTATAATTATCTCCATAATGAGCCCACATTGTTGGAAGATCAAAACCTTTTGTATTTTCAGAGTCCCCAGAAAAACAAGTAATTGTATTAAGAATAGTATTTCTACTCTGATAAATTCGTAACAACTTATCTCCATTTATAGCCAGAACATCTAAAACTGCTTTTAATCCCATTCTTTCTCGCGGATCATTTAAGTCTTCTAATGGACTCATTTTCAACTGAAAGTTGCCAAGAATTAAAAATAATTTTTCGACACTTGTGTAATGATAAATTGAATCTGGATATTTATTCATAAGTTACTTTTTTGCAAAGTTAATTATATTGAAAAACATTCACTATCATAACCTTGTAACTATTACTGAGTTATGGATATCAAAAATGCCACTCCCTTTCGGAAAACGGCTTATGTATTTTGCGCCGTAGAGACGCGATTAATAAAGAAACCCAAACAGCCATAATGGAATTGTATTCTGGTATCCAACATCCAAATCATCTGCTACGATGAAACTATCTGGAATACCGGTAATTTGCCTTTTTGATTTTCCTTTTCCACCCACCTCAATGGTAAATTTCTCATCAACAAAGAAGTCGGCCCTTGAGCTTAACTCTACTTTGTGCTTAAATTTCAATTGGTTGACAACAAACGATTCGCGGATGCTGCCTTGGTTTGGAGTTTCAGAATTCAGACAATAAGCCAGATTTGGATGGTAAAGAAGTATTTTGTCAGGTTTGGAAAGTTTACCGTAAAAACTACCAGAACTGTAGATGGAATGAATGATTTCGGTGGCATTCAATAGGTTCAGATACGTCAGCAGTGTATTCCGGTTAAGATCAAGTGATTCAGCCAATTTTTTGATGTTGGGCTGAAACGGAACACTGGCTGCGATAATGTGTAAAAGATGTTTGAATTTTTGAATGGTCTTTGTATCTGATCTGAGAATGCCGGAAATCTCATTTTCGAGTATGTAATTCAGTGTATTATTGAGCTTTATCCCGTAAGTAGTTTCCGACTCTATAAAAAATGGATAATATCCTAATTTCAGGTATGTACTGAAATATTGCAGTGGTTTAAAACTATCAAGTAATTTTCCGGCAATAGCTTCATGATCGTAAAAGATTTGATCAAGTGAAAATTTGGGAAACTCGGCTGATAAAGTTATCTGAAGATACTCGCGGAATGATAACCCTGGAACTGGATAGAACACGGCACGCCGGCTTAAATCGGTCTCTCCTCCCAAAATTTTCAACATTGATGATCCGGAAAATACCACATTTAACTCTGGAAGTAAATCGTAAATATTTTTCAATTCAAGCGCCCATTGCGGATATTTGTGTATTTCATCAATATAAAGTCTTTTTCCTCCTTTTTTGACAAACATTTCTGCCAGATTAAAAATACTTTCGATCGGTGCAGCCAAATTATCTGCAGTAATGTAAAGTGAATCACTTTTTGTTTGGGTTTTTTCTTTCAAATATTGAAGCATAATTGTTGTTTTCCCAACTCCTCTTGCCCCAATCAGGCCAACAAGTCGATCATTCCACTCAATTTCATCAATAAAATCTCTGCGGAATAAAATTTTCGTAGCCCTAACTAATTGTTCCTGAAATAAATATAGTTCATCCATACATTTTGCTTATTGCATTAAGCAAATGTATTAAAAAATTAATTAATGCAATAAACATTATTTAGTATAAACCTCAATGCAAGAAACCAAAAAAGCCGTTCCCTTTTTAGGAAAGCGGCTTTTGTATTTTTGCGCCGTAGAGACGCACGGCCGTGCGTCTCTACAAAAATTGCAATTTGTTTTTCTCCTCCCCTTCGGCGGTTGCTGAGCTTGCCGAAGCAGGAGGTCGGGAGGGGCTTCTTATTCCTCGTGTGCAGCCAGCAACACTTCCAAAATCTTCTTTCCGGCAGCAGCAACGCTGGTACCAGGACCGAAAATGGCAACAACACCGGCGTCGTACAGGTATTGGTAATCCTGAGCAGGAATTACACCACCGGCAATCACCATGATGTCTTCGCGACCCAGTTTTTTCAATTCGGCGATAACCGAAGGAACAAGGGTTTTGTGACCTGCAGCCAATGAAGATACTCCCATCACATGCACATCGTTCTCAACGGCTTGTTTGGCGGCTTCTTCCGGAGTCTGGAACAATGGCCCCATGTCCACGTCGAAACCTAAGTCGGCATAACCTGTTGCAACAACTTTTGCACCGCGGTCGTGTCCATCCTGACCCATCTTGGCGATCATGATACGTGGCTGACGGCCTTCTAATTTGGCAAATTTGGTAGCCAGATCCTGCGCTTCCTTGAAGGTAGAATCGTTTTTACTTTCTGCTGAATACACGCCTGAAATAGTTCTGATTACTGCTTTATAACGTCCAACATGTTTTTCGCATGCATAAGAAATTTCGCCCAAAGAAGCACGTTTCTGTGCTGCTACGATGGCCAGTTCCAACAGGTTACCTTCGCCGGTTTCCACGCATTTGCTGAGAACTTCCAAGGCTGCCTGACATTCGGCTTCATTACGTTCGGCACGCAATTTATTCAAACGTTCGATCTGCGACAAGCGAACGGCTGTATTGTCGATTTCGAGGATATCGATTGGGTCTTCTTTTTCCAAACGGTATTTATTTACCCCGATAATTCCCTGTGTTCCGCTGTCGATGCGGCCCTGTGTGCGGGCTGCAGCTTCTTCGATGCGCATTTTCGGAACGCCGGTTTCAACGGCTTTTGACATACCACCGAGTTTTTCAACCTCTTCGATCAACGCCCAGGCTTTTTCAACCAGTTCCTTGGTCAGCGATTCAACGTAATACGAACCTGCCCATGGATCAACCGCGCGGCAGATTTCGGTTTCCTGCTGAATGTAAAGCTGCGTGTTACGGGCAATGCGTGCAGAGAAGTCGGTTGGCAAAGCAATAGCTTCATCGAGCGCGTTGGTGTGCAGCGATTGGGTGTGACCCAATGCAGCGGCCATTGCTTCGATAGCAGTACGGCCAATGTTGTTATAAGGATCTTGTTCTGTCAACGACCATCCTGAAGTTTGCGAGTGGGTACGCAAAGCCATCGATTTTGGGTTTTTCGGGTTGAACTGTTTCACCAATTTTGCCCAAATCATACGGGCAGCACGCATTTTGGCGATTTCCATAAAGTGGTTCATGCCCACCGCCCAGAAGAACGACAAACGTGGTGCGAACGCGTCGATGTCGATACCAGCTTTAACACCAGTGCGGAGGTATTCCAACCCGTCGGCCAGCGTGTATGCCATCTCGATGTCGGCAGTTGCACCGGCTTCCTGCATGTGATATCCGGAGATAGAAATCGAGTTAAATTTTGGCATTTTCTGAGAAGTGAACTCGAAAATGTCGGCAATAATTTTCATCGAGAATTCAGGTGGATAGATGTACGTGTTACGCACCATAAATTCTTTCAGGATATCGTTTTGGATGGTTCCCGCAAGTTGATCGAGCGTTGCACCCTGTTCCAATGCAGTTACGATGTAGAAAGCAAGTACCGGAAGTACTGCACCGTTCATGGTCATCGAAACCGACATTTTATCCAATGGAATCTGGTCGAACAGGATTTTCATATCCAGGATCGAGTCGATAGCCACGCCGGCTTTACCAACGTCGCCAACCACGCGTGGGTGATCGGAGTCGTATCCGCGGTGAGTCGCTAAGTCGAACGCAACCGACAAACCTTTTTGACCAGCAGCGAGGTTACGACGATAGAACGCGTTTGACTCTTCAGCTGTTGAGAAACCGGCGTACTGACGCACAGTCCAGGGCTGCATGGCGTACATTACTGAATAAGGGCCACGCAGGTAAGGAGCTACACCGGCAGCATAGTTCAGATGTTCCATGCCTTCGAGGTCCTCTTTGGTGTAAACCGGTTTCACCGGAATCTGTTCCGGAGTGATCCAGTTTTTTTCAATCTTATTGGCGGCATTCCACTCAGCTGTATTTAGCTGGGCTGCTGCCGTTTTGATGTTTATGTCTTTAAAATTTGGTCTCATACGTTATGTTTTTTTTAACACGGTGACACGGTGACACGGAGTTTAATTATTAAAATTCAAAAGATTAAAAAATTCAAAAATTAAATCCTTTTATAATTTTTTCGCTGTGTCACTGTGCCGCTGTGTTTAATTTTGAAGCACCTTGACTCAGTATTTTATTCTATTTCTCCGTTAATTCTTCTTCGGATGCCAAACTTTAGAAGTGAAACATTAAAGTTGATTAAATATCCTAATTTCATTCCTGAAAGCTTTAAGTAAGTTACCAGTTGAACTTCGTGAACCGGCAATAAATCCTCAACAGCTTTCAATTCGATTACAATTTTATTTTCAACTAAAAGATCGATAATGAATTCCTTTTTTAATTCTTTCCCTTTGTAAACAATCGGTAATCGAACTTGACATCGAACTTCAAGACCTCTGTTTCTTAATTCTTCAATCAGACAAACCTCATAAACTGACTCTAACAATCCCGGTCCTAATTCCCGATGTACCTGCATGGCTGCATCGATAATCTTAGTTCCCAATTTGTTATATGTCAATTCTGAATTCATCGCTGTGCCGTTGTGTTTAATAATTTATTTGTTTTTAGTATAACACGGTGACACGGTGTCACAGAGTTTAAATTTATAATTTTCACTGTGTCACTGTGCCGCTGTGTTTAATTTATAAGTTGATTCTGGTAGGCTTTCAACTCCTCCAGCAAATTGCTTTTTACGTTGATGTAATTGGCAATGCCTTTAGCTTTCAGTTCGTCGGTACAGGCAGGAGCACCGGCAACTACGAAGATGGCTTTCCCGGCTAGGACTTCGAATGCGGCAGGAGCAAGTTCAGCATATTCATCATCGGAGCTACAAATAACCACGATTTGCGCACCGGCTTCCTGGGCAGCTTTCCAGCCTTCTTCAACAGTCTTGAAACCATTGTTGTCGAGTACATCAAAACCGGCCACAGCAAAGAAGTTGCAGGCGAACTGGGAGCGCGCTTTGCGCATTCCAAGGTTACCAATGGTCAACATAAAAGCCAGCGGACGTTTGTTGGTTTTGGCGTAAACATCGGTCTTGTAGCGAAGCGCTTCGAAATCCTGAGCGCCACGATATGGCTTCAGTGTCTCGATTTCTGCTTCTGCTGAAGTCAGGTCAACCGGAGCAAAAACTGAAGCATCTACATCACCTTCAATTTTTTCGGTAAAGTTCGGGAACTGGTTCACTCCCAGCAGGTTTTCGCGGCGGGAAGCGATGTTCATATCGCGTTTGCCGGCCATTTTTTTAATTTCTGCCTGAATAAAACCTTCGCGTAAAGCAGCCAAATATCCGCCTTTTTCCTGAACTTCGAGGAACAGTTTCCAGGCCTGATCGGCGATAGAAGCAGTAAGTTCCTCAATGTAGTATGAACCAGCAGCCGGGTCAGCAATTTTCGAGAAATGCGATTCTTCTTTCAGCAACAACTGTTGGTTGCGGGCAATACGATCAGAAAACTCGTTGCTTTCTTCGTAAGCTGCATTGAAAGGAACCACAGTGATTGAATCGGCGCCACCCAACGAAGCGCTCATGGCTTCGGTTTGTGTGCGGAGCATATTCACGTAAGCATCGTAAACGGTTTTGTTCCAGCTTCCGGTTTCAGCGTGAATGGTCATTTTGCATGAACAATTGCATTTTGGGCCGTAAGCTTTTACAATTTGTGCCCACAACAAGCGTGCAGCACGAAGTTTGGCTATTTCGAGGAAATAGTTGGCGCTAACCGACAAATTGAATTTCATTTTTTTAGCCACTGCATCTGGTTCGACAAGCTCACCATCCGTCAATACTGTCAAGTATTCGGCACCCAGAGCCAGTGAGTAAGCCAATTCCTGAACGATTGATGATCCGGCGTTTCCGAAGTTCTTGCCATTCACGGCCAATGTTTTGAACTTGGTCAGTTCAGCAGTTGAAGCAATCATTTTGGCGGCGTTCGCCACCACATGTTCGGCGCCATTGCGGAGAACTCCGGTCAGGGCAAACTTGCCAAACGGATCGTACTCAACCGATGCACGGATGGTTTTCATATCCCATCCGCCTTGTTTAACGAATGCGGTGAAAGCTTCGGAAGCCCTGCGCGAGCAGCAGCCCACAAAGTTCACTTCAACGGCATCGACACAAACATCTTTCAGCAAAACCGATACATCAGCAACCGATAATTCGGTCGATGCTTTAAATACGAAAGCCAACGAATCAACCCCTCTCATCAGATAATTCAGGGCTTTTTTGTTGGCTTCAGCGAGGTCGTATACCACGATGCTCTGTCGAACTAACCATTCGTTGTTGTTCTTTTTGGTTCCGCGAACGAAGGGGAACTCTCCGGGAAGACTGTTCAGGTAATCCAATTCTGCCAGGTTTTCGGCCCGATAGAATGGCTGAACATCAATGCCTTCATTTGTTTTCCATACCAACTTCCGGTTGAAATCGGCTCCTTTCAGGTCAGCAGTAACTTTGTCCATCCACTGCTGGGTGCTGACTGGCGGAAATTCTTCAAATAGGTTGTTATATTTTTCTGCCATAATATAATGTAACTGTTTAGAAAATCGGGGCAAAATTAGTGCTTTTATCCACGGGCTGAATCTATTCCTGAATGTTATTAATCATTAAGTAACATTAGTCAAATATTGATTTTCAGGTATTTACGATATTTGGTTCGTAAAATCACACAATTGATGAGAAAAGGGTGATTTTTTTCAGGAAAATGCGATGAAAATCTGAAACTAACAATAATCTGAAGAGCGGTTTAAAATCAACAGGAAAAGCAGTTTTGGGGTTTGGGAACTTATCTGGAAACAGTCAGTTGAAAGGAAAATGCGATGACTGGCGGACCGGATGATACCACATCGACCAATCTATAAATTACGGTATAAGTCCCGGAGGTTAATTTTCCAATAGGGATAGTGTCATTCTGAATAAAACAAGGCCATTTCATTGCGCCATTAAAATTCTTCTCAATATCAATGATCTGATCCTTTCTGGTTATTTCTGAAAGTTGGTGGTAATTGCAATCGTCATAAACAACTAATTTGATTTCGTCTTTGCTGGATGGTTTTTCAGGAATAATTTTCATATTATGCCCCGATAGATCCGTCAATTGGACTTCACTTACCTGATCGGAACAGGCAAATAAAACAAACAAGAAACTAATGAATACAAAGCATTTCATTTCTGCTGATATTAGACTCTATATAGACTGATTTCCAGTCAAAAAGGTTGCTTAAATAATTCAATCTATTCTTTTAACGAAGCTAAATGAGGATTGGTACTGATTTTTTCGGCAACCTTTTCAACTTCACTAAAGACCCTCAACAGATTTCCACCCCAAATTTTTCGGATTTCCTTTTCGTTATATCCTCTTGTCACTAATTCCAGAGTAATATTTGGGAACTGGCTCACATCGGCACAATCGCGCAAACCGCCACCTCCGTCAAAGTCACTGCCAATACCTACATAATCAACACCTACCAGATTCTTTACATGATCAATATGGTCGACCATATTATTCACTGAAGGCATATCAGCCGAATTCATTCCCTGCACCTCTTCCCATTTCTGCGAAAAAGCTTCCTTCTCCTTTTCGTTCATTTGGTTAAAGGTCGTCTGGTATATTTTTCTCAGGTTCTTCATCTCATGAAATTTCACAGTAGTAGTATCGGGTTCTTTGATGTAGTCGTCCAAAAGGCATATCTGAATCACACCGCCTTTTTCGGCAAGTTTCTGAATCATTTCGTCAGTCATGTTACGGTTGTGTTTGGCCACAGCGCGCACTGAACTGTGCGAAGCAATAATCGGAGCTTTGCTTAATTCAACCGCGTCGAAAAACGACTTGTCCGATGCATGTGAAACGTCGATCATCATTCCCAGCCGGTTCATTTCTGTAATCACCTGTTTTCCAAAATCGCTCAATCCTTTGTGTTCTGCAGGTTTGCCGTCGCTCGAGGAATCGCAGATGTCGTTATGATACGAATGACAAAGCGTGATGTAGCGAACGCCGCTTTGATAGAATTCTTCGACCCGCGAAATATCTTTGGCTAAAGGGAATCCATTTTCCATACCAATGCAAATAGCCCGTTTCCCTGTTTTTTCAATTCGTGCCAAATCATCAGCTTTCAATGCTAAGGAAGCCAGATCACTGTTATGTTTCAGCATCGAGTCAATCGAATCGAGCATTTGGTGAGATAACTGATAGGTCTTCTGGTAATTTTCATCGGTTCGTGGTTTTTGTCCGGTAAAAACAGCAAAAAACATGGCGTCCAGTCCGCCCTTTTTCATGCGGGGTAAATCAACTCTACTTTGTGGGCCTGTATGTTCATCACGGACATTGAACCCCGGTTTAATCATCTTCATCGGGGTATCGCAATGAGTATCAATGGTCAGGCATTTTTCGTGGATTCGGTGTGCTTTCTTTTCGAGTTTTTCCGTATTCTTTTCAGAAGAGAAACTCATCAATATTCCGGAAATCAGGCATAAGGTCAAGGTTTTGGTCATCATTGCGGTACCGGTATTTTTTAATAAGTCTCAAATATAGCGAAAAACGGTAAAACACGATCCGAATACTTCTTGTATTAGGGAATGACTAAATGATCTGTTTTTGAACAATTATTCCTGCATATTTGCAATTCATTTGCAAAATTGCAGGAATAAAACCCAACGATGCCTGGGTATTTGCAATTAAATCCCCGAATACATATCGGTTAAACCAGAAACCAGATTAAGATAACATCATCTTAATCTACGACTTTTACCGTATTGTAACCTGGTTTGGATATGCTGTACTTTGAAAAGTAGAAAAAACAGCATGATAATTTACCCAAATCCAGGCAAGGGGTTGTTTACTATTGAAATGACAAAAATCCCGAACAATTCATCCATTGAAATTTTTAATTTATTAGGAAAGAAAGTTTATTCTCAGGTCATGAATTCTTCAAAAATAGTCATGAATTTGAAACTGCAATCAGGAATATATTTTGTGAATATCTGTGATCCAAAAGGACAAATGCAAGCTAAAAGAATGATTATTCGATAAGAATTTAATGTATAATTCCACCTCAAATTCAAAATAGATAGGGTTCGCAAATCCTTATTCTTGTTTCAAACAAACCGTTAGGTTTAAATTAAAAACCGGACAATTATCCTTTGAGGGAAGGATATTTTGCCCGGTTTTTTGGTATTAAAAGAGTCAGCATCCTTCTCCATCGAAAAAACAGGGAGTTTCATCGAAAAAAGTTTCCGGTCGGTTATATTCACTTTATCTTCGATTCAGGAATTAAAATCAACGATTATGAAACTACGAAAACTACTAATTGTCTCCGGAATCCTCCTGCTCATTTCAGGATGTTCCGAGTTTGTGATGATTTGCTCGCTGAACCCGTTTTACCTCGATAAAAATATCGCCATTGTTCCTGAAATTGAAGGAAATTGGTCGGTACAACCGATTCAGTCAAAAAAAGATTCGACTGACAAAAACAGCAGCCATTGGGAACTGGCCGATACGACTTCTGTTTGGCAAATCAAACAATTCATCGCCGAAGAAAAAGTGAAGACCAAACAGGGCAAAGATTCAACGGTTTTCAAACCACAGACCCATTACGTTGTGAAGCTTATTGGCAACAATCCGGATACGGCACAATACCAGTTTCGATTGGTTCTTTTTCGGTTGAACAATGTTATCTATGCTGATTTCAGTCCTCGGGAAACAGCAGCAATTAAAGCTAGCCGGATGGCCCGGGAAAATTACTTTACTGTTCATACGCTGGCCCGAATTACATTTCAGGACAAACAACTAAAAGTGTCGTGGCTCGGAGCCGATTACATGAAAGGCATGATCGAAAATAAACGCGTCAGGATTAAATACCGTTATGTACACGATGCCGGAAGGTTACTGCTCACTGCATCGTCAGCGGATTTAACTGAAATGATTGAGCGCTATGCCGACGAAAAACGATTTATTGACTGGGAAGACCAGCCAGCCATGCTCAAATTAACCCCTGTAAATTAACTGCCATGAAAATAATTAACCTAAAGAAACTGCTTGTACCAACCTTACATATAATTTTCTGGTTCCTGTCTTTTAACTTTTGGAATATCATTTTAAATCCTGGAGTTGAATCAACCAGTGTTATTCAAGACCTTGAGGTTGGCTGGGATTTTATTCTGCTCCTGAATTTTCTTTTTTTACTTTATTGCGCACTTCCGTTCGTTTGGTTAATCAGAAAAGCCAGATTATGGATAAAAATTCCGCTTTCGATTTTATTTTTAATGCCAATTGGATATGTTGTTCTGCAAAAAATTAAACCCGATGGAAACAAAGAAGATGTGGAAGCTTTTATAGAATTTTTTGTGAAGAATTTCCTCTATGTTCTGGTCTTTCATCTTACAATAGTGGCTGCTGTTTACTTCAACCTGAAAGTTTTGATTGCCCGCTTTCTGAACCAAAGTCGCTTCGGAATCTATCTGGCTTATACAGCAGGTTTGTGTTTGCTCACAGCCGTTCTGAATTTTGCCCTTTTCGATTATTTCGTCGATAAACTCTTTCCAAGCCTTTATTACATTTCATATTTTCGAATATGGGAACTCATTCTGATTGTTGCAGCATACCTGGCATTTACCAGCATTCTATTCCTGGTATGGCAATATGCCCAGATGCTGATTGAAAAACGTGATACTGCCCGCAACGAACTTTCGGCACTAAAGGCACAAATTAATCCTCACTTCCTGTTTAATAACCTGAATACCATTTATTCGATGTCAGAACGGAAAGACGAACGGACTTCCGAAGTAATTTTAAAACTCTCCGACTTTCTTCGGTACATACTTTACGACACCAGTGTGGAAACTATTCCGCTCGAAAAAGAGGTTGAAATCATCCGAACCTACGTCGAATTGCAGAAAGAACGGGTAAATCCGGAAATTACAACCATCCATTTCGTCACTGAAGGCAATTTCGAACAGGCAACTATTGCGCCCCTATTGCTCCTTCCACTGGCTGAAAACTGTTTCAAACACGGAGTCGGAAAAAATCCGGGAAAAATCCGGATTTTCGTCAACTACGATGGTGAAAAGCTGATTTTTAATACGGAAAATCAGGTTGCCCTTCGCGAGAAAACAGGGCCTGTTGAAATTGGGGGCCTTGGCATACAAAACGTTGAGAAACGTTTAAACCTGATTTATCCTGATCGCCATTCTCTGAAATATCACGAAAAAGACGGCAGCTTCCAGTTGGAAATGAAAGTGGAACTGGCGAAAAACCGGGATTAATGTTTCAAACTTTGATAATACCGGCAAACGGTGTTCATCAGGCAAATATCGCATTTGGGATTGGTCGGCCGGCAAAGTTCTCGTCCAAGAAATGAAATCGCCATTCCGGCATCATTCCAATATTCTTTTGGAACTACGGCCATGATTTGCTTTTCAATTTTCTCTGGTTTGGCAGCGTCAGCTTCGGCAGCAATTCCTAAACGCGGGGCGACACGCAAAACATGGAGGTCTACAATCACGCCTTCAGCCGTATCGCCCGATTCGCGGATGATCACGTTGGCTGATTTTCTGCCAAGTCCGGGTAATTTGGTCAGTTGCTCCATGGTTCTCGGAATATTTTCGTCTTCGCCAACAGTTTGCGCAAGTTTAACCAACCACTTGGCTTTATTGCCCCAGTTCCTAACCGAACCAATATGATGCTGAAGGTCTGCCTCAGTCGCATGAGAAAGCGAATTCATCGTTGGATACGCTGCGAAGATGTCCGGAGCAAGTTCATTGATATGCTTATCGGAATCCTGGGCCGAAAGGATAACCATTACGACCAATTGGTAACGGTTTTGGTAGTTGAGCGGATGTTTGCGCTTTCCGTATTGCTGAAATAAAGGTTGAAGCGCCTGTGTCCAATTTGTTTCCATGATTGAATTATTTTTGATTGAACTTAAAATTAACCAAATTTATTGATTCGATATCATTCTTTTTAGTAAATGCTTATTGCAGAACGAACTAAATAGCGTATCTTGTATATCAACAGGAATCAGAACCTTGAAATCGAAATTTTATGAACTGCATCATTATCGAAGACGAACCTGCTGCGCAATCCATTCTGGAACATTACATTGACCTTTGCCCCGGACTGACCCGCATCGGCACTTTTCGTGATGTGTTTTCAGCGCAGGCATTTCTCGATAACAATAACATTGACCTAATGTTTTTGGATATTAATCTTCCTGAAATGTCCGGTGTAAGTTTTCTCCGTTCATTGGTGCATTCTCCGCTTGTCATATTTACCACCGCCTACCCGCAATACGCAGTTGATGGATTCGATCTCGAAGCCGTCGATTTTCTGCTGAAACCTTTTTCTTTTGAACGATTCTGTAAGGCTGTAAATAAGGCCAAAGAACGAGTCAATACTAACTCTGCTCCAAACGTACACGGAAAAATCACCGTTAAATCTGATCGCCGAATTTACCAGATTAGTATCAGCGACATCCTGTTCGTTGAATCCTGCGGCGATTACGTAACGATCCATTGTACGGATAAAAAACTGATAGTTCACGGAACAATGAAAAGCTGGGACGAAAAATTGCAAGGCTCAACCTTTCTGAAGGTCCACCGAACCATCATCGTCAATCTTCTCAAAATTAGTCACATTGAAGGTAATCAGGTTCACCTTGGATCGCATAAATTACCATTGGCTGAACCTTTCAAATCTCAGTTGCTTGAAAGAATGTTCAACTCCGACTAATTAATCACTTAATTAAATATTATTCCCTGCAAATCAAACGATCCACAACAGTTCTTAAAATCTTTATTGTAAAGAATTACCTTTCTGAATAATGTTTTAACACCAATATTCCGGGTATGAAAACATACTCTTTTTTGCAAGTGTTTTCTATGTTCAAGAAGCATTCCGTCCTTAAATTTACGAAGTCATTTCTTGTGATTATAATTAGTGCTTTTCCCTTAACCGGCATTAGTCAACCTGAGAATGGCAGTAAAGAGGATGATCACGAACTGACCATTTATGTTGTTCGCTCAGTAGGTCCAATCAACTGGGAGTCGCCTTCTACCTTATACAAATCCTACATCAAATCGTATGTATCCCATGTTTTCCGGAAGAAAATGTCGCTAACCGGCCATTTGTTTATCAAGCTTTCGACTCCTTTGCTCGAAGAACCTTTATATACCGGAATGTGCACTCCATCAAGAAAAGAGCGACGTATTTGTGTATTGAAAGAAAAGATCGGTCTGGGAGTTTTAGGAGCCAGTATGAAAGCAAAACTGGAAAACAAAAATGATTTAATAAAGAAAATAGACTATTACTCGGGAAAAAATGAAATCGCTTTCATTACCTATCATTTAAATGAACAATCTGCCCGGCGAATTATTGATTTTTATAACGGATTCACTTCCAAATCACAAATAAACAACATTCCAGCCGATTATTATGGGGGCGCATTCTGGCCCCGGTACCTGAATGAAGGTGCTGGGTGCTCTGCATTGGGAATGGCCATGCTGGAAGTTATCGGGCTGGCTCAGCAAGAGTCAAAATTATGGGTTCGAAAGGTTAATATTCCGATGAACCTGATAGGAGGAAGATTCAATAAGATGCACCAGGTCGGAAGCCGGATGATCAAAAAAACATCCTGTTGGCACAATGGTTCCGGAATTGAGGAAACCGATTATATACCATTCTCAGTTTACGATCCTTCCCTGATTTATAACTGGATCATTCAGCAAAGATTACTTCCTAATCAGCGCAGATGTTCAGGATATTTTCTCTCTGATGAAGCGATTATTCCCGGTCTTTCGGCCGATCGCAGATATGTAAAAATTAGACCTGAAGAACCCATCTTCGTTTCAAGGAAAGACTCCAATATGTTTATCAGGAAATATTATGAGTCGATGCATGTTGGCAGTGACCATGAGTAAAAATTCAGGATTATTCGTTATTCGATTTCATTAAAACAAATGATCTTTTGATTGTATGCTTCATTCTCCAGCATTCGTTGATATTCAGAATCACCAAATAGCATCTTAATTCCTTAAAAACAAGTGGATGAATTCTTGATTATGTGTTACAGAACACACCTTGTTTTCATAATATATTTACTATATTAGCACAACTGACTAAATCATATAGTGAGCTATAAATGCGAAAATTATTGAAGGGGCGTTGGAATATTTGGGACAAAAGCACACATATGAGACACTGTCATCCACCTTTAGCAAGAACTATTATGAGAAAAAAGATCATTATTCCAATCCTTGTATTCAGCCTAAGTTTTATACCTATCTATTCGTGGAGCCAAAAAAGAGAAGTACGCGGTAAAGTGTTGGATAAAGAAACTCTGGAAGCGATCCCATTTACAAACATTTCGGTAAAAGCCACTTCCATTGGAACTTGCTCCAACAATCATGGTGAGTTCATCTTTTACTATCCTGATAGTTTAATTGATCGTGACCTCAACATTTCATGCATTGGCTACAAATCCCAATCGCTAAAGTTAGAATCAGTAAGTTCCAACAACATTATTATCATCTATTTAGCTCCTGAATTGTATGAAATTTCAGAGATAACCATCCGGCCAAATCAAATGACGGCATCTGATATGGTAAAACAGGTAATCAGGAATATGCATAAAAACTATGCGCGAAGTCCATACTATATGGAAGGTTTTCTTCGCGACAAAGTATTTAACCTCTATGACAACAAGAATGTCCGTTTGACAGAAGCTGCAATTGAAATAGTGAAAAAAGAGTTTGGCGGAGAGACCAATGCGGACCGCGTGAAAGTATTCGAAATCAGGAATAGTTACAATTATTCAAAATTGGGCAGTTTGTTGAAGGAAAAATTCAATCAGCTATTTTGGGGATATTCCAACCATAATCCGGCTTATGCTCTACTTCAAAAATGTGATTATACCAATCCCGCTACTTTACGCAAGCTGCTGAAAAACGAATTGTACAGCATTAATTTTTCTGGGATGACAATGTATGACGGGAATCCTATTCAGATCATTGATATAAAAGAGGAATACGTTGAATATATGTTTATGCGGACAAAAAGTATTTATGCTCATAATCTAATTCGACTATATATCGACACTGAGAATTATGCGTTGCTAAAATCAGAATTCTATTATATTGATAAACACTCGAAAGAAATGTTTTCCTCAGATATGAAATATTTCCTAAAGAATGACTCTGTTGCAACCTATGTTATAAAGCAATACGAAAAAATAGATGAAAACTATTATTTGAAGTACGCCAGTTTTTATGGGAAAATACATGATCAGCCTGAACAGAATGAAATGGGCAAAACCCTCTATTTTAACGAAAGTGAATTGCTAATAAACAAAGTAGTAACAAACAAAAAAGATTTTGACCGGATCAAACACCGGGATTTACTCAAAAAAGATACGCCTTTGTGGGATATGAAATATGTTTACGATCCGTCATTCTGGAAAAATTACAATATCCTTATCGACAAACCTTTGGATACAGCTGTGCAAAAAGATTTGGAGGAAGAAGTTCCACTTCATGACCAGTTTATTGATGCAGGAGTGAAAAATTCAAAAAATCCGAGATAAAATGCAACAGAACTTTGTCTCCGACCTCCTTAAAAAGCCCACATGGATGCTTTTTTTATGTTCCTGGCTGTTTTATCTGATTGGCTTATTTCTTTTCTCCCAAATGGTTTGGGATGCCAATACTTATATGATCGATTTTAAAGGAACCGACTTTGAAACTTCTCTTTCAAACTGGAGAAGGATGGATCTGTTGCGATATGCGATGTCTCCTGTTTGGGTTATTGGGATATCGACAGTCATCTTTGTTTTGATTAAAACAGGGATGGTAATAATTCGAGTTGAATTCAACACCTCAATGCTATTCAAAATCATCTTTCTGGGCTTCATTTTTATTTCACTTCCTTTTTGGGTCAAATCGGTTTGGCTGATCCTATTCAAAAGCGGATATACTCCCGAGGATGTCAAAAATTTCTTTCCAGGATCAATTGTCTCATTTATTGACACTTCGGGCATGAATGAAACCAGAATTAGGGTTTTGGCGCACATTAATTTATTCCATCTTGCCTTCATGCTGTTTACATGTTGGCAGTTGTCAGTCAATTCAAGTCTTAGCTATTTAAAATCTTTTCTACTTATTCTTTGTACATATGGATTTGGGTTAGCACTGTTGCAATATGCCAAGGTTTTATTTTTTTGATGATGTAAGATTCCGATTCAACAAAAAATCCCCTGCAAGAATGATGATTCCTACAGGGGATTTTCCTTTTTCCTCTTTTCTTTTTCCTTATTTGACCAGTTTAGCGTCTTCCATAATCACTTCATAGAAATAACCGGCGCCAAAATCTTTTTTCAAGGTAATTGTTCCTTCAAAAGTCACCACATCGTCAACAGCAACTTTATCGAGTGTGGTAATGGTCAGGTCAAAGTTTTCACCGTCTTTGGTCCCATCCTGAATATGTATCCAGTTTTTGCCCATTACTTCTTCGTTTACCTTAACTACTTGCCCCTTCATTTTGATTTTCTTTCCCGAATAATCATTTCTGGACGCAAATAATTTAGCAATTGAAATACCTCCTTCAGCTGGAGCCAAAGAAATTCCTTCCTTCTGACCATCCGCAGGTTTTCCTTTGTGCATTGCAGGCATACCGGCACCCATGCCGCTACCCATACCTCCGGCAGGAGCTGCAATGGGCTGAGTACTGAGTCCCTGAACAAAATAAATGGTTTCGAAAGTACGGTTAAGTTCTTTGCTATTGAAATTTTTCATTTCCAACGCCTGATCGTAGTAATAAACTTCGCCAGCAGCAGCTTCCTGACGGGTAACCGCTATCCAATTTTCAACTCCGTTATCACTAACTTTCAAATACGTGTAATTGCTTGTCTGAATAACTTCATTCACTTTTACTTCGTGCATAGCGGGATTGGCCAAATTTTGGGCAGTTGGAACCTTGTTCTTTTTAACACACCCTGAAAATCCGACCAAAAGGACAAGAATAATAACTAATGATCTCATAATTTATACATTTTTTTAATTTCTGATTCTACTTTTTTTTTGCTGAAACTGCTGATCACAAAAACTTTAGCTTTCAAACAAATTTCAAAACAATTAGTTGTAATTTTAATTGATTTTTCAATCGCTCCACCGTCGAATGATATAAATCAATCAAATACTTAAAAAAAACCATCATGAACCTTAAACCTACCAATCCAAACCTTAAAAAAGGCGCCCAAAATGGTCGTCGCGAATTTTTAAAGAAAACAACTGCTCTTGCAGGTGGTTCCATTCTTTTGAGTTCTTTCCCTGCCAATCTTTTTGCTGAAATCACCAAAGCTGATGATCCCAAATTGGTCACTGAAACCATCCGTTATAACGGAGCAAGTGGCCCAATGATTGCCTACCTTGCCCGCCCAAAAGGAAAAAAGAAACATCCGGCAATTATTGTGATCCACGAGAATCGCGGACTTCAGCCACACATCAAAGACGTAACCCGACGCTTTGCCCTTGAAGGTTTTGTTGCCCTTGCCCCCGATGCCTTGTCACCTTTGGGTGGAACTCCTGAAAAACCGGAAGAAGCAGGCCCAATGTTTCAGAAACTGGATTACGAGAAAACAAAACAAGATTTTTCTGCTGCGGTGGCCTATCTGAAAACAAATCCACAAACGACCGGAAAAGTTGGCTGTACAGGCTTTTGCTGGGGTGGAGCCATGACTAATAACGTTGCAGTGAATTCTCCAGATCTGGATGCAGCAGTTCCATATTATGGCGGACAACCCAAAGCCGAAGACGTTCCAAAAATTAAGGCACCTTTGCTTTTACATTACGCCGGAAACGATGAACGCATCAACAAAGGAATTCCGGATTTTGAAGCAGCATTGAAAGCAGCAAAAATTGAATATCAAATCTACATGTATGAAGGCGCCGGACATGCGTTTAACAACGATTCTAACCCGGAACGGTATAACAAAGAGGCGGCTGATTTGGCATGGGGCAGAACGATTGAATTCTTCAAGAAAAAGTTAAAATGAGAAGTGATCAGTCGCAGTGTTCAGTTTGCGTTTGTTGATTCCTGAATACTGAACACTGAGACTGCCAACTATTGCATTTTCCAAACCGCTGCCACTTCCTCAACAAAAGGTTTGCAGTGATTGAAAAATAACTTGTATCCTTCGCACAAATAATTCAATCCGGATTCGTCTTTCGGAGTTTTAATAAACCGGTCCTTAGGGCAGGCTCCGTTGCACATGCTCAGGACTTCACATTTCAGGCAGTATTCAGGAAGTGAATTGAGTTTGGTTTGCCCAAAAGCTTTCTGATGCGAACTTTCAAGTAGTTCAGAAAGTGATGTCTGGCCAATATTTCCCACCCAATGTGCCGGTTCTACAAAGTGATCGCACGAATAAAAATCACCATTGTGTTCCACTACCGGTACGCGGCCGCATACCGGTTTAAATATGCAAAGTGAATGTTCGATTCCGAAGGCAGTTCGAAGCGCCTCCTCGAAAATCTGGATTTTTACTGTTCCGATGTCTAATGTTTTCCACTCATCGAATAGGACACATAAGAATTCGCCAAATGCTTTTGCCGGAACAGTTCTTTCCGAAACCTGATTGCTTTCGCGGGAAAGTCTCTCCACCAAAGGAATAAAAGTCAGAAATTCGGCTTTCAGATTTTTGAAAAAACGGTAAACTTCCAACGGAAATTTTACATTTTGGGCATTGACCACGCAAAGTATTTCGCAAGGGATTTCGTAAGTTTTCAGAAGATGAAAACCTCTTACGACTTCGTCAAAACATGACTGTCCACCTTTTCTGAAACGGTTAATGGAATGAAATTTCTCCGGTCCGTCAATGCTGATTCCAACAATAAAATTCTCCTTTTTCAGGAATTGGCACCATTCGTCGTTCAACAAAGTTCCATTGGTTTGAATGCCATTTAATAGAAAGCGATTTTGGGGAAGATGCTTTTTCTGGATTTCAACAATCCGCCGAAAATACTCCAATCCGGCCAAAGTCGGTTCTCCTCCGTGCCACGAAAAGAAAATGGTTTGTTCCGATGAAGCCTGAATATGCTGCTTAATATACGATTCCAGCAAATCATCAGACATCCGGTGTATCCCGGATTCGGCAAGCAATTCAGATTTGTCAAGGTAATAGCAATAGCTGCAGGCCAGATTGCAACTGGCTCCAACGGGTTTTACAAATACCTGAAAATCGTCCATGAATGGTTGTCTTAAAACATACGTTTGCCTTCCATGCAGGCCTGTATTAGCTTGTCGAGCCTTGAAAAACGGGTCGTTTCCTGTTTGGCGCCCAGCACATAGAACATGACTGTCTTTTTGTACGAGGTCGATTGACACGAGAAAAACTCCCAGGCTGCCGTATTTTCCCGAAACCGGGCCTCCATTTCAGGAGTAAATTGCTCCGGCTTATTCTCGTAACTATACACCTCCGACCGATCTTCCCTGCGTTTTTCGAAAGCTGCTAATCCTGCTGGTCTCATTCGTCCTTGCCTGATCAATTCTTCTACCTTCTTTATGTTTATGGCACTCCAGTTGCTTTTCGGATTACGTGGTGTAAACCGGTTGCAGTAGCTTTCATTGTCAATGCTTCTCCGAACGCCGTCGATCCATCCAAAACACAAGGCTTCATCAACTGAGTCAGACCACGACATGCTTGGCTTTTTCGTACCAACTTTATAATAACCAACAAAAACCTCAGTTTCGGTTTGATGATTGGCTTCGAGCCAATTTCTAAAACTTAAAGCTGAATCAAAAAATATTGGGATCACTGATTAGGCAGATTAACAGATTTCACTGATTTTCGAATTTGTGGTTGGGTTTATTTCTTCGCCACAACCCTCCTTGGCGGTCAGGCCTAATTAGTTGACTTACAAACAAAAGGACAATTCCAGCAACGAGAATCGGGAGTAGAATAATAATCATTGAATCGGATTTGTCCAGATTAAAGAGCAGGTATAGAAGAGTAGATACAACCAGCATTGCGCCTATGAAAAGCAGTGAATTGCTGACCACCATAGTCATCCAATTCGGGATTTCACGGGATGATTTTCGATTTTTAGAATGTGTCTGGATCATAGATTAAACGGATTAATGGATTTCACAGATTAACAAACTGCATTAAGGACAAAACTTTTCTTTTGTTGGAATTTTACCAAAATTAATTATTTTTTCCACACATACTTTATACACATATAGTTACATCGCTAATCTGCGAAATCCATTAATCCGCTAAATCAGTCATTCTGACTATTTTATTTGGGAGTTAAAATGAACCGTTTCCACTCCAAACTTTTACCACCAAAATTGATTAACAGACCAACTTCCAGCCGATAAGCTTTCAGATAATTCAGGGTTTGAGCCCAATGAACTTCTTCTAACTGTTTCATGGCTTTTAATTCAACCAGGACCTTGTTTTCAACCACAAAATCTGCCCTTCGTTTTCCAATCGGATCTATCAAATCTTTGTAGAAGATCTCCTGTTCGATTTCTCGTTGAAACTCAAGTCCGGCTTTGAAAAGTTCATATGCTAATGCCCTTTGATAAATGACTTCCTGCCTGCAGGCCGTACTGCCTTTTGGCAGGCAGGCCTGAAAGCCATTTCCGAGAAATTTATGAACTTCCATCGCACAGCCAATAATGTTATGGGTCAGTTGCTGAAATTTATATTCTTCGCCCGCCATAATCTGAAAATTTTAATCTGTGAAATAAATTAATCAGTTTAATCTGCGATACCGACGATTTTTTTACAATTCCTTTACCCTAATATTCCTGAATTTCAACGGAGAACCATGTCCAAGGAACCCGATATATCCTTTATGGCGGAGCAATCCGGGATGGTCTTTATGATCCATGGTTCCTTTTTTGCTGGCAGTTTTCATGTTTCCTTCCACGATTACTGTGCCGTTCAGGGTTATTTTGATGTCGTCGCCTTTTACCCAAATTTCTTCCGAATTCCATTCTCCAACAGGCTTCAGAAATTCCCGTTTAGCAGGAATCACTCCATAAACTGAACCGTGATACTGATAAGGCTGCAAATCCTTGTAGATTACGGCAGTATTGTCGAGCACCTGAATTTCTTTTCCAACATAGGCGGCATCGCCTTCCAGCGGGGCATGAATACCGATTCCGTTATTCGCTCCGGAAGTCAACTGAAATTCAAACCTGAAAATAAAATCGGAATACTCTTTTTCAGTAAACAGATTTCCATGATCACCTTCTTTGGGATTAACCAGCAATAATCCGCCTTCAGCCGAATAATCCACCTTGTTACCAATCCAGTTATCAAGATTTTTACCATTGAACAGCAACTTGAAACCTTCTTTTTCTTCTTCCGGAATAAGGTAAGCCTGGTCAGGATTTAATTCCTTTACATACAGATTGCGAAAAGCCAGATCGGTTCCATGAGCCTGCAATTCAATAGCTTCCCTAGGAAAAATCGGGATTGAACGCTCCCAGTAGTTTTCCATCACCACATTGTCAACTACCAAAACTCCGTTCAGGAAAACGGTTACGCGATCACCTTCCATTTTAATGCGGAAGGTATTCCAGTCGCCAATGGCATTGTCGGCCAGGACCAGCGGTTTGCTTGGGTTTTTCTGATTGTTGTACAAACCTCCTGAGCCCACCTGCGCACCCACATCAACGCGCGAAGTGTCCCAAATCTGAACTTGGGGCGAACCCCGAAGGTAAATGCCACTGTCGCCATGCTTACTTATTTTCCAGTCAACGATCATCTCAAAATCGTCGTAAAGTTTTTGAGTACAGAGGTTGTCTCCATCGCCGTTAAACACAATGTAGCCATCTTTCACCTTCCAGTTATTCAGCATTTTTGCATTGGCTTCGATCTGAGCCTTGGACAATTCTTCCTTAGTCATTTTTGCCCTGAGAATCGGATTTTTCACCAAACCGTGCCAGCCACTCAAATCCTTTCCATTAAAAATACTCAGATAGCCCTTTTCTTTAGGCATCTTTTCGAGATATTGTTTTACGTCAATTACATCGTACTGACTATCGGGACCAACCATTTTGGAAATAACCTTAGTTAATACCTGAGAAACAAACTCGCCTGTCAAACCATTTTTCTTTCCGGAAGATGGAAGCGCCAGATATTTAGCGGTTTCGGCAGCAGTTGCTCCCAGTTCCGGATCATCGAGGTAAGTTGAAACGAATACCAGCGACAAAAAGGTTTTCACATTTCCGGCAGCCTGAATTACCACTCTTTTTTCCTGATTACCGGAACATTCGGGCATTAATTTTTCAATCATCAAAAGCTTTTGGTCGTCGGGAAGATCAGATTCAAGCGCGATCCGAATATATGATTTTAAGGCATTGGCGCGGAATTGCTTCATGTCAGCATTGGTCAAAACCTGAAATAAATGAGGTGCAGCTTTGGCATCTTTCCAGTTCGAAAGTGAAACAAAGGCAGCTTCGCGTTCCCACTGATTGCCTTTCTTTAGCAGGTCAACAACTGTTTTCAAAGCCTTGGGATCATTCAGTGACGATAAAACCGGAATCAGTTTTTCGGTTAATCCACCGTTTATTCGTTTTGGTGAAACTTCAATTACCTCACCTGTGTTGAGATTTCGAACTTTTGCTGTAGCGTTATCGTTTTGAATTTCTCTCAGTACCAAATTAGCATCAGGTTTGACTGTTCCTGAATAAACAGCGATTAATGCTTTCTGAATATTATCAGCTGTTTCAGAAACCATATTCTGTTTCAACATTGCGATTAATTCCTCTGCATTTCCAACTCCTGAAACGTTGGCAAGTGCCGCGGAAGCCGCCATTCGAATTGATGAATTTTCTGATGAACACAATTTTTTAATCGATGAATATGCTTCAGTGGCACGGCGCGAACCCAACACATTAATCAAAACTACTTTCCCGGCATCGTTCATTCCATCGAGTTGGGCAATAAGCAAACTACATTCTTTTACCGAAGTGGTGATTTTCAGCGCCTCTTCAATTTCAGAAATTTCATTGGCACTTTTAGCCTTTTTTAGCTGATCAATCAAAGTTGGAACCGCTTTGGCTTTTTGGTTCAAAGCCAATGAGCGGATCGCTTCCAATCGGACTACTTCTTCTTTCGAGTTTAATGCTGGTAAAATCGCTTTCTGAAGAACCTCTGGTTCTGACCGTTTCGCCAGAAAATGTAGAATTTCAGCCTTTGTTTCAGCAGACGCTTTTTTGATCGCAGCAATCCAGTTTCCCACATTTTCTCCGGTTAATTGGGCTGAAGCAATATTCAAAACAGCATTTCTGTAAACTTTATTGGAGTTAATAATTTCATTCAGAAAAAGTTCATTGGTTCCGAATCCTTGAACTGCCAAAGCACCTGAACGGTAAACCATCTGATTTTCGTTAGTGCAGTTTTTTAATACTGTGGCACATAGCTGATTGCTTAAGCCTGTTTCGCCTTGTTCGGCCAAACGTTTGGCGTAGTGCAGATATGAAACCATAATTTCTGTTGCATCGGGCTGAAAAGCAGCAGCTATGGCTGCAGTCTCAAAAACCGCTACTGAAGCTTTTCCCCCAATGTTGGCCAGTGCAGTATAAGTGTGCTGTAGCAATTCACCTTTGGCCATTTTGGTCAAATCAATCAGGTAAGTTTCAGCAGGTTGATACTTCAAATTACCGATGGTTTTTACCATCGCCATTTGCTGAAGATCCTTTTTATCCTGCATCAATTTCAGGATTACAGCCCCAGCCTCACGGGTTCCAATACTTTCTAATGCCGCCAATGCGGGTGCGTACAGATCGGCTGAATTCAGGTATTTCCCAAGTACAACAACCGATTCGGAACTTCCGCAATATTGAAGCCTGCGGATGAAGAATGATTTTACCTCTTTGTCAGAAGCTTTTTCGATAGCGGCCAGCAAGGCGCTTTCAACCAATTTACGGTCGTTTCCACGATTTGGCGCACCGGCAAATTGCGCCAAGCTTTCCAAAGCCATTCGGGCTTGCGTATCTTCGCCGGTTCCGGGAGCAACCACCATATCACAGAATCGGGCAATGCCCGGAGCTCCGGTTTCAAGAATCTGCACCATCAGCTTGGTGGTATGATCTCCATTCTGCACCGGAAATTGTGCCAGTACATCGGCCACTTTAGTCTGCAACAAACGGTTATCCTGTGCAAAAGCCGGAATCATCAGGAAAAAGGCGAGGATAAACAATCCTATTTTTGTTGATATTTTTATCATGTGATTTGTTTTAAATTCTCATTTTCAATCGTTTTTGCTATTCCGTCCGAAAGATGATTTCACTTCTAAAGAACATTTGATCGCGGACGGCTGACTGTTTTATTTTGTTGTCCCGGGGTTTCGTTCGTTCCTCACTACGCCCCGGGTTATTCAGATTCAGCTCCTTCAGAGCTAACCTGGAACTTGAAACCTGAAATCTGGAACTATATCTTCCATTCCCCGCGCATCGGCTGATCGATCAATTTATTGGCTTCATCGTCGTTGACGAAAGTCAGGGAAACCGGATCAAATTCCAGGGTGCGTCCCAGTCGCAGGGCAATTACTCCCATATTGACGATGGTAGAAGAACGAAATCCGTTCATTTCGTTCAGGGCAAATTTTTGACGCGTTTTTACCGATTCGCTGAACAGGCCAATTTGTGGTTCCGGATCAGGAAGCGTATCGATCAGTTCTTTCAGGTTTGGAATATCTGATTTGAAACCTTTATAAATTTTCCCCTTAGGACCTTCAATGTAAGCGGCATCCTGATCCTTATTTTCACCGTCGAGAATAATCTGGCAGCCGTCGGCATAAGTGTAGGTTATTTTCCGCCAGGTTCCGATGGCATCGTAATCCTGTTGCGGCGCGTCAACTTCAACTTTTACCGGACTGGTATTGTCTTTCCCGAGCATGTACTGCACCGGGTCGATGTAATGCTGACCCATGTCGCCCAATCCACCGCCATCATAATCCCAGTATCCGCGGAAAGTTTGGTGAACGCGATGAGGATTGTATGGTTTATCAGGAGCCGGCCCGAGCCACATGTTATAATCCAATTCTGCCGGAACAGCCTGTGGCATCAGATTGGTTTTGCCTACCCAGTAGAATTTCCAGTCGAAACCGGTTACGCCGCTGATGGTCACTTTTAAAGGCCAGCCCAACACTCCGCTGTCAACTACTTTTTTCAAAGGTTTCATCGGAGTCCCCAACCCGTAGAAATTGTCTTTGAACCTGAACCAGGTGTTCAGTCGGAACATTCTGCCGGTGGCATTGATGGCTTCAACCACCCGTTTCCCTTCACCAATGGTTCGGGTCATGGGTTTTTCGCACCATACATCTTTTCCGGCCTGAGCAGCCATTACCGACATAATTCCGTGCCAGTGAGGCGGCGTGGCAATGTGTACAATATCAATTTCGGGGCGAAGAAGCAATTCCCTGAAATCGGAATAGCCTTTTACATCCGGTCCAACTTTTTTAAGTGTGCTGTTTAGGTGGTTTTTGTCCACATCGCAGATGGCAAGCAGTTTGGTGCCTTCGTAAACGATGTGACCCTGACCCATTCCACCCACCCCGATAATGGCTTTGGTCAATTGATCACTTGGGGCAAGAAATCCATTTCCGCCCAAAACGTGCCGGGGGATAATGGTAATTCCGGCTGCAGCAATCAGCGACTTCTTCAGGAAATCGCGGCGGTTGTTCATTTTTTCAGTCATATGATATGGTTTAGTAAACTGTATATTTGAGATGTGAATTTACGGCAAATAAAGTTTCCGCAGTAAAAAAGGATCAATAATTAATGCGTAAATGTACACTTGAATTTGTATGTTATTTACCACGAAAAATCCCTAATTTTGGAACTAGCCTGAGAAACAGAATGAAAGTTTCCTATACTCTGGCATCCAAAAAAACCTAAACCCGACATGAAGTACATTGTTCAACTAGTCCTGTTTTTTGCCCTTTTTCTTGCCAATCCTTATCCTGTTTTTTCTCAGGACGAAATCAGAGCCAGTATTCCCAAATTTTTCATGGATTGCGAAGACTGCGATTTTACGTTTGTCAGGCAGGAATTACCATTTATTTCTTTTGTTCGTGACCCGAAACTGGCTGATGTTCATCTTCTGGTTTCTAATTCGCATACCGGAAGTGGTGGTACAAAGTACTTCCTGAATTTTATCGGGTTGGAAAAGTTTATTGGTCAGGATTACCAATTCGAATTTATTGCCAATCAATCGGATACTGAAGATGATATCCGGAAAGGGTTATTAAACTTTATAAAAGCAGGAATTCTTTCGTATTACTCGAAAACCGGCTTCTTAAATGATCTGGAAATTGATATCAAAGAAAAATCGGAAAAGACTGCTACCCCATTGCTGGATGATCCGTGGAAAAAATGGGTTTTTCAAATTGAGTCGGGAGGCGAATTTCAGAAAGAAGAAAGTCAGAATGAATACTCGCTACGAACAGAAATCAGAAGCGATAAAATTACGGACGCCTGGAAAACCAGAATGGAAGCCAGTTACGAGATACAACGTGAAAATTTCTTTGACGATGGCGAACGAATTACCAATAAACAGGATGAGAAACAAATTCAGGCCAATTTCATTAAAAGTTTAAGTTCAAGATGGTCGTTGGGAACTTTTGCCGGATATTCCTCCAATACTTACCTGAACATTTCAAATTCTTTTAGTTTTGATGCCGCAGTCGAATACAATTTCTACCCCTGGGCCGAAAGTAACAGACGGGTTCTATCGTTGTCTTATGCCGCCGGACTTCAATCTTTCAACTACAAGGAAGCAACTATCTACAATAAACTGGATGAATCACTGGGTTTTGAAGCGACCAGAATAAGGCTCGAACTCGTACAACCCTGGGGAACCGTTGAAACAAGCCTGGAAGGACGTCATTTCTTTACCGACCTATCAAAATACCGCATAACCCTTGATTCTGAATTTTCAGTTCGCCTCACCAAACAGCTCTCGGTGTACAGCGAAATAGAGTCACAAATTATACACGATCAGCTCTACCTGCCCAAAGGAGATTCGTCGGTTGAAGATTTATTGCTGAAGCGCCGAAAGTTGGCAACCACTTACGAAATCAGTGGTGAGATGGGTATCCGTTTCACATTCGGATCAGCTTTTAACAATGTAGTCAACGAACGCTTTTAATGCTAAGTCCTAATTTACCGATTTCGTTCTGAAATTCAAACTCATCCCATCGTTACAATTAATAAGCAAATGATTCCATTTATAATTCACCCATTAGTTCACGTGATATTTTTTGCATTATTTTAAGAACCCAAAAATCTCTTAAAAAATGAACAAATCAACTAACAAACAAGGTTGGATTATCACCTTTGCCGCGCTCGGCATAAACCTGGTCATGGGAGTTCTCTATTCGTGGGGCGTCATCAAAAAAGCGCTTGTAAGCGACTGGCATTGGACCAATACCGATGCCGCACTTCCATTTACTGTTTCAGCGGCCGTTTTTGCCTTCACTATGATTTTTGCCGGACGTGCCCAGGATAAATTCGGGCCACGGCCAGTTACCATTTTCAGCGGGTTGATGCTTGGTGGTGGATTGATTGCCTCGGGTTTTGCAACCAGTCTGGCCATGATGGTATTTACTTTCGGTGTTGTTGGCGCTATTGGTATTGGGTTGGGTTATTCCGCCGCTACACCTTGCGCCATGAAATGGTTCGATTCGTCAAAAAAAGGAATGATCGCCGGAATCGTGGTTGCCGGAGTTGGCCTTTCGCCAGTTTACATTACCCCAATTACTGCCAGCCTGTTGAAAACTTACGGCATAAGCAATACCTTCATTATTCTAGGTGTATTTGCCATCGTGGCAGTGGTAATGTTTGCCATGTTTCTGAAAAATCCCCCTGAAGTTGAAGCTCCAAAGGCAGCGAACAATCAGGCAGCGCCTGCTCCAAAAGGGAACAATTTTACATGGAATGAAGTGGCCAGAACTCCTCAGTTTTATTTGTTATGGATCATGTACCTGCTGGCAGCCACTGCTGGACTAATGCTGATTGCACATCTTCCGAGCATTGCCGTAGTTCAGGCCGACTGGAAAACTGCCGGTTTTTTGCTGGTAGTTATTCTCTCCGTTTTCAATGCGCTTGGCCGCCTGGGAGCAGGAGTTTTGTCGGATAAAGTGGGGCGTACCCGCGCCATGATGATTATCTTTTTGCTTCAGTCCATCAATATGTTCCTTTTTGCATTCTATACCACCATACCAACTCTCATCATCGGTTCGGCTGTTGCAGGTTTGGCTTACGGTGCAGTTTTCTCGCTGTTCCCAACCACCACTGCCGAATTCTTTGGCATGAAAAACCTGGGAGTGAACTATGGGATGATCTTTACCGGATGGGGCATTGCCGGAGTGATTGGCCCGATGCTGGGTGGAATGGTAGCCGATAAAACCGGCGCCTATAGTAATGGATACCTGGTGGCTGCAGTATTCCTGGTTATTGCAACCGTATTAGTGGGTATCCTGAAAGCGCCGAAAGCAAGGGCATAGAGCCAGTTTGCAGTCACAGTTTTCAGTCGTCAACAAAATAAAAAACAGCAGCTCGAAGGGTTTTCAGGCTGCTGTTTTTGGTTAACCTTAATTAATGACAAAATTCAAATTATGCGACTTTATTCATTTTAATCACTTCAAATTCAACACCTTTTTGTATTGCTTGTTCTGCCCGACTGAGTACTTCTTTAGTCATTTCTGCGTCAAGGTAATATTCGCCACAGTTATTGCAAATCTGGGCAGGTACCTCTTTAATTGCAATGATAGATCCTTCACGTTCAAGGGTTACTGTTACTTTTCCCTGGCTTGTGCTTCCATTTCTACAAATTAAACATTCCATATTGTTTATTTTTTTGTCATAAAATCTTGTTTCCATAAATCCGTATCTGGCTCATAAGCTGTAATAATATAACAATTTTCATTCTTATCGGTTGATGTAACAATATGTATTGGTCTGTTTTTAATAAATCCAAGTATCAAAAAACTAGGATATGGCTTGTCTTCAGGATAATTCTTTATGATTTTGCCATTTGACAGTACTATTTCAATTTCTTCAACCAATATGTTTCGTTTAAACATTTGAATGGTTGCATGTCCGCTAAAATACAATTTTTTGTAATTCATTATTTTTTATCAGCATGAACTACAAAGCTAATAATTTAACCTGATGTTCTTTGTACGTTGAAATGAAAACCTTTTTTCATTTTAGCCCAACTTAGAACAGCAGTTCGAAAGGATTTTTCGGACTGCTGTTTTTTGGTAAAGCTGATAACATTTTTGAGGTAAACCGTAATGTTACCTGTGCCAATTTTGTACCCTTTTACTTATTTCACTGGCTTCAGATATTTATCCAGAAATTCAAGTGTTCGTTTCGCCGACGTAATCTGGTTTTCCTTCTTCACAAATCCATGCCCTTCGTCAGGGAATACGACATATTCAACAGGTACTCCGTTTTTCTTAACACCTGCCACAATTTCGTCGCTTTCAATTGGCAAAACACGCACATCATTGGCACCCTGAAAAACGATAAGTGGCTTATTGATTTTTTGATAATTGTACAATGGTGAAATATTTTTCAATCGCACACTATCGGCGCTATATGGATCTCCCATTTCTTCATACAAGGCTTTTTTGTAAGATTCCCAATAAGGTGGAATACTTCGGAGTGTTCTTAACCAGTTGGCCACACCAAATAAATCGACACCAACTTTAAACTCTTCCGGATGGAAGGCCAAAGCTCCCAGAACCATACATCCACCATAACTGCCCCCATAAATACCAATAGCCGTACTATCAATGTAATTTTGCTGAGCGAGCCATTTCTTTCCCCAAATGCAATCTTTTAAATCGCCGTTGCTATGGTCCCTGTTGTCCATTTTGTAAAATGTTTTGCCATAACCACTGCTCCCGCGATTGTTTACAGCCAATACGGCATATCCGTGATTTACAAAGAACTGAATTGAATTGCTGAAACCAACCCGGCTTTGTCCGCCTGGGCCTCCATGAACATAGATTAATGCGGCTGCTTTCTGATCTTTATCGGCTTGCATTGGTCGGTAATAAATCGCAGGAATTTCTTTTCCGTCGAAGGATTTAAACCTGACCACCTCGGCTTTTACCAAATCATTCTGATCAATTTCTTTGTTCAAGGTGGATGTTAACTGTTTCAGGTTTTTATCGTCCACGTTATAAACGTACAGATTCTGAGGACTGGTGCTACTTCCAACGGTAAGCAAAAGGTTCTTTTCGCTTTCCGAGATATCCACGCCTAAAACGTCCCCGTCTTTAATTTCAGGGAAATCAATAGGCTGATTTGTTTGGTGATCGAAAAGAAGGACTTTATTTTTGCCATCCTCATTGACAAAAATGGTGTGAAATTTTTCATTTTCACTCAGCGACATATAAGCTACATCCCATTTATCCTCAAATAATTTTTCTGCTTTTCCGCTATTAATATGGTATTTTACAAGGTAGGAGAATTCACTGCCATCGCTGGTTGTATAATACATGACACTGTCGTTCTTCTCGAAAGCCATAGGATTCCATGTGGCCTCATTGTCGTTACTAATGCGTGTCGTTTTTTTAGTTTTAGCATCGAAAAGATAAAGTTCGTTTTTGTCGGAAGTAATGCTTTTCGTAAGTGCGATATACCTCTCACTCTTACTTATTCCCCCAGGGTCGAGTCCTGAATCGTTCTGATAGATCATAACGGGTTTCCAGCTTGTAGTATCTAATTTCCATAAATCAAAAAATTGCGGATTACGATTGTTGCTAATCACATACATCGATTTTTTATCGGCGCTCCAGCCGAAAAAACTATTGGTGCTTTTGGGCCATGGGGTAAGGTCTGTGGCACTTGTATCCGATTGACTTTTTAAATACAGATGAGAATTTTCATCGCCACCTTTATCAGCCGAATAAAGAAATTTACTGCTATGAGGCAGGTAACTTACTGCAAAAAAAGATTCTTTTGTTGAAGAGGTAAGAGCCTTTGACAAAGTATCTGCAATGTTTAATTCATAAACATTATAAATGCCAGTTGAATTATTGCCAATTAATATTTTGGTTTCATCGGCATTGAAGCCAGAACCATAAACTGACAGATTTTCATACAACTGCTCAATGGAATACTGTTTAGGTATTCGCGTCTTTTCACTTTTTTGGGTACAGGAACCAATCATAAAAAGCACTAAACTTAATTGTAATAAATGCCCAAGTTGTTTCATAATTCTGAATGTTAGTTATTACTTTAATCTGATACTTATTGTTGTTTTATTTGCAAGTACAGTTTTCGCTATGAACATATGGCTGTCTTCGGAGTGAACATCAATCCTGACAAACGAATTCTGATCCGGTATCAGACAACCCAATATGCTGCTAGCCCCGCTATTAATAATACACAGTATTACAGGCCCCTTTCCTTCAACCTATTTTTTAGGACTCTCAACTTTTTCAAAAAGAAATTTATATACCCTTACCGATGCATTATCCGCAAGTTTTTTGCGTAGGGTTATTGCTTTCAACTCTTCAGTAATATCAATATCACCCGCATAAATTGTTTGGCCTTTATCCGATGGCGTTTCTATATCTGTGGGTATCCATCCTGATATTTGTTTCGACCGCTGCCAAATACTAAACGGACTACCATGATCGGTTTTGCCATATTCAATATAAAGTTTGTATCGTCCGTTGTCTAATCCATTGAGCGACACCAGCACTATTGGAATAGCTTCCATGTCAATGGATGTAAACCATTCATCCGATTTTTTCAGGCCAAAAACTATCGTTGGATTTTGGTAATCGGCAGTAGCATTCCAATAAAGAGAAAACGACATCCCCTGAGGGGTTAATTTGTCCACATGAGAAATCTGAGTAACCTGGTCATCTATTCTTATTTCTGCATTTTCAAATTGTGGTTTTTCTGCATAAAACAAACCAACGGATGCATAATCGGTTTTTACGTTAACAGAATCCTGGGGCTGATGTTCAATCGTAAGTTTGAATGATTGATCAAAATTTAGTTTATCAGCCAGATAAAACCGATATCCGCCTGTCCGTGAGGTCATTTGATTGTATGCAAGAGATCCATGTATTGGCAAACTAAGTCCTGTGTCCCATTTGTCAGGTACGGCGTAGTAGCCTCCGTTGAAATAATCCTCGGAACCGGTGCCATGAAATTTCATCTTCCCATCAATTGTGGCAATATCATCGCCTTCAAAAAAATAAGTATGACCATCTTCCAGACCCTGTGCGATCAAAATGGTGCCAATATAGTGGCCTTTCCCAGTTACGTTGGCAATCGTATGTGGAACGGCTTTCGCCCCATTATAAACCCTTCTTGATTGGGCATATAATTTCCCTTCCAAATTTTTATCCCTTTTGTCTTCTGTATAATATATTGTTCCTGAAATCAACAATTCATCAGGGTCATTTGCACTGATTTTGTCGTATTTCAATTTTATTTCAGCCGAATTATCAAACGGCATGGGCAGATAAGAATAGAGTTTGGTTTGGTTTGACCCGAGCAGAATTGATTGCATGGCAGATTTGCCAAAAGCAAAACCAAAAAAATCATGCAACGGAAGATCCAACGCTTTTTTACCCTCATTATCCCATCGGGCAGTTATCATTACTTTCCGATACGCCTGCAACAGATCACTCCCGGCACCAAACTCTATCCCAACGATCCGCCCTCCATTTTTGAGTTCAAAAATGTTCTCTTCGACACCAGGCTGTAAATTGAGGTTGATTTTTTTTGCTTTCAAATGGGCTCTGTACGCTTCGAGTGGCGAGATTTGTTTGCTCCAGACATCCCTGATTTTTTTTAAAATGTCTTTGTAGTTGTCGATCATGCTGATGGAGAAAGATTTCATTTTCTCCTTTTCTGTCAGGCTTCTGTATTCGATTTGATGAAATCGAAAGATTTTACCTGTGAACACAATTTTCAATGACTTTTCGTAAGGTATGGGAAGGTAACAATAAAATCCTCCTATTGCATTTCCGCAAAGGGGTGAAACAAACGGATTGCTTTTCCCTGTGAACAATTCGATAAACGGAATGCTGATCCTTGGAGTTTTTTCTCCATCGAAATAGAATTTTATCGTGTCGGCTTCCGGAGTTGGTGTCCATATACGATTGATAACACCTGGTCCTTTAAGATCGGCAATAACCAATCCTTCAGCCTCTTTCCTAACGAATGAATATTTGCCCGAAAAACCATCGTCATTACCACCGGTCCTATCATAACTGGACAATTGTTCAATTTCACCCATTCGGTATAACGATAGTCGTGATATGTCGGCAAGATTTTGCAACTCATGCAGATAGTTATCAGTTTGAGCCGATAAATTCAAACAAACACATAAAAAGAAAACCATCAATGTTGTATTTTTCATAGTGTGTTAATTACTTGCTTTTTAATTGCCACATGGAATCCGCATGACTGTAATATCATCCCGATTGGTGAATTACTGAATCGTGAATTACTTATAAATATAAAACTTTCTGATTATAAAATCTTTGGGCTTAAGAAACAAACTCCTTAACTGAGTGGAATTAATCGTAGTTAAAATGGCAACAATTTTCCAAGCTTAGTTTTCGGGCTGCTGTTTATTGGCTGAGCTCAGTCTGTATCAAACCCAGTCAGGGTTTGGAACCCTGACTGGGTAAACCGCCATTCAAAAATCGAACAATTTATCCGACCGAAATTCTTTATATTTGTTTAAAATTGAAAGCCATGAGAGCAATAGAATTAATTTCAAAGGAATCTTCAATTGAGTTAACAACAGAAGAACTGGAATCTATTAACCGAGGATTAAAAGATTTTGAAAAAGGTAAAATACATTCCAACGAAACTGCTCATAAAATCTACGAACAATATTTATCAAATTTCGAATGTACTTGATGAAATCCTCATCATTTTCCTGACGTCAGGAAAATGATCCTGCAAATAAGATTACTGAAAGATAACTGATTATAAAAAAACAAGACCCTATTCCCCGATGCAATACCAATCCAACCCACAGCTTGAGCTTGCTTTTGACTTTCTGCAATACACCAACCAAAATATTTTCCTGACCGGAAAAGCAGGAACAGGCAAAACCACCTTCCTGAAAAACCTGAAAAAACGATCGCCCAAACGAATGGTGGTGGTTGCACCAACAGGTGTGGCTGCGATTAATGCGGGTGGAGTTACTATTCACTCGTTTTTCCAGATGTCGTTTGGGCCGCAAATCCCGGTTGATCCTAACCAGTCAAGACCGGTTGTTGTGCCCGAAGATGGCAATGTGGCTGCAGGAATCAAACGTTTCAGCCGCGAAAAGATCAACATTATGCGGAGCCTCGACTTGCTGGTGATCGACGAAATATCGATGGTTCGCGCCGACATTCTGGATGGGATTGACGAAGTGTTGCGCCGGTATAAAAACCGTTACCAGCCTTTTGGCGGCGTGCAATTACTCATGATTGGCGATTTGCAGCAATTGGCGCCCGTAATAAAAGACGACGACTGGGAGATTCTGAAACCTTACTACGATACCGGGTTTTTCTTTAGCAGCCATGCCCTGAAAAGATCCAAATTCACAGGCATCGAACTGACGCATATTTTCCGTCAAAGCGACCGCCATTTTATCGACATTCTGAACAAAGTGCGCGAAAACCGGATGGATAGCGCCACACTTCAGGAATTGAATCAGCGATACATTTCGGGTTTCAACCCCGAAGAAAAAGAAGGCTACATCACGCTGACCACGCACAACTATCAGTCGCAACAAATCAACGAATCGAAACTCGCGAAACTGAATACCAAATCGCACCGTTTTAAAGCTGAAGTGCAAGGCGAATTTCCGGAGTATTCGTACCCCACCGATTTGGAACTGGAACTAAAAGTTGGCGCGCAGGTCATGTTTGTCAAAAATGATTTATCGGCTGAAAAACGTTTCTACAATGGCAAAATCGGTAAAATTATCAGCATTGGCGACGACGAAATTGAAGTGCGGTGTCCAGGCGATCAGGAATCGATAGAGGTTGAAAAAGTAGAATGGCAAAATGCTAAATACTCCCTGAACGAAACCTCCCAGGAAATTGAAGAAGATGTGATTGGAACGTTCACCCAGTTTCCGCTCAAACTGGCCTGGGCCATTACCATTCACAAAAGTCAGGGATTGACCTTCGAAAAAGCCATTATTGATGCTCGCGCTTCGTTTGCGCACGGGCAGGTTTATGTAGCGCTCAGCCGATGCAAAACACTCGAAGGATTGGTACTGAGTTCACCCATCGCCGATTTCAGCGTAAAAAACGACACCACAGTTATTCAATTCAGCGACAACATTGAACGTAACCAACCCGGACCGGCAGAACTCGAAAAGTCGCGAAAAGAATATGTGCAGCATTTATTGTCAGAATTGTTCGATTTTAAACCGATCCAACGCCAGATTCACTATTTGCAAAAACTGTGGGAGGAACATTCGGCACAACTGCTCGGAACACTGAAAACCCAATTACAGAGCATTACGCAGCCTTTGCAAACTGAATTGATTGAGGTGGCCGGCAAGTTCGAAAATCAAATCAGGCAATTGATTGCCACCTCGTCAAATGCCGAAGAAAACGAACAACTTCAGGAGCGTGTAAAAAGAGCTTCCGACTATTTCGCCGGAAAGTTTTTATCCATTGTGGATGAGCCATTTTCAGCATCTTCGTTTGATACCGACAACAAATCTATCCGTAAAAGTTTTAATGAAGCCGCCGATAAACTCCGGAAAGAAATCAACACGAAAAAAGTATGCCTTGAATTGTGTAAAAACGGGTTTAGCATAAAATCCTACCTCGAAACCAAATCGAAAGCGGCCATCGAAATTCCGGAAACGGGGCACAAAGGAAAGTCATCGGGCAGCGCCTCATCGTTCACCATATATCCTGAATTCTATACCCAACTTAAGAAATGGCGCGATGAAAAAGCTCATGTGCTGAATGTCGAGATTCGGCGGGTACTTCCGCAGAAAACACTGCTCGAAATCACCCAAACTTTGCCTGTTTCGAGAGCTGAACTGAAAGCGGTTAAAGGTATGGGCGGCACCCGAATGCAGCAGTTTGGAAAAGAAATACTGGAATTGGTGTTTACTTTCCGACGTCAGAAAGGGATGGATTTGCCGGTTGGAGCCGAAAAAGAAGTTGAAAAAGCAGGATTAAATTCCCGGGAAATGAGCTTTGAACTGTTTGAAAGCGGGAAAACTATTCCTGAAGTTGCCAGCGAGCGAGGCATGGCTGTTTCAACCATAGAAGGACATTTGGCGCATTTTGTTGGAACCGGCGAATTGAATCTCGATCAGGTTGTTGATCCAAAAAAATCTAAAGCGATTCTGGAATATATTGAAAAACACCAGGCTCGTGGAATGAATGAAATCCGTGCCACTTTAGGAAATGATTTTAGCTATTCCGAAATAAGGTTTGTGATTAAATATTTGGAGGCTTTGAGGTAAATTTGAACCACATAACACATAGAAAGAATAATATTTTGAACACATAATTGCTTTCAATAAGCAAGAAATATCCAATATTAAATATCCAATTTCCAATAATCAAACTATTGTACCCGATGAGCCTATGTGGTTTTTAATAAAAATTTATTCTTTTCTCTGATTTTTCAAAAAAGTTGCTGAAATTAACAGTCTGATTTTGAACTAAACTAACCGATAACTTAACTGAGCAACTATGCAACTTCAGCAAAAAACATTTTACAGCCGTTTATTTGTTACCATCCTACGTGTTGCCATTGGCTGGCATTTCCTGTACGAAGGAATATCTAAAATTCTCCAGGGCAACTGGACAGCCTCTGGCTTTTTATTGAATACTTCCGGATTTTTTTCCGGGTTTTACCATTGGATTGCAGGCTCGTCTGCCCTTTTGCACATATCCGATTTTCTGAATATGTACGGATTATTGCTTATCGGACTGGCTCTTTTCATCGGGATTTTTAGCAGATATGCAGCACTAGCCGGGGCTTTACTGCTCACAATGTATTATTTTGCCTACCCGCCTTTCGGTAATCCTATCATGAATGCTGCGGAAGGTCATTTATTCATTGTTGACCGGCTTTTTATTGAAGCATCTGCCCTGATATTTCTTTTCTTTTACCGTGAAAAAGGGTACAGCATCGACACTTTGATCCAACTTTCAGGAAAACGTAAAAAATCAATTATTCCTGAACCGGAAAGCAGTTCGTCGCGCCGTGAAGCCCTGAAAAACCTGGCAACTCTGCCTGTTTTGGGAGCGATGGGCTGGGGCGCTGTCAGCAATTTCAAAACTTATGGTGTTGATGTGATGTCGGGAGCTACCATTCAGGTAAAAAAATTGGCATTGAGCGAACTGAAAGGCGAATTGCCCAAGGGTAAAATCGGGAAACACGAGATCAGCAGGCTAATCGCCGGAGGCAACCTGATTGGCGGCTGGGCACATTCACGCGATCTGATCTATGTTTCTAGCCTATTCAAAGCCTATAATACCGAGCAAAAAGTTTACGAAACCCTGATTCTGGGCGAACAAGCCGGGATCAACACAATCAATATTGGTTTTGCTTCAAATCCGCTTCTGGCTAAATACAAAAAGATGACCGGAAGTAAAATCAAGGTGATCACACAGGTTCATCCTCATCTGGACAACAGCAAGCTTGCACAAGTTGGACCAAATACCGACAAAAAACTCTATTTTGAGTTCATCGACAAAGCCATCGATTTTGGAGTGGATATTATTCAGGTTCAGGGAAACTGGTGCGACTGGCTGGTTCGTGACAATAAAATAGAAGTGATTGGTGAAATGATTGCGCATATTCGCCAACAGGGCTATACGGCTGGTCTGGGTGCCCATTCGGTTGAATCGCTGATTGCCTGCGCCGATCAGGGAATTATTCCGGATTATTACATGAAAACCATGCACCACGATCAGTACTGGTCGGCTCACCCGCGCGAAAACCGCTTTCCGTTTGAGGTTGACGGCAAAGAATACCTCGACCACAACCGCTTCCATAACAACATGTTTTGCCTGTTTCCAGAACGTGTAGTCGAGTTTGTGAGTAAAGCCACCGTGCCGGTTATGGGTTTTAAAGTACTGGCTGCCGGAGCCATCGAACCCAAGGATGGATTTCAGTGGGCTTACGACAATGGCGCTGATTTTATTTGCGTGGGTATGTTCGACTTTCAGGTAGTGAGCAACGTAAACGTTGCCATCGATTGTTTGAAAAAGACCAACCGGACACGGGAGTGGCATGGGTAGATATTTTAGTAATATTGAAATTAATGCCGTAAATCGAAATTTATATTTTATATTTACGGCATTAATTTTTCAATATGTATATTAGAAGAAACATTGAAGGTCGATTGATAAAACTTCTGGACTATTTCCCGGCAGTGGCAATACTTGGGCCAAGGCAAGCTGGTAAAACAACTTTGGTAAAAGAAATCAGAAAACAATTGAACAGGGAAAGTATTTATCTTGATCTTGAAAATCCAGTTGATTTGGGAGCTTTAGAACATCCGGTTGAATTTCTAAACTCTGTTACAAACAAAACCGTCATTATTGATGAAATCCAAAGGAAACCTGATCTTTTCCCCATTCTTCGTACTTTAATTGACAACAATAGAATTAATAGCCGCTTTATTCTACTTGGATCTGCCAGCCCTCAGTTACTTTTCTTAAGCAACGAGACCCTTGCAGGACGTATTGTTTACCTTGAATTAACTCCGTTTGAATTTGCTGAAATCCAACATCTGACGGACTTCAGGAACCATTGGCTAAAAGGTGGATTCCCTGATCCGTTTATACTCGAGGATCAACCCATGCGTAAAGAATGGTTTAAATCATTTCTTTCAGCCTACGTGGAACGGGATCTACGAATTTTGGGTTTAAATACTTCAGCTGGCAATCTCCAACGATTACTGCAAATGATCTCAGCTTCACAAGGCGGATTGCTAAACTTCAGCAATTTGGCCAACTCATTAGGAATTTCTGCCCCAAATGTTTCCAATTCAATTTCTTTCTTTGAACGTTCGTTCATTGTCAGGCTGTTACAACCATGGCATTCCAATATCGGGAAAAGGTTGGTGAAATCGCCTAAAATTTATATCCGTGACTCCGGAATAACCAACTACCTTCTGAATATTTCAGAATATGAAGATTTGCTCCGCCATCCTTTGTTGGGAAATTTATGGGAGGGATATGTAATTGAAAACACTATAAATACACTTGGTGATGAATATACTTACTATTTCTACCGGACAGCCGATGGAACTGAATGTGACTTATTGATTTTCAAAGGAAATGATTGTCTGGCTGCAATCGACGCCAAATTTGCTTCGAGACCTATAAGCACCAGATCAATGACCATAACCATTCAGGATTTGAACCCTCAAAAAGCTTTCTTCATTGTACCCGAATGTCCAAGTCCATATAATTTATCTGACAATCAAATTGTTGCCACACCATGGCAACTTATTGAAATTATGCGATCAACGTAAATTATTTGATTTAAAGTTTAACGTTTCAAAGCCTTTCATTATGAAAAAACAAATTTCAAATCCCGGTTTCTTTCCGATTTTTCATTGTATATTTTCTTTTCTGGCTTTCTATTCCTGTCATTCCGGATATTATACCGAAGCCGATTATTTTAAGATTCCAAAGATTGATGCGCACGTTCATATTTCGACAACCGATGCTTCAATTCAGAAATACTCGCTGGAAGAGAATTTCAAACTGATCACCATTAATGTGAACTCAAGTCGGGATGTGAACGACCAACGGGATACTGCCATTGCCCTGATCAGAAAGTTTCCAAAAACCGTTTATTACCTTGCCACCTTTGCATTTGATACAGCCGTTTGGAATGGTGACAATTGGGAACAGAAAACCATTGCCGAACTCGAGAAAAACATTTCGGGCGGAGCAGTTGGCGTAAAACTCTGGAAAAATATTGGAATGACCGAAAGAGACCGCTCCGGAAATTTTATCATGATAAGTAATAGCCGTTTTGATCCGGTCATCTCGTTCATCGAGCAAAAAGGATTGCCTTTGACCGGACATTTGGGAGAGCCCAAAAACTGCTGGATGCCGGTCGATTCGATGACGGTGAATAACGACAAAAGCTATTTCGAACGCCATCCGGAATACCACATGTACCTGCATCACGAATATCCCAGTTATCAAGATCAAATTGATGCGCGAGACAGTATGTTCACCAAACATCCGAACCTGAAGTTTATTGGCTGTCATTTGGGAAGCGTGGAATGGAGCGTGGATGAACTGGCCAAAACACTCGACCGGTTCCCTAATATGGCGGTTGATCTGGCTGCACGAATATGCCATCTGCAATACCAAAGCGCGAAAAATAAAGACAAAGTCCGTAACTTCCTGATCAACTATCAGGACAGGATTTTGTATGGCACCGATATTGGCTATTCAGGAGACAGGCTCGACAGCAGCTTTTATACAGGCATCCGGGCTACCCGGATCAAGGACTGGAATTACTTTACGGGTGACATGGAATTAAAATCAAGTGATGTAAACGCCACGTTCACCGGACTGCACCTTCCAAAACAGGTAGTTGATAAGATTTTTTACCTGAATGCAATGAAGTGGTATAAACTGGATGACTAGTGCTGTGTTAATTTAAAATTGACGGATCGTCATACCGAACTTGTTTCGGCATCTCTTAATTGGATGTGACCCCGAAATAAATTCGGGGTGACTAGAACTTGACAGGATCAGGTTAACACAACACTAGTTAAATTATTACCAGCAGCAAATAAGATTAACAGAAATCGTCTGGTCGATGTAATTAACAGAAAGAATTGTTGATATGGTCTTGCAAAGTGACATACCAATACCAATCCGGTTTAATCCATTCAAGCACCACCGGAATTACATATTAAACGTTCTTGAGAGTGACACTACAGAAGTAATCATGGGCCTTTTGGATCCGGTGTGCAACAATTACATCGACATTTATACCGGGTCGATGACGCCGTGGACAATCGGTCTGGCGATTATTGATGTTTTAAAATCAAATCATGTTTTTGAGAACGGTGATTTCAGCCGTTGGGTTGATTCAAAAAGCGGATACCGGCAAATCGCGCTGGACGACGGGTCAGAATGGGTTGTACGGAAAAGTGTTGAGAAGGAACGATACATTCACCTTCATCCGGCCCATACTGGTCAACACAGTATTCGTTTTAAAGGATCGACCTTAAAAACAGCCTATCTGTTCAAATCTAGATTTTCAGACCGTGAGGAATCTCTTTCGCTGGAAAAGGTTAATCAGGTCAGATTGCGAATCGGACTCTCACCGGTGAAAAAACTTGATCGGAACAGAGGCATATTAAACTGTTTCGATAAGTTCTTTGTTTCAACTGAATTGAATCCTCCAATCAATAACTGATGAATCTGATTCCGATCAAAGTTGAATGTCATGCCGGATACAAATCCGATGAATATCCCATTTGCTTCTCTATGGGAAATATTAAATTCGAGATCAGGGAAATTGCTGACCGATGGTACCAGGCCAAAGCGACGCCAGACTGGCCGGTAGCCGATTATTTTAAAGTTCGGACTGTTGGCAAAAGCATATACATTCTCAAGCATGAACTGAATAGTGACCAATGGTTTTTAGTCACTTCCGACGATCCGTTAACCTGGATTTCAGCTAACTGAACAGATATCTTAAAAAGAGTAAAACCGGACTACCTTTTTAATTTCAGGTAATCCGGATTTATTTAATCATTCAAAAATCTATTTTTCAACCTCCGATACAAGCACCTGTCCGCGTTCCAGCAACTTTTTCTTCAATGCTTTGTATGGAATATCCTGAACAGCATGGTCGATATCAATGGCCTTGCAGGCAGCAATGGCAGCCGATTGTCCCAAAATCATAAATACAGGTTCCATACGGATAGACCCATACGCGATGTGGCTCGACGAAACACAAACGGGCACCAACAGGTTTTGGCATTCTTCCCGTTTTGGAATGATTGAACCATAAGAAATAGCATAAGGAGCTTCCGGATGAACGCCCACATCGCCCTCATTCTGCACAAAACCTTCAGCAGTTACATAGCGCTGAATATTGTGCGAGTCCATGGCATACGAACCCATTCCAACCGGACTGGGTACTTCACTTTTGGCCAGTACATCGTTTTCGGTAGATACATACATACCCAACATACGACGGGATTCACGCACATAAATCTGTCGCGACCAGTTTCCATTGTCCGGAAATTCATCTTTCGCCAATCCCCAGGTTTGCATTTCTTCCTGAATTTCTTTTGGAACCCGCGGATCGTTCGATACAAAATAAAGCAAGCCTTTCTGGTAATCTTCGTGCGCTTTAATAATTTCTTTTCGTCGTTCGTACGAAGCTTCCGGGTAGTCGTAGTTCATTCCAATGAAATCGCTGCTGAAAGGGCCATGATTGTTGGTATCGGTTTTCCGGTTTGGAATCAGATCAAACTTGTCAAACCATTCGCGCCAACCAGCATCAAACACGCGCCCAAGCAATTCATAATTCGCTGGATTATAAGTGTCCGGCTTTGGGAAAGGCACCCGATTATCCGGATGGTTGCTCATACACAAACGAAAACAATACGCCTGAATTTTATAGTCTCCAGTACAATTGGTAGCAATTGGTTCAGGAGAAATACCATACAACAAGCCGCTTTCAGGTTTACCGGGAATTTTGTATGGATCGATCTGATATTTGAAAAAGTGTCCGTGATGCCGGGCGTCTGCCTGAACTCCATTCCAGGTTTCGTTGTACACCGAACAGGCTTCACGGCCAACATGATACGAAACTCCGGCGGCGGCCATCAAATCGCCTTCGTAGGTGGCGTCAATAAATATTTTGCCTGAAAAAGTCTTTCCTGAAAGGGTTTTTATTGATTTTATTTTCGCTTTTTTCTTGAGTACTCCAGTAGTTCGGTCGAGCCATTCATTTCGATAAACCGTGATTTTATTTTCAGCGATGAATTCTTCGAAGACTTGTTCTGCCACATGTGGTTCGAAAATCCACATGGTCCGGTTTTCGCCGTCCATGGCTACCGTTCCCTGTCCTTTGTTGCCATATTCCGAATGTTTTTGCCATTTCCAGGCGGACGAATCGTTATAGTGCTGCCAAACGCGATGATAGAATTCGCGCGACAGTCCGCCAATGGTCGATTTATCGCCGGTATCAGTAAAGCCAAGTCCTCCGGAGGATAATCCACCCAAATGCGCATCAGGAGAAACAATCAATACCGTTTTACCCGACTTAACCGCCTCAACTGCCGCTGTTACCGCTGCTGAAGTCCCGCCATAAATGATGAGATCGGCTGAATACTCATTTGGATTATTTGGTTTGTTTCCGCAGCCGCTGAGAAGAATGCCAACGGATAGACATAGAAAAAGAAAAAGTCTGCTCATAATTATCTGGTTTAAGGTTCAGGTTAAAACAGGTTAAAGGTAAAAATAAACTGTTTATAGCTCCGAACTTTCAGAAAGCAGATTTCTTCTTTTAAAATTTGATTCTCTTTTCGACTTGTTTCAACCACTCTCTGGCCATCAGCTCATGTCCGGCAACAGTGGGGTGTACTCCATCCCAAATCCAGTAATCGGCAGGCGCTTTTTTGCAGGCCTGATCGAAAACCTCCTGAAAGCCAACAAACACAGCATTGTATTTTGTTGCCAGTTTTTTTACTATAGCTTGACGCTGAACGATGTCTGAATGATACACTTCCCAATTTTCCTTTACGCGGCCAACTGGTAAAATAAATGGTTCGCACAGCACAAAAAGGATGGTAGAGAATGTTGCCTTAGTTTGTTCGAGCAAAGAAGTATAAATCTCTTCGTATTTTTCTACTGATATAACCGGCTCTCTATTGAAAACAACCGAACTCGAATCATTTACACCGACAAGAATACTCAATACATCAGGTTTCAAATCAAGGGTTTCGGTCTGCCAACGTTTTTCAAGATCATTGACCTTATTTCCACTGATTCCGCGATTATAAAATTGATATCTTTTTTCAGGATAATCCGCACCAACCCTACTCGCGACGCTGAATGCATAACCGTGCCCCATGATGTGGTTGGGATCGGTATTTCGCCCACGGTTTCCATCGGTTATGGAATCACCCTGGAACAGAATTACTGCACCATTTTTCAAAGTCTGGTTCGATTTTCCGGCGCTTACTGCTGCAAACGTTTCTGCTGAAGGAAAGCAATAGGCAGCAATACCGGTCAAAGCTGCAACTTTTATAAATTTCCGGCGTGAATTTGTATCCATGATAATCGGGCCTATTTAAATATCTGCTGTGTAAAATAATACAAATCGCTTTTCCATACATTGAAATCGTGCACACCTGGTTCAACATGCCAGATATGCGGCACTTTATTTTCCTTGCAGTACTGATGTAGCTTTTGGCTGAAGATAATCAGTCCATCCTTATCGCCACACGAAATCCAGAGCAGTTTTAATTTCGAAGTAGTTTCAGCCGGATTGGGAACCAATAATTCAGGAGATTTGGTGTTTGGAGCAGAAGAAAAACCACCAACCCAGGCAAAGGTATCGAGGTTGCCCAAACCAAAGTTGAGCGACTGGCCGCCACCCATCGATAACCCAGCTAACGCGCGGCTTTCACGGTTTTTAATCACCGGATATTTTGATTCAATAAAGGGTATCAGGTCGTTCAACAAATCTTTTTCGAAGGTGGCAAACGAAGCAGCTTTTTCGGGTTCAAAAACATTTCCTTCTGCGCGGTCGTTTTTCATTGCCCGGCCGTTGGGAAGTACCACAATCATAGGTGCAATTTTCTTTTCGGCATACAAATTATCCAGAATAATCTCCGGATGTCCGTTGCGTAACCACTCAAACTCGTCGCCACCAATGCCATGCAGCAAATACAAAACAGGATACTTTTTGCTTTTGTCGTATCCTGGAGAAAGATAAATCAGCGTTGTCCGGATTGTTCCGACAGTTGCCGATTGGTATTGAATGGTGTCAAGATTTCCATGAGCGATATTTTCGCGGTACTGGTCGTATCCGGCTGGAGCTGCCGGAAAGGCTGGCTTATCATCGTCGGCCAGAACAATGGGGCGGGAGAAATTTCTGCGGGCCTCCTGAGCAGAATGATCTTCAGGATTAGTTCGCTCGTTAGTTTTTGAGTTCTGTGCACAAATCGGAATATTGATGCTGACAAGCGTCAGTACAAGGATAATTACTATTAAAAAATTCTTCTTCATGATAATTCGGAATTAGTATTTGAACAAAACTCAGGAAACATTAGCAGATTTCCAAAACCAATGGTGAAAAGTATTATTGTGCAAAGCTTTGTGCTGAATGATTTCTGCTGTGAAACAGGTTTAGGTTTAATTGGCGAAATTTGCAAGAACCAATGATTGTCGTTCAAAATTCATGATCTTCGTACCGGAATTTTTTAAGTCATGGCAAAAAACAAGTATAAAACAGTCCTTTTTGGAAAATCTGCCTTTCCCATTTGGCTTGCCTTAATAACTTTTGGGCTGACCGAGCTTTTTTCGCATTTTCCAAAAATCACCGAAACTGTTTATTCACAAACAATCTACTGGCTTTTTGCATCTTGCCTGTCATTTCTGAGCAAATGGTTTTCCTTTTCACTGGATGATGTTTTTTACGGACTTCTAATCCTTTTTTTGCTGACTATTTTTCTACTGACTGTTTTCAGGAAAATAAAATTCGGCAGATTTTTGCTTCTTTCGGTTCAAACGCTTGCCATTTGCTACGTTCTTTTCTATTGGTTTTGGGGCTTTAATTATTACCGAAGTGGAATCAATAACCGGTTATCCATTGTGCGATCTAAACCAGATACCGTTCAGTTTGTGAAGGTGTTGGAAGATCTGATTGCCCGGACTAACGCCTCGTATTGCTCGTTCGACGGTATTTCAAAAACGCATATTGAAGCGCTGGTGGAATCTTCGTATCAAAAGAATGCTTCATTCCTGAAGATCAATTATCCGCTCGGAACCCGGAATCCGAAATCCATTACTCTCAGTTCGTTTTTTGCCAAAGCTGGAATTGCAGGTTACTACGGACCTTTTTTCAGTGAAGTTCACCTGAACGACAGCCTCCTGTTGATTGAATATCCACAGGTATTGGCTCACGAATTTGCCCATCAGTTTGGCATTACCAGCGAAGCCGAAGCCAATTTTTACAGTTGGCTGGTTTGCTCTCAAAGCAACTCAAAACATCTTAGATACAGTGCCAATATTAACATGCTGAGCTATTTTCTTTCGCAGGGCAGGCGGCTGCACAATTTTCGGGAATTGGTTCATCAAATCAACCAACCTATTGTTGACGATATCCGAAAAGTGCAGAAACACTGGGAAAGCATGAGAAATGAGAGAATAGATAAGGCCGCAGGAAAAGTGAATGATGTGTATCTGAAGACCAATAAAGTTGAAAAAGGTATTGAAGACTATTTCGGGGTGGTTCAGTTTGTGATGGACTTTGAAACTGATTCGATCGCTCGGCAGAGAGTATTGGACAGATAACGGAGAAACAGGAACAGGACAATTAAAGATTGAGACTTTTCAAACTTTGGTTGTTATTCCAAAAACGAAGAAACTCGATGTTCTTATCGCGAAGGACCCTGTAGAACAATGAGATTTGTTTATTTATAACACAGCGTCTTATACCTGCCCGATCCGTATTTTGAAATTCAACATTGCCCTTTGCCAACATTCTCTCAATTTCAAAAACTTCATCAATAAATTTCTGTGCTTCTTTCTTTGACCAATTCTGCAATAAGTAGTCTATATTTTCGAAATAGTCCCGACGGGCAAGTTTGTTCCAGCGAACAACTTTCATTTGAACTTCAGATTTGTAAATTTAACCTGAGCTTCAGAAATTACTTCATTGTGAGAGTATGTTTCACCCTCTTCACTTATTTCAAGGGCCGAATTAATGGCCTCATTCTCTTCATCGGAGAGCTTGTAGTACGTTACCGGTTTTAGGATGTCCAACAACTGAAGATATACTTTCTCAAAGTCCTCTTCATTCAGATGATCAATTTGTTTGATGATCCTCTTTTTCAGTTCCAGTGAATTCATATCGACTGTTTTTAGCAAATTTAGCATTTTTACGAAATGGAATAATGCATAAAACTAATCTGTCTCAAAATTTAAAAACCAGTTTTCTGACAAGAAAGTGTATTCGCCGAATACTGAGACTGAACACTGATCACTTTTTTCTATTTTTACCCTGAAATCCAAAACCCAGAATATGAAATTATTTCCGATATACGCCGGAAATTTTAGTTGCGACGGTGGCTCGCTGTTCAGCGTAATTCCCAAACCAATGTGGAGCAAAGTTTATCCAGCCGACGAGAACAATGTGACCAAACTAACCATGCGCTGTTTATTGGTTGATTTGGGTGTGCGAAAAATTCTGATCGAAGCAGGAGTTGGAAACCACTATCCGGAGAAAGTGCGGCAAAACAACGGACATGAAGAAACCGATGCAATTGAGAAATCGTTGGCCGTGGCAGGTTATTCCGTTGAAGACATTTCCGATGTGCTATTTACACATCTTCATTGGGACCACTGTAATGGTGCGGTAATCAACCAAAATGGGACTTTCAAACTTCAGTTTCCGAATGCGACGCACTGGTGCAGCCGGAAGCAATGGGAACATTCCAAAATCTCGAATATCCGTGAGCGCGCGGCTTATTATCCTGAAATTTTGAACTTCCTTAAAACTGAAGGAAACATGCAATTGGTTGAAGGGAATTGCGAACTGTTTCCCGGAATTTCAATACGTATGTTCGACGGGCACACTCCCGGACAAATGATTCCATTTATTGATTTCGGAGAAAAAACCTATGTTTATATGGCCGACCTGATTCCGACGGCAGCAAATATTCCGATAGTCTGGCTGGCAGCTTATGATTTGTATCCGGTAACTGCCATGGAAGAAAAGGAACTATTTCTGAAGGAAGTAGCTGAAAAGAGTTATGTCCTGTTTTTCGAACACGACTTTTACACCGAATGCGCTACAGTTGAATGGACAGAAAAAGGACCCAGGGTGAATACGAGGTTTAGTTTGTAGGGACGCAAGGCCTTGCGTCTCTACATGAATCCATTACAAACTTGCCAAATTTAGCTAAATACAGAAGGTTGACTTGCCAAATTTAGCTAAATACGTAAAGTTGACTTGCCAAATTTAGGTTTTTAATAATTTTTGTTCTAGCTTTGTTCTTCATTATCAGCTAAAAATCAATGGAATCAGTATGGTATAGTCGATATTTGGAAAGTCAAACTGACTCAATCCTAAAAAAGGGAAAAGTTTTTGTTTTGTATGGCCCACGGCGGGTTGGAAAAACAGAGCTTATCAGAAAGATAATTGCCGGATTTAGCGGTAAAATATTCACCGGAACGGGCGACAATCAGGAAGTCCGTGAATTATTGTCGGCTCAAAAACTAAGTCAGTTGCAAACGGCATTTGGAAGTTACCAATTGATATTTATCGACGAAGCCCAGCGGATTCCGGAAGTTGGATATGGATTAAAACTTCTGATTGACCATTTCCCCGAGATGATTATTGTGGTAACCGGATCATCTTCTTTTGATCTTTCAAACAAAATTGGAGAACCATTAACCGGAAGAAACACAATTCGAACTTTATTCCCCATTTCCGTTATCGAGCTTTACAAACAGTTTGGTGGAATGTACGTTTTACAAAAACTCGAGGATTTGATTATTTACGGAGCCTATCCGGATATTTTAAACGCTTCTGCTGCTGAAGATAAAAAAGAATATTTAATGTCGGTTCGGGATTCTTATTTGCTGAAAGACATTCTGGAACTGGAAAGTATCAAGAATCCATCGAAACTCAGCGACTTATTGAAATTACTGTCTTTCCAAATCGGACAGGAAGTTTCGTTAAACGAGCTGAGCAATAGTTTGGGAATCGCCAAACAAAGCGTGGAGCGCTATCTCGATTTATTGGAGAAGACATTCATCATTAAAAAAGTTGGCGGATTCTCCAGAAACCTGCGAAAAGAAGTGGTAAAAACTGCCCGCTATTTCTTTTGGGACAATGGTATCCGGAATGCGCTCATCAACAATTTTAACCCAACCGGACAACGAAATGATTTGGGCATGCTATGGGAAAATTTTCTATACATGGAAAGGCTGAAAACCAAGTCGTACAAACGGATTTTTTCAAACGATTACTTTTGGCGAACATACGACCGGCAGGAAATTGATTTGGTGGAAGAGCGTGATGGCAACCTTTATGCATACGAATTTAAGTGGCAACCAAAGAAAGTGAAAGCACCCAAAGCTTGGACCGATGCTTATCCTGATTCAGAATTTCAGGTCATCTCGAAAGAAAATTTTCTGGAGTTTTTAATCTGAACTGATTTATGGATTTGGGTTAATTAAAGACGAACTGAAAATTTCGCATTCAATATAGCCCCATTGCGGAACATTTAGTTTTAAGGTATTTCCTGAAATGCTATACGAGGTTACCTTTGAAATCATCATGGCCAGTTTTTCGGAGAACTTGCTGTCGCAACAAGCTTCGGTACACGCCGGTGATTGAATCTCAAGCTGATTGTTTTTCCCTGAATTAAAGGTCCCACCACAGCTATTAACATCTAACCTCAGGCTGTAAGTCCCATCTTTCCTGAAGATCAGTAAAATTGATGTGTTTTCATTTTTGGGGTAAGCGACTGATTCTATCGAAACAAAAGTTTTGGCTTCCCAGGGGGCGCAAATTTCATCCGCAACTGATGCCTGATCTTTCTGGCAAGAAATCAGGCTTAATAGAAAAATCACAACGGAAAGGATTGAAGTTTTCATGGGATTTGTTTACTGAAAGATGGATAGCTTCATTTCAAGGTTGCGTGAATTGCCAAACTAAATCAACCCCAGCCTTCCTGCATATTGTACAGCTTCTGCCGTATTGCTCACATTCAGTTTTTCGATAATTCGTTGCCGATGGGTATTAACCGTGTTAACACTGATGAAAAGCTGGTCGGCAATCTGTTTACTGATAAGCCCTTTTGCCAGCAATTGCAGAATTTCCTTTTCGCGAAGACTCAGTTTATTTTCGGTTATTAATTCGGTTGTCGGAAAATGATACAATTCGCCGGTCAAAGTATTGACCAAACGGTAGCGGCATAGTGAAGTCAAATCCTGATCGGGCGACAAATCAAGCACACTCATCGATAACCAGGCATTCCCGTATTGGTCGAGTTCGAGTAATTTGTGCTGTTCAATTACCCTGACATAATTGCCGTCTTTCCCAATAGTACGGTAATCCATAATCAGTTTGATGTATTTCATTTGTTCGCGCCAAACCGGATCGACCCGCAGGATCAACCCGAAAAATTGCCATGAAACTTTATTAAGGTGAGCTAAATCATCCGGATGCATCCGTTGGTTGATGTATTCATTTTCAGGAGACGAAATTTTTTCCGGATCCCAACCCAGCAGATCGGAATAGTTTGGAGAAAGATAAACATGCTCCATTACTGACAGATCGAAAATCGAAACGAAACTATTCTGCATAACACTCAGGCTTTCAAGAAAGCGAACATGTTGCTCCAGAATGGAATAATCTAGTTCTTCCCTTCGGAAAAGCTGGTTAATCTGATGATGAATATCGTCTGACTCTTTCATAAATTACTGATTTATCAGTATTGCCCAAACTGGCCATTACCTGCAAATTTGTATCATGCAACAAGATAACGGAAAAACAGAAGCAAAATTATAAACCAGAAAACAATGTACAGAAAACAGATTTTTATTTTGACAGTTATCATGATGATTTCTGCCTTGGGATATACCCAACAGAATGGTCAGGTCATTAAAGGAAGAATTGTTGATGCGGTAAGTCAGACTCCCTTGCCGGGAGCTACTGTTGTCGTTCAAGACAGCAATCCGACGCTTGGAACCATGACCGATGTTGATGGAAACTTCAAATTATTAAACATTAAACCGGGTCGCTATAACCTGAAAGTGAGTTTTATCGGTTACGAAAACTTCCTATTCCGCGAAGTTTTGGTTGGTTCCGGAAAGGAGGTGGTTTTGAACGCCGGATTAAAGGAACTGATTTCTGAAATAAACGAAGTAAAGGTAACTGCCCGTACTTCAAAAGAACAGGCTTCGAATCCTATGTCCACAATCAGCGCCCGACAGCTGAGCGTAGAAGAAAGCAGTCGCTATGCGGGTGGATACGACGATCCGGCACGACTGGCTGGTTCGTTTGCAGGTGTGGCTTCCGAAATGGGAAATAATGGAATCGTTATTCGTGGAAATTCGTCGCGTTATATGCTCTGGAAAATGGAAGGAATTGAAATCCCAAATCCGACCCATTTTGCTGATGTGATTGCTTTTGGTGCTGGCGGAATTACGGCATTAAGCAGCCAGATGCTTGCCAACAGTGACTTTTATACCGGAGCATTTCCGGCAGAATTTGGCAATGCACTTTCCGGAGTTTTTGATGTAAAAATGCGGACAGGAAATGCAGAAAAACGCGAAACAGCTTTTCAAATAGGAGGCATCGGCCTTGACTTATCATCGGAAGGACCTCTCCGAAAAGGCGGAAAATCGTCGTACCTGTTTAATTATCGTTACTCCACCCTCGCTTTGCTGAAGCCTTTGATTCCTGCCGATGCTGGGGTAATCAACTATCAGGATTTGTCTTTCAAATTCAATTTTCCAACCAAAAAAGCAGGTACGTTTGTGCTCTGGGGAATTGGCGCGTTGGATGCCCAAAACCGCAATGCGATAAACGATCCGGAAAAATGGGAAAAGAAAACCGACAAGGAATCGTTCAATCTGGATTTGTCGAATGGCGCTGCTGGCCTGACACACAAACTGATTCTCAACAACCAAACGTACCTTCACACCAGTTTGGCCGGATCAGGAAATGGCATTTCGACCGAATACAGCGAACTTGACAAGTACGCCCAACTTCAGCCTCGGGAAAAAGTGAATAACAATACCTGGAAATTCACTGCATCAACAACGCTGAACCACAAATTTGAACCGAAACATTTCAATAAATCCGGAATTGTTTACAATCAACATTTTTATAAAGTCGATAACCGCGAAGCCAAGCCTTTGGGAACTCCGCTGCAAACGTATGCTTTCGAAAACGGGAATACAGCTTCTTTTCAGGCTTTCAGCCAGTCGAACATACAACTGAATGAAAAGACAGAGCTTGACGCTGGCTTGTTTGCCCATTATTTTGGCCTGAACAACGAACTCAGCCTTGAGCCTCGTTTCGGACTGAAATGGAAATTCGCACCCGACCAATCGTTTGGACTTGCCTATGGATTGAACAGCCGCATTGAAATGATCGGGTTTTACCTGGCCCGTCAGCAAAGCATTTCAGGAATTATTCAACCCAATAAAAACCTGAAGATGTCGAAAGCTCACCATTTCGGATTGGCTTGGGACTGGCTGATCAATCCTGATTTGCGATTGAAAGTTGAACCGTATTATCAATATTTGTTCGACATTCCGGTGGTTCCGAACAGCTATTTTTCACTTCAGAACCTCGAAATGGATTGGTTTTTTAACGAAACTCTGGTTAATAAAGGAACCGGAAATAACTTGGGAATTGATTTTACTCTTGAACGCTTCCTAAAGAATGGTTTTTACTATTTGTTTACCGCTTCTGTTTTCGATTCAAAATACAAAGGTGGCGACGGCATTGAGCGAAACGGTTTATACAACAAGCATTTCATCTTCAATGTACTTGGAGGAAAAGAATGGAGAACCGGGAAATCGAAGAATAACATTCTCGGAATAAACGGGAGATTGACTTACATGGGAGGTGACCGGTTGACACCAATTCTGGAAGCCGAATCCATTCAGAAAAACGAAATTGTATACGATTATTCAAAAGCCTATTCCGGGAAAGAGAAGAATGCAACGGTCCTTTCATTCAGTGTTTCATATCGCATTAACAAGCAAAAACATGCCGGAATATGGTCTTTTCACCTGATGAATGCTTTGGGAAATCAGGAGTTCCGGGGATACGAGATCAGCGACAAAACAGGTCTTCCGGAGAAAAAGTTTGACAAAATAATGGTTCCAAACCTGAGCTATAAGATTGAGTTTTAGGATACTATTTTGGGCTAAAGCCAAAAATCTCAACGATCATTAATTCAACGCCATAAATGGCATTGCTAATTAAAATGTCCATTTTGCGGTTACCAATCATTTGGATTTTGAAGTTTCAGTTAATATCGGCCAATTTAACTAGACGTAGCCTTCAGGCTACGGACGTGAGGCAATCATCAACGCATGGGCTTCAGCCCAAAAATGGGTACAAACATTTCGGCTAAAGCCATAATGAAATGGGCATTAGATCAACGGCATAAATGCAGTTGCTAGTCAATATGGTTCTCCTGTAATTGATTTATTTTGTAAATTTGGTTTTGTTGTTAATCTAAAATTCAAAACTACCATTTATGTCCTACATCAAGGTTTATGTCCATTACGTATGGTCAACAAAAGACAGATGCCCATTTTTGAATGATTCCATTCGCACTCAAGTATTTACACACATTCGTGAAAATGCCAAAAAGAAAAATATCTACATTGATTTCATTAACGGTTATACCGATCATGTTCACATACTTGTTTCGTTAAATGATGATTTAAGCATCGGTAAAATTGCCCAATTGATAAAGGGTGAATCATCCCATTGGATTAATCAGATGCAATTGACTGCCAGTAAATTTGAATGGCAGGATGAATATTTGGCAATTGGTGTAGGTGATGATAAGTTGGACGTTGTTCGGAATTATATTGCAAAACAACCCGAACATCATAAAAAAGTTTCGTTTGCCGATGAATACAATAAATTCATTGAGCGTTTTGGTTTTGGAATTGTTATGCGAAATACAGTCACCTGATGACCATAAGGCAGTCAAGATGCGTTTCCCGGAAAAAGACCAAAAGGATATCATAATTTGCAACTCCAAAATCACGGTTTCGAACATACCTGCCAAAGCTTACGAATATGTGGTCAATGGTAAATCTGCAAGTGAAAAGTTGAATTTTGAATAATTCAAGCTCCAAAAACAAACTGAGCGGGTGATTTCAAAGTCACCCGCTCAGTAAACATGTTGCAAAAGTATTAGTTACGACAGCACCGACATGGCAGCTCCAATCAAATTGGCGTTCTCAATGCGCGAAAGATGAACTTCGGTATCCAACCCGAGTTCAGAAATCAATTCTTTCAAGGTGGCATTTACGATATCAACATATTTCGTGTCGTGAGCTTTAACTTTGCTCCAGAACAAACTTCCTTCGGCCAATACCTGTACTTTTTTTACTGATGGATAAGCAGCATTCAGGTTAATAACCAATCCAGCAAGCGAGGCAGCTACCAGCTTGGCTGAACGTTCGTAAATCTGGAATGCGGTTTCGACATATTCCAGTTTAAATTGATCCGGATTGTTCATCATTTTACTCAAACCGGCGGCATCAAGATTAATATCCAGTCCGTCGTTAGGGAAAGCAGCGCGGAAAATACGGCCAAGGTACATTCCGGAAATAGCTTTTTCGAAACGCTGAAAGCCTTTGTTATCCGAATTGGTATCCACTTCCACATCGAATTTGGTCAGATTTGGCGGATTGAAATTCCCTGATTCAAGATTGACCGGTGTTTCTCCTGACCAACCTTTCAAATCCTTAATTTTCGGGATATATTCTGAAGGGAAGAAAGTGGCCATATTGGTTCCTGTTCCGACGATAAGGCCAATGTAGGCATCATATCCCGGATTCATTAAACCTGCAAACAAACTGGTGATGGTGTCGTTTACCACGGCAATTTTACCGAAACTGCCATTGGTATTTTTATTCAGGTATTTAACCAGAGGTTCACCAATTGGATTTCCGGCCATTCCTTTAATATTCACTCCCTTGGTCCAAACGATCAGTTCGGCATCGCCATTGGTAAGCGATTTGGCCGGGTAAGAAAAACAATATCCAATCGGAGAATTTTTAGGGACATTTAACTGATTAATAGTTACAGCCTGCGAATTGTAAAGATCGTCTTCCGTAAATCCTTCCATTTTCATTTCAGTAATGTCTTTTTCGGCCATACCGGTAATTTTGGTTTCTTCGCCTACCGAAACTACTGCAGCACGAAAATTGGTTCCACCCAGATCGAAAACTGTAGCCTCGCCACTAATACCATCTTTTTTAGGATGAATGTAAGTTGGAAGGCATTTAATTTCAGTCCCGTCGGCCTTAAGACCGGTTACGATTTTTTGACGTAAATCATTGGCAATTTCGAGCAATTGAGCTGAATTTAAAGCAAATGGATTATTCATGTTCTATGTATTAGGTTTATAAACTTTTATGAATGGATAAAAATAGAAAATCCTCTTGCATCTGCAAAAGGACTTTCAGGATATCTTATGTCAGGATCAATATTATCGGCCTAATCTGAAGGACATTTTCAAAAGGAAAACATTGTACGGCTTATTATCAAATAAATCGGTCAGGTCGTTCCTGAAATTGAAGTTACCATTGGTAACTGACTGGCTTCGGGTTTGCGACCATACCAGATAAATCGTTGATCCCGGAAGGTATTCCCATCGGACAACCATGTTTGACAAAAATTCTTTCACATTAAAATCGGGCTGGTCAAACGAATAAAGCGAATTGCCTGTCTGGTCTGAAACATGATACATTTTATCCTGATTGGTATACGCCAGTTCAGCTATACCTAGCTCACTAAACCTGTCGGTATATTCATCAGAACGGCTGTCGGTAATTCGTTTGAATTCCGTGTATTTTCCGGCTGAAACAAAAGGCTGTCCCCAATACTGGATACTCAGGTCAGGAGTGATGGTATAGTTGATCCGAAGTGATGCACTCAATGTTTTCTGATGAATCCGGGCAAAAATATAATCGGTTTTTTTGTTGCCATACTCTTGCTGGGTGACATACTGAAGTTGGTCGTTATTTGCTGTAAAATCAGGTGAGAGCGTTATTTTAAGGCTTTTTGATGGCCGGTAACCCAGACTAACGTTTACATTGAACATGCTTTTTGTATTTTTAATATTCCCTTCAAGGGCCATCATCTGAACTTCACCGGTTAACATTTTCTGTTCGTTCGACCCAAAAGCAAGCCAAACATTCTTGGACCCCGGCAATTTAATGGCTGGCCCACCTCTCAGTTCGGTTGTTGAAAGACCTTCACCGTTGAGGTTACCACCCATATGAAAACTCCAATAGTTCTTCAGTTGGGTATGCATGTTGATGTTACCTCCCGGGCCGGTTAGTTCTCCGGCAAAATTCCATTCGGTCCACTGGTTGAAATTAAAATTAAAGTTCCTGAAAATAGAGAAAGGTTCGTAGATGCGATAGCCAACCCAAATAACCTCGAGAATATTGTCGGCCTGACGCATGTACCCGACATCGTTCAATTCCAGTCCCGGTGATTTCCAGGCAGTGGCAGCCATAAACTTCAGCTTACCGCCATTTTTTGCCAAGGTAATTTTTCCGCCCTGACCCGATAAACTGGACCGGGTTGAATCAAATGTAAGGTGATTGGCATCGGGACGCTGAAAGGCATGAATCCATGATTTTTGCGTATTGGTGATGGCCTCAGGACTTCCTTCAACGCGGCTGAAATAGCTACTCAGATTGAACTCCCAATCCTTGTTATGCCATTTATGTACAAAATCGATACCTCCTGTATAGGCCGATTTATGAAGATAATCGAGCTGAGCTTCTCCCAAATTACGATTAACTGAAGTGACCATTCCGCCCAGCAGCGTGTTGCCATTATCAAAGTCTTTTTGTACACGTCCAACGGTGTAATTGGTGAATGGTTCAATCATTTCGGTGCGCTGATGACCGTTGCTGATGTCGGCAAATTCTTCCGAAGTCAAACTTTCCAGAATCCCCAGCGACCATCCTTTTTTCGTTTTTCCGGTAATTTTGGCCGCTCCCAAAATGCTTGTAAATTCGGGCGCTTCCTGATATTCACCATCATTCAGTTCCGGACTATTGTGCGGGCGTCGGCCAATCCTTCGTGAATAAAACAGGTTCTCGGCAGAGAAATCACCATCGCCGAACATGAGCGGATAACTCAAAATGTTTTTACCCTCGATGAAGAATGGCCTCTTTTCCTGAAAAAAAGTTTCGAATGAAGTCAGGTTGACCTGCGATGGGTCAGCTTCCACCTGTCCGAAATCGGGATTAATAGTAAAATCAAGGGTCAGGTTGTTGGTCAGACCGATTTTTCCGTCAATACCACCATTGATCTGGTTTCTTTTGCCCGACTTTTTAAACGGATTTTCCGGTTCTTTTTCATACCGGTCGGTACGGGCAACTACGTAAGGCGTGATGTCGGCTATTTTTCTGGATTTAAGATTTTTAAGGCCTTTCAATTCGCCATACTGTGAAACAAATCCTGAAATTTTCTTTGAAGCCGGAGTCCACAAGCTAACTTCCTGTTTTCTGAAAAGCAGCCGGCCCAGTTGTAAACCCCAGGTTTGCTGCTCATTTCCTTCGAAACGAAGCTGGGTAAGCGGAATGCGCATTTCGGCATACCAGCCTTTGTCGTCATGACTCGTTTTTACCAGCCAGATCGGGTCCCAGGTATTGTCTTCCGTATTTCCGTCGTTACTGATCATGAAATCATTCTTGATTCCTGCGGCATTAACCATAAATGAGAAAGCGGTTCGTTTATCAAAATAGGAGTCAAATTGAACCGCTAAAATATCACCGTCAAGTTCATCACGACGCGATAGTCGTTGCACAATGCTGTCAGGATGATTATCCCAGGCTTTAAACCCCACATAGATATAACTTTCATCGAGAAGGATAGCGAAATCCGTTTTTTGCGATGGGGCTTTGCCTTCAACAGGTTCATACTGTATAAAATCGTCTTGCCATGAGGCTTTTGACCATGCCGCTTCATCTAATTTGCCGTCAACAGAAATGTCAGTTTTGCTGCATTCGCCCGCATAGTATTCCTTTTTAGGCTGAGTCTGGGCAAATAAACAGGTAGTAGTGAATAGATATACACTAAGTAGAAATAGTTTTGTTTTCATGAACATCGTTTAATAACCTAAAAGACTCCTGAAAATGCTTTTCGTTACAACATTCTGTGAAATTTTTCAAAAAACTGATTAAAAAAAGAATATAGAAGAAGTAAATGCAGAAGGGAAGTAAGTGTGCTTGCCCGATAGGGAGTCATCATAAAATCCCTATTTCAAACATTAGAAAGACCAACTCCAAAGGAAAACCGGTTACCTGCCAAGTAGTGTTATAAATGCTCCATCTATCAATCGAAAACAAATTTCAAACAAAAGACTATTTTGTCTGTTATTCAAAATATTCGTTTTATTTAACCACTTAAATTAATCATTATGAAGAAATTAAAACTTGCTCTAGGTGTCGTGGCTCTTTTTTCTGTTGTACTTATTTTTAGTTCATTTACCAATTCGAACAACGGAAATTCTAACAATGTTACAATTGACAATTGTAACGATTCTAACCTCAGCGATGTTACCACTTCAAACAACGGAGTTGGAAACGTAGTTACTATTGACAATGGCCAATCCTGGGTTTGGCAGGCGGACAATTGCAGTGCTCCATTGGTTCCTGCAACATCTACAAGGGTTCAGGTTGCAACAAACGGATTTTGGAATGTTACATCAACTTTCCAGTTGCCTGAAGGTCATTGTGACATTCCTGCTATAGGTGCAAGTGTAACGCACTACAGTGAGTACAGTTGGGCTATTGTTACTTCAGATGGAAAGGTAATCGCTAAAATTGTATATAATCCAAATGGTAATTAATTAACCAGATATAACTTAAAACCATTGATATAAAATGAAAGAGCTGTAAATTAATTTGCAGCTCTTTCGTTTTCAGTGGAGATTACCGGAATCGAACCGGTGACCTTTTGACTGCCAGTCAAAAGAACAAACTTGTATTGTATTGATTATTAGTGATATGAAAATCAATGAAAATGCAAAATATAGCATTTTTGAACAATTTTGAGCACAAAAAGGGCACTTCAGTATTTTCCTTCAATAAAGTGATTAAACTTCACAATTTACCTCTTTGTTTTTTCACTCCTACCAGTTCACTTTTGGCTGAAGCTTTACAGTTATAAATGACAAAAGTAATTATATTTGCATCTGTGTCATTTATAAATACAAAATGAAAAGATACATTACCCGTGAAATCTATAAAAAAAATATTGACCGTTATATTGGCAAGGAAATAATCAAGGTACTAATTGGACAACGCAGAGTTGGTAAAAGCTACCTATTGTTTCAGGCAATGGACAGTATCAAAGAGCAATTTCCAGATCCTAACATTATTTACATCAATCTGGAAACGAACGAATTTGAAAAACTTACAACTTCAGATTCTCTTTACAATTACATCAAATCAGTATCAAAAGCCGGAGAACTTAATTTTCTGATGATTGACGAAATTCAAATGGTTCCCGAATTTGAAAAAACACTGAGGAGTCTTCTCGCTGAAGGAGGATATGATATATATTGCACTGGGAGCAATGCTCATATTCTTTCCGGAGAACTCGGAACATTCTTAGGTGGCAGATACATCGAAATTCCTGTCTATGCTTTGAGTTATCCTGAGTTCATAATTTTTCATAAGCTTGAAAATACTTCTGAAAGTCTCGACAAGTATCTGAAGTATGGTGGACTTCCTTATTTAATTCACTTGGACCTTACGGATGAAACCGTTTTTGATTATCTCAAAAACATAAGCCAGTCAATCCTTTTCAGAGATGTTGTTTCCAGGTTTGAAGTTCGAAATGTCGATTTTCTGGTCAGGCTTATTAAATATTTGGCTAATGAAACCGGCAACCTCATTTCTGCAAGAGGAATAGGTAATTTCCTTAAATCACAAAATGTCTCCATCTCAATAACAGCTATCCTAAATTATCTAAATTATCTTACAACCGCCATGTTGATCTCGAATGTTCAGCGGTCTGACATTCAGGGCAAAAAGGTTTTTGAGGTTGGTGAAAAGTACTACTTCAACGATATTGGGTTAAGGAATTCCATTGCGGGTTTTTCTCCCTTTGATTTGGGTCAAATTATTGAAAATGCGGTCTATCTTCATCTTAAATCTATTGGATATTCGGTTCTGATTGGAAAGCAAAATGAAAAAGAAATAGATTTCATTGGAGAACGCCTGTCTGAAAAAATATACATTCAGGTAGCCTTAAGAATTACAGAGAAACAAACCATGGAACGGGAATTTGGAAATCTGATGGCAATAAAAGATAATTATCCCAAATATGTGATCACTTTGGATGACTATTCAGGAACAAGTTATGAAGGTATTATTCATATCCCACTTAGAAAATTCTTAACCGATTTCTTATAGACTTGAAAATCCGGACTTAAAACCACTTTCCAACGGAAACAACTGAATAAATTGCGCCGGATTTAAGCTATTATACTTGTGATAATTATGGAACCAATATTGCAAACGGCGCAAACTGGTCAATTTAACCGGCAAATCCATTAGACGACATTAAGCAAGAATGCCCAAACTTGCATAATGAACTTCATTTATTAAGTCAGCAGGCTGGAAAATTTTGTAGAAATTAATTTTACATCAACCCAACAATTTTTACAATTAAATCTTCAAAAAAGGGCACTCAAGGGCACTCCAGATGGGCACTCCAGAAAATAAAAAAGACCTTACATCGCTGTAAGGTCTTGATAATCAAAGTGGAGAATATCGGAATCGAACCGATGACCTTTTGACTGCCAGTCAAACGCTCTAGCCAACTGAGCTAATCCCCCTTTCGAGGCGACAAATATATAAATATTTTTCATCTGCGAGGAGTTGACTCTGCCTAAAATCGAATTCTTCATCCAAATAAATTAAAGATCCTTCACACATCGGAATCCGACTGTGGAGTTGCGTTCAAAACCTTCCGAAACGCGAAGGAGGTATTGCCTGTAATGCAGTTCACGCGGGCCTCCCTGAACATACCACCAGCTTGATGATGGATTAAAATAACTACCACCCTTCATGATGATATACCGATAGCTTCCGTTCACGTATAAATCGTTCGTCAGTTGCCAGACACAGCCCACCAGATCCTCAAGGCCAAATGGATTTGCTCCTTTCGGGTATTTGCCTACCTCGTATAGTTTTCCGTCGCCCAGATTACACAACCGTGCATCAATTCCTTCCAGCTTCACGGTGGTCAGGGTTTCGGTGATAACCTCCTCCACCCGCTTCACAGGCTTTTTCTGAATCCAGGGCCATTCGTTGACGTTTGGGGTTTGGGCTGCATACTGCCATTCAATTTCGGTAGGTAATCGTTTACCTGCCCAACTGGCATAGGCTTTAGCATCCTCGTAGGAGATATACACCACGGGATAGTTTTCCTGTCCTTCAGCTATCTGACCGTTCACCCAATGTTTCAGAAAATTCGCTGCATCCTTGGGATGATATTGGCTTGCATCGAGAAAAGTTTTGAATTGTTTGTTGGTTACCGGTGTTTTATCCATCCAGAAGGACTTCATATAATACGATTTTCCCTGATTATCCTTTGGATAAGGAATAAATTCGTCACCGTTCGTGGCATTAAAAGTGAATTTTCCTGAAGGAATTTTTACCATTCCATTAGGTGCAGAGGTTGAAACAGAAGATTTTTCAGGCTTGCTCACTAAACGCGGTGTTCCGGGAATGATCGTAATCACACGCTCATCGAGCAATATATCGGTGTCAAAAAGCTGAACCACAAATCGCCCTTCAAAACGTCCGAAGTTCTCGGTTAACCTGATGGTGTGTTTACCTGACTGAAGCAAAAGCGGCGTTTTCTCATAATCCGGAACTCCTGCCCAAATTCTGATTTCCTTTCCGTCCGTTGCTTCCACGTTTAACAGGTCGCTTTCACACGATACGTTTAGCAATTCAGAAAATTCAGCCATACAGCCAACAGCCCCTTCATTATTGGTTCCCAGCCACGACTGGTTGAACGCATCGGTTTCCACTTCGATGAAGTATTTTTCGCCTACCAGTTTGGGCACCTTTTCCTGATGGTTCCACAAATCGAAAAAGTGCTTTCCGCTTTGTGGTTTTACTTCAAACAAAAGGCCTTTGTATCCTTCGGGTACCAGGCTGTAGATGGTGTAGATTTTTTTAGCCGTTGTATTCCATTGATTCACCCAAATCTGGTCGTGGGTAGTTGCAATCAGCGGCTTACAATCTCTGGAGACAAAATTCAAGGTGTTTTCACGCAGAATACGAGATGTTCTTCCCAGATAACGATATTGTTCATCGGCCCATTCAGGTTTTCCCGGGGCAAAAATGTTCATTTCTATACCATAACCATTAAAAAATGCAACATTGTATTCCCTACTGATCGGCTCTTTAAAAAGTTCGGCAACCCGGAAGATGGCAAATTCAGGTTTAATAAACTTATTGAGGTTCAGCATAGGGCAATAATACAATGCATTATGCACCCTGCCTGAAACAATTCCCTGCATATCGCGTGGAACAGCCATACCTTCGCTGTACATGATCACCCCTGCGCGTACCGAGTCGGCAGCATGCTGAAGTGCAAAGCTCGATGCTCCTTGAGTATCCAGTACAACTCCGTCGGCGCCAGTGGCAGAAATGATGTTGGCCATTCCTGCGGCGTGGCTTTCACTGCGGGTACTTGCGTCCCAAGGATTATAGCAAATAAAAAGGCGCGAATCGTGACTGTTGCACATTTCCGCCAGTTTCTTTATTTGCTCCATACCACCAGGCAAGTCGCGAAACAAATCCCACTGATTCCGCTGATCAAGTCCCAGGGTAGGCCAGGTTGGCCAAATCCCTATAAATTCATCTCCTCCATAAAGCTTCATTCCTTTTTTGACAAAATCTTCGAGACCAAATTTTCCTGAAGTATAGTCGTAGTAATAGTTATCCCAGTTTTGGATTAAGTGAGAAACATAGGCATGGCGCACCCATTTCAGATCTTCGCGTTTGAGCAGTGTGCTATCGAATTTTCCCGGTTCCACATCATACAACATGCGATCCTGAAACATCAGCCGTAGCCCTTCCTGCCAGTCGCCCCGGTAAAAATCTGCCCATAGGATGTAACTTATGGAACCGCCCGGATAAAGTTCTGTTTCAAATCTTCTTCGTTTACCCTTAACAATTGAATCCTTTATCCTTCTTGCCAATGCACAAACTTTTTTGCCATCGGTCAGATCAATAGCCGAAAACCCCAGTTCCCAAGCGTTATCGGGAACAATCACATTTACCGGGGCAAAACCCAGACGAAACAAGTGGCTACGCGACAGGCCATGATTGCCTTTTCCGGTGATGTAAACATGATTGTCAGCTTCACCCAGTGGTACAACATTGTGAAGCAACACCGTGTCGTTCGATTGGTTGGTAAATTTGATTTCAACCTTAGCTCCGTAGTTGTAATCAAATGTTTTCCATTCCATAGCAATTCCACCTGCAACGAATGGCTTTCCATTAACCATTTTGGCATCAAGTGAATTATATTCTTTGTCACCAACTTTAAACGAAACCAATGGAAGTTGTTGCAGGGGTTTGACATTGTCCAGCGAAGTAATTTCAACTCCTTTTGTAGCAGAAATGGTTAATGATTTCATAGATTGTGCCTGCACCATCCTGATTTGGCAGCCCACAGCAAAAACAATAAAAAGGAATAGTGCGCCTGAATATGAATTAGTTCTCATGCTAGAAAAGATTGATTTCTGGTCAATAACTACCTTTCCGAATATTTTCGAATACTTTTCCCTTATTTCTCGTTCCAGAGCTTTTTAAGCTGAAAATTTTGTCTCAGTTTTATTCATCCTCGGTTTTTGAATATTTTCTGTTCAGGAAATAATAGACCGGTATACCCAATAAAATTAAGATCATACCGATGGCAGCTTCGCGTGGCCGGGCGACTATGGTATTAACAAACAAAGCTATACAGAAGAGAATAAAAATAGCGGGTACAACAGGATATCCCCACACTTTGTATGGGCGGTGTGCATCGAGCATTTTGCGCCGCAAAATAAATACACCCAGCGTAGTTGCTCCGTAAAATATAAAGACAGCAAAAATGATCATGTCGGTTAGCTGATCAAAAGTTCCCGATAAAACCAGTACCGAAGCCCAGATCCCTTGCCATAAAAGTGAGTTGCCGGGAACATTGGTTTTATTCAGTTTCCCGATTCCTGAAAAGAAGAGCTTTTCACGTGCCATAGCATAGTATGGACGTGCCCCTGTCAAAATGCTGGCATTGGTGCAACCCAGTGTCGTAATCAAAATAAGCAACGAAATAAAAAGTACCCCACCGGTTCCCCAAAAACTTCTGACCGCCTCCACAGCCGCAATCTGGTTCCCGGCTGCATGAATCTGTTCCAGTTGAGGTATTGACAAAAGCGTCAGGTAAGTTACATTGACCAGCAAATAAATGGAGATCACCAACAGCGTACCGATTACAATTCCTTTCGGAAGGGTTCGTTTGGCATCTTTCACTTCACCACCGATAAATCCGACCGAAACCCATCCCTGATAAGCCCAGAATGCTCCAAGCATGGCTGTAAAAAATGAAGAAAGTGAAACCGTTCCCGCAGCTAATTCATTGAATTTCATAAAGTCATCTGGTCTGGCATTTCCGCTGGTGAGCCCAAAGAAAACAATCAGGAAAAGACCTGCGAATACGGTAAACATGACTACCCTGCTGGTGCCGGCACCGGTTTTTAACCCCGTAATATTGAGTCCCGTTAAAAGTAAAATAAGCGAAATTGCCGTCAGTTTAACGTTAAAATCCTGAAACGGTAGAAAAACTCCGCCAATTGAAAAATGTTGTAGCGAAGGCAATACCTCAGGAAGATGAACTATACTGTTGAGCGACTGGGCAAAAATATAGGCCAACGAAGAAATGGTGGCCGTTTGGATGACCGTAAAAAGCGACCAGCCATAAATAAATGCAAAAAAGCGGTTATAAATTTTCTTTAAATAGACGAATTCGCCACCGGTATCGGCCAGTAATCCGGCCACTTCGGCATTACTCAAGGCTCCGAAAAGAGTGATAATCCCTCCTACAATCCAGGCGGCAAGAATCCAAACCGAAGAATGAAGTTCTGCAGCCATCGGAGCAATTTTTTTATACACTCCTGACCCAATGATGTTTGCAATCACAAAAATGATAACGTAACCCAAACCGAGTGTTCGGACTAAATTTCTTTGATTACCCATACAGATGCGAAATAGAATAATTAATGACCCTAAAGTAAGAAATAAGTTGGGTTTTTTGGATGAAAGTTTTGTCTCCTGAGAATTCCAAGATGATTGTCTTATCTTTGCCGCACAATTAATTGATTGATTTTAGGGAACAAAAACTATGATTGAAAACTCACCCATAATAGAAACAGCTGTGTTGGTCGGTCTGATTACCAGGAATCAGGATGAAATTCAGGCAAAAGAATACCTGGAAGAATTGGACTTTTTAGCAGATACTGCAGGCGCTGAAGTAAAAAAACATTTTTTACAACGTTTGGATATTCCTAATCACGCCACTTTTGTCGGATCAGGAAAACTGGAAGAAATTAGTGAATTCATCAAAGCAAACGATATTGGTACCGTTATTTTTGACGACGACCTTAGTCCAACCCAACTCCGAAACATTGAGAAAGCGCTGGAGTGCAAAGTTCTGGATCGTACCTATCTGATTCTGGATATTTTTGCACGCCGGGCACAAACCGCCCATGCTAAAACTCAGGTAGAATTGGCTCAATATCAATACATGTTGCCTCGTTTGACCCGTTTATGGACTCACCTCGAACGTCAGCGCGGAGGAATTGGAATGCGCGGACCGGGTGAATCACAAATCGAAACTGACCGCCGTATTATCCTGGATAAAATTGCCTTGCTGAAGGAGCAAATGATCAAAATTGAAAAGCAAAAGTCGACACAACGCAAAAATCGTGGGAGAATGGTTCGGGTCGCATTGGTTGGCTATACCAATGTGGGTAAATCGACTATGATGAACTTGCTCTGTAAAACAGATGTTTTTGCTGAAAATAAGCTTTTTGCTACCCTTGACACAACTGTCCGCAAAATGGTTGTTGGCAATCTTCCTTTTCTGCTGGCCGATACCGTTGGATTCATCCGCAAATTGCCTCATGGACTGGTTGAATCGTTCAAATCGACGCTTGATGAAGTGCGTGAATCAGATATTCTGATGCACATTGTGGACATTTCACATCAGGGTTTTGAAGAACAAATTGAGGTGGTAAACCGCACGTTGAACGAAATCAATGCCGGCGACAAACCAACCATTTATGTCTTTAATAAAATTGATGCTTTTACTTACGTTGAGAAACATGAGGATGACCTCACCGAACGGACTAAACGAAACATTACACTGGAAGAATGGGAAAGTAGTTGGATGTCAAAAAACAACACGCCATCGTTATTCGTTTCAGCTACAAAAAAATTGAACATCGAAGATTTGAAACGGACTTTGTACGAAGAAGTTAAAAAGATACATATCACCCGATTCCCCTACAATGATTTCCTGTACGATGAGAATTGGACAATGAAAATTGACAATCAGGAATAAGAAAATAGGAAAATGAAAAATGAAAATAGGAAAGCCCGTCGAACTGACAGGCTTTCCTATTTTTGGGGTTTGAGTCTTGTGCCTAAAAATCTTGAGTCTTGGGTCTCTTATTTGATCTCACCATTTTTTATCAGCCATTCAGCAATCTGAACCGCATTCAAAGCAGCGCCTTTTTTAATCTGGTCGCCAACACACCAGAATGTCAGGCTTTTAGGGTTTGAAACATCTTTGCGGATACGCCCCACGTAAACATCGTCTTTCCCTGAAACGAACAATGGCATCGGGTATTTTTTCTCAGCCGGGTTATCCAGAACAGTCAATCCTTCCAGCTTTTCCATTGCATTTTTTACATCCTGAATGTCCAATGCCTCCTCTGTCTCCACCCAAACAGCTTCCGAATGAGCACGGGCAACCGGAATGCGTATGCAGGTTGCACTTACTTCGGCATTGGTGTGCATAATTTTTTTGGTTTCCCAGTTCATTTTCATTTCCTCTTTGGTGTAGTCGTTTTCGAGGAAAACGTCGATCTGGGGAATAATATTCATCGCCAACTGATATGGAAATTTCTGAATGGTAGGTTCTTCGCCATGAGCAACCTGATGAATCTGGTTTTCGAGTTCGGCAATACCCTGCGCACCTGCACCGCTGGCAGCCTGGTAAGTAGCTACATGAACACGCACAATTTTCGACAAATCGTTGATCGGTTTCAGGGCAACCACCATCTGAATGGTAGAGCAGTTCGGATTGGCAATGATATTACGTGGACGAACCAAAGCATCTTCAGGATTCACTTCAGGAACCACCAATGGAATATCGGCATCATAACGGAATGCGCTTGAATTGTCGATCATGATAGCGCCATATTTGGTGATGGTATCAGAAAATTCTTTTGAAATTGAAGCTCCGGCCGAAGTTAAAGCAATGTCGATGTCTTTAAAATCATCGTTGTGCTTCAATTCTTTGACAACCAGTGTTTCGCCTTTAAATTCATACTTGTTTCCTGCCGAACGGCCAGATCCAAACAAAACCAGTTCATCGAGCGGAAAATTCCTTTCGGCTAAAACCTTCAGGAATTCCTGACCCACTGCGCCACTTGCACCAACTACTGCAACTTTCATGTCAATTTGTATTTATTTGTTATCTAATCTTCTGTTATACATCTTATTTGGCTATTTGCTCAATTTTTGTTAAATTGAATCAGTTTTCGCCGGTGTTAGCATTAAATCAGAGTTCAAAAATAATGCTTTGCTTTTAATTTTTCAAAATATGGCCAGATTTATTTTTATTTTACCAATAATACTTGTCTATTTTTTAACAATCGTAAGTACGAAAGGTTTCGACACGAATGCTGATGATTCATACTTTCATACAAAAACAGAAACCTTATCAGAAATAGATTCGCTTTTCACCGAAGATTTTGAACAAGGAAATTTTACCGGATGGAAACAAACCGACGACTGGGAAATTTCTTCATCAAACAGGATAACAGGAAATTTTTCACTTAAACATTCAGCAAAGACTACCAACGGTTCCTCTTCGCTTTTTCATCCGGTTGTTGCCGACCTCGATTCCGTTGATTTGGAGTGGTCGTTCAAACTCAAAAATGGGAATTGGGATACCTCATCATCCAACCGATTCTGGTTCTATTTGAGCGCCGATACCATTCAGGCAGACTTAATCAACGGGTGGGCAGTGGGCGTAAATATCTCCGGAAGCAGCGATCTGCTTGCACTTTGGCGAATCCGGAATGGCAAAGCCGACAGTCTTATCGTTCAAACCGATCTGGATTGGAATGCTTCAACATTGGCAACCATCACGGCCAAACGAACTGCTCGCGGAGTATGGACGCTAAATTACCAGAAATCAGGGGAGGCAAAAAGTAAAACTTTCTCCGGAAACGATCCGACTATATCTGCATTCAAAAATATCGGAATCTACTTCAATTACACCACCACCCGCACCGGACAATTGTGGGTTGATGATATTTCAGTCATACAACTTGTGTCCGAACTTTTTATTCAGAAACTAAGCCTAATCAATTCAAACACGGTAACACTTACATTCAACAAGCCCATCAATCCGAGTTCTATACATTCCGAAAATTTTAGGCTAACCGACGAAAACCACCAAAACATTTCAATCATACAGGCAACTCCAACAAAGGGCTCCGACAAATCGGTTGAAGTCAGCTTCGGAAAAACAGATGGAATTGAACTCAGTTTAAGCATTTCAGGTATTTCCGATCTCTCCGGAAAAACCATGCGTCCAGATACCAAACTGTTTTCATACACCATTTCTCCTGAAGTTGGTTCAATCCTGATCAACGAAATTCTGTTCAATCCACTTTCGGGAGGAGTAGATTTTGTGGAACTGGTAAATGTCTCGGAGCAAACAATTCCGGTCAATCGCCTGATGCTTGCAACACGAAACGATACTCTGGCGCTGAAACAAATCTATCCGGTTAGTGTTGAAAAAAGATATCTGAAACCCGGCGAATTTCTGGTTTGCACAAAAGATCCGGCAATTCTGGCATTGCAATACATCACCAGCAATCCGTCAAGTTTTTTTAACATGAAATCGTTTCCAAGCTATTCTGACGATGCCGGAATGGTAGTTTTGCTGAACGATTCGCTCGAAGTTCTGGATGAGTTCAGCTATTCAGCCAAAATGCACTCGCCATTCCTGTCTGATGAAGAGGGCGTTTCGCTCGAACGCATTTCGCTGGAAAAACCAACTTCCGATCGTAATAATTGGGCATCGGCAGCCGCTTCGGTTGGTTTTGCAACTCCCGGATTACCCAATTCACAAGCCAGAAGTGAAACCGAAATTGAGGATGAGATTACCCTCGAACCCAAAGCATTCTCGCCAAATAACGACGGATATAACGATGAACTGATGATTAAATACAAGTTGAGCAAACCCGGCTACATAGCTAATGTCCGCATTTTTGATGTTGCCGGACGGCAGGTGAAATTTCTGGTTAAAAATCAGTCTCTGGCTCAGGAAGGGAGTTGGTTGTGGGATGGTGAAAGTGACAGCGGTCGGAAACTAAGCATTGGAGTTTACATCATTCTGGTTGAAATTTTTGATAGCGCCGGTTATACCAAAGCGTTTAAGAAAACGTGTACATTGACTGATCGGCTTTAATTTCTTTATTATTTGTACGGTTATATACTCATTAATGATAGGACTTCAACAAAATACAGTTGAAGTCAGAAAAAAGGAAAGTTTTAATTTCTGTTTAACATCTTTTAACCAATTATGTAAGTTTAATATAATTCTATTGTCATAACTTAGTAGAAAATCAAATATTTTCTAACATTAACAAATTCACTATGAGCATTAAACTATTATTAAAAGTTAAGCTAGCGACACTATTTTTAGTTATCACCTTTGGTGGTTATTGCCAGAAATTTGATCTTTCTGCCGCAGTTAAACTCGATCCAAAAATCAGGACTGGCGTTCTTGAAAACGGAATGAAATATTACATCTGTCCGAATAAGCTGCCAGAGAAAAGAGGTGAATTCTACATTGCCACCAATGTTGGAGCCATCCAGGAAGACGATAATCAGAATGGACTTGCCCACTTTTCGGAACACATGGCCTTTAATGGCACCCAGAATTTTCCGAAAAAAGGTATTCTAAACTATCTGGAGAAGATAGGTGTAAAATTTGGGGAAAACGTGAATGCCGGGACTGGCGTTGAACAAACAATATACAACATGTCGAATGTACCCTTAACACGCGAGGGAATTATCGATAGTACCCTTTTGGTTCTTCACGATTGGGCACATTTTATTTCGTTTGAAGATAGTGAAATTGACCTTGAACGAGGTGTCATACGTGAAGAATGGCGTCTATATGGTTCAGCATCCATGCGAATGAGCAACAAACTGGCCCCAGTCATTTATAAAGACTCGAAATACGCCAAACGGAACGTAATTGGCGATACTGCCGTTATCAATCATTTTAAATACGAAACCATCCGGAATTTTTACAACAAATGGTACCGTCCCGATTTACAGGCCATTATAGTGGTTGGTGATTTTGATGCTGATGCAATGGAAGCCAAAGTCAGAAAATTATTTGGTACAATACCTAAAGTTGAGAATCCAGCGGTAAAAGAGACATACCTCATTCCGGACAACAAAGATCCGCTAATTGGCATTGCAACCGACAAAGAAGCCACCGGAACCGACGTACGGATTTATTTCAAACACAACAATATTAAAGATAGCGATAAAAATCTGGGCTACATGAGGCTCCAGTATATCCGAAATTTTATCAATTCGATGTTCGGGCAAAGAATGGGAGAACTGACACGCAAGGATAATCCGCCCTTCGTTAATGCCTATTGCTTTTATACAGGATTTAGCCGCTCCAAAGATGCTTTTATGGGTATTGCTCAGGCACGACCGAATGAATCAATAAAGGCACTGACCGCTCTGCTTACCGAGATGGAAAGGATGAAACTGTATGGGTTCACAGATGGTGAATTCGATAGGGCCAAATCGAACTATTTGAGAAGTATGGAATCACGCTACATGGATCGCGATAAAAGAAAGAATTACGAAATCGTGTACCCGGTTATTGGCAACTTCCTGACTAACACACCAAACCCCGGCATCGAATTTGAATACGATTTTGCCAAAGAAATCATACCGTCCATAACACTTGACGAGATTAATACGGTAGCCAGAAAATATGTTACAGAGGAAAACACGATTGTTACTGTAACCGGACCAGAAAAAAGTGACATCACTTTACCGACGGAAAAAGAAATCGCAGATGCTCTTAAAACATACAAAGCAACTAAAATTGAAGCCTATATCGATAATTTATCAGGAAAGAAACTCTTGGAAAAGCTCCCGCCAGCAGGGCAAATCAAGGAACAAAAAGAAAACAAAGTGCTTGAAACAAAAGAATGGACACTCTCAAACGGTATCAGGATCATATTAAAACCAACCGAATTCAAAGAAGATGAACTTTTGATCAGAGGCTTTAGTGAAGGAGGACTGTCCAAACTCAGTAAAGACGATGTCTTCTCCGGGAAGTTTCTGGGTCAGGTCGTATCTCAAATGGGAGTTGGCGGATTTTCGCTGACTGACCTGAATAAAATGCTTGCCGGCAAACGGGTCAATGTCTCGGTTAATTTAAGTAACGAACAGGAATCGGTAAACGGATACACGTCGCCCAAAGATGCTGAAACTGCGTTGCAACTTATCCACCTCTACCTTACAAATCCGAGATGGAACGATGGTGAATTTAAAACATTCATGGACAAGCAGAAAGCCTACTATCAAAATGCTGAAGCCGAACCGCGCAAAGCCTTCTACGATACAGTCAATATCATGCTAAATAACCATAGTCCGCGATACTTACCCGTAAATTACAAAACACTCGACCAGGTTTCGTTCGCGAAGATTAAAGCAATCTATGCCGACCGTTTTTCCGATCCGGCAAATTTCACCTTCCAATTTGTTGGAAAGATCAATCCTGACGAATTGAAACCACTTATTGAAAAATACCTGGCATCGATACCAACCATTAAACGGACCGAAAAATACACCGATGATGGTGTTCGTCCACCAAAGGGAAAAGTAGTCAACGATTTTAAAAAGGAGAATAAAACGCCAAGAACGTCAGTATTTGTTTCGCTCAACGGCAAATGTGATTTCAATGCTTCCAACCGATTGTACTGGGAAACATTAAAACACATTCTCGACCTCCGCTATGTGGAGACCATTCGGGAAGAACAGGGTGGTACCTATGGCGTCAGCGTATTTGGCGGAATAAACCGATTGCCTGAAAATTCATTTAGCCTAAGTATTAATTTCGATACAGACCCTCTTAAAGCCGACATGCTTAAAGAAATAGTATATAGAGAGTTGAAGAAAATAACTGATAATGGGCCAACCGAATCCGACTTGCAAAAAGCAAAAGAATTTTTCCTTAAAAAACGGCAGGAAAGCCTGAAGGAGAATAACTGGTGGAATTCGATGCTAAGCAGCTACTATTTCGACAATATCAATACGGTTACCGGTTACGAAGAAAATGTAAAAGCACTTACGACTAAATCGGTACACGAATTTGCCAAAAAGATATTGAACCAGGAAAATGTACTTGAAGTTGTAATGAGACCACTCTAATTCACAAGGAACAAAAGAATAGCCGGCAAGTTGTCCGGCTATTTTTTGTTGCTAATTTCAGAAATATGTAAACTTTCATATACCTAACGATTAAATACATAAGACTTTTATGTATATTTGTTGAAAATTTACGAAAAATGGGAACCAATCAGTTATACAAAGGAAGTCTGTCGACCATTATCCTGAAGCTTTTGGGCGAAAAAAGGCGCATGTATGGCTACCAGATTACACAGGAAGTGAAAGCCATTTCGTCGGGAGAATATGTGATTACCGAAGGGGCACTTTACCCGATGCTGCACAAGCTCGAAGCCCAGGGTTTGCTCACTGTTGAGATTGAAATGACCGGCAACCGGATGCGGAAATACTATTCGATTACCAAAAACGGCAAAAAAGAAGTCGCTAACCTGATGACCGAAATGGAATCGTACATCCGGAACATGCAAAGCTTGCTGAACCCCAAAATTGATTTGGCATGAGTAAAAAGTTAACTGAGATACAACTAATAGAGCTTTTCGCTTTTTGCCGAAAACATCATGTTTATCATTACGATGTGCAGGTCGAACTTGTGGATCATCTTGCATCCATCATTGAAAATCGCTGGGAGTTTGAACCATATCTTCCATTTCGGGTGATTCTGAACCAGATTTATAAGGAATTCGGAAATTATAGTTTTTCCGGGATTAAAGCCTCAAAGGAAAAAGCCTTACGCAAAAAATACAATCAACTTTTATAGAGATATATTGTCGATTTTATAAGGTTGCCAAAAATTATCTTGACTATTGCCATAATTTTGACATTATTTTCAACATTCAGATTGTCTCCCAGCTATAAACCAATATTTTTCTCTTTTGGAGGATTGTATGCTTTAACTATGCTAGTTTCTTTCGGTAATTTATTCCAAAATAAATTTCGTCTGGATTTGATTTCTAAAAATTCGTTTCTTTTTTCCGATCATTTAAACGCAATTAAAAACAAGGTTTTCATCCTCGGTATTATCCCGATTTTTCTATCTAGCCTATACAATTTAGTATTATCAGAATTTCAATTGGCACTTTCGTACAATGTAGTTATTCAGTTTTTAGCTGCTTTGCTGATGACCGTTTTATGTATTGTTTTCTTTGCAATTTGCATTTATGTTCCTAAACGGATCAAAGAAGATTTTACCCGCGAGTTTCCCCAATTCGTAAATTCCTGAAGCCATGAGCGAACGAAAACAAACAGAGGAAGAAATTGATTATTTGCAATTACTTTCTTCTATCAAGTCGCATCCGTGTCATCCGTTCGCGCATTCCGCCATTTTTCAGGAAATCTTCACCAAGCGATTGCAGTTGCTTAAACAACATATAGTCAGTCTGTTTGATCATACAAATAGCCATATTGGCAATTGTTTCGGGTGGACGGGTTATCACCAATGGCATATAAAAGGCTGTGTCGTTGTGCTTTCTCCCAAGCTCACGCATCCTTAGAAGTTCAACAGAATCATTTTCCCACTGGCGGTGGTTTCTGGTACGCAGATAATCTTCGTAATCGATCAGCAATTCCTGCAAGCTCGCCTTGGCAACATTCACCAATTTTATCTCTGTCTCCTTCGAGGTAGCGGAAGCAGCACTACCTTCTACAATATTTTGTTTGCCTGAACGTGCCGCCTGTACCATCTGGTCGATGGTGCGGTCGCCCCGCTGCAAATAATTTTTGCAGAAATAATAGGTAATGTCGTATATTGCTTCTGCTTTTTGGTAAGTGTATAACTTCCTGTAATTTCCACCTCGCGGCAACAATGGCTCCTGGTTTTGCTGGCTATGGTTCATTTTGGTAGTTTTGCTATTTCAACTATTGTTCTAATTAAAGTCCTTAAGGTCTTTAAGGTCATTAAAAGAAACAATCTAATTTACATTTTTTTAATGAAACAACATTTGTAGAATCCTAATTTGTAACAAAACATAACAAACCAGAACCAATACCCAAAGACAAAAAACAACTCAATGAATTCAACTCTTTTTAAATTAGCCTGGCGCGAAACAGTCCGGTCGGCCTACTGGGGCAAGAGTATTGCTTCCAATATCGGACTGGGTTTTCTTGCACTTTATTTTTCGCTCAGTTTTCTGTTCCTGGGCTTTGCCATTCCAACAATCCTGGTTAAAGATTTTCCTGACACTGATCCGGTCAGCAAATTCAACGGCATTGTATTGGCCTATCTTGCTATCGACCTGATCATCCGTCAGCTGGCGCAAAAGTTGCCAACGGTCAGTTTCAAGCCGTTGTTGTTGCAAAATATCCATCGCAAAACAATTGCCAATTACCTTTTGGTCCGTTCGTTGCTCAATTTCTTTAACCTACTGCCTTTTTTCCTGTTACTCCCGGTCACCTTCAAACTGGTCGCCGAAACCCATTCAGGTATGGCAACTGCAGGTTGGTTTCTTTCGCTGTTTATCCTGATTTTTAGCAACCATTTTCTGGCTATTTACCTGAAATGGAGGTTCAACGAAGCTGAATATGGATTTTTCATTTTATTGGCGGGACTGGCAGGGCTGTTTGCTGTCAATCATTTCGGAATTATTGATCTTTCGGGTGCAGTGGGCAAACTACTCGATCTGGTCCTCGTTTATCCAGGTCTGTCAGTTCTGTTTGTATTGATTCCGGTTCTGTTTTATTTCCTGAATGTCCGGTTTTTACTTAGCCGCATGTTTCTGAATTTGGTTTCAGGAAAACAAAAAGCCGAACAGGTTCGCGATTACTCCTGGCTCGACAAACTGGGCGAAACCGGACGTTTTATCGCACTTGAATTGCGCCTCATTTGGCGAAACAAACGCCCACGTTCAGTAGCTATGATGACGGTGATTATGTTGGCATACGGCTTACTGATTTACAGAGGTGAACCAGGCAAAGAAATTCCGGAATTCCTTTTCATTCTCGGCGGAATAATGATTGTGGGCATGTTCTCCATTTCGTACGGACAGTTTTTCCCGGCATGGCATAGTAACTATTTTTCGATGCTGATGTGCCAGCGACTGAAAATGAAACAGTTTCTGCAATCGTTTTATATGCTGGTTACAGTGGTGTCGGTGGCTTGCTATTTTTTAACGCTGCCCTATGCTTTTATGCACACCAAAATTATTTACACACACCTGGCCATGCTGCTATACAACTTGGGAATCAACATTCCACTGCTCCTTTTTATTGGTCTTTACAGTAAAAAGCGGCTCGATCTGAATCAATCATCGGTCATGAATTACCAGGGAGTTGGAGCTATGCAATGGCTGGTCGGATTCCCCATGTTCTTAATTCCAATCGGCCTGTTTTATTTGTTCAAGCTGGCCTTTGGCATTATTGGCGGATATGCAGGGCTCGGCGTTGTGGGAATTATCGGCATCTTGTTTCACTCCGTCATTATCGATTTTTTCGCTAAAAAATATCTGAAACAAAAACATCAACTTATTAGTAATTATAAAAACTCCTGATCATGATTCAAATACAAAACCTCATAAAAGCATACAACAAAGAAATCGTACTGAATATTCCTGAACTGACAATCAATCGAGGCGAGATTTTTGGGTTGGTTGGCAACAATGGTGCGGGAAAAACAACTATGTTCAACCTGGTGCTAGACCTCATTACTGCCAGCAAAGGTCAGATAATCAGCAAAGGAATAAATGTGCGCGAGTCGGAAGACTGGAAAGATTTTACAGGTGCGTTTATCGACGAAACCTTCCTGATTGGCTACCTCACTGCTGAAGAATATTTTGGGTTTATTGCCGGATTACGGAAAATGAGTAAAACTGAAATTGCTGATTTCCTCGCAGGATTTACTGACTTTTTCAATGGCGAAATTCTGGGAAAGAAGAAGTTTATCCGAGACTTTTCGAAAGGGAACCAGAAGAAAGTGGGCATTGTGGCCGCTCTGATGGGAAAACCTGAAATAGTTGTTCTGGACGAACCTTTTGCCAATCTAGACCCCAGTTCGCAATACAAACTCAGGAAGCTGATCAAGGATTTTGCGGCACAGAACGGAACCACTTTCCTGATTTCCGACCACACACTAGATAACATTGCCGACGTTTCTACCCGACTGATTATCCTCGAAAAAGGCAAAATAGTTCGCGATGTTCCAAAAACAGAAACCACCCTTCAGGAAGTGGAAGCTTTCTTTAAACCAGTGGTTGAGGCGGATGTATTTTAAAATACGGATTACACAGATTTAGACAGATTGCACGAAATATGGAAAACGAATTACGACCTTTCTGGAACCGGATTTTTAGTTTTAATTGGAAATTCGGGCTCTTTTTAATCCTGATCGTTTGCATCCCCCGGTTTATATTGGTCCTAAATGCAAATGCTTCGGGTAATTACAGTGCGATTGGGATGATCATGTTCGTTTCGGCTATCGCACCTTTTATTTTCCTGAGTAAATACGGACGACGAGAAATAGGGATAACTAAACCTAAGAAATACAACTGGCTATTCATTGCTTTAGTTTCAGGATTGATTTTTAGTATCCTGCTTTATTTTCTGGGACATAGCCTATATGGAAACTCTTACGAAAATTGGTATCAGTATATTGGGAAGTCATACAACATACCGACTGGAACAGACGCACGCAACAAGGCTATACTATTCACAATTATGGCACTAACAGGCATGACGTTTAGCCCAATCGGCGAAGAGTTGTTTTTCCGAGGAATTGTACACGCTAGTTTTACAAAATCAATAGGTGAGAAAAAAGCATCCATTGTCGATAGTTCGGCATTTGCTTTAACTCATATTTCACATTTCGGACTGGTGTTTGTCAATAGTCAATGGAATTTCTACACAGTACCGGCTTTAATTTGGGTATTGAGTATATTTTTAGTGAGCTTGTTGTTTTTCATTTCAAAACAACGTTCAGGTTCACTTTTAGGGGCCATGATCTGTCACTCAGCATTCAACCTGGGAATGATTTATTGTATATTTTATTGGATGTGAGTTTAGGGCAAAGCCCCATTTTTTGATATGTGACCTCCCCGAGGTCTTTTTATGCAGACTTCAAAACATTTCATTCCGTATGAGCAAATTAATTATAGCAATCTTCATGATATCCCTCGCCGGGCTTTTCGCCTGCACCCAACCCGAACCCAAAATCAAACTGCAATCGGGCGATATCTTGTTTCGGGGAGCGACTTCAGGGCAGTTTTCGGAAGCCATCGATAAAGTGACCCAAACTTCAGCCGAAACCCATTTTTCGCATGTGGGGTTGGTCGAAGTTTCGGATACCGGAATTGTTGTGCTGCATGCCAGTCCGGTTGGAGGAACTTGTGCGGTTGCGCTCGATGAGTTTCTGCACCCGAAAGGCGATTCGGTAACTGTGGTTGCTTACCGGTTAAAAGACGAATGGCAAAAAACGATTCCTGAAGCACTGTCCAAGGCGAAACAAATGCTGGGCAAACCTTATAACTTCAGCTACATATTGTCGGATACGGCACACTATTGCTCCGAATTTGTTTACCTGGCTTTTGTTGCCGATTCGGTATTTGCACTTGAGCCGATGACTTTTAAAGATCCGGCAACCGGAAATTTTCCTCCGGCCTGGGTAGAATATTATCAGAAAATGGGAATTGAAATCCCGGAAGGCTTGTCTGGTTGTAACCCAAATGGACTGGCTGCATCAGACAAACTAAACAAACTGGGGAAAATTACCCTGTAATTGCCGGTTCTCTCCGATTCAACAATTTTAGAAAGTAAACTGTATCTTTAAGTAAAATTTTATAGATGCAATTAACCAGGGATCAAACAATCGCATACGATAAAGCTGCTGTTTTATGCAGCAAGTCAGAAAAATGCACCTCTGAAATTCAGGATAAGCTTAAACTTTGGGGACTTTCAGCCGAAGAATCTGAATCCGTGATCAAAAAACTGATTACAGAAAAGTATATTGATGATGAGCGCTTTGCACGGGCCTATGCCAAAGATAAGTTCAGGTTTAATCGTTGGGGAAAACAAAAAATTGAATACATGCTTCGGACCAAACACATCAATCAGGAAACAGTGCAGCTTGCCCTTGAAGAAATTACCGACGAAGGTTATTCCGGCGAACTCCTGAAATTAATTGCTGATAAGGAAAAATCCATCAAGGCTAAAGACCAGTACGACAAACGAAACAAACTGATGCGGTTTGCAATGGGCAGAGGTTTTGAATCAGGAAGAATTTATGCTGTTTTAAAGGAATTGGGGATTTGAACATGTTGTTCTTTTATAATTTTGTAGCTGTTATTTTACGAAAATTATGAAACTTACCTTAGTGCTATTGTTCTCACTATTTGTCGGTTCAAGTCGGACTGTGCGGATTCCAAAATCATGCAAAATTGTTACAAACGAATACATATTCGAAAAAGCTCCTTTTAAACAATGCCATGCATCAACCATTATCGAACTTAATGATGGATCGTTATTGACTGCTTGGTTTGGAGGAACTTATGAAGGGAATGAAGACGTCAGTATTTGGTCATCGGTCAAAAATGGAAATTTGTGGAGTGAACCAAAAGAGATTGTAATTGGAATGAACGATGAATCTATTCGCTATCCATGCTGGAATCCGGTATTATTCCGCACGGCTGACAATTTACTTTCGCTGTATTACAAGGTTGGCCCAAATCCATGCGAATGGTGGGGCATGGTTGTACATTCAATAGACGAAGGAAAAAACTGGTCGTCTCCTGAAATGCTTCCTGATGGAATTTTAGGCCCGATCAAAAATAAGCCGGTGACTTTGGCTTCTGGAGTGATACTGAGTCCGTCGAGCATTGAAAATAAAAACGAAGAGTGGCATTCACACATCGAACGCTCCACCGACTGCGGCAAAACGTGGGAAAAGATCGCTATTGATCCTGAGAATAAGGCAAAAGTAATACAGCCCACGCTATTGCTTCATCCCGGCAATAAACTTCAGGCTTTGCTGCGTAGCAACCAAAACTACATCATGGAAAGCTGGTCGGCAGATGAAGGAAAAAGTTGGAGTCAACTGGCCAAAACCAATGTATGGAATCCAAATTCGGGAATCGATGCCGTGACACTTTCTACCGGGTTACAGGTTTTAGTTTACAACCCGATGGAAGGCGGGAAAGAGTGGGTGGATGGACGCAATAAACTGAATGTGACAGTTTCTATTGATGGAAAAACATGGAAAGATGTGGCCGTCCTTGAAGATCAGCCAAACGGTGAATTCAGTTATCCTTCAGTTATTCAAACCTCAGACAAAGCGGTCCATATAGTTTATACTGCCAACCGGAAATCAATCAAACATGTGGTGCTGACGTTTTAAGATGATCGCATTAGAAGAGAAAAGGTTAATACTTACAGACCTTTTCTCTTCCTTAGATAACAGATTCAATATTAAAACGAATCTACCTCCCTGTAGGCTTCAACCAAACGCTTCTCGCCTTCTATGCCCTGAATGGAAATACCATGTTCCATCCCCACAACGCCTTGATATCCTCTACCATGAAGGTATTTAAATACATTTTTATAATTGATCTCTCCGGTTGTAGGTTCTTTCCTCCCGGGATTATCTCCTGTCTGAAAGTATGCGATCTCGTCCCAAGTGAGTTCAATATTCCGAATCAAATTTCCTTCATTTTTTTGCATGTGGTAGATATCATACAAAATTTTGCACGCCGGACTATCAACTGCCTTGCAAATCATGTAGGTTTGTTCTGATGTCCTCAAATAAAGATCAGGCGAGTCAGAAAGAGGTTCAAGCACCATAACCAGGCCGTGAGGTTCCAGAATTTCTGCTCCCCTGCGCAAGGCTTCAATCACATTGGCATCCTGAATGCCAATGGGCAGGTTCCGCTCAAATCCTCCGGGAACAACAGTCATCCATTTGGCATTAACGCGTTTGGCCACTTCAACTGCTCTCCGGCAGCCATTCAAAAAAATGTCGATAAACTCAGGTTTTCCGGCAGCCAAAGTATTGGCCATATTTCCGCCTTTATCTACCACGAATACTCCCATCGTCATATTCAGGCTCGAAAGTGTATCGCCAATTTTGGTCTGCAGTGCCGGCTCACGCCCCATCATCCCGTTATCTTCAAATGCCGTAAAACCCTGATCGGCCATAAACCTGATCTGATCAATCAAATCTTCACCCGCGCTATTTTTAAACATTCCAAGATGGGGAGCATACTTCAATTTGAAACCCGTTGAATTCGAAGGTCCCGATACTGAAGCAAAGGTTCTGTTTGTCCCGGCAAAACCTAAAGCAGCCATAGTTGCAGCTGTATTTCTTAAAAATGATCGTCTTTCCATTTTGCTGTGGTTTAGTAATTGTCCCGAAGATAAGTATCTGTTTGTCTGATTGCAAATGCGATTAAAATTTTACCTGTTCTTTTGAGGTCTATTTTTAGACAATTTAACAGTTTCATCTAAAAAAGTTTCCTAATTTTATCGTGCCTTTAAAAAGGCAAATAAAATCCTAAACCAATAAAATTACTTTCATATGATGAATCGTAAATTACGTATGGGAATGGTTGGTGGTGGCAGCGATGCCTTCATTGGTGCTATCCATCGTCTGGCTGCCTTCATGGACGGACAAATTGAACTGGTCTGCGGCTGCTTCAGCATCAATCCTGAAATTTCACTTTCCTCCGGAAAATCGTATTATCTTCCTGAAAATCGGGTATATAAAACCTACCAGGAAATGTTTGAAAATGAAGTCAAACTTCCCGAAGGCGACCGCATGGACTTTGTAACCATTGTTACCCCAAACTTCGCTCATTTTGGTCCTGCTATTATGGCGCTTGAGAATGGATTTAATGTGGTGATTGATAAACCAATCACCTTCACCCTCGAAGAAGCGCTTCAACTTCAGGCTAAGTTACACGAAACCGGCTTGTTGCTAGCTCTTACTCATACTTACTCCGGATATCCGGCAGTAAAACATGCCAAACAAATGGTGGCTGAAGGTCAGTTGGGAAAAATCCGTAAAATTTTTGTAGAATATCCACAGGGCTGGCTTTCGTCTAAACTGGAAGACTCCGGAAATGCGCAGGCATCGTGGAGAACCGATCCCAAAAGATCAGGAAAGGCTGGCGCTATGGGAGACATCGGTACACATGCCCACCATCTTGCCGAATACATCACCGGACTAAGAACCACTTCATTGTGTGCCGAACTGAATGTTTTTGTGCCTGGACGTTTGCTCGACGATGATGGCGCCGTATTGTTGCGGTTCAACAATGGTGCAAAAGGTGTTTTAGTGGCAACCCAAATCGCCGCCGGAGAAGAAAATGCCATAAAAATCCGTGTTTATGGTGACAAAGGCGGACTTGAATGGGCCCAGCACGAGCCCAATACCCTGATTGCGAAATGGACAAGCAAACCTACGGAAATATTGCGGGTTGGCACCTCTATGGGAGCAGCTGCTAATGCCAATACCCGGACTCCTGGCGGTCATCCTGAAGGATATCTGGAAGCTTTTGCCAATATTTACCGCAATTTCTCGTTTACACTTCGGGCCAAAATGAACGGCGAAGAACCAAAAGCAGAATGGCTCGATTATCCGGGCGTTGAAGATGGTATCCGCGGAATGCAATTCATTGATGCCGTAGTTGAAGCCGGGTATAACGACAATGTAAAATGGGTGAAATTTAAATAGGAGCCCCCTCTAACTCCCCCAAAGGGGGGAGAATCTTGAGCGCGCAACCTAATTCACACAACCATTATAATAGCAAATTCGCACTAAATAAATATGTAAACCATTTGCCTTTTCAGACTCCCCTCTCCTTTGGAGAGGGGCTGGGGGAGAGGCTTCTAAACAAAAATACCATGGGCAGACCAGTAACACTATTTACCGGACAATGGGCCGACCTTCCCTTTGAAACTATATGTGAAAAAGCGCTTGAGTTTGGTTATGATGGCCTTGAGCTATGTACCTGGGGCGATCACATGGAAATCGACAAAGCTGATCAAGCTTATTGCGACGCGCGAAAAGAAATGCTTGCAAAATATGATCTTCAGTTATTCGCCATTTCAACGCATTTGGTTGGCCAGTGTGTTTGCGATTTGATTGATGATCGTCACAAATCAATTTTGCCTGATTATATTTGGGGTGACGGTGATCCTGAAGGCGTTCGTCAACGTGCGGCCGCCGAAGTAATCAAAACCGGACAAGTCGCCAAAATGCTTGGCCTTGATACAGTAATTGGATTCACCGGAAGTTCGATTTGGTATATGTTGTATGCATTTCCCCCGGTTAATCAGGAAATGCTGAACAAAGGCTACGAAGATTTTGCCAAACGCTGGATTCCAATTTTGGACGAATATCAGAAAATGGGGATCAAATTCGCTTTGGAAGTACATCCTTCAGAAATTGCTTTCGATATTGAGACTGCCCGTCGTGCGCTGAAAGCGGTGAATTACCATCCGGCTTTTGGGTTCAATTTCGATCCAAGTCACCTCGGATATCAAGGTGTTGACTACGTGAAATTCATTTACGAGTTTTCTGACCGTATTTTCCATGTTCACATGAAAGACGCCTACTGGAGCGAACATCCGATGGATATCGGCATTTTTGGCGGACATACCGACTTTGGCGACAACCGCCGCTACTGGAATTTCCGGAGTTTAGGTCGCGGAAAAATCGATTTTGAAAATATTATCCGCGCTTTAAACGACATCAAATATAAAGGTCCGCTTTCGGTGGAATGGGAAGACAGCGGGATGAACCGAGAAGCCGGAGCTGTAGAAGCATGCGACTTTGTTCGTTACAGCGACTTCGATCCATCTGATGTGGCATTTGACGATGCTATGCAAAAGTAAAACAAGTTCCGGGTTTCAAGTTTCAGGTTCCAGGTTGGAGCTTTGATTCTTTATCTCGGTTCTAATATCTTTCATCTAAAATCTAAATCAATATATAATGACTAATCGACGAAATTTTCTGAAAACTACTTCAACTGCAGCTGTTGGGTTAAGCCTTGCTGCCACTATGCCAATTCCGATGAGCGCCTGTGCCGGAGCAAACGACAAACTTCGTTGCGGCGTAATTGGGATTAATGGAATGGGATTTGCCGACCTGGCAGCCTTCCTGCGCCAAAAGAATACCGAATGCGTTGCCATTTGCGATGTAGATAGCAACGTAATGAATAAACGTGCTGCTGAAACTGAAAAAGCACAGGGTTTTAAACCAAGACTTTACAGCGACTACCGCAAATTACTGGAAGACAAAGATGTCGACGTGGTAATTATCGGAACTCCAGACCACTGGCATTGTTTGCCAATGGTTGAAGCCTGCCAGGCCGGGAAAGATGTGTATTGCGAAAAACCTTTGGGCAATTCAATTGAAGAAATCAACATCATGGAACGGGCGGCCAACAAATACAAAACCGTTGTTCAGGTAGGCATGTGGCAACGCAGCGATCCGCACTGGATGGCAGCCGTTGACTACGTTAAATCCGGAAAACTCGGTAAAATCCGCACCGTTCGTACCTGGGCTTACCAGGGTTGGATGGAACCAGTTCCAGTAAAACCAGATGGTGAAGCACCGGCAGGAGTTGATTACGATTTCTGGCTCGGACCTGCTAAAAAACGTCCATTTAATCCGAACCGTTTCCATTTTAATTTCAGGTGGTTTTACGATTATGCCGGAGGTTTAATGACCGATTGGGGTGTACACATCATCGACTACGGTTTATTCGGAATGGGCGATCCAATTCCAAAATCGGTAATGGCAATGGGAGGAAAATTTGCATACGCCGACGATGCATCAGAAACACCAGATACTTTGCAGACTCTTTATGAATTCGATAACCACACCATGCTATGGGATCACGCAACCGGCATTGATGGAGGACACTTCGGACGAAACCATGGAGTCGGATATGTAGGTAACAATGGAACTTTGGTAGTCGACCGCGATGGATGGGAAGTTATTCCGGAGAAAAAGAAAAACAAGGATCTGATGGAGCGGGTACCTTTACAGAAAGGATCTGGCAAAGGACTTGACTACCATATGGCTAACTTTATTGAAGGAGTGAAAGATCGTAACCGCAACCTGAATGCCAACATTACAGTTGCTGCAAACACCGCACGTGTTGCACATCTTGGAAACATTGCTCACAGAACAGGTCACCGCCTTTACTGGGATGCAAATACCCGGCAGATTTTGAACGACGATGCCGCAAATAAATTCCTGGTACCCGAATACAGTGCTCCATGGGCTTTGCCTAAAATTTAAAGCTTCAAGTATGAGATACGAAAACCCGGTTGATAGCCGGGTTTTTTATTTTCGTTTTGGATTATTAATCTTAATCGGATCTTGTCTGGTGTCAAAAACATCTGTTATTAGAATCCCTTCATTTACGTGTTTGTAAATGATCTTGTGATGACTTTTCACCAAATAGGGTGACCTTCTTCGAGTTGGGTTAGCAACTCTTCTACTTGTCCGGATTTTGGATGCTTTATCAATTGCTTTGTTGCAGCCAAAATTTCTGCTCTGATTATTTTCGCAATATGAATTCCTGCAACTTCCCTGTAATATTTATAGATCGCAAAGAGGGAATCTTCTGCCAAATTTGACCAGATTACTTTCATTCTTTACCAGTTTTCTGATTCGGCTTCCAGTTGTTCCTGTGTTTTGAAATTTCCGGTGGAATAATCTTTGTTAGCTTGTTTCGCCCTATCAATTAATTGTTTTTTAGAAAATGGCTTCAATTCCCCAAGTTGGCTTTCTATGATTGCCGTCTCTATTTTATTAAAGACCTTTTCGTCTTTAAGCCCGATAATATATTCTATTGCATTAAGCTTTCTAACTTGTAGATTCATAACTAACTTGTATTTTAATACAAATATACGATTGAATTAGAAATGAACGAAACGATGCCCAGTTGTTTTTATGCAATTCGGCAAATTCATATGCACTGACTAAGCTAATAAATTCCTGACACCTACATACTGCGTACCGTGGGCACTGCCTCAGATCTGAGACAATTCTGAACGATAGGGAAATCGGTGCAGGATATGACCGGTTTTTATTGATCAATCATTTAAATCACCGTCACCCTTACTTTTTTACTTTTCAGCCTGCTGTTGTCAACCAGTGGAATTAGCCGGTTTACTTCTGAAGAATGTACCCCAACAAAAGCGCAATCAAGCTTTATCTCGATGATTCCTAGTTGATCTTTGCCAAGTTGACCTTGTTTCATGAATAAACCTGCAATATCTCCTTTCGAAATTTTATCTTTTCTTCCACCTGAAATAGTCAAAGTGGTCCAAAGTGAAACTGATGGTGATGCTGTCTTCCGCAATTCCACAACTTCCGTATTTTTGACAAAATCAGGAAGATTCTCATTCTCTTCTTTAATCACGTAAGCAGTTCCATCATTGAACATTCTGGCCGTTCGTCCATTCCGGTGGATAAATTCGTGACCCCTGTTTGGAAGTTGAAAATGAATAATGAATTTGATTTCCGGAATATCAAGTCCTCGTGCGGCAAGATCAGTTGCAACAATAATACGGTGAGTACCATTCCTGAATTTGATCAAAACCCGTTCACGGTCTTTTTGTTCCATTCCGCCAAAAAAGCAACCATGGCTGATATTATTATCGGTCAAAAAATCGCTCACCTCCTGAATGGTATCCTTAAAGTTGCAGAATATAATTCCGGGGTGGTTTCCGAGTTGGCTGAGCAGATCAACCAGAGTAGATAGTTTTCCTTTCATGGTAGCCAAAACCGTTTTTACCTGAAGTTGAGAAGTTCCCTGTTCAAGATAATTGAGAAAGAAAGGCTTTTTTAAGCCAACAAATTGGGGGATTTCAACTGCATGGGAGGCCGAAGTCAGAATTTTTTTCCGAACATTTGGCAGCAAAGTCAATATATCACTCATTTCGGCTTCAAAACCAATTTCCAGAGATTTATCAAATTCGTCGAGAACAAGTGTACTGATCAGCTCTGCAGAAAAATTTTCCCTGCGTAAATGATCAGCAATTCGCCCTGGAGTACCAATCAGGATAGCTGGCCGGTGTTTGATCTCTGATTTATCCTTTGAGCCAGATCTTCCTCCATAAACGGCATTAGCTTTAAAACCAGAGCCCATTTCACGGATTACCTGCTCTATCTGAATAGCCAGTTCTCTGGATGGAACAACAATCAGTGCCTGAACTTCGGCACAATTAATATCCAGTTCTGCAATTACCGGAAGCAGAAAAGCTAAGGTTTTGCCTGTCCCGGTGGGTGACAGTAATACAATTTCAGGATTGGAAAGAATAGCCGATTGAGCCTCAACCTGCATGGGATTGAGTTTCTCAATGCTCAGCTTTTCCAGAATATTGGTTTGATTTTTAATCGGACTTGTCATCCGGCAAAGGTACAGTTAATTAAAGGGATTGCTACATCAAAAAAAAAAGTGGTCATCACATTTTATCGTGACGGCCACCGATTAACTTATCTATCCATTAAAATATCTTAGTTGCTGCCTATAGGATGTGCAAATTATTTATTGAACAAATTGCACCAGTTTTTAGGCTGGCGATTTTTCCAGGTTCCTCTGTGGTAAACGTAGCTTACAATGAGCGGAAGTACAGAAGTAGCTTCGGCAAACACCATTTGTTCGTCGGTTACCTGAACTTTTCCCCATGAGCTGGCTTCTTTCAACGTTGAAGATGAACAGGCCCCATCGCGAACATCAGCAACAGTAATTTGAACGGCATATTGATGCATCGGAACTTCTTTTCCCAGGATTTCGGCGCAAACAACTGTATCCTGAGCAAAGTTTTTCGGAACACCACCACCGATCATAAACAACCCGGTAACTCCGGCAGCCATTTTGATTTTGGTCAATTCGAGGAAGTCGGCTACCGAGTCGATGGAAACATGTTTTTCAGGATTTTCCCATTGATGTTTGGCTAATCCAAAACCAGCGCTCGAATCAGAGAATGCTGGACAGAAAATCGGCACATTGTGTTCATAACAAACCTGAATCAGGCTATCTTTTTTAACCGAATTCACAGTCAGCCATTTACCAATTTCCTTGATAAATTCGCGTGAGGAATATGGTCTTCTTTCCAGTCCATCGGTAATTTCCTTGATAGTCCCGTCACAATTCTGAAGCTCTTCTTCATCAATGAAAGTATCATAAATACGGTCAATGTAAAGGTCACGCAGAATACCATCGTTAACTTCGGTAGTACCACGGTAATGTTTGTGCCCAAGTGCTTCAAAAAAATCCATGTCGATGATTGAGGCGCCAGTTGCTACAATCACATCAATCATGTTGTTTTTGACCATTTCAACATAAACCTGCATACAACCTGCCGCGCTTGTACTTCCGGCCAGGGTCAGAATATTGGTACATTCGTTATTTTCAACCATTTTAAGCAAAATGTCAGTTGCACTGGCGGTATCACGCGAGGTGAATGACATTTTTCGCATTGAATCAATAATTGGAGTTGAATCGAATGACTTAATGTCGATGTGTTCGATGGTTTCCTTTAATAAGTCGGATTTTTTCATTGTTCTGAATTTTGCTCTTTTTAATTTGCTTACAAGCTTGGTATTTATTTAATAATAAGCCAGATAGACTGGTTCATTTTTTGAAAAAGTGTGCGAATATAGTATAAAATATTTGGTTCTTATACCATATACACGAAAAATTGTTCGATCATTTCCACTATTAATATTTAAGAAATGAAACATCTCATTTTATATGGAGCCTTCTGTCCTTCGAAAAAGCATCATTTTGCTGAAGGCATTACCATATCCTTCAAAAAGATTTCAGCAATATCGGCTATCGACGAGTCAAGGCTTCGGTACTCAAAACCACACGTCTTCCTTATTTTTTCTCCGGAATAATGGTTTTTCTGGTTTGATCCGGAAATAGCATCGCGGGTAATTATTGGTCGCTTGCCAGTAAAAAAGCTGGCTGCTTTGGCCATGCGCCATGCAATGTGCAACTTAATATCGGAGGCAAAACTTTGGGGACGGGGTTTGTTCAAACCATCGGCAATTTTATTGAAAAAATCCTGATAGCTTAAATTACCGGCATTCAGAATAAACCGCTGTGTTTTAACCTGATCGAACTGCTGGTCGTCCATCAGCATAATCATGGCTTTAACCACATCACGGACATCAACAAAACCGCTAATTCCTCTGGTGTAATATTTCAGTCCTTTCCAGATGGATTGAAAAAGTTTTGGGCTGCCAATATCCCAGTTTCCGGGACCCATAATGATGGAAGGATTAACAATCACGGCATCCAGTCCTTCTTCAATTCCACGCCACACTTCCATTTCAGAGAAAAATTTACTCAGCGAATAACCTGATTTGCGTTTCGAGGGGGTCCAATATGTGTCTTCAGTAATTTCACTTCCATCCTGGGTTTTTCCAAGGGCGGCAATGGAACTGACGTGACAAAAACGCCTGACTCCGTTATGAATGGCGGCATCGATCAGATTACCGGTTCCCTTTACATTGTTATTCAACATCATATCATTATCATCGCCATGAAATGAAACGATAGCGGCACAATGATAAATGCTTGTGGCTCCTTTCAGCGCCTCCTCAAGGCTCAGGTA